>Ga0079305_1003172_pt1 | contig 11772 bp, 11 predicted proteins | sample LMS_cellobiose_e_FD_79183 | JGI IMG/M metagenome (GOLD analysis project Ga0079305, IMG submission 79183) | Rumen-fistulated moose microbial communities from Alaska, USA - LMS_cellobiose_enrichment | ecosystem: Host-associated > Mammals > Digestive system > Stomach > Rumen fluid ... | reverse complement strand
CGGATGAAGGCGTCCTGCTCCGCGACAGAGCGGAAGACCTTGTCAGCATGGCGGATAAGATTGAGAAGGAGTTTGTCTCGCTTGATGATGTCTCCGGCGGAGAACTGTTCCTCGGTTTAGCTGTCCTCGTCGTTGAACTTGCCCCCAAATGTAGGGCAAACCTCTTTCCTGAACAAACGGGAGGTCATTCCAACATTTTAGGGAAGACCTTTTAGAAAAAATTTCTTGGGAAACGAAAAAAAGCAACTTTCGGGAGAATTAATCTCTCAAAAGTCGCCGAAAATCGAGGAGTCGGTAGTTCAAGTCCTCCGGGCAAAGAAAAATATCTTTTTGTTTGCACCCCGCAATTGGGGCACGAAAAAAAACCGAAACCATTGTGGTATCGGGGTTTTCCGGTGCAATATCTTTTTGGTTGCACAACATGGCCCGACCGGAAATAACGGATTTGACCAAACCCCAATAAAATCAAGTGTTTACGGCACCTGCGCGCATTCTTCCTCCACGGATCAAAAACAAGACGGACTAATATGTTTGCTTTCCAAAAAATGAGCTGACCGGAAGGTCGGCTCATTTTTTGCCCGCAGTTTTCTCAAAATCACTTGACAAATTACGATTTCGCGCTATAATGTAGATACACAAATTGCGATTACATCGGATTTTGCCGAAATTAAAATTGCGATAAGAGGCGAAACCATGTTCAAAAGAAAGATATACGATAAGCTTGTCGAGTGGAAGAACGAGTCGCAGGGCAGAATGGCGCTTATGATAGAGGGCGCAAGGCGTATCGGTAAATCCACCGTGGCGGAAGAATTTGCAAAAAACGAATACGAAAGCTATATCTTAATCGACTTCTCTCTGGCGCCGCAGTCGGTCAAGGATCTCTTTGACGATATGTCTGATCTGAACTTCTTCTTTCTTCAGCTTCAGCTGCTGTTCCGCGTCGATCTTGTCGAACGCAAATCCCTTATCATATTTGATGAAGTTCAGTTCTTCCCGAAAGCCCGGCAGGCGATAAAGCATCTCGTAAAGGACCGCAGATACGATTATCTTGAAACGGGGTCGCTTATATCGATCAAGAAAAACGTCAAGGATATTCTGATTCCCAGCGAAGAACAGAAAATCGGTATGTATCCGATGGACTACGAGGAATTTCTTTGGGCGGTGGGCGACAGCACGACTATCCCGCTGATACGTCAGTGCTTTGAGTCAAGAAAACCGGTCGGCGAACAGCTCAACCGCCGGCTCATGCGTGATTTCCGGCTGTATATGCTTGTGGGCGGTATGCCGCAGGCGGTGAATGAATATATCGAAACGAATAATTTCCGTAAGGTCGATCTTGTGAAGCGCACGATCCTGTCTCTTTATGAAGAGGATTTCAGAAAGTTCGATCCGTCGGGCAGAGCGTCTATGCTGTTCGACGCCATTCCGGCGCAGCTGGCGAAAAACGCGTCGAGATATCAGACGACAAGCGTGCTGAAAAAGAGCAAGCCGGAAAAACTTCCCGAGATAATAGCCGAGATGGAGAACTCCAAAACGGTGCTTATCTCTTATCACGCCGATGATCCGAACGTAGGTCTTTCTGCAACAGAGGATCTTTCCGCGTTCAAGATGTTCGTCTGCGACACCGGTCTTTTCGTCACGCTTATGTTCAAAGACCGCGAATTTACCGAGAATATCATTTATGAAAAGCTGCTGAATGATAAACTCAGCGCAAATCTCGGATATCTGTATGAAAACGCAGTTGCTCAAACGCTTGCCGCAAGCGGGAACAAACTGTTTTATTACACTTTTCCAAACGAGACTTCGCGGCATAATTACGAGATCGATTTTCTGCTGTCTCGTAAAAATAAGATCTGCCCCATCGAGGTCAAGTCCTCCGGATACAAAGCGCACGTCTCTGTGGATAAGTTTTTCGAGAAGTATTCTTCACGGATCCTGCAGAAATATCTGATCTACACAAAAGACCTCGCAAAGGATACGGATACACTCTGTGTGCCCGTGTATATGACGCAGTTTCTGTGATTTATTCTTTGATCGGGGAGGGAGTTGAAATATGATACAAATCGGATGCACAAAAAAACTGATCGATTATTTAGGCATATCTCCGGCACAGGCCACAAAAGGGATCGATCCGCTTTTTGCTTTTTCTGCAAATCTTATTCTATTGAATCGCAGAAAGTGCATTGTGATCGCCAATGATGCGACGGGATGTGGTTTCCTGTTGTACGGGATCACGGCAAGCGATAAAAAGAATCTGCAGGAACTGTTGGAGGCGGGACTGCGGAATATGCTCGCGTCGGAAAACATTTCCCAAGAAGTGATCGACCGCTATATTGCCGATTGCCGTTTCCCGGCAAGCTTCTGCAAGACAGCCGACCGATCTTCCGTGGCAAGATTAAACAAGTTCTGTCAAAGAATTGGTTACTACGAAAACTGTTTTGAACCGGACGATCGTTTTCAAACGGTTCTGCTTCCTATAATCAACGATGACATCAGGTTCACCGCCGACAAAAAGGACGTCTACGCAACTTACGAGGAGCAGGAACGTGTCCTAAAAGAAAAATACGGCAAGCTCTACAGTACCAGAGCCGGGGTCTTTGACGTATCGCTTGAGCTTGAAACGCCTTGCCTCAGACGCGTGACGATTCCTACGGATTTCTCGCTTTTCTATCTGCACGATATCATCCAGAATCTGTTTTTGTGGAAAGATTACCACTTGCATGAGTTTATCCTGAAGCGGTCAAAAAACGGTCATCCGTTGCGGATAGCAAGAATACCGTCTTCGGAGGATGAAGATATTTTCGGCGCAAGCGGATGCGAGATCGTTGACGAGCGGGAGATCACGCTCGAGGAGGTCTTTTCGAAAACCGACAGCATTTCTTACGAATATGATTTCGGCGACGGATGGACGCACGAGGTGCGGCTTGTTGAGATAATTGAAGACGCTGCTATCCCCGCCCCGATATGCACGGAGTTGAAAGGCGACGCGCCTCCGGAGGATTGCGGCGGCCCCGGAGGATTCTCAGAGTTGATGCGTATTCTCCAAGACCCGAAAGATCCGCAGTATAAGGATATGGTCGAATGGAACGGCGGTAGCCGCGTTTATCAAAAGAACATTGAATGGATAAACAGCGTTCTTCGCCGCCGATACCTTGCCGGAGCGTTCCATCTGCATTATGAAATGGCATATGACGAGGATTAGGTTTTCAAGGCTTTGATCAAATACCCAAGCACTGGATTTGTATATACAAAGTTTGGTCCGAGTGGAGATAACGGATTTGACTAAAACCACAAAAAAATCAAGTGTTTACGGCACCTGCGCGCATTTTTCCTCCATGGACCATAAGAAAAACATAGGAGGAAACCTCATGCCGAACATATTGGAAGACCTATACTACGGAAATCTCTCACCCAGCCAGCGCGCTGTCCGACCGGGCAGCAAAGTCCAGAAACTTTCGCAAAAGCATTGCGACCTTGATTCCAAGCTGAAAAAATCATTCACCGAGGAACAATGGGAAATCTTTGAGCAGTACCTCTCGGTCTCCTCTGACCTTCTCGACGCCAACTGCCTTGACAGCTTCATCACCGGCTTCCGCCTCGGCGCTCGCTTCACGCACGAAACCTTTATCGGAACAGACGCGCCCTTCGCAGAGCTAACGATGGACGAAACCTAAAATCGCATAATTTACAGAACTCCTCCTTCGCGGTACAATGAGATCGCAAGGGAGGAGTTATCTTATCGGCTACACTTTTCCATGGATTTTCAAGCAGAAGATTACACTTTTCAAAAAACAAAGGAGGCATTACCTAAATGAGCTTGCGTTTTTCAAAAGTCACGCTTGCTTCGGAAAACAGGCGTACAGAGTTTTTGGTCGGAGGAATCCCGAAACGCTGCGCGGATCTAAACGGCTGGACCGCTTTCGAAAAATTCATAGACGATACCCCGCTTTATCAGACCGTCAGAGTTTTCGTGCAAACGTTCCTGTACGGAGGCGAGGAGCCGGTGGACGCCACGCCGGAAGAGATCGCTTATCTGAACAAGCGGACTGAAATGCGATCGGACTTTATCGAAACCCGCACCGAGAAGATCGGCAAAACCAGATTCAGATTTATAAATATGTGAGGTGAAAACAATGAAAGACGATTTCTTTTGCTCAGTCGGTATCTGGGGACAAAGACATTACAACTACCTTAAAAAGAACAGCCCCACCGTTATCAACGTTATGCGTCTGAAAGGAACGCTCGAACAGTACCTGAACGATTTTGACCGCGATACGCAGGAAACCTACGATCTGTTGATCCGTCAGTACGCCGAGATCGAAGGCGTCACCGAGGATCTCAAACGCAGCGACCAGATGGAGTGGACCCGCCGCATGAACTCCATCCGCAACCGCGTCGAAGAGTTTGTCCTCAGCGATTTCGTGTACGCATAACAAAACCAAATAATCCCATCCCTCAGCGGAGCCGACACCGGCTCCGCTTTTTCTATTGTTTTCTAAAAGAATTTGCAAAAAAGATCATAATTCTGCCCGCCTGTTGCTTATAATCCGTTGTATTATAATCCGTGGACGGCTATAATCCTATAATAGGATAATTGTAGACATTTGTCGGAGGTTATTTGCCATGATAACAAAAGATTTGGGAAAGCGGATACAGGAACTCCGAAAAGAAAAAACCGGGCTTTCTCAGGAGAAATTCGCGCTGAAAATCGAGATGGACCGCACCTACTTCGCTTCCGTTGAAGCCGGCAGGCGAAATATCTCCATCGTCAATATCAAAAAAATTGCCGACGGTCTCGGCGTTTCCCTCAGCGAGTTGTTTGAGGGGGTATAATAACAAAATAAATAATATTGTTTTACTTAATTAATTCTTTGTGCCTTATGTCAAAATGACAGATGAACCAAAGTATGAATAACAAATGAGAGGTATATAATATGAATATTGAAAGATTTAGTTTTGAACTTCCTTCACTCAATAAATTGGGAGAGAATTTAGATTTGACATACGAAAATGTAAACGAAAAATATGATAAGGGCTATTCTCGTGTCGTTACAGAAAGCGGTTCTTACAAGGTCTCGTTAATAAAAGAGATTTTTGCGCAACCTAATTACAATCTGCATCCGGATTTTCAAAGACGAATTACATGGAATAATCAAAAAAGGTCTCGACTTATCGAGTCGTTAATTATTAACATACCGATTCCACCTATTTTTTTATACGAATATGATTATGACAAGTATGAGATAATGGATGGATTACAAAGGATATCAACTATAATAGATTTTTATAGTGACAATTTTAAACTTTCTGGATTGACAGAATGGCATGAGCTAAATGGATTAAAGTATAGCAAGCTTCCGGAAAAAATTAAAGAAGGAATTGATAGACGACAGATTCAAGTTATCACCCTTCTTAAGGAATCTGCATCTTCTGACCAAAGAGCTGATACAATAAAAAGATTAGTTTTCGAAAGGCTGAATACAGGGGGCGTTAAGCTAATGCCTCAGGAAATAAGAAATGCTATCTTAGATGGTATCGGTAACAGAATGTGCCTCGACCTATCCCAAAATTGCATATTTAGGCGTTTATGGGATATTCCGGTTTCTGATCCGATTTTCAACGATATTGAGGATTTGGACTCTGATGATTATTACCAGTTGATTGATGATGAAAAATTACAAAAAAAACTTGAACGGCATACTTTATACAAAAGAATGTATGATGTTGAATTGGTTTTACGCTTTTTTGCGATGCGATATTTAGATCAATTGGATGGATCGTTATCTTCGTTTTTGGACAAAACCCTTATCGTGCTAAACAATTATAGTACAGATGAAATCAGTCAGCTGAGCTCTTTATTTGAATGCACAATAAAAAAAGCTTCTGATATGTTTGGAGATAAGGCATTTAGAATGTTTGACGGCAATAAGTGGACATCACCGGCTAAAATGATTTACGACCCGATGATGTTAGTACTGTCAAAATCAGATATAGTTCCACGAGAGGGGAAAATTGAAACAAATATTATTAAACTACAAGATTTTTATAAAGGAAACATTTCTGAGGAAAACCCAACTTTTGATGGGAAACATCAGTCAAAGGAAGATATTATCAATAGGATTGAATTAATAGAACAATTCATAAGAAGTGAATGTATATGAAACGACTTTGTAATTCATATAGGGTATTCTGCGAAAGAATGCTTGAAATTCAGGGGTATGTAAATAATACTTTTGCAAAAAATGAAGTATTATCATCCTTGGACGGTCGCACTGAAACAGAGCAAGAGAAACGATTTATCGAATATCTAAAGAATCTATCCAAATCCCAAATTCAGTATAACGCGATCATTATTAGCTTATATGGTTGCTTTGAAAACTATGTGGACGATTTGCTTTCTAATTATTTGTCTGTTGTTTTTGAGAACAGGAAAAAATATGATGACCTTCCTAAAAGTCTAAAAGATAAATACAGATTAAAGGTTGGAGAGTACTTATCTAATCCACAAAGATTTAAAAACTGGGATATCGAAATCATAGATGTTGTTCATCATTATGGTGATGTATTATCGTCAAATTTTCCAACATCAATAGAAAAAAGGTTGTTATATTCTCATTCTGCAAACTTGCATTTTGACGAATTAATAAACTTATTTGGCTCAATTGGAATTGATAATTCACTTGAAAAGATTTGCTCGTCTTATGAATTAAAAGACTATTTCATCAACGATTTGGGTATTGATGATTCAGATTTCAAATTAAAAATCAAAAGAGCAAAATCAGGTTATTACCAAACAGATCTATTTGAACCGTTAGAGACATTAGTGTCACAGCGAAATGTTGTTGCCCATAGTTGGAACGATATTGGAAGAGTTGATGAAAAATACATAAATAATAGAATAGTGGGTCTTCTTAAGTGCCTGGCATTAAGTATCCTTGAAATGTGCTTGTTAGAGCTACTTCCAATTGTTGACCGTCATGATGATTGCTTTGATGATGTAGATCCTATATCTGTATACAATGATCATATTCTCTGCTTCAACAATCAACACAAACGGATATGTCGCGGTGATTTGATAATCTATTCTTCAAACGATAGAATAAAATGTACAAAAATCAAGAGTATTCAGAAGGAATCAGTTGATATTGATAGTGTTGACGAGAAATCTGCTGTTGATATTGGAATGTGTTTGACTGGCAAAATAAAAAAAACAGATAAGATATGTTCTGTTATAAACCTCTGAAAAGGATGAGTAATATGAGAATAATAAGCTTATTCAGCGGATGCGGTGGTCTTGATTTAGGGTTTGAAAAAGCCGGGTTTGATATTCCTGTTGCTAACGAGTTTGATCCGACAATATTTGAAACCTTCAAAGTTAATCATCCCAAAACACATCTTATTGAGGGTGATGTACGTCAAATTACAAAGAAAGATATTGCGCCGTACATAGATGGTGATGTCGACGGAATCATTGGCGGTCCGCCTTGCCAGTCGTGGTCTGAAGCAGGATCACTCAGAGGTATTGAGGATGCTCGCGGACAATTGTTTTTTGATTACATAAGAATTCTCAAAGAGTTCAGCCCAAAATTCTTCCTTGCCGAAAATGTTAGTGGTATGCTTGCAAATAGACACGATGCTGCGGTCCAGAACATTTTAACGATGTTTGATGAGGCGGGTTATGATGTGTCTCTTACTATGGTAAATGCAAAAGATTACGGTGTGGCAGAAGAACGAAAAAGAGTATTTTACATTGGTTTCAGAAAGGATTTAAAAATCAAATTCAGATTCCCGAAGGGTTCAACTGAGGATGATTCCAAGAAAATAACTCTTAGAGATATTATTTGGGATTTGCAAGAGAGCGCAGTCCCTTCTGGTAAAGGCAACCATCACAATCCGGAAGCAATCAATAACAATGAATACTATACTGGTGCATTCTCCCCGATTTTTATGAGCAGAAACCGCGTAAAATCATGGGACGAGCAAGCGTTTACTGTTCAAGCATCCGGTCGTCAATGCCAATTGCATCCTCAAGCGCCTAAGATGATTAAGGTCGGTGAAAACGACTGCCGCTTTGTCGAGGGGAAAGAGGATTTGTATCGTAGAATGACCATTCGAGAAGTTGCACGAATTCAAGGTTTTCCTGATACATTTAAATTCATTTATGAAGATACGAACGATGCATACAAAATGATAGGAAATGCGGTCCCTGTAAATCTCGCTTATGAAATAGCGGTTGCAATAAAACTATTTTTGAATGGCGAAGGCGACAAGGTTGTTGGAATTGACGAGAATTATGAATCTATGGTTAAGTCGAGGAGCAGAAAAGTGAGTACAAACAGCAACGATCAAGGACGGGCTTATGAATATGCCTGGATAAATGTGCTAAACGAAGCATTAAGTAAAAAGAGAAAGACGGTTGTTATTTCTAACTCAAGCCTTGAAGCAAATAAAAGAGCGTGGGATATTATGCCCGAAGATATGAAAGAGCTCTTTGTGACTTCGGCAGAAGCCGCAGTTGAAACAGTTTTGGAGTTAGAACCGCGAATGACAGAAAATGACGACGATTTTCTGAAGCTCGAACCTCAAAAAGACAATACCGGAATAACCGGCGATGTTAGGGACATTGTCATTAAAAGAGATAATATAAACTGGGAAATCGGTCTTAGCATTAAACATAACCACGACGCCGTAAAACACAGCAGATTGAGTCATAAGCTTGACTTCGGTAAGGAGTGGTTCGGTATACCCTGCTCTCAGTATTATTGGAATGATGTTGAGCCGATTTTTGATCGGTTGAAGATAGAAAAAGAGAACGGAGCAGGATGGTCGGAGATCATTGACAAGGATGATACGGTATATATCCCGCTTCTGAAAGCGTTTATGGATGAGGTGAATAGAGCTTATTCATCGGATCCGACCATGCCTCAGAAAATGGTTCAATATCTGATTGGTATTAATGACTATTACAAAGTGGTAAGTCATGATAGCCAGCGCTTAACTCTTATTCATTCCTTCAATATGCATGACACGCTAAATAAGCCGAGCAAAATTAAAGTTTCTGCAATCTCCATTCCTGTAGTTCAACTGCCCACAGAATTAGTCACTATGCGTTTTAAGACCGGCAGCAAAAACACCATAGAAATGTATCTTAACAATGGGTGGGAACTGAGTTTCAGAATTCATAATGCAAGTTCGAGGGTTGAGCCAAGTTTGAAATTTGATGTTCAGTTTATGGGTATGCCCGCAACGATTATTACGATCAATTGTGTTTGGAAATGACTGTAGGAAGCCTGTTTGCCGGAATAGGCGGAATAGAATCAGCTTTTGCTCAAGCAGGATTTTGTATCTCTTGGGCAATTGAAAATGATGACGCCTGTTGCAAAACATACAGATACAATTATCCCGACGTCAAACTCATCGAATCTGATATTCGAAATGTAGACGAAAAATCACTGTCTCAAGTTGACATCATCACCGCGGGCTTTCCTTGTCAGCCATTTTCAGTTGCCGGAAAGCAACGTGGTTTTTCCGATCCCCGAGGGAACTTATTTTATGAAGTCGGACGGTTTGTTGCACATCATCGTCCGCGATTCTTGTTTCTTGAAAATGTACCGAATTTGATGGAGCATGATGAAGGTAAAACATTTTTAGTTATTCATAATGTTCTTTCAGAGTTGGACTATAGTATCCGATATCGTGTTCTGCGCGCTTCTGAATATGGGGGCATTCCGCAAATCAGAGACAGAATTTACATAATCGCTTTTCGAGATCAATGTGATTGTGATTCTTTCTCGTTCCCGGACAAGTTTGAGCTGGCGAAATCTATCGAGGAACTTCTAAATAGATCCGAAAGAAAGCACGATATCTATTACTATAAAAGCGACGATCCGTTTTACAGGACAGCTTCAAGAATTGTGACTCGGAAAGACTCTATTTATAGGGTTTATCACGATAGTATTAAAGTCACGCAAAATCATATGTGCCCAACGCTTACTGCATCTATGGGGATATCAGCGAATCAGGTTCCTCTTGTAATGGACGACTTTGGTATTCGAAAACTATCCGTAAAAGAATGCCTTGCTTTTCAGGGATTCCCGGATAGCTTCCACTTTCCAAAAACAATAATGCTTGAGGATGCATATAAACAGATCGGCAATTCAGTATGCGTTCCGGTCGTCAGACGAATAGCGGAACAAATAAAAGGATTACTTGGATAGGGTTGCCTGTATTATTCTGTTAGAGGAGTAAATGAAATATGTTTAAGGAGTTTTTTGCTGAATTTGAAGACTACTGTAAAACTCCTGGTGTAGATTCAGGAAAAGCCAGTTCTTATGCTAAGGCAATTAAGTACCTTTGCGAGTATTTGAAGATTACTGATATTGACGCTCAATCCATCGCATTGATAAAGAGCTTGGAGAACGATATTTACGACAAGCACAGCTCTTTATATCAAAGCTTCTTATTGTTTTTGATTGGCAGAGGGCAACGGTCATATTTGGAAAACGGTTACGTTAAGGCTTCCTTGAAGTATTTCTTTGCATTTTCCAAATACAAGCAATCTCAAAGCAGAAGATGGACGAAAGACGAATCTGTTTTAGCGTTAGCGTTATATTGCAAGATTCCTTTTGGAAAAATTAATAAGAATCACCCTCAGGTAATAGAACTCGCCAAGCTTCTTGGTCGTACGCCGGCTTCTGTATCAATGAAAATGGGCAACTTCGGTCGGTTTGACGAAGCTCTTGCTAATAAAGGAGTCACCGGTCTTTCTCACGGCAGCGCTTTAGATAAAGTGGTTTGGGATGAATACCATCTGAATATGCAAGCGCTATCGCATACCGTCGAAGAAATTCCGTATATGAGCGACTTTGTGAAAGATGAGGATGAAGCCCTGCCCGCTGGAACGACGAGGGCTACCATAACGCAAACGAGAGTTAATCAGGGCTTTTTCCGCAGAGTTGTGTTATCAGCATATAACCAAAAATGTTGTGTTACAGGAATTAACATTCCGACGTTACTTATTGCTGCGCACATTAAGCCTTGGAATAATAGCGATCCTGAAACGGAACGGACGAATCCTTGCAACGGTCTTTCGTTAAACGCTTTACATCACGAGGCGTTCGACGAGGGGATTTTTACCATTGATACGGGTTATAGAATTCTGATATCAAGGACAGCAAAGGAACGATATTCTTCCGACGTTTTTTATGATTTCTTTGGAAAGTATGAGGGAAATCAAATCACCCTTCCCGAAAGATTTCTTCCTTCAAAGGAAATGATAGAGTATCACAATTCCCAGTTAATAGACTTTTGAAACATTGACTTGAGATTGCAAACAATGCGGTAATAGAATAAGCAAATAAAGGGCGAAAAAATGGAACTCAAATATCTCTACAGTTATCTGCAATATCAAAAAACGAATAACAAAAAAGCGTGGAAAAGGTTAATGCGGCTTCCGTGGTATATGCTTCTTTTACTCGCTGTTTCGTTTGCACTTTTGATTACAACATTCATTTTGAATTGCTTTCTTTCAAACAAGATTCCAGTTATTATTCTGGAAATGACTGCAATGACCGTCATCTTCACTACATATTTCCTTAGCGAAAAATATCAGGTTTCAACAAGCAAATTAACACTACAGAACTATGCCAGATCAAGGACAAGTTTCAATGAATGGCTTAAAACTGTTCGTATTGACAGTGAAGAAGATAAGAAATTGTTACTCTCCAGATTGAAAGAATACATATCTTTACAAGAGAAAAACCAAAGAAGAAT
>Ga0079305_1003171_pt1 | contig 11778 bp, 9 predicted proteins | sample LMS_cellobiose_e_FD_79183 | JGI IMG/M metagenome (GOLD analysis project Ga0079305, IMG submission 79183) | Rumen-fistulated moose microbial communities from Alaska, USA - LMS_cellobiose_enrichment | ecosystem: Host-associated > Mammals > Digestive system > Stomach > Rumen fluid ... | reverse complement strand
GCGGCTCCTGCGGCTCCCGCCGCGGAACCTGCCGCGCCGGCTGCGGAACCCGCCGCGCCGGCGGCTGAGCCCACCGGCGGCGAAATGCCCAACGTTTCCGGCACCTATAACCTGGCTACCGCCTCCATCGGCGGTGCCTACTACCCCTTCGGCCAGGAGATCTGCAACCTGGTGGAGGAGTATACCGGTCTGAGCATGACCCCGGAGGTCACCCAGGGCGCCACGGAGAACCCCCGTCTGCTGGACAATGGCGACTGCGATTTCGGCATCACAAATGAGAACGTTGCCACCTATGCCGTCACCGGCACGGACGCCTTTGAGGGCACTCCCATCGAGCTTTACAGCCTGGGCCGTCTGTATCCCTCCGTTTTCCACATCGTCACCCTGGAAGGCAGCGGCATCACCAATGTCCGCGACCTGATCGGCAAGAAAGTGGCTGTGGGCCCCGCCGGCGGCGGCACGCTGCCCATTTTGAACCAGCTCTTCCCCTACTATGACATGACCATTGACAGCCTGGTACCCAGCTATCTGCCCTACACCGACGGCCTGACCCAGCTGGCTGACGGCAACGTGGACGCCGCCATCGCCCTGGGCGGCTATCCCAACTCCTCCGTGCTGGAGGCCTCTACCACCAAGAATCTGGTGCTGGTGGGTATCGACGATGATATCTGGGAGCAGTTCCTGACGGACTATCCCTATTACAGCAAGACCCTGGTGGATAAGTCCTACTACAACACTCCCAACGACGAGTATCTGATCGGCATCCCCAACGTGCTTGTTGTCCGTCCCGGTGTGGATGACGATGTGGTCTATGCCGTCTGCAAAGCCATCTTCGATCACATCCCTGAATTCCAGGAGGCCAATGCCAACGCCCGCGACCTGTCTCTGGAAAACGCGGCTCTCAACAGTATCGAGTGGCATCCCGGCGCCGTGCGTTATTTCGCGGATAACGGCTATAACGTTGGCTGAACGCCCCGATAAAAAAGAAACGCATTGTTGACCTTCCGGTCAGCCGTATGGCGGCGGAGCTTCCGCCGCCATATTTAATATTGATCTCTGATAGATATCTTGCGGCTTTCCGTCCAATGTCCCGCCTGGCACGGCACTGTTCCGGAAAGGCATGAAACCTCGTATCAGGGATTGAGATTCAGTATCAATTTCTAGAGAAAGGTCAGGTGGCATGGAATGAGTGATGCCCCCGTTTCCCGCTTGAACGACGTATATCTGCGCATCAATAAGCATGTAATTTTTGTGGTAGCGGTTGCCATCGGTTTGATGCACATTCTGAGCATCGCCGGCGTTTTGCTGCTGTCCTCCACCACCACGCGGGGGCTGCACCTGATGGCAATGCTGGTGATCGCCTTTTTGACCTACCGCAAGGGCGAAAAGGTCACTACACTTAACGCCATCTGCAAGGTGCTGTTTTCCATCCTGGCCGTGGCTTGCACGCTCTACATGCTCAGCCGCTGGGTGGACATCGCCAACTCTGGCGGCGTGCGGCGGCCCATGGACGCCTATGTTGGCCTGGTGATGGTCCTCCTGGTGCTGGAGGCTACGCGCCGCTGCGTGGGCAAGGTGCTGAGCGTTATCTGCATCATTTTCCTTATCTATCCCTTTGTATGCAAATACCTGACGGGTATTTTCCAGGGCAGAGGCTACTCCTTTGAGCGGGTGTTCTCCTTCCTGTTCGTCACCAGCGACGGCCTTTACGGTATTCCCATCAGCGTCTCGGCGCAGTACATCATCATGTTCTGCATTTACGGCGCTTTCCTCAGTGAGTTTGGCGCGGCAAAGTTCCTGTTTGATTTCTCCTCCGCCGCCACGAAGAAGATGTCCGCCGCCACGGCCAAGACCTCCATCGTCTTTGCCGCCCTGGTGGGCATGATCTCCGGCTCGGCCGCGGGCAACGTGGCCATCTCCGGCACACTGACAATCCCCATGATGAAGCAGCGGGGCTATGACACCGACAAGGCCGGCGCCATCTCCGCGGTGGCCGCCACCGGCGGGCAGATCATGCCGCCTGTCATGGGCGCCGCCGCCTTTATCATGGCGGAGATGACCGGTTACCCTTACCTGCGCATCATGCAGGCGGCCATCATTCCGGCCCTGCTGTACTATCTGGCGCTGGGCTTTGTTGTCCACTATGAGGCGAAAAAGCAGGGGATCGACCAGGCGGGCGTCGGCGAGTACCGGAAGATGAGCGAGATATTGAAAGAGGGCTGGCACAATCTGGTGCCTCTGGTTTTGCTGATCGTCATGCTGGTTTCGGGTTATTCTCCCGTCAAGTCCGCTTATTACTCCGCCCTGTCCCTGGTGGCGGTGTATATCATTGAAAAGATCATCCGCCGGGAGCCCTTCGTAAAGGACACGGTCCAGAAGATCTTCCGCGCCATTGCCGGCGGCTCCAAGGATACCGCCACCATGGCTGTGGCCTGCGCCGCCTCCGGCATTATCGTGGGCATCCTCTCCCTGTCCGGCCTGGGCTCCAAGCTCTCCACCATGATCGTCACCATTTCCGGTGGGCGTATCATCGTGGCCCTGCTGCTTACCATGGTCGTCTCCATCATCCTGGGCATGGGCCTGCCCACCACGGCGGCCTATCTGGTGCTGGCCTCGGTGGTCGTCCCCGCCCTGGTGAAAAAGGGCCTGCCGCTGCTCACCTCCCACATGTTTGTGTTCTTCTTCGGCTGCATCTCCACCATCACGCCGCCTGTGGCCCTGGCCTCTTATGTGGCCGCCGGCATAGCGGGCGGATCGTTGAACCGGGTGGGCTGGCTGGCCGTCCGCTACGGTCTCGTCAGCTTTGTCCTGCCCTATATGTTCGTTTACGGCCCCAGCCTCCTCATGGAGGGCAGCGTCCTTGCCATCACCCAGACGGCCATTGCCAGCATTATCGGCGTGTTCGGCATCGCCCTGGGCATCGCCGGCTTCTTCAAAACCGATATTCCGTGGTACGGACGCGCGCTGCTGCTGTGCGGCGGCCTGCTGATGGTCATGGAGGGTCTGGTGACGGATATCATCGGCCTGGTAGCGGTGGCCGCCGGTATCGCGCTGAATGTGCTCATGGCGCGGAAGCCCGCCGAGCCTAAAGCCTGACATAAGTCCCCCTGATTTTTTGAAAAAAGAGAAAGGAGCTCTCCTATGAGGAATATCGATACCCAGGGCCTGGTAGGCGCCATCGACATGCACGTGCACTGCATGCCGGACTATGTTCCCCGCTATGGCGACGCCATCTCTCTGGCTGAGGACGCCGCTGCGGCGGGTATGCGCGGCATCGTTATCAAATCGCATCTGATCCCCACCATTGGCTCGGCGCAACTGGCAAACCAGGTGGTGGAGGGCACCACCATATTCGGCTCTGTAGCGCTGAACCAGCCTGCCGGCGGACTGAATCCCCGCACGGTGATCGCCAACGCCAAGGCCGGAGCCAAGGTCGTTTGGCTGCCCACTATCGACGCGGCCTTCGGTTATTACAAGGCGCTGCAGGGGCACTGGATCAAAAACTATAACGGCGGCGGCAACTTTAACCGGGAGATCGAATATATGACCGTCACCGATGAAAACGGACAGCTCAAAAGCGAAGTCCGCGACATCGTGGATATCTGCAAGGAGTATAAGATCGTTCTGGCTTCCGGCCATGTCTCCCCGGAGGAGGCGCTGGAGGTGGCCAAATATGCCCACGAGATCGGCTATACCCAGTATGAGGTGACCCACCCCAACATCTGGGAGGAGTATAACCATGAGAATCTGAAGGTTCTCACCGACCTGGGGGCGACGCTCTCCATCGCCTACGGTTGTACGCTGCCCCAGAACGGCGGGGTGCACCCCAGCTATCTTGTGGACATGGTCCACGCGGTGGGCGCGGAGCACTGCACCATGATTACCGACTTCGGCCAGGTGTATTCTCCCTCCCCGGTGGAGGGCTTCCGGGTATATCGCGCGCTGATGAAGCGGTTTGGCTGCAGCGAACGGGAACTGGACCTCATGATGAAGGTCAACCCTGCCAGGATGCTGGCGCTTGAAGACTGAAAAACGAACATATGTCTCCCGGCAATATCCGCGAAGAGCGGCCGGGAGGCATTTCGTATTCATATGTGAATCGGTGATTTGATTGGATAGTCTGGTTTTATCGTTTCATATCGTCGGGCCGCTGTTCCTGCTGATGGCCATCGGCTATCTTCTAAGGAAGATCGGTATGCTGGACGCTCCCGCCATAGCGAAGATGAGCACTGTCACCTTTCGGGTGCTGCTCTCCACCATGACGTTTCAAAATATATACGCCTGCGACATCCGTCAGATATGGAACGGTCGGGAGGTACTAATCAATTTAGCTCTCACCCTGGCGAATTTCATCCTGGCCCTGCTGATCGCCTATCGGGTGCAGCCCCGCAAGCGGGACGTGCGCGGCTCGCTGGTACAGGGCATGTTTCAAAACAGCTATATCACCTTCGGCGTGCCCATCGTTTCCGCGGCCTTCGGCGCCGCCGGGGCAGCCATGGTGGGCATGATGTCGGCGCTGATCGTGCCGCTGAGAAATATGATCGTGGTGGCTTATCTCTCCATATTGTGCAGCGAGAGGGCCGACGCGAAGAAAATTGTGTTCAGTGTGCTGAAAAACCCCTTCTTCCTGGGCGGCGTCCTGGGCTTCGCGGTGTGTCTGCTGGGGATCCGTCTGCCGTATATCCTCAGCGAGACCGTTTCCAGCCTGAGCCGGATCGCAACGCCCCTCTCCCTGCTCCTGCTGGGTGCGACCTTGGATTTCAAGTCCATGGCCGGCTATAAAAAGGAGCTCTTCTGGGGAGTCATGGGGAAGATGGTGCTGATTCCCATCGGGCTGATGCCCTTGGCCGTTCTGGCGGGGCTGCGGGATGCGCCGCTGCTCTCCACCTGCGTCATGGTGGCCGCTCCCTCGGCCACGTCCGCGCACATCATCGCCCGCGAGATGGGGGCGGACGGCGATCTGGCCGGACAGATCACCGTCCTGACGGCGACCGTCTCGATCCTCGTCTTCTTTGTTTTTATTTTTGCGCTCCATCAGCTTCATCTGATTTGATGCCTTTCCGCAGAGAGGAGACTCACATGAATCAAAAACGATGGCAATTTGCCTCCCGGCTGGCGGGGCACCACTGTTCCGCCGCGTACCGGGGCAATATCCTCGACAAGATCGAGACAGGAGAATATGCGCTCGCCTCTCTGGTTCGCAGGGAGGTCCGCGCCGCGGCGCCCAGGGAGAACGAGGAAATCGTTCCCACGGTGTGCCAGTCCTGCCACACCACCTGTGAATGCTTGGCCTACCGGGACAAGTCGACCCACCGCGTGTTGCGGGTGGAAGGCGATCCCGATTCCCCCCAGACCAGGGGCATTCTGTGCTCCAAGGGCCTGGCGGCGGCGGATCTCTGCTACAATCCCAAGAGACTGCTCACGCCCCTGCTGCGTGTGGGCGAGCGGGGAGAGGGGAAGTTCCGTCCCATCAGCTGGGAAGAGGCGCTGGATATCACCGCGGAAAAGCTGACGGCGTACCGGCGGGAGTACGGTCCCCAGGGCGTCGCCATCCTGGAGGGCACCAAGCGCGGCTGGAGCCGGGTATACAGCCGCTTTGCCTACGCCTTCGGCACGCCCAACCACGGGGCCGCGGGCTGGGCGCAGTGCTTCCTTCCCCGCACCACCGACTGCAACATCACCTTTGGACCCAGCACCCTTTACAGCGAGGCCCAGGACTTCCCCAACGCCAAGGTGATCCTTGTCTGGGGCTGCAACCCGCCTACCTCCTGGCCGGTGCGCGCCCACGATATCATGGAAACGCGGGAGCGGGGCGCCGCGCTGATTGTGGTGGATCCCTACCTGTCGGAGACGGCGGCCAAGGCGGATATCTGGCTACAGCTGCGTCCGGACACGGACATGGCTCTGGCGCTGGGTCTACTGCACATCATCGTCAAGGAAGAGCTGTATGACCGGGAGTTCGTGGAGCAGTGGACGTCCGGCTTTGATGAGCTGTGCCGGTCGCTGGAGGAATATACGCCGGATTGGACCTGCGAAAAGACGGGCGTGGACAAGGAGCTTCTGCTGCGCGCGGCAAGAGTGTATGCCTCCTCCGGCGCCTCCAGCCTCGTGCGCAGCCTTGCCGTCGACCAGGTGCATGACAGCCTGCAGACCTGCCGGGCCATCTCCATTCTCATCGCCATCACCGGAAACATGGGCAAGCCCGGATGCAACACGGTGTGCTCCTCCCGCGGGGAGATCAGCCAAAATTCCTTCGATTTTATCCGGGACGATCAGATCCCGGAGGAGGTGCAAAAGCTGCGCTGCGGCTATGACGACTATCCGTTTTTGACCCGTCGGCCCAGCACCATCCCCTCGGCCCATATGCCCACGCTCTGGCAGCAGGTGGTCTCCGGCGACCCCTATCCCATCCCCTGCGCCATGATCTTCGGCAGCAACGCAGCGGTGTCCTATACCAACGCCGGCGTGGTGGAGGAAGCCCTGGGCAAGCTGGAATTCCTGGCGGTGGCGGATATGTATCTGACCCCCACGGCCAAATACGCGGATATCGTCTTTCCCGTGTCCACCTGGCTGGAGCGGGAGAACATTCTCAGTAATTTCCAAACGGACAACACCCATACGCTGTTTCAGCAGCCGGTGACCCATGTCCCCGGACCCAAAAACGATATTGAGATTCTATATGAGCTGGCAAGGCGGCTGGGCTTTGCCGAGCGGTTCTGGGAGACGCCGGAAAAGCTGTATGACTATCTGCTGTCCACCACGGGGCTGACATACCGGCAGTGTCTGGAAAAGCGGAGACTGTATGCGCCGCTGCAGTACGAGGTATATAAGAAAAAGTCCTTCAAAACGCCCTCCGGGAAGATCGAGCTGTATTCCACGCTGATGGAGGAAAAGGGCTGTGCGCCGCTGCCCAGGTACACCCCTGGCTTCCAGAGCCCGGACGCTACCCCGGAACTGGCGGAGGAATACCCGCTGATCCTGTCCACCGGGCGGCATGAAAATGCCTTCCGCATCTCCGAAAACCGGCTGAATCCGCTGCTGCTGGAGCTCTCGCCAAAGGCGTGGCTGGAGATCAACCGGGAGACGGCCGCACGGCTGGGGATTGCAGACGGCCAGAAGGTTCTGGTGGAGAGCACCGCCGGAAAGGCTTTCGCCTACGCCCGCTGCACCCTGGGCATCCGCCCGGATGTGGTCATGGGCATTTCTGGCTGGTGGGGCGAGCAGAATATCAACCGCACCGTGCCCTGGGGCGCGTATTCCGAGGGGATTGGCTCCGTGTGCGCCAGAGGCTTCCTGTGCCGGGTAACGCCCGTTCCTGAGGGGGAGGAGAACACATGAATGAGCAACTGTTTTTCGCGGTGAACATTGACCGCTGCTGGGGCTGCAAAAGCTGTCAGACGGCCTGCAAGACGCAGCACGATATTCCCTCCGGCGTGGAGTGGCCCATCGAGGTGTTCCGTCTGGAGCGGACGGATACCGCCGGAAAGCTGCAGTGCGATTTTATTCCCGTGCTCTGCCAGCACTGTGACGACCCCGCCTGTATGGAGCAGTGTCCCGTCTCCGCGCTTTACCGGGACGAGGACGGCTTTGTCCAAGTAGACAAGGAGAGGTGCATCGCCTGCGGCGCGTGCCAGCGCGCGTGTCCCTATGGCGCTGTCACCATGGGCGAATCTTGCGCGGTCAAATGCGACGCCTGCGCCGAGCGGCGCGGCAGGGGCATGGAGCCCAGCTGCGTGCAGCACTGCTCCGGGGACGCCCTGTGCCTGGCGGACGCGGCCGCTCTGGCCGCCCTGACCCAGGGGGCCGAGACCTGGTCCGCCGGCCGGGTGGTCTATTATTCCAAGAAGATCGTCGGCCTGTTCGGAGATGAACGGGCATGACGGACCCGTCCTCTCCGGACGTTGGCGCAGACGCCGCGGGTTATTCCGGCGTGGTGCTGGCGGGGGGTTACAGCGCCAGAATGGGGCGTGAGAAGGCGGAACTGAACTTTCATGGCCTCAGCTTTCTTGCCTGCCAGGTGGAAAAGCTCCGCGAGCTGGGGATCGCGGATATCCTGATCTCCGGGTATGAGAAAGCCATCCCGGGTACGCGCTTTGTGCCAGATGTCTATCCCCACCGGGGCCCCCTGAGCGGGGTGCACGCCGGGCTGGAGGCCGCCCGGAACAGCCGCGTACTGGTCCTGGCGGTGGATACGCCGCTGCTCCCGTCGCGGGCGCTTTGGGACCTGCTGCGCCTCCCCGCCGCCTCCTCTGTTATCTGGCGCTGCGGCGGCAGACTCCAGCCCCTTCCCGGCGTGTACGATGCGGCGCTCCTGCCCCTCTGTCGGGAGCTGCTGCAGGGGGGAGGCGCCTCGCTGCGCGCTCTGCTGGAAAAAACGCGGCCCGTCGAGGTGGAGTACCGCTGGGACCCGGTCTGGCTTACAAACTGCAACACACCTGAGGACTACCGCTTTATCTGCGGGTTTTCGGAAATCACTTGAAATATCATATGTTTTTTGTTTCCAAGTCGTCCGCCCTAAACCGTCCGGCACGGGCCCTCGACCGCGCGGAGGTTTCCTCTGCAAGAGCCATGCGGGAAACGGCATGACTTTCCGTATTTGAGAAGGAGACACGCCAGCCCCCGAAAAAGGGGCTTGTTCCCCGTGCGCAAACGCGGGGGCGGTCTGCTTCTTGCCGGATCGCCCCCGCGATTTTTTTACTGGGAGGGGAACAATGAAAGAGATCAAAACGGTCGACGCCGTGGGCCACGTGCTGTGCCATGATATGACGCGCATCGTCCGCGGCGAGAGCAAGGGAGCCCGTTTTCTCAAGGGGCATATCGTGCAGCCGGAGGACATACCGGTGCTCCTGTCCATGGGCAAGGAGACGCTGTTCGTCTGGGAGAAAACGACCGGTATACTTCATGAGGACGAGGCGGCGGAGCGGCTGCGCGCCCTGTGCCAGGGGGAAAACATGCATGCCACCGCGCCGCGGGAGGGCAAGATCGAGCTGATTGCCGATTGCGACGGGCTTTTTCGCGTGGATGTGGCCCGGTTGGAGGCGGTGAATTCCATTGAGGAACTGATGATTGCCACCCGCCACACAAATACGCCCGTGCGCCGGGGGGACAAGCTGGCGGGAACGCGGGTCATCCCCCTTGTCATCGGGGAGGAGAAGCTGGACCAGGCTGAGAGCCTCTGCGGCGCGGAGCCGCTGCTGGAGATACTGCCCTATCGCCTGAAGACGGCGGGCGTAGTCACCACCGGCAGCGAGGTGGCAAAGGGGCTCATCCGGGACACCTTCACCCCCGTAGTGGAGGAAAAACTGGCCCGATATGGGATAGACGTGATCTCCCGCTGTATGCCTGGGGACGATATGGCCGCTATTACCCGCGCCGTGCTGGATATGCGCGCTCTGGGTGTGGATATGATCCTTTGCACCGGCGGGATGAGCGTGGACCCGGACGACCGCACTCCCGGCGCTGTCAAGGCCACCGGCTGCCGCATCGTCACCTACGGCGCGCCCGTGCTGCCGGGCGCTATGTTCCTGCTGGGTTATTTCGCCGACGGCACGCCTGTCCTGGGCCTGCCCGGCTGCGTGATGTACGCCCGGACCACGATCTTTGATCTGCTGCTGCCCCGCATCGCCGCGGGCGTGCCCATCACCGGACGGGAGCTGAAAAAGCTGGGCCACGGGGGGTTGTGCCTGGACTGCGAGGTCTGCACCTTCCCCAACTGCGGTTTTGGAAAGGGAATTTGAAATGGAAAAATCTGTAAGTGTACAGCGGGCACAGGAGCTTATCTCCCGGAGCGTGGACCCCGCTGGGATCGAGACGATCTCCGCCGCCGCGGCCCAGGGGAGAATTCTTGCCGGGGAGGTGGTCTCTCCCCTCGACCAGCCACCCTGGCCGCGCTCCCCGCTGGACGGATACGCCTTTCGCGCCTCTGACAGCTGCGGCGCGGAAAAGAAGTCCCCGGTCTCCCTGCGGGTGGTGGGCATGCTCTGCGCAGGAGATTGGCCGGAACTCGCCGTGGGACCGGGGCAGGCCGTGCGGATCATGACCGGCGCGCCTATCCCCCCGGATTGTGACTGCGTGCTGCGGCAGGAGGACACCGACCTGGGGATGGAAACGGTGCGCATCTATAAGGAGCTCCGCCCCTGGGACAACTATTGCCGCGCGGGCGAGGATTTTCGCGCCGGCGATGTGATCCTATCCCCAGGGACGCGGCTGACCGGGAACGCCCTTGGTACGCTGGCGGCAGCGGGACTGCTGCGGCGGGAGGTGAGCCTTTCCGTATACAGGCGGGCGCGGATCGCCCTGCTGTGCACTGGGGAGGAGCTGTCTCCCAGCTCTGTTTACCCCCTGCCGCGGGGAAAAATCTATTCCTCCGCGGCGGCGGCCATCTCCTCCCGGCTGGAGCAACTGGGCGCGGAGGTGACCTTCCTGCGGGAGGAGCTGCGCGATGACGCCGCGCTTTTGTGTGAGACCATGCGCCTTGCCGCGGAAAGCGCGGATGCCCTCATCACCACCGGAGGCGTGTCCGTGGGCGTCAAGGACATGGTGCCGGAGGCACTCTCTCTTCTGGGCGCGAAGCCGGTGTTTTCCGGCGTCCGCCTCAAGCCCGGCTCGCCGCTTTCCTTCTCCCTCCGCGGGAGAATGCCCATCCTGTCCCTGTCGGGCAATCCCTTTGCCGCCGGAGCCACCTTTGAGCTGTTTGGCCGGGAACTGCTCTCCGCGCTGATGGGGTGCGAGGACCTTTTGCCCCAGAGGGTGCAGGGACAGTTGGCGACCCCTTTTCCCAAAGACAGCCCCGTCTGCCGATATGTGCGGGCCGCCTACCGCGCGGGCCGGGTGACGCTTCCCCAGGGACACTCCTCCGGGCAGCTGGCCTCCGCCGCGGGCTGCAACTGCCTGGCGGAGCTTCCGGCCGGCAAGGGCCCCTTCGCTGCGGGAGATACGGTATGGGTATATCTGCTTTGAACAGACAGAAGGTCGTAGCGGTCTGCGGCGTGAAAAACGCGGGGAAGACGACCTTTTTGGAAAAGCTGATCCCCGCGCTTGCCCGCCGGGGTGTGAAAGTGGCCGTGGTGAAGCACGACGGACATCGCTTTTCCGCCGACCGGGAGGGGACGGATACCTTCCGAATGCTCTCCGCCGGCGCCATGGGCGCCGCTGTGTTCGACGGAGAAAAATTCCAGGCGGTCAAGTATGCCGCCGTGACGGAAAAAGAATTGGTTTCTCTGTACCCGGAGGCGGAGCTGATTCTTTTGGAGGGACTGAAGAATTCCGGTTATCCGAAGATCGAGATCATCCGCGGAGCGATCTCCGGGGAGAGCGTGTGCCGGGCCGAAACGCTGCTGGCTCTCGTTACGGACACGGAGCTTGCCATCGAGGGCGTGCCGACCGTCAGCCTGGAGGACGCGGAGGCCGCCGCGGACATCCTCTGCCGGTATATGGGGGAAGACCATGCGGGATCAATTTGACAGGGAGATAAGCTATCTGCGCGTGTCCATCACCGACCGGTGCAACCTTCGCTGCGACTACTGCATGCCGCGGGGAACCGCCTGGGTGCCGGTGGAAAACATTCTGACCTATGAGGAAATACGCGCCGTCTGCGCTGCGGGGGCGGCGCTGGGCATACGCAAAATCAAGGTCACTGGCGGCGAGCCGCTGGTGCGTCTTGGCGCGGCCGACCTGGTGGGCATGCTCAAAGCCATCCCCGGCATTGAGCAGGTCACCATGACTACCAACGGTATTTTGCTGGCGGAGCATCTGCCTGCGCTGACAGCCGCCGGGCTG
>Ga0079305_1003169_pt1 | contig 11782 bp, 9 predicted proteins | sample LMS_cellobiose_e_FD_79183 | JGI IMG/M metagenome (GOLD analysis project Ga0079305, IMG submission 79183) | Rumen-fistulated moose microbial communities from Alaska, USA - LMS_cellobiose_enrichment | ecosystem: Host-associated > Mammals > Digestive system > Stomach > Rumen fluid ... | reverse complement strand
CTACGGATTCACGCAGGTGGGCGGGATCCGCTACTTCCAGTATTTCCGCTACTCCGACGGATACTATATCGCGACCGCGATCCCGAGGGACGCGATGTACCAGGCGAGGCTGCCTATAGCTTTGATCACCGCGATCACCAGCCTGATACTGATCCTGATACTCTCCGCGACCATCACCGTTACCACGGAAGAGGAGGAGATGCTCTACGCGACCATGACCGACGCCAAAGTCGATAAGGGCCTCGACTCTACGATATTCAATGTGATCCTGCCATCCGGCAGCAGCGTCTCCACCGTGAAGGCCGCCGCGCGCTGGGATAACAGCCGCGTTCCCTGGCGCGAGAAGAGCCCCGAGCAGAAGCTTCTGTTCATGATCACCATAGTCTTCGGCATCCTGGTCATCTACGTGATCGCGACTGTCGCTACCGCAAGATCGGCCTTTGATGACGACTCGATAATCCAGTATATCCTGAGCGGTGGCTGGGACAGGAGCCCGAACATCTTCGCGCTGAGCGCCTGCATGCTGGTCATGATATTTACCGGTATCGCCGTAATGCTCTTCCGCGTGCCGGTCAGGCTGATCACCTCGATCCTCGGCGCCCGCGGCGAGACCATCGGACATCTTCTGGTCTCAATAGTGAAATACGGCGGAGCTATCGGAGCGGTATTCTACTGTCTGCATCTTGTAGGTGTTGACTCCACGAGCCTTCTGGCGAGCGCGGGCGTTCTGACTCTCGTCGTAGGCCTCGGCGCCCAGAGCCTGATCAAAGATATCATCGCCGGCATATTCATCGTCTTTGAAGGCGAGTTCCGCGTAGGTGATATCGTAACGATCAACGACTTCCGAGGGACCGTGATGGATATAGGCCTGCGCACCACCAAGATCCTGAACGTCGACGGAAACATCAAGATCTACAACAACAGCGAGATCAGCGGCGTCCTTAACATGACCAAGGAAGCCTCCTATTCCTACGTCACGATCAGCGTGGAATACGGTCAGGACATAGACTACGTCGAAGCGGTGCTTGCGCGCGAGCTCCCCGCTATCAAGGACATGAACCCCAAGATCCTCAGCGCGCCGCAGAGCCTCGGCGTCAAGGAGCTCGGTCCGAGCGGGATCGACATCCTGATCTACTGCATGTGCAACGAGGCGGACGTCAAATCGGTCACGCGCTTCGTGAACAAATAGGTCCTCAAGATCTTCTACAGAAACGGCATCAACGTCCCCTTCCCGAACGTCACGGTCTCCAATCTGGATATGACCGGCAGAAAGACGATGGCGGATCTGGAGAAAGAGGAAAAGGAGAACTGAGAATAGTAAAGAAAAGGACCGGGCGTGGAGCCCGGTCCTTTTTGATCTTCAATATCTTTCTGCCGCTAACCTTTCACTTCTTCCTTGACGTGATCGATGAACCGCTCCTCTATCGTCGGGAGCGGATGGCCCTTTCGCCATACGAAGAGGTATTCCATCACCTTGTCGTCCCCTTTTATCTCCTTGGAGATCAGCGAGTCGTTCGGGATATAGGCCGTCCTGGGGAAGATGCTTATTCCCACGCGGCGGCCGGCGAGAGCCGCTGCGTCGAGATAGCTGTCCATCTCGCAGACTATGCGGGGTTCCGAATCCTCCACGCGGAACCATTTATAGACCATATCTATTATGCTCCTGCCGCTCGGAACTATCAGCGGCTCGTCCTTAAGATCGGCTATGCTTATCTCCTCGCCCTCGGCGGATGCGAGCGGGTGCTCTTTGCTCATCAGAGCCGTCATCTTCTCAGTCCCGACCCTGAAGCTGTTCAGCAGGGAATTGTCGCAGGGCGCCGTGATCACGGCGAGGCTTATTATCCCGCTCCTGAGCTTCTCCACCAGATCGTCGCTGCTCCCGTCCAGGATGCGGAATCTGATGTTAGGATACTCTTTGATGAATCCCTCAAACCAGGCAGACGCTATATCCGGTGCCATGCCCTCCACCAGGCCTATCGATATCGTGCCGCTCATGCCCTCGCTCATCGAGCGTATCTCGGAGCGCGTCTTGTCCGCGAGGTTCAGTATCTCCTTGGCGCGCCTGTAGAGGAGTCTTCCGCTCTCGGTAAGCTGAAGATGTCTCTTTCCCCTAATGAACAGAGTCGTGTTCAGCTCCTCTTCCAGGTTTTTCAGCTGGCTGCTGAGCGGCGGCTGACTCATATGCAGCTTTTCGGCCGCTCTGGTGATGTTCAGCTCTTCCGCCACGGTAACAAAATAGTTAAGTGTTCTCAGATCCATTCCGTCTCTTCCGATCTATATCCAAAAGGTATAATAATATAGATATTATACGTATTTTATTTTGATAATGCAAGAGAGTATTTTATACGTGCAGGGTCCCGCGGCTTGCGGACGGACACCATCGCTTATGCATCAGGCGCCCGCGGGATCCCAGCAAGACCCGGAGGTGTAATAAATGGGCAATTGTGCAGTCGTCGGTGTTGACTGGGGCGACGAAGGCAAAGGCAGGATGGTGGACCTGCTCACAGGTGACTATGATATCGTGGTGCGTTATCAGGGCGGCGGAAACGCCGGCCATACGGTGGTAAACGACAAAGGGAGCTTCGCCCTTCATCTGCTGCCTTCCGGCATCTTCAGACAGGGCGTCGTCAACATCCTCGGAAACGGCGTGGCGCTCGACCCGGAGAATCTGGTCAAAGAGATCCGCGAGATCCGGGCGAAGGGCGTGGAGATAACGCCGGATAACCTAAAGATAAGCGACAGGGCGTCTTTGCTCTTCCCGTGGCACAGACAGCTGGACGAGCTGGAGGAAGTGCGCCTCGGGTCGGCAAAATTCGGTTCCACCAAACAGGGGATCGCGCCCTTCTACTCGGATAAATTCCAGAAGAAGACCATCCTCGCGGGCGAGCTCGCCTATCCGGAGGAGTTCAGGCAGCACCTCGGCTCGATAGCGGAATGGCAGGACCTCAGGCTGGCCGGAGTCTACGGTGCGGAGCCGCTGGACAGAGAGGCTCTGAAGCGCTGGACAGACGAATACTGCGGAGAGATAAAGCCCTTCATATGCGATACCGGCGCGTATCTCGGAGAAGCCATCGCTTCGGGCAAGAACGTCCTCTTCGAAGCTCAGCTCGGAGCCCTGAGAGATATAGATTTCGGCATCCACCCCTTCACCACTTCATCCAATACGCTCGCGGCCTACGCTCCGATCGGATCCGGAGTCCCGGGCACACGGATAGAAAGCGTGGTCGGCGTTATGAAGGCCTACTCCACATGCGTGGGAGAAGGTCCCTTCGTCGGTGAGATGACAGGCGAAGAAGCCGAGAAGCTCAGGGAAGCCGGGCATGAATACGGCGCCAAGACCGGAAGGCCGAGGCGCGTCGCTCCGGTCGACGTAGTCGCTTCGAGATACGGCGCGGAGCTTCAGGGCGTGACTGATATCGCTCTGACAAAGCTCGACGTGCTGAGCTATATGGACAGGATCCCCGTGATCAAAGCGTACAGCCTGAACGGAGAAGAGACGGACCGTTTCCCCTTCCCTGCGGCGCTATCTGACTGTGCACCTGTCATAGAATATCTTGACGGATGGAAAGAAGACATATCCCAAGCCCGGACCTGGAACGATCTCCCTCAGGCCGCGAAGGACTATGTTCTCTATCTGGAGAAAGCTGTCGGCCGTCCCATTACGTATATATCGGTGGGACCCGAGCGTGACAGCATAATAAAACGCGCCGGCTTCTAGAGCAGGCGCGAGGAAGCCCGTGCCGAGCACGGGCTTTTTTGTTCTTCGATCCTCCGATCAGAGGAGTATTATTATCTTCGCCGCGAGCACCACGCAGACGAGCGCGATCGGATAGGTCGCGGCGTAGGAAGCTGCGACGTCGTCCGTTCCCGCCGTGTGGATCAGAGCGCCAAGAGCGGGCGTACTGGTCATGCCTCCGGTTATGGAGCCGAGGGCGTTGAACAGGTCGACCTTGAAGATCTTCTTGGCGACTATGTATCCGATGATCATCGGTACCAGCGTGATGACCGCGCCGTAGATGAAGTAGGACAGCTTGATATTGGAGATGAAGTTGACGCCTCCCGGAACGCCCGCGCCTATCAGGAAGAGCGCGAGGCCCAGTTCTCTCAGGAAGTTCAGCGTATTCTTGAACACCCTGAGGTCCAGTCCGCCGAGCCTTCCGAAGTGGCCGACGATGAGTCCCGCCAGAAGGCATCCGCCTGAGTTTCCGAGGGAGAAGTTGATCCCGGGGACTTTGATCGCGCCGATCACGCAGCCGAGCGCTACCGCTAGAGCAAAGGGAAACAGCCCTATCGGCTCTACCCTGTGCAGCTCTTTGGCGGACATCTCGACCTGGACCGTGTCGGCCGCGGAGAACTTCTTGACTTCTTCCTCGATATCGACCTTCAGGAACCTTGGCATCAGCTGGACGAAGAATACAACGCCCAGTACGCCGAAGAGATAGGCGATCCCGTATCCGGTCGTCACCAGGTCTCCCGCGTCGCCGGCGACCTCCTGAGCCGCCGAGAGTCCCGGGGTGCTGGTAAGAGCTCCCGTCATGAGCCCTACCGCCATCTCAGGCCTGAGGTTCGGATCGATCAAAGTGAACAGCGTCGTGATGAGGGCTCCGGCACCGATGATCACTATGCCCATCAGTATATATACGAGGAATTTCCTGTTCAGCGATCTGAAGAACTTCGGCCCGGCGATCAGGCCTACCGATGTTACGAACATCGCCGTTCCAAGGCTCGACACGAAGCTGAACCTGCTTTTGATCGCGTCGCTGAACAGCGCGATCTCGGTCTCGCCTACCGTGAAGCTCGGGACTTTGCTCGCGATCACTCCGTAGATTATCGCCGCGAGCAGAACGCCCGCCGTGCCGAGCGAGATGCCTTTGATCGAAACCGTGCCGAGAAGATAGCCGGCAGTCATTATCAGAAAGACGATGAATATGATCGAGAAGATGCTTCCCGTTACCGTGCCAAGATAAACCATGATCCTTCTCCCTTGACAGACTCCTGTAAACTTCGGTTTATATCATTTTATATCATTCGGCGATAAGGCCGTGCCCCATCGGGACTCTGCTCTTCGCGCGTTCCAGAGATGCCCTGAGTTCTCCGCGGAAATCCGGGTGAGCGCAGTTATCTATTATGAGCTCCGCTCTCTCGAAAGCTGTGAGACCCCTGAGGTCCGCGACGCCCTGCTCGGTGATTATCACGTCCACGTCGTGCTCGGTGTGGTCCACGTGGGATACGACCGGGACGATGCAGCTCAGCTTTCCGCCCTTCGCGGTGGACGCGGTCGTGAATATCGTGAGCCCCGCGTTCCTTGCGAAATCTCCGGATCCTCCGATGCCGTTCATCATGCGCACGCCGCCAATATGGGTGGAATTGACGTTTCCGGAGAGGTCTGCTTCTATAGCCGTATTCATGGCTATCAGAGACAGTCTTCTTATGACCTCCGGGGAATTGCTTATCTCCTGAGGCCTGAGCACTATCTTATCCTTGAAATCTCCGATCCTGTCGAAGACCGCCTTCTTGCGCGACGGCGATATGGTCAGCGATGTCGCGGACGCGACTTTGACCTTACCCGCCTCGATCAGGTCGAGCACGGCGTCCTGCATGACCTCGGTATAGACCGTGAGGTCCGTGAAGTCCGACTTGGCCAGGCAACTAAGCACGGCGTTGGCGACTCCGCCCACTCCGGACTGGAGGGGCGGGAGCGGATCGGTAAGCCGTCCGGCCTCGACCTCGCTCTCAAGGAAGGCGATCAAATGCTCCGCGATCTGCTGCATGGTCTCGTCGGCGGGCTTGAGCTCAGCGTTTCCGTCGATGCGGTCCGAGAAGATGATCGCGGCGATCTTATCGGGATCGCAGGGGATATATGTCGTTCCGATGCGGTCTCCGGGGGATGTGATCGGGATCGGTTTTGTGTTCGGCGCGGGTTCGGAGCTGTAGACGTCGTGAAGGCCTTCGATCTCCTTCGGTATCGCGGAGCTGATCTCCACGACCACCTTGTCCGCGCAAGCCACCACAGCGTCCGCGACTCCGACGGAAGCGGTCGGTATGATGTTCCCCGCCTCGTCTATCGACGAAGCCTCGACTACCGCCAGATCTATCTTACCGAGGATCCCCTGTCTGATCCAGAGGGCTACCTGGGAGAGATGGAGGTCGACGTATTTGATCTCGCCGGCGTTGATGCGGTTCCTGAGGTCGGCGTTCGACTGATAGGGGTAGCGCCTTTTGATCACTCCCGCACGGCTCAGCGCTCCGTCCAGCTCATCGCCGACCGACGCTCCGGTGATCAAAGTGATCCCGACCCTGTCGCCTGCCTCTGCTCTCGCCGCAAGCGCCAGCGGGAAGGCCTTCGGATAGCCGACTCCGGTAAATCCGCTCATACCGACCGTGTATCCGTCCTTTACGAGAAGGGCGGCCTCCTCCGGTGTTGTCACGCGGCTCCTCAGGTCAACATTCCTGATCCTTTCTGCGATCAACTGCTTCTGGTCCATATTTCACACTCTCCTGGTCAATCCCGCGGGATCGTGAGCACGCCCGCGCAAAACGATATCTTCTCATATTCCGCGTCCGGGAAAACGCGCTTCATATCATCCGCTCTGAAATAGGTCTCCTCGGCGTCCCATTCATCTCCGGCTTCAGCCCGGCACCTCTCCATAGCCTCAGCGGTCTCAAACGAGATATCTCCGACGATGATCTTTCCGCCCGGTTTCAGCAGACCACGGAGTCCCGTGATGAGCCCGATTTTCTTCTCGTCACTCATATGGTGCAGGGCGTAGGTCGCGATGATACAGTCGTATTTTCTCTCCCTGAGCGGCTCAGCGAGGCTCTCGGTGAAATCACCATGCCAGAGATCCGATTCAGGCATCTTCTCTTTGGCTATCTCCACCATCCTTGCCGAAAAATCCTGCCCGGATATCCGGCAGCCTGCCCGGTACAGCCCCGATGTCAGGACCGCGGTCCCAAATCCCAGATCGAGGACGTCAGGCGCGGGATCACAGGATTTGCGTTCACCTGAGCCGGCACGGCCTGCCGGGGCGCCGGTCACCATCTCAAATATCCTGCCGAGCACTTTCGCATAGTCCGCGAAGGGGTATTCTCCTTTCGCGTCACAGCCCGCGACATAGTCATCATATTTATCCGCCCAGCCGTCAAAGCCTTTCGCGTCGAGCATTACCGATCCTCCTAAAGATATGTTACCGTTTCGTCGAGCGGCTTCCTCAGTCCGTGATTCGGAAGCGGTCCCGCACCTTCAGCGGCGTAGCCCAGATCCAGCAGCATGAGGATATCCTCATGCTCCGGCAAGCCCAGATCCGCCGCAAGGAGTTCAGGATCGAATAAGTTCAGCCAGCAGCTGTCCACGCCCTCGTCCGCCGCCGCGAGCATCATATGCGTCGCAACTATCGCCGCGTCCTCAGTTCCGGAATCACGGCTTCCGCCGGGATATGTGAACACGTTCTCACGGTCATAAGCCACAGCGATGACTACAGGCGCGCCGTAACGGCAGGGCGTCGCCTTGTCGACTTTGGCGAGTGCTTCCTGTGACTGAAGTACATATATGCGCTGTTCCTGAAGGTTCTTGGCAGTCGGAGCGAGCCTCCCGGCTCTGAGTATCGCCTCGAGTTTCTCAGTCTCAAGCTCCCTGCCGCTGTATTTCTTGCAGGAATATCGGTTCTTTATGACGTCTTTGAATTCCATTGCGCTTAACCTCCAGTTCAGCCCAGCTATGCGATACAGGGGTTTAATATTCCCTAGTCTATGATATCAGAAAAAACCTGTTTGCTCCAGTGCTAAGGTTCGCATAAACAAAAAGAAGCCTGCAGTACCACAAGGCTTCTTTTCTGTGATTATATGCGCCTCATATCGCTTGCAGACTTTGGCCGTATAGGCAGCTCTGAAGCAAAAGGCTTTTGATTAAGTATTATTTGGCAGTGCCATCAGAGAATATGAAATTTCCATATCCCTGTTCCCCAATTACCTCGCCATCCTGCGCAACGACTTTGCCCCTTACAATCGTTACTACGGGAGCACCCTTGCCGCTTATGCCGTCATATACGGAATTATGATGCATCGTATAGAGCTCATCGTTACTGCATGTCCATTCTTTTTCCGGATCAATTATGACGATATCGCCATCAAAGCCGATTTTGAAATCACCTTTCTTTCCATAAAGGCCAAATCTCCGTGCTGGTTCATAGCACATCGTCCGGGCTATCAATTCGGGAGAGAGTCCTCGTTTGGAAACAGCAAGATCGAACATTCTGGCCACGAATACCTGTATAGAATTCATTCCTCCCCAGGCTGTCCAAATTGTTGTCTTTTCCGGATCTTTTTCCTCTATTGCGGCAGGTGAATGGTCTGAACCGATACATGACAGTGTCCCATCAAGCACGTAATCCCAAAGCTTTTCCATCGCCTCTCTGTCCCTGATTGGAGGGGTTCCTTTGGCTAAAATGCCCTTCTCCTCGAATATATCCTCGGAGAACCCCAGATAATGCGGACAGGTCTCAGCGCTGACGTCCACTCCATCTTGTATCGCTTTTTTGACTACTTCGGCAACCTTTGGATGGGATACATGGCATATATGCAGTTTCCCACCGGTATCTCTGGCAATCTCAACAGCCTGCATTACGCTGAGCACTTCTGAAAGAACAGTATGCGCATCCAGGAAATCCTGATAGGTTCCGGTTCCGTTTTCTTTCAGTCTTTTCATGTCGTAGGTGACCATCGGGTCATCTTCACAATGGAAACAGCAAACGCCTCCGCTCCCTTTAAGTGCATAAAGCGCATCCCTGACTTCTCCGGATTCGACACCGTTAAAGGGCCCGACTGTCATACTCGATCTGGGTCTAATGAACCCCTTAAAGCAGGCAATCCCCTGTTTGGTCAACGGGACAAGATCATCCTTGTTGTAGCCGCATACAGCACCGTAAAGGCCATAGTCAACGTACGCCTTATCAGCTATTATTGCCTTTTTTGCTTCAAGCCCGGAAGGGTCTACCGGAGCGGGGTCATTATCGAGCGGCATATCGATTATAGTGGTCAACCCACCTGCAGCCGCTGCTTTGGTTCCCGTCGCAAAGTCCTCACGATAGGTCCACCCCGGATCTTCAAAATGTGCATGGCAATCTATGATGCCGGGGAAAACATATTTCCCTTCAGCGTCTATAACTGTATCAGCTTCCGGTGAAGAACCGCACTCATAGAATCCAACATATTTGCCGTCACGAATACCGATATCCATCATCTGGATACTGTCAAAAGTAACCGCTCTGGCATTTTTGATCAGCATATCTAACATAGTGTTAAACATCCTCCCCTTTCAAGCCTATACTCAGTAGAGCAGATCCGGAAGCATCGTTGCCAGATTGGGCACATATAACAGAATTGCAACCAATATCAGCTGTCCTACCACGAATGGCCAGATTCCGACAAAGATATCACGCATACGAATCTTATCGCTCAGAGTCCTTGTAGCATAGAGATTCACGCCTACAGGCGGTGTAATCACTGCCATCTCCACACAGACCGTCATTATCACACCAAACCAGATCGGATTGAATCCATATGACATGGCTATCGGATACATGACAGGCATTGTAAGGAATAACATCGACATGCCATCAAGAAAACACCCGAGCACAAGCAGGATAGCTACGAAAGAAACGATGACCATGTTAGGCGACATATGTGTGGCATCAAATACTGATTTGATCGCTGTAGTAATATTGGTCAGCGCCATGAAATTATTCAGTATTGCCGAGCCGATCGTAATGGCATAGATCATACCCGATGCCTTAAGTGCTGAGAACACGCCGTCTATAAACGCTTTTTTGGTCAAAGTCCTTCGGACTAAAGTTATAACGATCGCGCCACACGCGCCTACTGCACCGGCTTCCGTTGGTGTGAACCAGCCGGCGAACATCCCACCGATGACCAGTACTATCAGTATTATTACGTCCAAGCACTTCTTCAGCGCATCCCATATCTCGCGCAACGTGTATTTCTGACCTTTAGGCCCGGCCTGCGGGTCTACACGGCAAATGATGAATATCACTATGATATAGATTACGATCAGAATTAGTCCCGGAATGATGCCCGCTGCGAATAATTTGCTGATTGACTGATCCGTAATCAAGCCATAATACATGAGGATGCTGCTTGGCGGGATGTAACAACCCAGGCAGCCGCCTGCAGCTATTGACGCTGTGCTGAGAGTGTCTTTATAACCGGATCTCTTCATTTCCGGATAAGCTATCAGGCCTATTGTCACGACGGTCGCGATCGTGGAGGCGCTGATTGCCGCAAACACACCACAAGCAAGGATAGACGCCATGGCTAAGCCGCCGCGCGCTCTGCCTATGCTCTTATAGAAGACATCGTATAATCTTGCCCCTATACCGGTCGTCGAGATTATATTTGCCATGAGCATGAACATCGGGACAACCGCAAATGTATAAGCCGCCAACTGATTGAACGGAAGCGTGCCTACTTTGATAAACGTAGCATCTGTCGACAGCATTACCAGCAGCCCTACTATACCGGTTATTCCCATGGAGGTTGAGACGGTAACGCCCAGCGCTATTAATATGAGCAGTATCGCCATCATCAAAAAGCCAATACCTATAGGTGTCACTTCGCCTCACCTCCTTTCTTTTCCTTCATCGAGTCGGGCTTACCACCGATATGAGTCGTATCCTTCTTTTTGATCACTTCAATCAGCTGCGCTATTTTTACTATCACTATCACCGCGGCGCAAAGTGCCCAGAACAGTCTGAACGGCGCGACCGGGATCGGCAGATTGTCTTTTGTCTCATGTGATATCAGCTTAGTGACACCAAACAGATATCCACCATAGCACAGCAATGCATAGAATGCGATATCAACGACTTCCGAGATCACGGCGCAGATCATCTGCAGGCTTTTGGGAATGTGCGATGTGAGGATATCAACGATGATGTGTCCCCTTTGATAAGTTGTTACCACTAAAGCGCACGACCCGAAAACGGTGACGGTCGTCGTTATTATGTCGTATACGCCCGGAATAGCATAATTAAATATAGATCTTGTCAAAATATTAGCGACTATCAGAGCCATCAGAAACACAAATACTGCGCTTCCTATTATCTGAAAGATCCGTATTATTTTATTGTTTATCATTTGTATGACTCCACAATCTGACGGGCCTTTTCATACATTCCGGTTCCGTCATATCCGAGCTTGTCCAGTCTCTCAGCTTCCTTTACAGACAGTTCTGCGCAGGTATCCTGAATCTTCTGGAGATCAGCGTCAGACAGCTCATTGATATGAATGCCCTTCTCTTCACAGATCTTAAGACCGGCTTCTCTGCCGTTATTGGCGAGGTCGATCATCGTGTCGCCAAGATAAGGAACCGCCGTATCATCAATCAGTTTCTGGTCCGCTTCAGTCAGCGAATCGTAAGCCTTATTGGAAATAATATGCCAGGTGCAGGCCGGAGCAAAGAGGTGCAGATCAACGACACTTACAAGCAGGTCTTCATAGTTGGAGATACGCATCGGGACGTTGACTATACCATCAATGATGTGCTTTTCAAGAGCTTCATACTGCTCAGAGGCGGGGAGTCTGATCGCTGTGCCGCCCAGCTCATTGATAAGCTGGAATACGAGTTCTTCGGTACACTGGAATGTCTTACCTTTAAGGTCGTCCAGAGAATTGATCTCATAGTTCGCGAGAATGTAAAGGCTGTCAGCGTTGGAGCAAATATTCAGTACATGCGCGTCCTCATACTCTTTCTGCCATTCATCGCAGG
>Ga0079305_1003168_pt1 | contig 11788 bp, 9 predicted proteins | sample LMS_cellobiose_e_FD_79183 | JGI IMG/M metagenome (GOLD analysis project Ga0079305, IMG submission 79183) | Rumen-fistulated moose microbial communities from Alaska, USA - LMS_cellobiose_enrichment | ecosystem: Host-associated > Mammals > Digestive system > Stomach > Rumen fluid ... | reverse complement strand
TCTCCCGTCCATGTAACCAACTCCTGACGAGCCTGAAGCGTTGACCTTACCTTTGACGCCTTCCTCCGTCACGATGTTGACGGCAGACATATCGGACTCCTGCATCCCACGCAGCATCTTGATGTACTGGTGGTTCCGTAGAACTTCTATTTTCTTGACGGCATCCACTGATAGTTTTCTGGTGGCGAGGTTGTAGTTCCCTTCCAGCACATCTTTCCCATTGACGTAGAACTTGCCGAGATCCTTCCCGTCAACTTTCAGATGACCAGTAGAAGTTACCTCTATCCCAGGAATCCTTCTCAACACATCCACGAGCACTCTGTCATCCCTTGTGCTCAGGGCCTTGACATTGTATGTGGTCGTGTCACCCGCCATCTGGACTTTCCTGGCTTGGATCACACTCTCCTTGATTCTTTCGGATCTGATCACAAGACGGATGTCGTAGTCGTTTTCAAAAGGAGCTTCGATTTTTTGCTCATTGTAGCCCAGGAAGGCCACAATCAAGACTTTATCGTCTGGCCCGGATGTAACATTGAACCTTCCATCTTTGTCCGTAGTCACGTATTTAAGGGTCTTACCCCTGGTGTCAAGAGTCCGGACAACGACCCCTGGAAGCGGTTTCCCGTCCTTGGCATCACTTACCCTTCCGCTGATTCCTTGCCCGGCAAGTGGTAAAGAAGTGAGGACAAGTATAGCAATGATCTCAAGGAGCCCAAGAGGAATACGAGAAGACATGACTATTTCATGATAAAGGATTATGGTATTCCATCAATAAACATTCTTCGTTCCTCCTTGTCCAAGTGTAAATCTTTTTCTCGTCAGATGAGAAAGATAATTTTAAGATCTCACCATCAACTTTGAAACCTCCTAAAAACTTTCCTGCCCAATCCATCATTAAAACCATGTGATCATCGTTATCATCTATGAATCCTGCAATAAAACCGGATTTCCCCGCGCATGCGGAAGAAAAACAATAAACAGGAGGGAAAGAGAAAACATAATGAAGTTTGTTATTACTCTCAAAAGTGGTTATTTCCTGTTTCTTATTATGAGGAAAAACGACTTTAGTCAAGAGATCTCCATTGCCATCCATTATTTCAATCTGATTGTCATGTCCTGGAATGTAAACTATCCTTGACAAATCTTCTTTGCATATGATTTCTCCGTGAACGACATTGCCGGAGTCGTATCTATATCTGTTTTTCTGAGAATAATTCCAGTTATCATCACTGAAGCATACTCTTGGCGTTCCATTTTCAAATGAGTCTTTATTCAAAAATAACATTTTATCTCCCATGTAAATGAGTCGTTCAGATTGAATGTTTGAAAATTTCTTTAAAGGAGAATAACTGTCTTGTTTAAATGCGTTCTCAACGTCAACGACAATGGTTTTACCGATAAGGCCATCATGTATTACTATTTTATTCCAGCTTCTTGTAGCAATTGGATGTATAAGATATTCATCGTGAAAGTTGTATGAAATGTGTTTAGATTTAACAGTGTCAAACAATTCTATTGACATCTGACGATCTCTTTTTTTTGTGGAGATCTTACAGATGACACCGTTAACTACATAGCATAGAATATCTGAATCCGCAGGCTCAATAATAAGATTATTGATTGGGGTAGCTAGTGGTAACTCATTAATTTGATCAAAAGACACTTGGTATGTATTGACGTGTTGTCTGGCATCTTGAGAGCAAGATGCCAGATAGCAAATAAGAAAACATAAGGGGATTAATCTATTCAATATGTATAGATTAGATATGGAGCTCATATTAATAGATATGAATATATAATTCACCGTGGCATTTTATAGCGCCTTCATCATCATAACCTGGATACTTGCAGGTGGATTCCATGTCATCAAGACAAATCCAATCAAGATCAGCACTAGCGCATGAGGTAGGGACAGATGCCTTGGATGATGTTGGCTTGAGAATAAAAGGGAGTGTAATGATAATTACGATTGCGACAATGCTAGGTTTCAATAAATACTTTTTCATATTAATACTTTTCAAGAGTTGTGACTTTTCTTAATGGTTTCTCGTTTGGTGGAGGGGTGATACTAGTACCAGGAGCTTTACTCAAATGCATGCCCTGGAATCGTAATGGTGCATCAAAGTATTTCTGTATCATAGAGTTATATTGACTTCTGCTTATTTTGAAGTATTGGTAATCTGTTCTTTCCATAATACTTTTGTTGAGTTGGACACTTTTTGCCTCAAAACTGCATAATCCTTCCGTGTCTCTTGCCTCTAGTATTGCCCCAGGTAATCCAGACAATTTCCATGGACCTACAGGAGTGGGAATATCTTCCGTGTACCATGCTTCATATTCTCTTCCCCTGAAACTTCCAGTTGCCTTATAGCAATTATATCCACAGATGACTTTCATTTCATCAGAGATATTCCATGATATCTCTGGCAGTTTTTCTATATACTCGAAATCTTCAGTAGCGAGCCTGCATACAAATGATAACTCTTTGGTAGCTATATCGATATAGTACACATCATTGACAAAAATGGGGATGGCATTCTTTAGCACGTTTCCGAGTCCTTTCCCTTTACAGAACTGCAATAACGAGTCTGCGAGGTGAAGCTTTGCCGAGTAGAATTTGGTGTACCGTTTCCCAATTTGTAATAACATTGTGTCCCTAATGCCTTCATTTGTATTGTCTTCAAACGCAAGAAAACAATCATAATTGATATTCAATCGAATGCTGTCAATCTGATTATGAGTATATCCAATCTCCTCGACATGTATTTCTTTGCCATTATGGTAGAATGTTTCTGAACTTGTAGCATGATCAGCAAAAATTGTCAACTTTCCAAAAGCTGACTCACTCTGTATGAGGACATTCTGTGCTAACGAAGGTAAAGAGAGGAAAACCCCTATGATTCCAATGACGGATTTGAAGGAGGACATATTTCTTCTGACTTTAATATAGTACTTAAAGATTATCGATGGGCATATAATTCACCCCAGCAATTAATAGAACTACCACTTTCGTATCCAGGGTACTCACACAAATTATCCGACGTGGCGAGACACTTCCATTTGACCACGGCATTGTCTGCACTTTCGCATCTGGTGGGAATATTGGCATCCAAATTAATAGGCTTAAACAGAAGAAGCCCTGCTGTGATTATGGCTATCGCCGCAATCACGATAGAATAAAGTTTAGTTTTCATAATTCATTAATGTTTTGCTTTTGTCAAAGATCGAGAAAACCATGACTTAAGACAAAAAATAAGCGTTACAATTTTTTTTGTAACGCTTTGTAAATGAGGATATTGTTCAATTGTATGGTGTTACAACGGCCTCTGCTGATCGAAATAATGCAAGAAATCTTCTTTGTCTTTACTGCCAGGAAGAGCCTGAATGCGAGTCTTCAGCCGGCTTTTTCTAACCCGGATAGTGCCAGGAGACAAGCCAGTGATGAAACTTATCTCATTAGAAGAAAGTCCTGCGAAAACACCTGTCAATACCTGATAGTCGCTTTCTTTTAGAGAGTTGCCAAATGCCTCCCTGACTCTTTTCATGATGTTGCCACAGGTTGAATCCAAAGTGTCTTCAAGGTTCTTTTGCAAAGGGATTTTATTATGTAAGCGATCCATTTCAAGGCGGATTATGTCTACCTTCCCTTGCAACTCTTCAAGTTTGTCTGGATAGAATTCAGAATTCTCTTTTTTATTTAAGACCTCGCGTTCGCCATTTAATCTCTTAATAGTCTCTATGTTCTGCTTGAGAATCATATTAAGGGTTTTTGAAATCGTATCTGATTTACTCCCAAGTATCTCAAGCTCTTCTTTCATGTCTCCGATTGTTATAGTCTTCGCCTCAAGTTGTGCGATGAGCTGTTTAATGGTTCGGTGCTTTGAATGAGAGTGAATAAGCACTATTATGCCACCAATTGCTAATACGATGAGTCCACAGGCCAGCCAGCATATTATTTCGCGATCTTGCAGAGAATTGTCGTTTGCGACCACGCTTATTACATAATTGTCCGGGCTTGCAGTAACAACGTCTACAATAGAATCTCCCTTCATTGTGAGCACTGAATCAGAGTAAAAGATCATCTTCGAACTTTGCAAGTCATTATTGGCTGTGTAACAGGAGCTGAAAATGAAGAGATTCAGAGAGAAGGTCGCTATTGCAAGAACTATACTTATTGACGTTTTCCTTGATGTCATTCTGAACAAAACTGCCATTCTGAGCGAAGCGAAGAATCGTGGCCTAAATGAATATCGTTAATCGTTATTCAATTGGACTATATCCACGCGGGAGCGTTGGGAATCACCTATCAGCCACTCGGAGTAGTAGTCGGCCATCCTCCAGAAGAAATATTCATTCATGTCGCCGAAGCTGTGCCTCTGGCCGGGCAGGAGCAGCATGTCGAAGCGTTTGTTGGCCTTGATGAGGGCGTTGACGACCCTGATTGTGTTGGCAGGGTGGACGTTGTTGTCCACGTCGCCATGGACCAGCATCAGGTGGCCCTTGAGGTTTTTCGCCAACTCCTGGTTGGTGTCGATATGGTAGACGAAGGTGGTGTCACCCTTGTCGATCTTCTCCAGGATTCCATGGTGCTGCTCACTCCACCAGCGGTTGTAGATGCTGTTGTCGTGGTTGCCGGCGCAGGAGACCGCCACCTTGAAGAAGTCTGGGTACTTGAGAATGGCCGCGGTGCTCATGAATCCTCCGCCGGAGTGGCCGTGGATGCCGACCCTCTCGAGATCTACGAAGGGATGACGGGCGCCGATCTGCTGGATGGCATATTTCTGATCCTCCAGACCGTAGTCGCGAAGGTTGCCGTAGCCGTAGTTATGGTACCACTTAGAGCGGTTCGGGTGGCCTCCACGGTTGCCCACGGTTATGACTATTATTCCGAGCTGCGCCAGGCGGTCGACCCTTGTGAAGTTCTTGCTCCAGGAGATGTTGTTGGCCTCGACCTGGGGACCGGGATAAACATAGTCGCAGATCGGGTAGACCTTGGTAGAGTCGAAGTCATAGGGCTTGTACATGGCTCCGTAGAGGTCGGTAACTCCGTCGGCGGCCTTGACCTTGAAGCGCTCTGGGAACTTGTAACCAGCTTCAAGGAGGAGGCTCAAGTCTGCTTCTTCGAGGTCGAGGATCTTCTTTCCGCCGGCACCGTAGAGGGCTACATTTGGAGTGTAGTCAACCCTTGAATAATTGGCTACAAAGTACTTGGCATCGTCGCTTGCGGTAGAGAGCACGTCCATGTCGTCAATGTCAAGCTGCTGGAGGGCACCTCCGGTTAGAGGAACCCTGAAGGTGTGCATCTGGTAGGGGTTCTCGTCCTTGTTGACTCCGCAGGCGCTCAGCAGGACATAACCTTCCTTCTCGTTCACTCCCAGGACATTGTCCACATGGAATGCCCCGTCAGTAATCTTCCTGACAAGGGTCCCATCCTTGTCGTAAAGGTAGAGGTTGGCCCAGCCGTTACGCTCTGACCACCAGATGATCTGCTTTCCGTCCTTTATCAGGAACGGCCTCTTCGTCTCGATGTAGGTGTTGGACCTTTCCGGAATGATTACCTTGGCGGAATCGGCATTGACGCCTACCCAGCAGAGGTCGACTCTTTTTATGTCACGGCTCTGGCGAGTGAGGTAGAAGCCGTTCTCATCTCCCATCCACTTGTTGGAGAAATAGTCTCCATAGCTGTCCTTGGCCAGCCTTCGGGCGCTCTGTATGCTGAAGTCCTGGTCCTTGAAGGCATCGACGTTGACCTGTTTGCAAGTTGCGTCCGTGCCGTTGAGGGTAAAGACAAAGAGGTAGCCCTTCGGGCCGGGTTCTCCAGGCATCTGGTACTTGTAGGTCTCAAGTTTCGGACGCTTTGAACTTACTGAATTGATGACCCAGAGGTCCTCCAGCCTCCTGGTGTCCCACTTGGTCACAGCGAAATGCTTCGAGTCGGGCGACCAGGCAAGCTCGCCGGGATTGGAACGACGGGTGGTGTCTGTTTCGGTGTCTCCCGAATAGTTGCCGTAGCCGAAGCCGAACTGTTTGATGCCGTCAGAGGTCAGGCGATGCTCCACGATGGTGCTGTCCTTGGGATCCTTAGCGGCCTTCCTGAGATTGGTCGAGTCCATGATCCAGAGGTTGGAGTTCTTGGCATAGACACCGACAGTACCGTCAGGGGAGATCGAGGCGAAGGTGGGGTACTTCTTAACCTCATTCTCCTTCTCTTCCGTTACGTCCTTCAGGGTGCGGGTCGCGAAATCATATTCAAAATGGAAGACCTTCTTCTCGGCCCTGCCAGGGGCGGCTCCTCTTGGTCCTCCGGTCGTTCCGCCGCCTTTTTTCGCCTTGGTGGTGTCGGGTTTCTCAACCTTGTCCTGGGTGCTGCGGATGTCGAAGGTGAAGACCTTGTCGTCCTTAAGCCTCAGTCCCGTTATGGGAATATGCTGGGCATCAAAGGGATCCTTGGTGATCTCGGTCAGTTCCATCGCAAGCCGCTCAAGGTCGAAGACTTCGGTCTTTGTTCCCTTGACGGGATCCACGATGTAATAGGCTGTTCCCTTTGGAGACTGCCATTCGTACCAGAAACGGTCTCCATCCTTGAACCACCGCGGCTGTACCCTGGTGGAGAAGACCATCTGGTTCACCCTCTTGGCAGAGAACCTTTCTGCAAGGCCATAGTTGGCCTTGGTGATCCTCTCCTGTCCTGCTGAAGCAACGCACAACAGTGCAGCCGCTGTAATCAAAATCGTCCGTTTCAAATCCATAATAGGCGTAATTTGTAATTTATTGTTTATTAATATTTTACAAGAATCGCATAGATAATTAAGCTAGGCGTTTTTCATAAGTGTTTAATGGATAGGCTGTTGCGAAAAACGCTATCTCTGAGGCCACTTAAAGGCCGTCTTAGAGCCGGATTCTGGTCCGTCCTTTTTTCAGTCCGTCGGACGTGGTGGTCACGACGATCTTGCCTTTAGCCCCGGGCTTGGTCTTGATGATGACCGAAGCCAGGCCGTTGAAAGCATTGATGCTGTCGCTGCGGAACGGAGTGAGGCAGGTCGGGTCACCGGCATCTACCGCCAGTATCTCGCCCGGGCCCTTGACGCTGAATTTCAGTTCGTTGCCGGCAGTCGGAGCAAAATTGCCCTTCTTGTCAGTGATCTTCACATCGACGTAGAACAGGTCTCCTTCGCCGAAGCCTTTCTCAAGATTGAGTCTGATCTTTCGGGCCGGGCCTGCAGTCTTTATTGTCTCTGTGGCAACCTTCCGGCCGTCTTTCCAGCCCACCGCTTCGACTTTGCCAGGCTGGTAGACTACCTCGTCCCAGCGGAGGCGGTACTGCTTTTCAGCACGCCCGAGCAAGCCCTTTGACTCTCCGTTGACGAAGAGTTCTACCTTCTCGCAGTTGGTGTAGACATGGACCGGGATCACCTGGCCTTCCTTGCCTTCCCAGTTCCAGTGCGGCAGGATGTGAAGCACAGTCTTGTCGGACCAGCGGGCCTGGTAAAGCCAGAACCGGTCCTTGGGGAAGCCGGCCAGGTCGATTATTCCGAAATAGGAACTCCTGGACGGAGTGGAGACTGAACCTTTTTCTTTCAGTTCCTTTTCTGCCTTGGCACGAGTGGCAGGGTCCTGGAAATTGTCCAGGATTGTAAAGTCATTGTTATAAGGAGTAGGCTCTCCGAGATAGTCATAGCCGGTCCAGACGAATTCTCCCAGGCATGTGGGGTTCTCATCCTCGTACTTCCACTCCTGCTCGGGAATCTGGCCCCAAGGGACGGTGTGCAGGTCGTAGGAACTGACTTGGAAGTCCTTTTCGCAGAATTCCCTGCCTCTTGGATTATCCTCGATCGGTAAGAAATACGCTCCTCTTGTGCTGATGGTTGAGGCGGTCTCGCTGCCGAGGTAGAGCTTGCCGGGGTTGGCCTCGTGGAACTTGGCGTAGAGGTGTGGCTTGTAATTGTAGCCAAAGATGTCCATCGTGTTCCGGAAATCCTGTTCCGAAGCCCAGGCTATGTTGGAACCGAAGGTTGTAGGCCTGGTCGGGTCCTCTGCATGGCAGACATCAGTCAGATGCTGGGAAATGTAGTAGAGGTTGGGATAGCCTTGTTCATTTGTTTCATTCCCGATACTCCAGAGTATGACCGAGGGATGGTTGCGGTCGCGGTGGATCATTGCCTTGAGGTCCTTGTCCGCCCAGTCATTGAATATGAGGGCGTAGCCGTTAGGTTTCTTTGGTAAGGTCCAGGTGTCGGTGAATTCATCCATCACTACGAACCCCATTCGGTCGCAGAGATCGAGGAATTCGGGGGCTGGGGGATTGTGTGAGGTACGGATGGCATTGCATCCCATTTCCTTCAGCATCTTGAACCGTCTTTCCCAAGCGGTCGTGTTCCAGACTGCTCCCAGGGCGCCGGCGTCATGGTGAAGGCACACTCCTTTGAGGAAGGTCTTCACTCCGTCAATGAATATTCCGTCCTCGCGATACTCGACATCCCTCATCCCGAAAGTTGTATAATACTCGTTTTCTGCCGGACGGCAGTCCGAGCCAGGCCGAGTCCATCCTCGCTTCGCTGCGGCTGAGTACGTCCTAAGCTCGGCAGCCGATCCGGCGAGAACAGTAGTGACTGCTACATATAACGCAGGATGGTCGGGACTCCAGTGGGCGGCGCCGGTCATGTCGAATTCCTGAGTCACGACGGTGCTGTCCTCTATTGAAGCTACCTTCGTTTCGGCTGAAGCGACGACTGTGTTCCCTGAATATTCATAAATCTCGGTCCTGACAACGCCTTCGACGGGAGCTCCCGAATTCCTTAAGGTTACCTGCAGGGTCGCTTTGTCGCCTTTGGTGGTAATATAAGTTCCCCAGTGCGCAACCCCTACGGGCTCCGCCTCTGTGAGCCAGACGTTACGGTAGAGCCCACCTCCAGGGTACCAGCGGCTGGATTCCTCGGGATTGTCGAGGGTTATCTTGATCTCGTTTTCCCCTTCTTTTATAAAAGGTGTCAGGTCTGCCCTGTAGGAAGCGTAGCCGTAAGGCCACTCGGTCACGAATTCTCCGTTGCAGTACACCTTGGACCATGACATCGCACCGTCGATGTCCAGGAAGTAGTGTTTTCCACCCTGATCCACTTTGAGGGTCTTCCTGTACTCCGCCTTTCCCCACCATGGGAGTTTGCCTGTCTCACCCGGGTAACTGATGTCGAATTGTCCCTCGACCCCCCAATCGTGGGGCAGGTCGACGGTCCTCGACTGCCCATCCTTAGTGAAGGTCCAACCCTCGTTGAATGAAATCCTGGAAGCAGGCTGGGCGGACAAACCCAGTGAAATGACGGCCATCATCGCAGTGGCCACGAAAAGGATCATGCGTTTTATCATATTCAAATATAGTGAAAATCCGTCAATTGCAAAGGCTCGTGAGATGATCAAAACAACGCAAAACTTTGGTGAATTGAAGAATATTCTGTAAATTTGCAGCCCCAAATTATTTGGGGAGAAACATAAATAATAGATTTACAATCATTTATGCCAACAATTCAACAGTTAGTTCGCAAAGGGCGCGAGAGCATTGTCTCCCAAAGCAAGTCTCGTGCACTGGACGCTTGCCCTCAGAAGAGGGGCGTATGTCTTCGTGTTTACACGACGACTCCCAAGAAGCCTAACTCAGCAATGAGGAAGGTCGCCAGGGTACGCCTTACCAACTCCAAAGAGGTCAATGCCTACATCCCGGGCGAAGGTCACAACCTCCAGGAACACAGCATCGTGCTGGTTCGCGGCGGCCGTGTAAAGGACCTCCCTGGTGTGCGTTACCACATCCTTCGCGGAGCATTGGATACTGCCGGTGTCGAGGGTAGGACTCAGTCCCGTTCCCTCTATGGCGCCAAGAGGCCCAAGGCTGCCAAGAAGAAGTAGTTGTTTTATTTATCACCTTTAATTTTTACTCAAAATGAGAAAATCGAAGCCTAAGAAGAGAATTCTACTTCCTGATCCTAAGTATCATGATGTCGAGGTGACTCGCTTCGTGAACAATCTTATGCTGCAGGGGAAGAAGAGTATCGCGTATTCTATTTTTTACGATGCCATTGACATGGTAGGCGAGAAGATGAAAGATTCTGACAAGGCTCCTCTGGATATTTGGAGGAAGGCTCTCGAAAACGTGACCCCTCAGATCGAGGTCAAGTCCCGTCGTGTAGGAGGTGCCAACTTCCAGGTGCCTACAGAGTTGCGTCCGGAGAGGAAAGTCTCGCTTTCCATGAAGAACATGATCGGCTATGCCCGTAAGCGCTCCGGCCACTCCATGGCTGAAAAACTTTGTGCAGAGATCGTGGCCGCCTACAACAACGAAGGTGGCGCTTTCAAGAGAAAAGAGGATATGCACAAGATGGCGGAGGCCAACAAGGCATTCGCTCACTTCCGTTTCTAATCTTTATCGCGGATGGCTGCTAGCAGGGATCTGACTTTCACCAGGAATATCGGCATCATGGCTCACATCGATGCCGGCAAGACCACTACGTCCGAGCGTATCCTGTACTACACCGGTAAGACACATAAGATCGGTGAAGTGCATGACGGCGCTGCAACAATGGACTGGATGGTCCAGGAGCAGGAGAGGGGTATCACCATCACCTCTGCTGCCACAACTGCCTTCTGGCACTATGGTGACAAGGTGTATCAGATCAACCTGATCGACACTCCCGGTCACGTCGATTTCACTGTCGAGGTGGAGCGTTCGCTCCGCGTCCTCGACGGAACGATTGCGACCTTCTGTGCCGTAGGACGCGTTCAGCCTCAGTCCGAGACCGTTTGGCGCCAGGCCGACAAGTACGGGGTCCCCAAGATCGCTTATGTGAACAAGATGGACCGCGTGGGTGCTGATTTCCTCGCTTGCGTCGAAGAGATCTACACCAAGCTGGGCGCAAGGGCTGTTCCAATTTGTCTCCCCATCGGTGCCGAAGACAAGTTCCTGGGCATAGTCGACCTTATCTCCCGCAAGGCAATCGTCTACGATTCCAGCGAGGAACTGGTCAACTACAAGTTCCAGGAAGTCCCTGCCGACATGGAGGAAGAAGTTGAAAAATGGAGGAACAAGCTTATTGAAGCCGCCGCCGAGTGCGACGAATCTCTCATGGAGAAGTTCTTCGAGGATCCTGACTCCCTGACTGAAGAAGAGATCATAGCAGCTCTTCGCAAGGGTACGATCTCAATGCAGATCGTTCCGGCATGCTGCGGCTCATCTTTCAAGAACAAGGGCGTTCAGTTCCTCCTCGATGCTGTCATGCGCTACCTTCCGTCTCCGCTGGACAAGGGTGTCGTCAAAGGCACCAGCCCGAAGACCGGGAACGAAGAAGACCTTCTCCCTTCCGCAGACCAACCTTTCTGTGCTCTCGTTTTCAAGATCGCTACGGATCCTTTCGTGGGTCGTCTTGCCTTCATGAGGGTTTATTCAGGAAGGATTGACTCCGGTTCCTATGCGTACAATGTGCGCACAGCGAAGAAAGAGAGGATCGCCCGCCTCTACCAGATGCACTCCAATCACCAGAATCCAATTGATTTCGTGGAAGCGGGAGACATCTGCGCAGCTGTCGGTTTCAAGGATCTCCGCACTGGAGACACAATCTGCGATGAGAACCATCCTGTAATTCTCGAGTCAATGGTGTTCCCCGACCCTGTGATCGGTATCGCCGTCGAGCCCAAGACCCAGACGGATCTTGACAAGCTTGGCGTCGCCCTTGGCAAGCTCGCTGAAGAAGACCCGACGTTTACCGTCAGGGCCGACCACGAGACTGGCCAGACGATTATCAGCGGT
>Ga0079305_1003166_pt1 | contig 11798 bp, 9 predicted proteins | sample LMS_cellobiose_e_FD_79183 | JGI IMG/M metagenome (GOLD analysis project Ga0079305, IMG submission 79183) | Rumen-fistulated moose microbial communities from Alaska, USA - LMS_cellobiose_enrichment | ecosystem: Host-associated > Mammals > Digestive system > Stomach > Rumen fluid ... | reverse complement strand
TTTTTTGCTGCGGAAGCCCAGCAGGCGCTTGACCCCTCTGAACAGCAGCACGATCACCAGGATCAAGCCGATAAAGAACAGCAGAATCTCCACCGTAAAGCGGGGGAAGGGATTGGCGTCGTTGATGGTATTGGCGATGATCTCATCCAGGGAGGGAATGTCCAGCATGCGGGAGCCGATGCTGCGGGAGGCCAGCAGCTCATATTCAATGGCCTCTCCGTTCTCGGGATAATAGGTCAGATGGGCAATCAGCTCTCCGGCGTCGATGGGCGCTACGGGATCATGCACATACTCGATGGTCACCAGGTCGTTGAAGTTCGATACCAGATAATCCAGCCGTGTGCGCAGGGTGACGATGGTATCATTGGTGTTTTTGTCCAGCTTGTTCAGCATCAGCTCCAGATGCCCCAGGCCAGGGTCATCCAGTGCGTAGCTGGCGATTTCCAGCACCTTGGGCCGCATGGCATACAATTCGGCCACGGAGGTGCTGATGTATTGGGAAAAGCCGAATTCCATCAGGCGGCGGGTGTCGCGCCAGCAGCTTCTGTAGCTGTCGCCGTGCAGCACAACGGAGATGAAGCGGACGCCATCCTTTTCAGCGGAGCCCACAAAGCAATAGCCTGCGTTGGAAGTATAGCCGGTCTTGATGCCGGTGGCGTATTCATAGTAATTGGCCGCAGTGGAGTCGCCGATGAATTCCGCGTTGCGGGAGGTCAGCGTGCGGCGGCGATAAACATTGCTGGCGGGCAGCTCATACTGGGTGCTGGCTGCGATTTTCCGGAAGGTTTCATCCTGCATGGCCTCCCGGGCAATGGTGGCCAGGTCGCGGGCGGAAGCGTACTGATCGATGTCGTGCAGGCCGTTGGGGTTTACAAAATGGGTGTTGACGCAGCCCAGCGAGGCCACGTATTGATTCATGATATTGACAAAGCCATCAATGGAGCCGCCGATAGTTTCTGCGATCAGGTTTGCGCCGTCATTGCCGGATTTGACCATGGTGGCGTACAGCAGATCAAGGAAATTGATTTCCTCCCCGGCGCCCAGGGGAATGGTGGAAGCGCCTTCCTCCAGCTGCAGGGCGGAGGCGGATGTAACCACGGTCTGCTCCAGATTGCCCAGCAGCAATCCCAGATAAACAGTCAGTATTTTGGTGGTGGAGGCCGGAAACATCCGGGCGTCCGCCGCCTTTTCATACACCACCAGACCGGTATCCGCTTCGATCAGGATGGCGGCGGTGGCGGTGATATCCACATCATTCAGGTTTTCGGGATGATTGCTGTCATAATTGCTGCTGGTGGCCTGCGCCGGCATGCCAAAACAAGCTGACAGCAGCAATACCGTCAGCAGCAGGCACACAAAACGCTTTCGCATTCATCGATCCTCCTGAAAAATGATGCGGTGTTATTCTATCACAAAGCATCAAAAAAGTACAGCCCCGGAAAGGGCTGCAATCCATTAGACAATAAATGGTTTTTCCCGGTAGATCGCGCCGAAGGGCTGACCCGCGCCCAGGCTCCATAGCGCTTCCGCCCGGGCGTCCAGCTGTTCCTCATAAGCGGTACAGCTGCTGTTCAGGCTTGTATGCAGATGAAAATCGTCAGATTGCAGCTGACGCAGCAGCGCTGTATGCTCCTTTCGTGCGGCCAGAAGATAAGCGTGCGACGGCAGGGGCTGAAGCTGGCTGCGATCCGTTCCCAGCAGCAGGTTGGAAAGCAGACGGCTGATGCGGGCATAAGGATAGCGCTTGCTCTTGATGGTCAGCACCATTTCGGAGCGATCCAGGCAGTTGGCGGCGGCTGCAAAACGGTTTTCGATCCCTTCTGAAAGATCGGGAAGGGAAAGGATTTTGCCCTCATTGCGAAGAGCCCAGCGCAGCAGCGGCGTCAGCGCTTCCGGCAAATGCACCTTTCCTGCATCAAAACCCTGTTTCAAGGCCAGATAAGCGCTTTCCGGCATGGAGCGGCGCACCGACTGCCAATCGCCTTTCAGCGCGGCGGCCCGCACAGCGGTGGCGGAGGGCAGCGCGCGCTGATCTTCAGGCAGCTCCGTTGCAAGGTAATCTCCCCGGCGCGGAATGGGGGACAGCGCCAATCCGGCATGCTGTCGCATATTGGCCCGGGCATAGCAGATAGAAAGGGCGGTGTTGGGCAGGGAAAAAAGCGACGGGTCTGCTTTCAGCGATTGCGCCAGCGCGTCCCCCTGCGCCTTGGGAAAGGAAAGCCCCCGGTCTAACAGGGCGCGGAACGCGGCCTGAAATGCCTCCGTCGGCTTTTCCAGCAGTGCCGCTGCGGGTTCGATCCAGGGGATCCCCTCGGGCTCTGCGCCGAAGCTAAGTGCTTGTGCGCCCAAAAGGCGCAGGATCGAAACGCCTCCGGCCGCGAAGCGTTCGCCATCGCAAAGCGAGAAGCTGACCGGAAGCCCCAGCACGATATCCGCCCCCGCCCGCAGCGCCATTTTCGCCCTTTCATGGGGGGATAAAAGCGCGGGCATGCCGCGCTGGGTGAAGTACATACTCATCATGCAGACGATCACGTCCGCCCCTGTGATTTTCCGCGCTTCCGCCAGATGCCAGGCATGCCCGTTATGCAGCGGATCATATTCGGCAATGATGCCACAGATCCTCGTCATGCATGCAGTGTGGGGGGATAGATCCCTTTATCGTGCAGCTTTTTGAGCTCCACCTGCACATAGGGCTTATCCTGGGGATAGGTGATACCGAACCAGGTGGCGTCGGTGGAAAGCACGCGCACGCTCATTTCGCCCTTGTGCATCAGCTCGTCCACCATGATGGGCAGCAGGCACTCCGCCTTGATGTCCCCGGGCTGGATATTGTGCAGGAATTCCTCAAAATACCGCTGCATCTGCTGGAATACGCTGGGTACAAAGCCCCAGAAATTCATGGATACCAGAGCGTTGGGATCCAGCAGCACGCCCTCCTCGCTGTTGGCGGTGTCGCGGATGGTGCCATCCTCAAAGGGCATGATCTTGAAGGTTTCCGTCACCTTGGTCAGCAGGCCGTTTTCATGGGAGCAAACGCCGCGGGTCACGGTACCGTTCTTGCTCACGGTGTTTTTCAGGTAATAGCCCACCATGGCGGCCTCGCCGTCCTTCAGCGTATGCAGGCAGTCATACATGGTGGCATAGCCGTCCACGCCGTAGTAGTCATCCGCGTTGACTACAGCGAAGGGCTCCTGCACGTACTTTTCGGCGCACAGCACGGCATGCACCGTGCCAAAGGGCTTCACGCGGTCAGCAGGCACGGGATAGAAGGCGGGCACGCTGGTGAAATCCTGCACCGCATAGCAGATTTCCAGGGGTTTGCCTTCCTTATCCTTGGTATTGGCCATCAGGTTGCCGCACAGCGCCTCGATCAAGGGCTGCATGTCCGGCTTGATGACGAATACGAATTTATTGAAACCGGCGCGTACCGCGTCAAAGATGGAATACTCCATCAGCATTTCATGGTTGGGGCCAATGCCCTCCGTCTGCTTGTTGCCGCCATACCGGCTGCCCAGTCCGGCCGCCATGATCACCAGAGTCGTTTTCATGATGAAAGCCTCCAAATTTTATATTCGTGGGTTTTTCATAATCAGTATACTACAAACTGTTCTGTTTGTCACCATTATTTTCCGGTCTGTTCTGCAGAATGGGTTTATTGCTGCATATCGTTTGTAAAGATATGTATTAACTTCCTTTCTTTCGTCCCTGCTTCCGCAAAGATGATGAACCCCGTCATCTGAAAAAGGCACAATTCCAATGGCAAAAGAAAAAAACCCTTGATTTCTCAAGGATTTTCTCTGGTGGCTCCGATGTGATTCGAACACATGACACTCCGGGTATGAACCGAATGCTCTAGCCAACTGAGCTACGGAGCCAAAGTGGTTGCGGGGGAGGGACTTGAACCCTCGACCTCCGGGTTATGAGCCCGACGAGCTACCGAACTGCTCTACCCCGCGACATGACGCCATTTCTCAGGCGCGAGAGTTATAATAACACGTAACGCGGCGTTTGTCAAGGGTTAAATTTAAATTTCCAGATATGTTCCGGAAAACGCCTCAAAAATAAAAAAATGTCTGCAATTTGCAAGAAAACGGGATTGATGGTATAATCGTTTTGCCGAAAGATATCCAAATAATCGTTTGATAAAGGAGGAAGCGCACATGCTGATTTTTGATGCAAAGGCGCTGGGGGAAAGGATCATCCGCAAAAGGTTGGAACTTGGCATGCTGCAGAAGGATTTTGCCAAAAGCGTGGATCTTTCCGTTTCGTTTTACGGCCATATCGAGCGGGGCACCCGCGTGCCCAGCCTGCCGACCCTGGTGCTAATCGCCAACAAGCTGAAGGTGGGCTGCGACGAGTTGCTGCGGGACAGCCTGGTGGCGCCTTGTCTGCCGCTGAGAAACATGTCCAACCGGAACATCAGCTACTTCCGCGAGTTCCTGCAGGAGCGGGATATCTCGCTGGAGGACTGGTTTGCCGATGTGCAACGAGAAGAAGAAGAAACCGCGGCTCCGGAAGCCACGGCAGAAGATCGGGAGGAGTGAGCCGGGCGCGCCGCTGCCGATCAATCATTTTTGAATGCTGTTGGAATGCATGGCGCCGGTGCCACCCTCAACCACGCCGCTGTGGTGAAATACCTTACTGAACGTGCCAAAGAAGCACCGGCAGTCAAAGCGGAAGCAGAGATTGGCCGCGTATTCGCCGTCCAGCGCCGCCTTATCCGCGATTTCCAGCTCGTCCCGGCCGTTGATCTGCGCCCAGCCTGTCAGGCCGGGGCGCAGGCTGTTCGCGCCGTACTGATCCCGCGCGGCAATCAGATCATCCTGATTCCAAAGGGCGGGCCGCGGGCCTACGATGCTCATTTGCCCGGCGATAATATTAAAGATTTGCGGCAGCTCATCCAGCGATGTTTTGCGCAGAAACCGTCCACTGCGGGTGATGTGCGCCTGCGGGTCATTCAGCAGATGGGTCGGCATATCCGCCGGCGTATCCGCGCGCATGGTGCGGAATTTCAGAATGGTGAACAGCTTTTTGTTCTTTCCCACGCGCTTTTGCCTGAAAAAGACCGGCCCTTTGGAATCCAGCTTGATCCACATGGCGATGATCAGCAGCAGCGGTGAAAGGGCGATGATCGCGCCCAGGGACAAAATGAAATCCAGCGGTCTCTTGAAATAGCTGTTGTACATGTCCAGTCACCTTCTGTGTTTATTCTTCGCGGATCACGGCTCCGGCTTGATCCGCCTTCAAGTCGCGCAGCAGCCAGCGATGGCGCATCGAGGCCAGCCCGCTTTCCATGCGGACGGGAAAGGAGGCGTCCCGTGTCAGGCACAGCAGCGTGGGCCCGGCTCCGCTGACGCAAAAAGCGCCGCATCCGTTTTCTTTCGCCAAGCTGCGAACCGCCTCATACTCATCGATCAGCGGAATACGGTAGGGCTGATGCAGCCGGTCACGGAGCGCGGCGGCAAGAGTGTTCTCATCGCCGTTTTCCAACGCCCGCAGCAGCACAGCCAAATGAGAGCAGTTATATACTGCGTCCTCCCGGCTGACGCGTTCGGGCAAAACTGCCCTGGCCGCATGGGTGCTCAGGGGAAAATCGGGGGTCAGCGTCACAAAATGCAGCGCCGGATGCGGCGCGTAGCGCACGGTGTATATGTGCCCGTCCTCCACCATGGAGGCAGTAATCCCGCCGTAAAAGGCGGGGGCCAGGTTGTCGGGATGGCCTTCGATACGGGTGGTCAGCTCCAGCAAGGTTTCGAGGGGTAGCTCCGCCCCGCTCAGAGCGTTGCCCGCCAGGGCCCCGGCGGCGAGCATGGCGGCGGAGGAGCCCATGCCCCCGCAGATGGGGATTTCAGCGCTGATGTCAATGCGCACGGCAGGCATAGGCTGTTCGATGTGCTGATACACGCTGGCAAAGCCCTGCACCGCCAGATTATTGGCGTTCTGATATTCAGCAGGGCAGCCGGTGAAGGAAAGCCGGTCGCTTCGCGAAAAACGCAGGTTGTTGTACAGCGTCAACGCGCAGCCCAGGGTGTCAAATCCGGCGGCCAGGTTGCCCGTGGTGGCGGGCACGCGAACGGTTACTTGCTCCATGTGGGTTCCACCGCCTTTTTCAGAATGTAATCAAGCATCGCGTCCCGGCCGATCACGTCCCGATGCAGCACGGGGCGCTGAGAAAGGCCCTGCAAGCCGCGGGGGATGGGAATGCCCGTTTTGTCGTGCAGCCGATCGATGGCGGCAAAACCGTTTTCCGGGGCTTCACAGCCGATGGCGGCAAGCACCGCCTCCGGGAATTTATAGGGGGATGCCGTTGAAAGCACCACCGTGGGCCGCGCGTCCGGCACGGCCTTTTTATATTGCTGCGCCACGTTCCAGGCCACGGCAGTGTGGGTATCGCACAGGTAATGCTGTTTCTGCCACAGGCTGCCAATGGTGCGCTTTGTTTCCGCGTCGTCACAGTAACCGGCCCAGAATACTTCCTGCAATTTTGCCAGCAGGGGCGCGGGAACCTGATACCAGCCCCGGCTGCTCAGATCCGCCATCAGGCGCGCCACCAGCGCCGCGTCGCCGCTGAGCAGGTACAGCAGCCGCTCCAGATTGCTGGAAACAAGAATATCCATGGAGGGGGACAATGTCAGGTGGAAAGGCCTGCGCCGGTCATAACGGCCCGTGCGCAGGAAGTCCGTCAGCACGTTGTTGGCGTTGGAGGCGCATATCAGGCGGTGGATCGGCAGGCCCATCTGCCTGGCGATGAAGCCGGCCAGGATATCGCCGAAATTGCCGGTGGGAACGGTGAAATCGATGGCTTCGCCTTCCTTGACGCGGCCGCTTTGTACCATGGCTTTATACGCGGAGAAATAATAGACGACCTGCGGGGCCAGACGGCCGATGTTGATGGAGTTGGCGGAGGAGAGCAGAATGCGGCTTTCATCCAGCAGCTTTTGCTGCCGGACGGCGGCAAATGCGTTCTTTATGCCGGTTTGCGCGTCATCAAAATTTCCGCGGACAGCGCACACCTTTACATTCTGTCCAATCTGCGTCTCCATCTGCGCTTTCTGGATGGCGCTGACGCCGTCGTAGGGATAAAATACGATGATGCGGGTGCCGGGCACATCGCAAAAGCCCTCCATGGCGGCCTTGCCCGTGTCGCCGCTGGTAGCGGTCAGGATCAGGATGTCTCCCTGATATCCGCATTTGTCCGCGCTGGCGCGCATCAGATGGGGCAGCAGGCTCAGCGCCACGTCCTTGAAAGCGCAGGTGGGGCCGTGATACAGCTCCAGCACGGCGTCCTCGCCTACGAGTACCGTGGGCGTCAGCTCCGCAGTTTCAAATTTACCCCGGTAAGCGCTTTCCACCAGCCGGCGCATTTCCTCCGGGCTGAAGTCGGGCAGCAAAGCCGTTATGATATGAGCGGCCATGTCCAGAGTATCCAGCTGAAGCAGCCGATGGCAGTCCAAAGAAGCGCTGGAAAAGTCGGGCAGCGTATACAGGCCGCCGTCCGGCGCGATGCCGGAAAGGATGGCTTCTGCGGAGGAAGCGAGACAGGCCACAGCGCGCGTGCTTTGGTATTTTTTTTGTTCGTTCAAAGGAAAACACCGCCTCAAATTCAGGAATTCAATAAAATAAGGTTGCGTTTTTTCATAGATTATGATATTTTGCTTTCATTGGAATGTCAAGTATTTTCTGCCCGGCGGCGGAAGGGGAGGTGCTTTTATGAAAATCGGATTGCTGGGATGCGGCACCGTAGGCGGCGCTTTTTACGCGCTGGCCGCGGAGCAAAAGGATGTGCATATCACCCGGCTGCTCTCCCTGACGAAGCCGGAGGGCGTCGTTTGCCCACGGACGCAGGATTTTGAAGATATCCTGAATGATCCGGAAATCGATACCGTGGTCGAATTGATGGGCGGCCTGCATCCCGCCTATGAATTCGTTTCCGCCGCGCTGAAGCGGGGTAAAAACGTGGTGACAGCCAATAAATGGCTGATCTGCGAGCATTATAGCGAATTAATCAGTCTGGCGGAGCAAAACCGCGCCGCTCTGCGCTGCACAGCGGCGGCGGGCGGCGGCATTCCCTGGCTGCATTCCCTGGAACGGTTTTTGCCCATCGATGAAATCACAGCCATATCCGGCATCATGAACGGCACCACCAATTATATACTCAGCCAAATGACGGAAAACGGCCTGGAGTATCAGGAGGCGCTGCAGGCAGCGCAGCGGCTGGGCTACGCGGAGGCTGATCCCACCGCTGACGTGGAGGGCTATGACGTCCGGCGGAAGCTGGTGATTTCCGCCAACATCGCCTTCGGCGTTTCCCTGCGGGAGCGGGACGTGCCCTGCATCGGCATCACGGGCATCACGGCCCAGGACATTGCCGCCTTCAAGCGTCTGGGCCTTGTATGCAAGCTGATTGCCTGCGCGGAACGTGGCGAGGGTGGAATTTCGGCCAGCGTGGAGCCCATGCTGTTCCCGGTCAGCGGGCAGCTGGCCCACGTCAGCGGCCCCGATAACCTGATCATGCTGAACGCTGTGCGGGTGGGGCGGCAGAGCTTTTCCGGAGCCGGCGCAGGGGGCTTCCCCACGGCCAGCAACGTGCTGGCTGACTGCCTGGAGATCAGCCGCGGATGCAGCTCCTTTTATACTTTGAAAAAGGAACCCGCGGCGCTGGATCATGCCAGCGCACGGCGGCGTTATTATCTGCGCGACGGCGAAGGCGCGCGCACCTTGCCGCCCATTGCCGCGGCCGAGGCCGCTGAAATTGCGTCGGATATGAAAAAAGCAGGAAAGCAATGCTGCATTGCCGCCCTGGCGGAGGAGAGGGATATATGTTAAAGGTTGCCAAGTTCGGCGGGTCTTCCATGGCGGATGCCCGGCAGTTTGCCAAAGTCAGGCAGATTGTGGAAAGCGACCCAGCCCGCCGGGTGGTGGTGGTTTCCGCTCCCGGCAAGCGCAGCGGGGACGACCATAAGATCACCGATTTGCTGTATCTATGCGCCGCCCACGTGGAATACGGCGTTTCCTGTCAGGGCATATTTGATATGATCCGCAGCCGTTACAGGGAGATTCGGGATGAATGCGGTCTGCATACGGATATCGACGCGGCGCTGGATGGCATCTGGCAGCGCATCCAGCAGGGTGTGAATCGGGAGGAGCTGGCCTCCCGGGGCGAATACCTGGCTGCTCTGCTGATGGCGGATTACCTGGGATTTGATTTTCTGGACGCCGCCCTGTGGCTCAAATTCAAGTTTGACGGCACCGTTGATAAGGAGGCCTCCTACGCGGCGCTGCGCCGGGCGGCGGAAGGCCGCCGGGTGGTCATTCCCGGCTTCTATGGCGCGATGCCCGACGGGCATATCCGCACGCTGACCCGGGGCGGCAGCGACATCACCGGCGCGCTGGCCGCCGCCGCGCTGGACGCCAATCTGTATGAAAACTGGACGGATGTTTCGGGCATCCTGATGGCGGATCCCAAAATCGTGCCGGATCCCGCGCCCATCCCGCAGATCACTTACAGCGAGCTCAGGGAACTCAGCTACATCGGGGCCAAGGTGCTGCACGAGGGCACGGTGTTCCCCGTGCGGGAAAAGAACATTCCGCTGAATATCCGCAACACCAACCGGCCCGACGATCCCGGCACCCTGATCCTGGAGCACATCCAGGAAGAAACAGACGACGGCAGCCTGATCACCGGCATTGCGGGCAAAAAGGGCTACTGCGTCATCACCATCGCCAAGACAGGCATGTCCTCCGAGACGGGGATCCTGCTGCGCATCCTGGAGATCGTGGAAAGCCACGGCGTCAACGTGGAGTATATCCCATCGGGCATTGATATCCTTTCCCTGGTGGTCTCTCAGGAGAAAGTGCAGTCCTGCCTGTATGAAATGCTGGGGGAGATGCAAAAGGCCCTGCAGCCGGACAGCATCAAGGTGACGGAGCACTTGGCCATCGTGGCGGCGGTAGGCCGCAGGATGGCTTCCCGCCCCGGCGTATCGGGCAAGATCTTCGCTACCCTGGGCGAAAACGGCGTCAATATCCGCATGATCACCCAAGGCCCGGAGGAGCTGAATATCATTGTGGGCGTGGAGGAAAAGGATTTCGCCCAGGCCATTCGTGTGCTGTATAATACCTTTGTAAAGGAGATCAGGGGATGAAGGAATATCGCGTGGGCATCCTGGGCGCCACCGGCGCCGTGGGACGTGAAATGATGAAGGTGCTGCAGGAGCGGAGTTTTCCCATTGCGGAGCTGCGCCCCCTGGCCAGCGCCCGCAGCGCGGGCAAGCGTCTGCCTTTTATGGGGGATGAAGTGGTCATTCAGGAGGCAACGGAAAGCGCATTCACCGGCCTGGATATCGTGCTGGGCGCTGCGGAAAACGACGTTGCAAAGCGTTTTGCCCCCGCCATTAAGGCAGCTGGCGCGGTGTTTGTGGATAATTCCAGTGCTTTCCGCCTGGACGCGGATGTGCCGTTGGTAGTGCCTGAAATCAACCCGGAGGACGTAAAATTCCATCACGGCATCATTGCCAACCCCAACTGCACCACCATCATCTCCCTGGTGGCTATTAACGGCTTGTGTAAAGCAAGTGAAATAACCAGCATCATCGCCTCCTCCTATCAGGCGGTGAGCGGCGCGGGAGTTGCGGGCATCAGGGAGCTGGACGCGCAGATGCGCGCCGTCAGCGCGGGCCAGGCGGTGGAAATCAGCGCTTTTCCGTATCAAATTGCATGCAATGTGATTCCCCAAATCGGCGGCGAAGCCTTTGCAGGCTATACCTCCGAGGAAATGAAGCTGCAAAACGAGGGACGTAAGATCATGCACCTGCCCGAAATGAAGGTCAGCTGCACCTGCGTGCGCGTGCCGGTGATGCGCAGCCACAGCGTTTCCCTTCTGGTGCGTACGAAGGAGAAGATCACGGTGGAAGCGGCCCGTCAGCTCGTTGCCGCAGCCCCCGGCTGCCGCCTGGTGGACGATCTGGCCAACCGTCGCTATCCCATGCCGCTGGATACCTCCGATCAGGATCTGGTGTTCGTGGGCCGTATCCGGGAGGATCTGACCGGCGAAAACGGCCTCAACATCTGGTGCTGCGGCGATCAGGTGCGCAAGGGCGCGGCCACAAATGCCGTGCAGATCGCCGAGCTGGCGATTCGCTGACAGCCATATATCATTCAAAGGCTGACGCTCCATACCACGGGCGGGCAGCCTTTTCTGCGGAATTCGACCTTGCAACGGCGCATCATTTGTGGTATGATACACAAGCCCGGAAAACCGGGAGATGCGCCTGTACCTCAGTAGGATAGAGGGTCCGCCTCCTAAGCGGAAGGTCGTTCGAATCTAAATGAGTCGCGACGACGCATAAAAATTGCATAAGCCCCCGTACCTCAGTTGGATAGAGGGTCCGCCTCCTAAGAAATAGACGAACGCTCGCAAAAGAGCTATAATCCGAAAAGGGTGCGGAGTTCGATCCCAGCCGAGAGCGCTGAAAATTCTAACAGAAGCGCGCGGAGCAGAGTTCGGAACCAACCGGGTGTGCAAGCACCAAAAACCCCCGATTTTCGTTAGAAATTGACCCGGTTTTTCTAATAAAACCCGCCAATTTCGTGAAGCTTCAAAATGCCGGAAGCGTTATATCTGGAGATGAAGGAGTATCGCTACTATATCATCTTCCTCATCAAACATCCCGAAACCAGTCGGAGTGTTTTTTGTTGTAGGAAAAGGCTTTTCAGCCACTTCAACGTCGCTGAAGCCGGATTGAAGTCGCGTTGAAGTAGTTATTGAAGCTATATTGAAGTTGACATTGAAGTAGCGT
>Ga0079305_1003165_pt1 | contig 11807 bp, 10 predicted proteins | sample LMS_cellobiose_e_FD_79183 | JGI IMG/M metagenome (GOLD analysis project Ga0079305, IMG submission 79183) | Rumen-fistulated moose microbial communities from Alaska, USA - LMS_cellobiose_enrichment | ecosystem: Host-associated > Mammals > Digestive system > Stomach > Rumen fluid ... | reverse complement strand
TCGCCTTCGGCTTCTCGCGCAGCACAAAATCGCGGGAGACGATCTCCTCGCTCGAATACGGCGACATCGAATAGATCCCCGGGAGGTCCGTAATGACCGTATCCGGGTAGTTGCGGATGACGCCATCCTTCCGGTCGACCGTCACGCCGGGGAAATTGCCGACGTGCTGGTTCGAGCCGGTAAGCTGGTTGAACAGCGTCGTCTTGCCGCTGTTCTGGTTGCCGACGAGGGCAAACGTCAGTTTTGTGCCCTCTGGAAGCGGATCGCCGCTGCCCTTCGGGTGGTATTTTCCTTCTTCGCCGAGGCCCGGATGGTCGATTCGCGCGCGGCGGCCGGGTTCGGCGGTCCGGTCGCCGGAAACGGCCTCAGCCGGACGGACGTCGATCCGCTTCGCATCGTCGAGCCGGAGCGTGAGCTCGTAGCCGTGAATCCGAAGTTCCAGCGGATCGCCCATCGGTGCGTATTTCACGACGGTGACGAACGCGCCGGGGATCACGCCCATATCGAGTAAATGCTGCCGGAGGGCGCCGTCTCCGCCGACCGCTTCGATCACGGCGGATTCGCCCGGTTTTCGATCTGAGAGTTTCATCGTTTTCCTGTACGGTCCGGTTTACCGGTTCATTCGCCGAGATACGCGCGGAGCGGGTGTTCCCGGTCGCCGACGCAGACGACGGAGTAGCGCTCCGGATCCGAGAGAAGGCGGACCGCCGACGCGAGCGCATCGGGTGTTACGTCATCAATCTTCCGCAGGATCTCCTCTGCCGGGATCTCCCGGCCGAGAAGGAGTTCGTTCCGTCCGTTCGCGATCATGCGGTTGTTGATCGATTCGCGTCCATAGACGATCCCTGCCTTCAGCTGTTCCTTCGCGATGCGGAGCTCATCCGCCGTGACGGGATGCACGGCGAGCGCACGGAGCTCCGAGGCGATCGCGCGGACCGTCTCGCCGACGCGGTCATGGCCGACGCCCGCATAGATCTCGAACATGCCGTAGTTCTTATAGCAGGCGAGCGACGTGAAGACGCTGTAGGCAAGTCCCCTCTTCTCACGGATCTCCTGGAAGAGACGCGAGCTCATCGAGCCGCCGAGGATCGAGGAGAGGAGGTGCATCGGGTAATAGAGTTCGTGTTCCAGCGGGACGGCGGGAAGACCCATGCAGATGTTCGACTGTTCGACCTCCTTGACCTTCGAGAGCACCGTCGGCTCGTACGCGGAAGGCGTTTCGGTCCGCGGCGCCTCCCCGGCGGCGATTCCGCCGAGCGCCCTTCCGAACAGATCGGTCATACGGTCCGGATCGAAGTTTCCCGCAATCGAGATCAGAATCTTCCCGGGGCTGTATTCGCGCTTCCGGTAGGCGAGGATGTCGTCGCGGGTGATCGCGGCGACCGATCCGCGCGTTCCGATGACGTCCGGCTCGAGGTTCGTTCCGCGGAAGACGATCCGCGTCAGAAGATCGTGCGCAAGGTCCTCGGGGGAATCCTCGCTCATCTTCATCTCCTCGTAGATCACGTTTTTCTCGCGTTCCAGTTCCTTCGGATCGAACATCGACCGGAGGAACATATCGAGGAGAATCTCCGCGGATTCCTCGATGTGGGACGACAGCGTGCGGATATAGTAGCACGTCGCCTCCTTGCCGGTGAAGGCGTTCGCGTTCGAGCCGAGCGCGTCGGTGTCGGCCGCGATCTCGCGCGCAGACCGCGTTTCGGTCCCCTTGAACAGCATGTGTTCGATCACATGCGAAAGCCCGGCTTCGCGGACGGTTTCGTCCGCGGAGCCGGCGCCGACCCAGATGCCGACCGACGCGCTTTCCACGTACGGCAGCGGCTCGAGGATCAGGCGTATTCCGTTTTGCAGCGTTGTTTTTTTCATCATGACCGAAAGTATACCACATCCGGGCCGTTTGCGCCATCGAAAAACGATGTTCTTTCCGACCGACAAACCGTCGGGTTCCGGCCGCGAAGTCCCTCTTTTTTGCGGATGGAAAAACCGCGCGCTTTCCGCTACGATACGGGCAGATTCTCGGGAAAAGAATTCAACAGCACCAGTATCAAACAGGATTCATACTACAGGAGGTATTCCAATGGCACTCTCGATCGATTCCAAAATCAAAGACATCATGCGTTCCCCCGAAGGCAAGGCCGTCATGGAAAAATACGCACCCGGCTCCACGTCCGATCCGCGTATGAAGCTCGTCGGCGCTCTGACCTACCGCAAGCTCCTCAGCTTCCCCGAATCCGCGGAAGTTGCCGTCCACCTCGAAGAGATCGACGCGGACCTCAAGGCTTGCTCGAAATAACGGACCTCGCTCGATCAAAACGCTCCCGCATCCGCGGGGGCGTTTTTCGTTCAGCCGCTTTTTCTTCCGGCCCTTTTACTGCCTCCGCATGATGGCTTCCAGGTCCATCGCGCGAAGAAGGATCTCGAGTTGAAGGCGCTGTTCGGAATTCTTCAGGTCGATCGCCATCTCCTTTTCGATCCGGTCGATCCGGTCGAGGAGCGTCGACCGGTGGATGAACAGGCGCTGGGCCGCGGCCGTATAGGACAGGTTCTCCTCCAGAAGAACGCGCAGCGTCTCCAGATACGAGACGGGCGCGTTTTTATCGTGCTCGATCACGGCCTTCAGCCCTTCGGGGTAATACGCCTCGACCGGCAGGCCGCCGAGCGAATTGATGACCATCTCCGTCAGCGCGTAGCTCGAGAAGAAGAACAGAACGTCGTCGGGCGCGAGAAGAAGGCCGTCCTCCAGCGCGGACTGCGCCTGCAGATAATGGATGCGGACGTCGAACAGCTCGCTGAACTCGTTGGAAACGCCGGCGGACAGCCGCATCTGGGTACAGAACGACCGGACCATCCGCGAAAAGCGGAGGCGGTGGTCCTTTTCCTTTTCGGTGACGTTCACGAACGCGACGATCGCGTCCTCCTTCGCGAACGCGTTCGAACCCGGGATCTGTTCTTCGAAGATGTCGCAGATATACGTCGCCGGGATCGTCCGGTGCTTCTCCTTCGTGCGCATATACAGGCAGACATACGCCGCGGCGTTGTCGGAGGAGCGCAGGAGTACGCGCTGGGCACGCGACAGCGGCTCTTCGTTGACGAGCGCGCGCATGACCTGTTTGATCGTCGTCCGCCCGTCGTTGCGCACGGCCGGATTCCGTTCCATCGCCTTGCTGACGAACGATGCGAACTTCTCCGCCAGCTTCGTTTCGCCGCCTTTAAGCGTCTCTCCCGTCAGATCGACGCACAGGCAACCCTCGTAGCGGTCCTGACGGTCGAAGAGGTTCACGCAAAGGACCGGCTTGTCGTGAAGATCGAGGACCATCGCATTCTTCTTTTCCGTCAGAAGATCCGATTCGGACAGGAACGTCGAGAGCGACGCGGAGCTGAGGTTCCGGCTGTTCGCTTCCATCCATTCGCTGTCGCGCTTCGTCCCGCTCGACGCCAGGAACCGGAAGGACCGGTCCATGATGTACAGCGGCTTTTCGAAGAGCGGTTCGGTCAGATCGGCCATCTTTTTCAGATCGCATTCCCTCAGCAGTTCCTTATACAGCGATTCCTCCCAGGCGTCGTACCGGGAAAAGATGTCCTGGATCGCGTGGAACACGCCGAAGAAGTCGGCCCGGTTCCGGATCAGCAGCACCGTCATCCGGTTGCGGTAGTGGTTCAGCACAAAACCGTCGCCGATCACGACGAGCATCGCATTTTCGCGGATACGGGGTCTCTGGGGAAGGTGTTCGACCGTCGCGAGATAGAGATGGTCGGACAGAAAATCGCTTTCCTCTTCGCGGTAAAACTCCGGCCGCCCAAGGCGGAGTTCCTCGCTCTTCGGTCCGCTCATTTCAACGTTGTAGCGTTTTTTCAACTCGGAAAACAGAATATCGGCGTTCAGTTTCATCGGGATGTGACCTCCTCATCCGTGAGTGTATCACAGCCGCCAGTCATTTTGTAGGAGTTCGCCGGAAAAGTTCCTCATTTTTGTGTATTTCGCATCGCCGCTTCGTTCCATTATGATGATCGCAGAAAAACCGTTCTTGTCCCGGGAATCGGTTTGCAACGGAAAAGGAGTTTATCATTATGGCATTTCAACCAAGCGACAAATCTATGCTGGAAGGCTATATCGCCAAAGCGCGTCCGTTCGCGGACATGTTCTCCGTCAGCGGCAAGGTCGCCCTCGTCACGGGCGGTTCCTCCGGACTCGGGTTCGATATCGCCCTCCGGCTTCTTCAGGGCGGCGCCAAAGTCGTCGTCGCGTCGAATTCCCGCGTCGAGGAGGAGGCCGCGATGCCTCTGTTCGAATCGCAGGGCTTCGGCGACAGCGCGAAGTTCTTCTTCGCCGACGTCCGCAACGAGGAGAACGTTGAAGCGCTCGTGCAGTACACCGCCGATACGTTCGGCTCCCTCGACATCTTCGTCAACGGCGCCGCGATCTGGAACTACGCGAAGATCTACGACCTCGCGAAGGAGGATCTTGAACTGGTCTTCGAAACGAACGTCTACGGCGCGTTCTTCGGCGTGAAGCACGTCTCGAAGTACATGAAGGAACACGGCATCCAGGGCAAGATCGTTCTGATCTCGTCCAACAGCCCGATCGTCCCCTACCCCGTCTTCGGCGGCTATCCCCACTACGCCTCGAGCAAGGCGGCCGTCATGGGCCTTGTGACCGAAGCCGCGAAGGAGCTCAAGCGCTACGGCATCATGGTCAACGGCATCGCCCCCGGCGGAATGGTCACGCCCGGCGCGGCGTCCAACATGGCCAGCGACCATCTCACCGAGGAGCAACAGGACGAATTCTACGAAGAACTGATGGTCTGGCAGGTCGACGGACAGCTTCCGGTCGATCAGGTCGGCATCATGGCCTACACGTTCTGCACGAACGTCGCGGACGGCATCACCGGCGAAACGGTCGTCGTCGACGGCGGCGCTTCCCACAACATCGTAAAGTACCAGGCCGCGATCGACGCGTTCCCGGAAGAGGAATAGGAGGCACGACGTGAGCAAAAAAATCGACGAGCGCATCCCCGCGAATTCGGGCGACGGCGCGAATTTCAGACAGTTCAACGCGGTCCAGTCTCCCTGGAACAAGCTGATGTCCTACCAGGACGCTCTCCATTACGCGTCCCGCTTTGAGTCCGTCCTTTCGGCCGCGGTCGCCCAGGCGTACCGCATCATCATCCCCGATTACGCGACGCGCGCGTCGGAGATGTGCAAGGAGGCGTACGCGCGCCTTCTCCAGACCGGCCTCGATTACCCGAACGACGACGGTTTCGGCATCCATCCGTTCATGTGCGGCTCTTACCCCGGCGCCCTCATCGGCGACAAGGGCGACGACGCCCTTCTCATGTGCGGCCGCTGCAACGATTTCGGCACGTACCGCTGCGAGAAGGAGCTCGACGTCTGCGACTGGGACATCGTCGGATCGGAGCTCTGCCGCGCGACGACGATGTCGCTCCAGGGCCAGGCCGACGCGACCGAGACGCGCCACCGTAAAGGCCACAAGCTCGACTATCTGATGGTCGAGGCGAAGGGCTGCGGCGACCGCCACTGCCGCATCATCGCCGAGAGCCGCGAGAAATACCCGGCTCCCGAGCACGAGCTCTGGCAGTCCTTCGGCCCCGCCGTTTCGGACGAATACAAGAAAGACACGCAGGAGCCCGACACCGTGAAGGAATCGATGATGTTCCGCGAGGAGTGCGATTACCGGTTCGTCAACGGCACGAACAACGAGACCGACTCCTCGAACCAGATGGTCAACCTCTCGACCGCGGCGTCGCTCTATATGCTGCCCGCGATCGATAACGCTGTCAGACTCGGCTATACGACGAAGGAACAGGCCGAATGGACGAAGAAATGCGTCCTCGAGGCGGCCGGCAAAGCGCTGTTCGGCGAACGGTACGCGATCAGGGCATGCCGCGAATGGCTCGGTGTTCCGGACGAGATTGGCGAAGACGGCCGTCTTCTCGGCGGCGTGATCGAGATGCTGCTCCAGTCGCTCGTCTGCGCGTACGAGATCGAAGCGTTCAATGAAAACGAAGTCGTCTACGTGATCGACCGCGGCGGCCTCGCGATCACCGGCACCCAGTCGCTCGTCGAAGCCCACCTCTACATGTGGCAGGGCATGGTCAAGACGCTCGTGAACGCGATGTGGTCCGTCTGGGAGGAGGATTCCCCCAAGGGCAAGATGCGCATCAAGATCGCGAAGAAGATCGACAAGTTCATGTAAAGGAGGTGCGGATCATGTATAAGAACATCTTCAACAAAGACGAATGGAAGCGCGCCGAACACATGGCGGTCCGCGAAACGGCCGGCTGGTACCTCTTCACGCACCAGTTGATGGAGGTCCAGGGGGAAGACGCTGCGAAGTTCCTCGATCACATCTTCCCGAACCCGATCGCCAATCTGGCCGTCGGACGCGACCGCTACACGACGATGCTGAATGAGGACGGCGAGATCATCGACGACGTCGTCGTCCTGCGCATGGACGAGGACCGCTACTGGGTCTCCACCCTCTACGGAACGAAGGCCGACGACTGGTTCTATTATCATTCCGACGGATTCGACGTCGATACGTCCGAGATCACCGAGGACTGGCACATGTTTGCCGTCCAGGGCCCGAGATCGGCCGAAGCGCTGGATTCCGTCCTCGCGGAAGGCGTTTCGGGGCTCCGCTTCTTCGAACACAAAAACGATTCGATCGACGGGATCGACGTTATCGTCAACCGCGGCGGCTTCACCGGTGAGAAGCTCGGCTTCGAGGTGTACTGCGCGGCGGACGACGCGGATGCTGTCGAAGAAGCGATCGCCGGGGCCGTATCGGCCGTCGGAGGACGCGAGATCACGGAGTTCCAGGTCTTCGCATGGACGCTTCCGACCGAGGCGGGCTTCTACTATATGCGCGACCTCAACCGTACGAATCCGTTCGAGGTCGGCCTTGAGAAGAACATCGACTGGGACAAGGATTTCATCGGCAAGGCCGCCCTTCTCAAAGTGAAGGAGAACGGCCCCGCGCGCGAGATGGTCGGTTTCGAGATCTGCGACGCGAACGAGGATTACTACATCCGCTCGAAGCAGTTCGGCGGCCCCGGCGAGCCCGTCTTCATCGACGGCGAGGAGGTCGGACGCGTCTCGAAGCTCGTCTACTCCTACGTGAAGAACGTCAACAACGGCTACATCCTCGCGAAGAAAGGCGCGCTCCGGATCGGCGACCGGTTCACGATCCACGGAACGGATTGCGTCGTCACGGAAAAGCGCTGGCTGTAAGGTCTCTAATCGCCCCGCAGGCGAACGAAACGGCACAGGTTGGAGAACCTGTGCCGTTTTTGTGTTTCGATTCGTTTTACGCCGTTTTACGCCTTCTGCTGAACGCCCTTGAGCGTCAGGTCGATGCGGTTCTGGTCGTCGATCTTGATGACCTTGACGGTCACTTCGTCGCCGATGTTCACGACGTCCTCGACCTTCTCGACGCGGTGATCCGCAAGCTTCGAGATGTGGACGAGGCCTTCCTTGCCGGGAAGAATCTCGACGAATGCGCCGAACTGGAGGATCCGGGTGACCTTGCCGACGTAGATTTCGCCGACTTCGACCTCCTTCGTCAGCATGAGGATCTCGCGTTCCGCCGCCTTCAGCGACTCCGCGTCGGGAGAGGCGATCGAGACGAGACCGTCGTCGTTGATGTCGATCTTCGCGCCCGTTTCCGCGATGATGCGGTTGATCGTCGAGCCGCCCTTCCCGATGACCACGCGGATCTTGTCGGGATCGATCTGCATCGAGATGATGCGCGGCGCATAGGGGCTGAGCTCCTTCCGCGGCGCGGGGATCTCGTCGAGCATCTTGTCCATGATGAACAGGCGGCCGTCATGGGCCTGGGCGAGCGCCCGGCGCATGATGTCGCGGGAGAGGCCGTGGATCTTGCAGTCCATCTGCATCGCCGTGATCCCTTCGCGGGTGCCGGTGACCTTGAAGTCCATATCGCCGAGGAAGTCTTCCATTCCCTGAATGTCGGAGAGGATGGCCATTCTGCCGTCGTCGCGGGTGATCAGGCCCATCGCGATGCCGCTGACGGGAGCCTTGATCGGAACGCCCGCATCCATCAGAGCGAGGCAGGAGCCGCAGGTCGACGCCATCGAGGAGGAGCCGTTCGAGCTCATGACCTCGGACACCACGCGGATCGCATACGGGAATTCCTCCGGAGACGGGAGGACCGGAAGCAGCGCGCGCTCCGCAAGCGCGCCGTGGCCGATTTCGCGGCGCCCCGGAGAGCGCGGGCTCTTCGCTTCGCCGGTCGAGTAGCCGGGGAAGTTGTATTGGTGCATATAGCGCTTTTCGGTCATTTCGGTGATGCCGTCGATGTTCTGAGCTTCGGAGAGCGTGCCGAGGGTGCAGACCGAAAGGACCTGGGTCTGGCCGCGTTTGAAGAGGCCCGAGCCGTGGGTCCTGGGAAGAATGCCCGCGTCGCACCAGACGGGACGGATCTCGTCGGGTCTGCGGTTGTCCGGGCGGATCCCCTCGTCGAGGATCATGTTGCGGACCTGTTCCTTCGTGATCTGATAGAGGACCGCGTCGACATCCTTCGCGTTGTCGGGATAGATCTCGGCGAAGTGTTCCTTCGTCTCAGCCTTGACCGCGTCCATGTTGTCCAGGCGTTCCTGCTTGTCGTACGTCAGGATCGCGTCGTGCATCTTCGCGACGGCGTAGGCGCGCACCGCCTCGTCGACGTCCTCGGGCGCGTGATAGAGCTCGATCTCCATCTTCGGCTTCGCGACCTCGGAGGCGATCTCCTTGATGAACGCGCAGATCTTTCTGATCTCGTCATGGGCGAAGAAGATGGCTTCCATCATGTCCTCCTCGGCCACTTCCTTCGCGCCGGCCTCGACCATCATGATCGCATCCTCGGTTCCGGCGACGTAAAGCGAGAGAACGGATTCCTCGCGCTCCGCAAGCGTCGGGTTGAGGATGTAGCGGCCGTCGATCATACCGACCTGCACGGCGGCGATCGGTCCGTCCCACGGAATGTCGGAGATCGAGAGCGCGATCGAGGCGCCGATCATCGCGGTGATCTCCGGCGCGCAGTCAAGGTCGACCGAAAGCGCCGTCGCCACGACGACGACGTCGTTGTAGAAGCCCTTCGGGAACAGCGGGCGGAGCGGCCGGTCGATCAGGCGGCTGTAGAGCGTCGCCTTTTCGCTCGGTTTGCCTTCGCGGCGCAGGAATCCTCCGGGGATCTTGCCGACGGAATACATTTTCTCTTCAAAATCGCAGGACAGCGGGAAGAAGTCCACATCCTGACGGGGCTCCTTCGCGGCGGTCGCGGTCACGTTCACGACGGTGTCGCCGTAATGGACGAGCGCGGCGCCGTTCGCCTGTTCGGCAAGGCGTCCGATCTCGACCTGGAGGAGCCGGCCTCCGACGGCCGTACGGAACGTTCTGTAATCGGTAAAACTCATTCTTTCTTCCTTCCTTCGTTCTTTCACACCGGCAGGACCGCCGAAGCGATCGGTTCCCCTTCAGGGATCGCGCGGTCCCGCAAGCCGCTTTTTCTCCGGACAAAGCGGCAAAAAGACGGGGGATGAATCCCCGTCTTTCTGAATTTTCTTATTTTCTGAGGCCGAGGCGTGCGATCAGGCTTCTGTAGCGCTCGATGTCGACTTCCTTGAGGTACGCCAGAAGATTGCGTCTCTGGCCGACCATCTTGAGAAGGCCGCGGCGGGAGTGGTTGTCCTTCTTATGGGTGGAGAGGTGTTCGTTGAGCTCGTTGATGCGGGCTGTGAGGAGAGCGACCTGTACCTCCGGGGAACCGGTGTCGCCCGGCTTCGTCGCATACTCTTCGATGATGGCTTTTTTCTTTTCCTGCGTAATCATGGCAATCAAAAATCTCCTTTTCTCAAATTCGCCCGGATCCGGGTCGCCGCCGGAGACGCAAACGACGCAGAACGGGTAAAGGCAATAAAACCGCTGTCGGAAGACCCGACAGCGATTACTATAGCATGGTTTCTGCGCCGTTGCAAGCGCTATTTCGTCATTTTGGCGAGTTCAACGGATTCAACGTATTGTGCTTTAAGATCCTGCAATTCATGAAAATGTGACGTTTTCTGATGTGCGCCGATTGTCTCGGCGTCTTCCCAAACCTCCGCAAGCAACAAACGATCCGGTTTCTCGACAGCATAGAAATACTCATACCGACGGCAACCCTTCTCGTTTCTGCACAGTTCATCGATTCCGCGTTCATGGATCGCATTATAGAATGCCTCCCTCTGGTTCGGTTTGCAGTCGTACGTTACATTGATACAGATCATGTTCTCCCCCTTTCTGAATCATTCACGAAACAGATGTAATTTTAATGACTATACATTAAAAACGAACGATAGATGCGGGTTCTCTGTGAACTGTCCGATGATATCGAACAGCCGGATATCCAACGACAAGAACCGTAACAACCTGATATCCGACCGGCATATTCAGTCTCTTCCGGATCGGCTCACATGCATTACAACACACTTTGAAAAACCCACTGAACAGAACACCGAGTCCGTTTGCTTCGGCCATCAGCGCCATATTTTCAGCCGCAATCCCGGCGTCGATCGGCATTTTTGATGCAACCGCGATTACAAGCGGTGCACCCCGGAAGAAGAATTCGTCTGTGATTGTCTTATATTTCAGCCGCGCGCTGAACGGGTCATCCGATTCTTTGAGATATCGGAAATAACGAACCGCTTCTCGCTCGAACGTATTCTTTTCATTGTCGATCACATAGTAGATCACATTCTGCGCGTTTGCTCCCGTCGGAGAGAGTCGACCGGCCTCGAGAATCTCTGTGAGAACATCCTCCGGAACCGATTTTCGTTCGAACGAACGGATGGAACGTCTTGTTTTAATGGCACGCATCAGTTCTTTTGGATCGAGGCGCGTTTCATGTTCGATTTCCTCCACTTCGTCATCAAATCCGGTTATTGTCACCGCATATTCCGGACAGATTGCCTCGCAATGCCCGCAAAAGATGCAGTAATAGTCACGGATTGATGCCTTTCCGTTTTTCAGTTCGATGTTGGACGAGACGCAGTCTGTCACGCAAAGCCCGCAGCCGATGCATTTCAATGGATCGATCAAGACGGAGTGCCGTGTCAACGAATACATCAAAAAACCTCCTTTTGAAACGGTTCTGTCAGAAGACGGATGTCCGGTACGACTTCTTTATGCAATTCGCGCATCGCCTCAACCATTGAGCGGAATCCCATTGTATCATCTTCGGCAAAAGGTATATGGCAGATCAGAAGATGTTCCGTGCAAATCACATCGCAAAGTGCTGCCCTTCCCCTTCCCAGCGTCAGCCACGGAAAAATACAGACGGCAAGTTTGATTCTTTTGTTTCTGCAATGTTCAAGCAACTCCGCGTTTGCAACCTCCGCATCGCCGGTAAACAGAATCCATTCATCCCCGTCACCGATGAAAAAAGATGCATGCGGTTCATCCCGATTTTCAACGCCTTCATGAGGTGTCTGAACCGTTTCGACGGTCAGTGCACCGATATGGTTGACCCAAGATGCGCCGAAGAACAGGTCTTTACGGGGAAACAATACTTTTGTCTTCGGCCAAAGTCGGACGGCTTCCTCCATATATCCTGCCGAAAAGTGATCGGTATGGCAATGTGTAAACAAAAGCGCATCTGGTTCTTTGAAGTGCGGATGCAGTTTCATGCACTCCCACTGACCCGGACGCAAGGACGAATAGGGTTTCATCCGTTCTGTATGAACTGCATCGATCCAAAGCCTTGTATGTTCCGTCTCGATCGAAACGCCTGCATTTGCGCTGAATGTACAGAT
>Ga0079305_1003164_pt1 | contig 11814 bp, 12 predicted proteins | sample LMS_cellobiose_e_FD_79183 | JGI IMG/M metagenome (GOLD analysis project Ga0079305, IMG submission 79183) | Rumen-fistulated moose microbial communities from Alaska, USA - LMS_cellobiose_enrichment | ecosystem: Host-associated > Mammals > Digestive system > Stomach > Rumen fluid ... | reverse complement strand
TTCCCGGCATTTTCACGGATGAAACGGCCACTGGCGGGGAATTTGCCTGGACGCCCCGGTTTGCCGGGGAATTCGAAAAACGGCGCGGGTATGCGATCCGCAACCGCTGGCACGAAATCTTCCGCGGTGATGCCGATCCTGCATGTTCATTGCGCGAAGATTACTGGAAAACGGTGCAGGAACTCTTCATAGACTCGTTCTTCCGTCCCGTCAACGACTGGTGCAATGCGCATAAACTTCTCCTCTGCGGGCATGGGATCGGAGAGGAGGTTCCAATCGCGACGACCAACGGGATGAACATTTTCGCCCTGCAGAAATATACTGGGATCCCGGGGTTCGACCACATCACTCCGAATATTCCTAACTGGAGTAATTTTTCCAGTCTGAATCTGGGCGGCAAAGTTGTGGCCTCGGCGGCGGAGCAGAATGGGGAGCACAGGGTGATGAGCGAATGTTTCGGCTGCAATGCCTACAACTTCAATCACGACGGAATGAAGCGGAATATGCGCTGGCTTTATGCCCTGGGCGTCAACTTCCTGGTACCGCACGGATTCCATTACTCTTACGACGGATTCCGGAAGGACGATGCGGGAAAATCTTTCTTTTTCCAGTCGCCGGATTACGCCAAGTTCCATGAGTTCGGAGAATATGCGGCGAACCTGGGCTTTCTGCTGGGAGAATCACGGAGCACGGCGAAAGTCTGCGCGGTCTTCCCGGAAAACGAATTCCGCCGGAGAATTCCCGCCTTGCAAAAAGATGCACTGATACGGATGGAACAGCTCTATCGGCTGGTTCAGCTTTTCCTGCAGCATCAGGTCCAGTTTGAATTTGCAGACGAAGAAACCCTCGAACAGGCGGATATCCGTGTTGATGGTTTCCGGTGCGGACAGAAGATTTATTCCGCCTTGGTTCTGCCGTTTTCGATGGAACGGCCGTGGCTGGCAAAATTCACGCCGTTCTTACGGACTCCGGAAGCATGTTTCGGCATAGATGGCTTTTCAGTGCTGGACGGCAGCGGCAGCGAAGCGCATACGGTCATGACACAATACCGCAAGTTCGAGGGAGAAAAAAGACTCTATTTCTTCCACAACTCCCCCAAAAGCGGCACATTCAGGCTGCATTTCGATGAAGCTCCGCGCATCCTGCTCCGTTACGATGAAAGCATGACGAAGCGGTTCCGTTTCGAACCCGACCGTGTTTTCAAACTTCCTGCGTATGGCTGCGCGGTTTTCGATCTGTGCTGTGAAGCAGGCGATTATCCGGATTATCCGGAGCAGGATCTGCCGGAACCCGATCTGGATTTTCTCGTGCATCCGCAATGGGATTACATTCCTCCGGTAAACGGTATTGCCTCCGTAATCCGGAACTGGACCGTGACTGCGGGCGGAGAAACGAGGGAATCGGTCCGCTATGCACTCCTCCGGGAAATTTTCGGGAGTGAACAGCCGCATCCGAAAATGCTTTACGAGAAACATATTTTCGACCGTGCGCCGGAACGGAAAAGGTTCTATCCGGTCCAAGCGGTTTATCAAACTGAGTTCACGGTTCCGGTTGTCGGAATGGACACATGGCAGCTGCTTTTCGAACATGACACGTTTCAAGGGAAAGCCGTTTTACGGCTGAACGGGAAAGCGTTGCCGCCTCCGGAACGCTGCCGCGTATACGATCCATGGAACGAGTCGATTGATGTAACCCCATTCCTCGATCCGGGAAAAAATCACCTGACGGTCGAATTCCCCGAGGCCGGTGAATGGGATGGAATCGTTTCCATGATCTATATCCGTAACCGCCACGAAAAGTGATTCTTCCCTGCCGGTTCTCTTTTGTTACCTGAATGATAACAATGATCGCGACAGTTTTGACAGGAAGAACATCCGGATCTGATTGCGTAATTCCGATCCGGCAATTTTCCAGTTTTTTCCGCGTTTACTTTCCGTTTTTCCGCCGGCGGAACTGATTGGGCGTCATTGTCTTCACGTCCATACTTCGATATTATCCCGACCTTGCTGTTTCGGTCTGTTGCCGGATTAAAGGAGTTCCCGTGAACTGATACGGGGAATACAGAGTGCGTGGAAGATATGTGCAGACACGAGATCCCAGATAATTGAAAATTCCCGAATCTGACTTTTTGATTACATATACTATTTTTGAACTCAAAAGCGTAAAAAATTACGACATTACTGAAAATGTCCGTATATATAGAGGGGTGTTTTTCGCCGCCCACGCAAATTTTTTATAAAAATTCTGAAAAAAATTGATAAAATTTGATAAAACCAGAAAAACACCCCTTGAAAAAACACCGGTGAAGTGGTAATTTTAAAGGACAGGAGGAAGAAAAAATGGCAGATTGCAAATTAAACGATTATCGCTATAATGCGATGGTGGATCAATATATCAAGGACGATTCACCTGTCGTGTTCGGCAATTTCACGGCTTCTCATGCAAGTCATATCATTACACGTTTTCTGGAATCTGCTCAAATGTCTGTAGCAGTTTTATCCGGAAGTTTTGCCGATGCGTTTTATGATGGTTTGGCTATTGAAATCCTTTTAGAGCAAACGGCAAGGCGGTTGAGTGCCAATAATGGTCAGATCCGGATTATTACGGCATCCGGTGCGAGTAGTAATCGGCTTATTGAACTGTGCAATAGAATCAATACCGCTTTGCAGCGGAAAGAGAATCCGGTTATTCAGTATATACCTGCCCGGTACACCGGAACAAACCCGCTGAAACATTTTATGGTTGTGGATGCGAAGCGTTACCGTCTGGAAGAGCCTCACTCTCTGAATGGCACTCAAATTCCCGAGTATGTAAAGGCAGAGGTTTGCTGTAACGGGCGGAAAAAAGCGTCTGAACTGTTAGAATCATTTGAGGCGATCTGGACGGCGATTGCGCCCTCATCGGCAACGCAGGTTCAGACTGCAAATGTATAAGGGACTTTCAACAGAGTTTCTGTTACAGCTTTTTTTCGTTTTTGAAGGCTTTACCTTTTGGAAAGTCATCGAGTTGCCCGCAAAAACTGGTGTCACCGCATCTGATTATGAGGATGCCTGCCAGCAAATTTTGAATCAAGCAGGTAACGCAGCAGACAAAATTGAAGAAGGAAATAAATTCAAGAAATCCAGAGACCGTTTTCTACGCTGGGAAAAAGGAGTAGGCTGCTTTGGAAAAGGATATATTTCTTGTATCCTAATTGTTCTTTTTCTTTTTGCATCCTCGTGGATTGATACTACAGATGAAACTTTCAGACTGCTTCTTGCTTTTTTCATCGCAATTTACGAGGCAATTAAATTTGTCTGTTACCACCTTGCACGGAAAGCATATCTTGAATATAAGAACCGGCTCGACAGTATTTCAACAATCAACCATACCCAGGGTGAAATTGATAGCAAAGATTTTAGCCCGCTGCCGAAGAGTAATTCAAAAAAAACGAAAAAGCACTGACATCCCTTCCTCCCTAGTCTTTGCACCGGGGATTTTTTATGTACCAGCTCCATCTCTGATCCCCGCTCCGATCCCGCGAAAACCATTGGGTCTGACTAATCGCTTACATAGCTTCGGGGTGCATCCCGTGCGGAAGCTCAGGAATTGCTGGATTTTACAAAAGAACTGAAAATCGAGGTGCTGAAAATATTACAGGAGCAGCATCCTGATCTGGTTCCGTAATGCGGATCCGGCAATTTACCAGTTCCTTCCGCGTTCACTTTCCGTTTTTCCGCCGGCGGAACTGCTGGGGCGTGCTCTCCTTGCAGGAACGGAATATGCGGTGGAAATTGGAGAGGTCGCGGAATCCGGCAAGACGGGCCGCTTCCGCCACCGTCAGTCTCCGGTCTTTCAATAATTCGCAGGCTTTCCGGATCCGCAGCGCGTGGATCTCCTCCCGGATCGTATGCCCGAAATGTTCCTTGTAAAGACGGCACAAGCGTTCCGGAGAAAGATGCAGTTCGAGCGCGATTTTGCGCAGGGAGATGTCCGCGGTGTAATTTTTCCGGATGTGTTCCTGGACATAGAGCGCGGTCCATTCCGGATGACGGCGGAACTTGCGTTCGCTCTGCCGGATCAGCAGGAGCAGTAGCTGATGAAAATAGAGCCTGAGCATGGCCTCGCGGTTCAGTTCATTGCTCTCGAAATCGGCATGAACAGTCCAGATCAGGGAGCAGATCCGGCGGCTCGATCGTGCTGGCGGAGTCCAGCCGTCTGCCGCAAAGCCGCCATCCGCTGCCCGATGATGCCGAATTCACCGACTTGCCGCCGCACGACGGCTTCCGGTGTCTGAAAGCAGTATCCGGGGGAGGAATCCTTGGCGATTATGCTTCGGCGGGCAATTTGTTCCGGGCAGACGATTTGCTCCAGGTCTGGTTCCCGCGAACGCCGCCATACCATACGCCCTACCGGCGCGGGTTCGAAAATCCGCCTCAGCTGAAATCATGACCGGATTTTTTTTCTGACCGTTAAAACGGGACAATCCGGGCAGAAATCAGCTGACGGTCGAATTTTCCGATGCCGGCGAATGGGATGGAATCATTTCCATGATTTATATTCCCAATCGACACAAAAAGTGAGCATTCCCTGGAGGGTCTCTTTCCCCGGCCGAAAAAACGTTTCACTCCGCAGTCAAATCAAAAAAAATTGAAAAATTTTACCTTTCAATGTTGCTTTTTTGATTACATGTGTTACCTTAATGATAACAATAATCGCAACAGGAGGTTTTCATGCTTCAGGAGATTCTGGGTTCCCGCGCACGGGCGGAAATCTTGAAAATACTTTTCACGCCGGAACATAAGACGGTCCATCTGCGTGAAATATCAAGGCAGGCATCGTTAAGTGCCCCCGTGCTGCAGAGAGAATTGCGGCAGATGACCGAATTGGGACTGATTTCCGCAGAAAAGGACGGAAACCGGGTCAATTTCTCTGCCAATACCGGACACCAGCTTTATTCCGTGCTGTGCGATCTCGTTTTGAAAACGGAAGGCGCGGTCAGTCTTCTGGAACAGGCTTTTGCCGGCAGCGCAGCGGAATTTGTTTTCATATTCGGTTCCGTGGCCAAAGGAACAGCAACCGCGGCCAGTGATATCGACCTGTTTGTAATTGGAAACTGCGGTCTCCGGGAAATAACCAGAAGGATCCATTCGGTCGCTCCGCAAATCGGTCAGGAAGTCAACCCATATGCGATCTCACGAGATGACTTTATTCGAAGACTGCATGAAAATGATCATTTCCTCCGGGAAATAATAAATTCTCCGAAAATCTTTTTGAAAGGAACGGAAAATGAGTTTGCAGCAATGGCAAAATAACGGCTGGCTCCGTCCGCACAAAACCGATAAAGAGGAAATTTCAAATCTGCTTGCCATTGCGGACCGGGATATTGCCGATGCCGCGAATCCGCAGTTGTCGGATGACTGGAAATTCGGCATCGCATACAATGCAGCTTTGAAATTATGCACCATCATGCTTTATGCCGCAGGGTATCGACCGGAAAATACACTTGCGCACTATCGAACGCTGCTGGCTATTGAATTTACGATCGGACCCCACCGTAAGGAAGATGCGGTTTATCTGGATGCCTGCCGGGCAAAACGCAATATGCTTGAATACGATAACATCGGGGGTGCATCACGAGCGGAAGCTCAGGAATTGCTGGATTTTACAAAAGAACTGAAAATCGAGGTGCTGAAAATATTACAGGAACAGCATCCTGATCTGGTTCCGTAATGCGGATCCGGTAATCACTTTCCGCTTTTCCGGCGGCGGAACTGGTGCGGAGAATACGGAATGATACGGAGGTCGCGGAAGCCGGATAGACGGCAGATCTCCGCGACGGACAATGTGCGGTCCTGCAATAATCCGCAGGCTTTCTTCACCCGCAAAGTATTGATCTCTGTCCTGACCGTACGGCCGAATTGCGCCTTGTAGAGACGGCACAGACGTTCCGGAGTGAGATGCAGTTCCAGTGCGATCTTTCCGAGCGAAATGTCCGCAGTGAAATTTTTCCGGATGTATTCCTGCACATAATTGGCGGTCCATTCCGGATGACGGCGGTATTTGCGTTCGCTCTGGCGGATCAGGAGCAGAAGCAGCTGATGAAAATACAAACGCAGCATGGCCTCGCGGTTCAGTTCGTTGCCTTCGAATTCCCGGTGGATAGTCCGGATCAAGGAACAGATATTCCGTCCCGCGCTCATGATCTGCCACGGCGCGGCGGTTTCCGAATCGAGCCCGGGCGAGAATATCTGCTGCATGCGGAAGGGATCGTCCAGCTGTTTCAGTTCGGCCGGGATCATCGTATTGTCGAGCAGGATATTGTAAAGCATGATCTTCCGTCCGGAAATATCCCAGGTGGTCAGTTCTTTCGGATGGACGATGATCAGGGTATTTTTGCGGAAAGGAAATTTCCGGTCTCCTGCCACGAAAAAGCCGCTGCCCTCGGTGATCAGCGTGATTTTCCAGAACTGCCGCTGAAACCGTCTGCCCAGATTGAAATCTTCCGTCCGGTTCTCCGCATAGCGGATCGCGAACGGAAAGTCATTGCTGAAAAACGACTGGCGTTTATAAAATCCCGGCTTGATCCCGTTCTGCATCGGATTTCTCCTGCCTTTCCTGATTATCTGAACGATAATATATCAAATCAGGTTGATTTTTCAAGCGGGCGGCGCGAACTGATACGGACGAACACGGACTTTACACGGATCCTCCTTCGCCAAGGCTTCCTCCTCCGCACTGCGTGCTGCGGAGGACGAGTCGGAGGACATGGAGCGCGGAAGACAGGCGCAGACACGGGATCCTGGATAATTGATAATTCCCGGATCCCGCTCCGCCCTCTCCGATTACTCTTTTCGAGCTCAAAAGCGTAAAATTTTACGACATTACTGCAAAATGCCCCTATATATGGGGAGTATTTGTTCCCCGGTAAAAACAAAACATCAACGGTTCGTCATTTGAAAATTGTGGAGGAAGTTATGAATGAGAAATGGATCGAAGAAATCAAACACAACGATGAAATGAGGATGCTTGACCGGTATTTTCCCGGGAAAAGCTGCGGCAATGCGGAATGCGAAAGACTTTGCACCAGTGCTTGTGCAATAGCGAAAAAAATGAACGTTTCTCCGAATGAGTTGGTTGATTATGCCATACAACAGGAAATAGTGCCGCGTCATGCGTGTAAAAAAGTTCTGCAACTCGCCGACTATCCGAATTCACAAAATTATCCCAACAAAGGGAAAACAATTCCAGGTTGCAGATTTGGATATGCGTATGGAAGTCATCCGGATAAATCAGATGAACAACTCGCTGCCCAAAAGCAATCAAAAAAAGTTAGCACTCAGCCATTGCCACCAAAAATTGATGTCAAATCCGAAGGATCCGGTCACGGGAAAGAATTATTTTTCAGAGAAAAAAACAGTCCTGGAAAATATGGGAATTTTGGCGGGGGATTGACATTTTCTGGAATCAATGATTTAATTGGACAAATCGAAAAATCAAACATTCCCCCACACGGACTTGATAAACTCATAATTGTGAATCATAGTGGTATTGACGATTTCTACAATATGGGGAATAGTGAAAATTTAAGGCATATTTCAGATAATCAAATAAAAAGGCTGAAAAATTATCTGCATTCAAAATCAATCGTTGATATAAGAATGTGCTCTGCTGCCTCTGGTAAAGATGGAGAAGAAACAGCACAAAAACTTGCCGATAAATTAGGCTGTCAAGTTGTTGTATATGCCGGTCCCGTTTCTCCACATGGCAGCAGTCCATTATTTATCAAGGACCCGGACAGCAAAATCCCCTGGTATAAAAAAATATTGCCCGACCACAAACCTAAAAATTTCTTCCCCCGGGTTGACAAAAAATGATTGTGCGATATAGTAATACAAACAGAACATGGAGAAGGAATCTCATGTGGAAGAAGTTGTTGACTGCAGTCGGATTGTTGATTGTGACAGGGATTCTGGTCATTGTCGCTGCCGAAATTTATGCCATTTATTCCCATCGCCATCTTTCAGGCATTGAAGTCCTCAAAATCGGGACCAACAGATGTTCCATCAAATTGTCGTTAAAACCGGCAAAAGCCTTGAATGTCCGGACAACAAAAATCCCGCTGTCGGCAAAAGAAGGTCCTTTCTGGATCGAAGTGGATCCATCGCTTCCGGACTTACGGATATGTTCCTGCCGGACTGCTTGGTTTACTGTTGTATACAGTTGTTTCGACATTCCCGACGGGAAGGAAAAAAGTCAAATTCTGCATCTCAGTAATAATACATTACGCTGATTTTATGAGGGTTGTTATGTTCAAAAAATATTCATGGCTGATATATGTTTTCATTATTGCATTTCTCCTGCCCGGAAACTTCTGGTGCCTGTGGGGATTGAAAATCAGAAAACCTGTCGTTACTTACATTATCCCGGATAAAGAAGATCCGCTCAACCAGTTTGGCATAGTCAATGATCGGCACCTGATGGGTTTTAACGATTTGGAAGATTTTTTGTCTGTTTATTATGTTGGAAAGATCGAACCGAAAGTGCAATTCGGCATTATCCTGTCAAAAATGGGTTCTATGCCGGTTTGGAATATAACCTGGAACAAATATGATTACTACGATTACGACGGAGACATGATCTTCGACCTCAAGATCCCGGAGGGAAACATGAAAGATTCCATGTTCCTGGATGGCGGTGTATGGAAACCATGCAAGATCGTAAAGATAACAGGAGGGGAGATCCTGTATAACGGGAAACCGTATGTTTTCAAGGACGGCCGGTGGGTAAGGAAAACTCCATCCCACCAACCGTAACCGGATCCGTGCGTCCGCGCGGCGCGAACTGATACGGACGAACATGGACTTTATACGGACAGGCACGGAGGGCGCGGATGGCAATGTGATGACGCGCGATCCGGAAAAATCGACGATTCCCGAATCCAGCTTCTTCCTTTCCGGTCACATTCCCTTTTTTCGAGCTCAAAAGCGAAAAATTTTACGATATTACTGCAAAATGTCTCCTATATATCTTGATTCGCTGCTTCCAGGTCAATGGCATTGCCTTGATGCTGTTAATCAGACAAAATGATTGGCCTCCGTTTCGACGTTCCAATCCATCCTTCGATATGCGGCTGACAAATTGCTAACTTTGTAAGACCCAACGCACACTTCTCCCGCTCAGATGACTCTCAATAAGCGTTTACCTTTACGATTTACCTTTTTCAGGGCTGCCGGATCCTGACAACCGGAGATTTTACCGCAAAAATCCTTTTTCCGGCTTGAAAATGATTCCAATCGGCTGTATGTTCCCTGCTGTCTTTTTGAACCAGATATCAAATTTATGTTGGAAGGAATCCGAAATGGATGGGATCCAGTATGACGGTTTTTATGCCCGGCTGAGCGGGAACAGTCCGGTCGTGGCGACCGCGATCCATGCGGGCAGCCGGATCCGGAAGGAACTGCAGCCGTATCTGCTTGCCGATGATTATCTGCGGCGGTCCGAAGAGGATTACGGTACCTCGCTGCTGATCGAAAGCTGTCCCGATATCGTGCTGGCGGACGATTCCCGGGCGGAATATGACATCAACCGCGACCGCGAGATAACGCTGCCGCTGACTGCCGAACGGTTCTGGGGAATCCAGATCTATAAGGAACCACCGCCGGACGAGATCAACCGCCGGACCCTGGCGAAATATGATCATTTTCACCATTTTATGGCGGATTACACGCATGCGGTGGCGGAAAAATTCGGCCGCTGTTATGTGTTCGACATCCATTCCTTCAATCCCTCGCGTCAAGTGGAAAAAGGATTGGATCCGGTGCCGCTGTTCTGCGTGGGGACGCGCAATGTGCTGCCGCAATACCGGGATCGCGCCGATGAACTGATCCGGCGGATCGCCGCCCTTGAAATTCCGGGACTGGTCAACCATACCCGGGAAAACGTCCCGTTCCAAGGCGGAGTGTTCGGTAAACGGCTGGTGGAAAACGACTCCCGGGTCTGTGTCTTTTCCATCGAGGTGGCAAAATATTATATGGATGAGAAAACCCAGCTGATCGATTTCGGCATTCTGCAGAGCATCGGCCGGGGATTGAGCGGAATAATCAAGGAGTGGAAATAAGATGAAACAAGTGGTTTTGGTGACCGGTGAAGCCGGCGATGCGCAGGGCTGGGGAAACATGCATGTGACGGAAGCCGTCCGGGATGCCATTCTGGCGTCCGGAACCGGCTGCCGGATCGTCTGCGCGGAAAATCCGGAAGAATTGAAGAAAGGATTGGCGGAAGGTCCCTGCGATCTGGTCTGGAGCTCGCTATATTTCTTCTCCGCCCGGGCGGATATCATCGGCGCCGCCGGCGAAGATATCGTCTGGGTGGCCGATCTGCTCGATGAATGGAAGATCCCCTATGTCGGCCCCTCCGCACGGACCATGAAAAACCTGATCGGAAAATTCTCGACCCATGAGATCCTGAGCCGGGCGGGTGTCCGGGTTCCGAAACATGTGCTTTGTCCTCCGAACCGGGCGGAAGATATCGATTTCTTCCCGGCGTTCGTCAAGCCGAACGGCGAATCGCGTTCCATCGGGATCAGCGACAAGAGCGTGGCCGAGACTCCCGAAGCCCTGGCTGCCCAGATTGCGTTTATTCAGAAAGAACTCGGACAGGAAGCCCTGATCGAAGAATATCTGCCGGGCCGCGAGTATACGGTCATGGTGATCGGCAACGGCAAATATCAGGAGATCCTGCCCGGTCTGGTCAGCGTCGATCCCTCTCTGTACGGCAAATATCCGATCCTCCGCAGCGATCTGCGCGGCGTCGGGGTGACCAAGATTTCCATTCCGAAAGATCATTACGATGAAGCCGTGGAACTGGCCCGCCAAGCGTCGGAGGCGCTGGACTGCCGCGATCATATCCGGATCGACATGCGGGAAGGGCGTGACGGAAAACTGCGGATCATGGAGGTCAACGGGATCCCGGGACTGAAGCCGGTCCGCAGCTGGAGCCCGCAGATCTTCGCCCTGTATCATCCCGACGGCGATCCGTATCAGGGTCTGATTTTCACGATCATCCGTGCCGCATTGCAGAGCTGACGGAGGCTTTTTTTCGTTTTCCCTTTGCTGTTTGACTAAAAAACCGGTAATTTTTTTGGTCCGGAACGCTATTTTCACTTGCATTTTGCCGGAAATGAATTACTTTATGGCGTGATAATATGTATTAACAAGTCATAGAATCAAAAATTGGAGCGTATTTATGCTGAGAACGCTGTTGGTTTTAACGGGTATTGCCGGCATTTTGGTATTGACCGGATGCCAGACGGAAGAAGATTACCGGAATGAACGGGCGGAAAAAGCCATCCGTTATTTCGAATATTCCCAACTCCGGAAAATGGTGCCGAACAAAAAACTGACCCTGGCTGAATGCATCGCGATCGGGCTGAAGCACAATCTGGATCTGAAAGTCAAACAGCAGGAAGAAGATATCGCGGCGGAACTGCGGACGGCGGAACTGCTGGGAATGCTTCCTGAACTCAATATCAACGACGGATTTTCCGGCCGGACCAATGTTCCGGCATCCAGCAGCAAAGCGTATGATTACGACGGCGCTACTTACGGCGCCAGCCAGAGCCAGGATCAAGTGCTCAATACTTTCAATATCGACTTGGCGCTGAGTGTGATGGATTTCGGACTGGCTTTCTTCAATTCTCAACAGGCGCATGACCGGGTGCTGCTGCGTAAACAGCGGACCGAACGGATGGCTCAGAATCTTACGCTGGACATCATCAACGCCTACTGCCGCGTGGCGGCCGCCCAGACCGCCAGCGACATCACGCGCGAAATG
>Ga0079305_1003163_pt1 | contig 11818 bp, 15 predicted proteins | sample LMS_cellobiose_e_FD_79183 | JGI IMG/M metagenome (GOLD analysis project Ga0079305, IMG submission 79183) | Rumen-fistulated moose microbial communities from Alaska, USA - LMS_cellobiose_enrichment | ecosystem: Host-associated > Mammals > Digestive system > Stomach > Rumen fluid ... | reverse complement strand
TCCGGCGCGCAGACCGTGGAGACCGTCTGGGCCTTTGTCCGGGACCAGGCGGCGGAGCAGCCCGTGCTGGTCTACAGCTCGGACACGCCGGAGCGCGTGAAAGCCAGCCAGCGGCTGGGGGCGGAGCGCGTCTCCGCGGCGCTGGAATCGCTCTGCGCCGCCCTGGCGGCCCGGGCCCTGGCGTCGGGCTGGACGCGTCTCATCTCCGCCGGGGGCGAGACCTCCGGCGCCGTCACCAGGGCCCTGGGCTTTTCCGGCTATTTCATCGGGCGCAGCGTCGCCCCCGGCGTGCCGGTGATGACCCCCTGCGCCCGACCGGACGTGCGCCTGGTGCTGAAAAGCGGAAACTTCGGCGGCGGGGCGTTCTTTGAGGACGCCCTGCGCATGACCGCCCGACAGAATGAGGAAGAGAGGTTTGTCCAAAATGACCTTTGAACAGGAGCTGCAAAACGCCCTCTGGGCCGCCCACAGCCTGTTTGAGCGGGGCAGGGCCACGGGCTCCGCGGCCAACATCAGCTTCCGCTGGGAAGACGCCGTCTATATCAGCGCCAGCGGCACCTGCTTCGGCCGCCTGGCGGCGGAGGACCTGGTGCCTATGAGCCTGACGGGCGAGGCCCTGGGGGAGAGAAAGCCCAGCAAGGAGTGGCCGCTGCACCTGGCGCTCTATCAGAAGGACCCCGCCGTGGGCGCGGTGATCCACACCCACAGCACCTATGCCGTGCTGTGGAGCCTTGTGCCGGGTCTCCCGGAGGAGGACGTCATCCCGCCCCACACCCCCTATCTGCGGATGAAGCTGGGGCGCGTGGGCTTCGTCCCCTATGAGAAGCCGGGCTCCGAGGCGCTGTTCGCGGCCTTCCGGGCGCGGGCGGCGCGCAGCGACGGCTTCATTCTGAGAAACCACGGCCCCGTGGTGCCGGGCCGGGACGTGCTGGACGCCTTCTACTGCCAGGAGGAGCTGGAGGAGAGCGCCCGCATCGCCTGGGAGCTCCGCCGGGCCGGCCTGGCCTGAGCGCCGGACCGGCCTGATGGCCGGAAAGCCTGAAAATGGCAAAAAGGTTGAATCTTCCCGCCGGCGCTGTTATACTGAAACTATATATCGGGCAAACGGCCCAATTCATTTAAGTACAAATCGCGGAGGGAATGACATGATCAAGGACCTTGCAAAAAAAAGCCGCAGCTACCGCGGCTACGACGAGAGCAGAACGATCGCCCGGGCCGAGCTGCTGGAGCTGGTGGACTGCGCCCGCTACGCGCCCTCCAGCGTCAACCGCCAGCCCTTCAAATACTATCTGGCCTATACTCGGGACCAACTGGACAAGATCCAGCCCCTGACTCTCTGGGCCCGGGCCCTGCCGCAGATGAAGCTGCCGCACCCGGGCAAGCGCCCCACAGGCTTCATCGTAATCTGCCAGGAGACGGAGTGGGATCCGGATCTGAACCGCTACAGCCGGGACGTGGGCGCCGTGGCGCAGACCATGCTGTTGGCGGCCACGGAGGTCGGACTGGGCGGCATCATGATCAACAATTTCAACCGCGTGCAGGTCTCCGCGGCGCTGGAGCTGCCGGAGCACATTATCCCGCTGCTGATCGTCGCCCTGGGCAAGCCGGACGAGGAGATCGTGATCCGGGAGATCGCCAACGGCGAGGATACCCGGTACTACCGCGACGAGCAGGACGTGCACTATGTGCCCAAGCGGAAGCTGGAGGACGTGATCCTGTAAATGGACCGGCAAGGACCTGAACGCATGTCGACCCTCGTTTCCTTCGCGCGGCGGGAGCCGGTGCTGCTCATCGCCGCGGCCGCGGCGGCCGTCAGTTGCCTGTTCGTGCCGCCGGATATGGCCTATCTGCACTATTTCGACCTCCGCACGCTGGCGCTGCTCTACGCGCTGATGGTGGTGGTATCCGGCCTCCGGACCGCCGGAGCCTTCGCCCGGCTGGCCCACGAGACCTGCGCCAGGGCCCGGGACACCCGGGCCCTGGGGCTGCTGCTAACGGCGCTGAGCTTTTTCAGCGCCATGCTCATCACCAACGACGTGGCCCTGCTGACCTTCGTGCCCTTCGCGGCGGCGCTGATGGGCATGGCCGGGCGGCAGCGGGATCTGGCCCGGGTGGTGGTGCTGCAGACCGCCGCGGCCAATCTGGGCAGTATGCTGACGCCGGTGGGCAATCCCCAAAATCTGTATCTCTATTCCTATTACGACTTCACCGCCGCGGCGTTTTTCCGGGTCACGTTTTTGCCCTGGAGCCTTTCCCTGGCGCTGCTGTTGCTCCTCTGTCTGGGGCTGCCCCGGCGGCGGTCGGCGGTCTATCTGGGCCAGGCGCCGGAGGTGGACGTCCGGCGGATCCGGGTCTGCCTGGCGCTGCTGGCGGTGTGCCTGCTGGCGGTGTTCCGCCTCATCGGCTGGCCGGTCTTGCTGCTCATCCTCGCCGCGGCGCTCCTGGCCTATGACCGGAGCATGCTGCGGCAGGCGGATTTCGCGCTGCTGGCCACCTTTGCCGCGTTCTTCATTTTTGCCGGCAATCTGGCGCGGCTGGAGGCGGTGGACCGCCTGCTGACCGCGGCGTTGCGGGGGCGGGAGTACATCGCGGCGGTGCTGGCCAGCCAGGTCATCAGCAACGTCCCGGCGGCGCTGCTGCTCTCCGGCTTTACGCCGGAGGGGCGGGAGCTCCTCCTGGGGGTGGACGTCGGCGGTCTGGGCACGCCCATCGCCAGCCTGGCCAGCCTTATCAGCCTGAAGCTCTATGCCGCCGTGCCGGACGCCCATGTGGGCAGATACCTGCTGGATTTCACGCTGGTGAACGCGCTGCTGCTGGCGCTGCTCTCGCTGGCCCGACTGCTCGTCTGATCCGGGGCGGGGCCCCGTTCAATACAAGGAGGATCCGAACATGGATAAAACCGCGTTCTACAAGCTGAGCTACGGGCTCTATCTTCTCACCGCGAAGGAGGGGGACAAGGAAAACGGCTGCATCATCAACACGGCCATCCAGTGCGCCTCCGACCCGAAGCAGCTCTCCATCTGCGCCATCAACAAGAACTACACCTGCGATATGATCCGCCGGACGGGGAAGTTCAACGTCTCCGCGCTGACGGAGGCCGCCCCGGCGGCGCTGTTCCAGCGCTTCGGCATGCAGTCGGGCCGGGACGTGGACAAGTTTGCCGGAGACACGGAGACTCCCTGCACGGCCAACGGCCTGCGCTACCTGGCCGACGCGGCGGCGGTGTTTTCCTGCACGGTGACCTCCGCCATGGATCTGGGGAGCCACACCCTCTTCGTGGCCAGCGTGGACGACGCGCTGTCTCTCAGCGGCGCAGCCCCCATGACCTACGCCTATTACCAGGAAAACGTGAAGTCCGCTCCGGCAAAACAAGCGCCGGCGGCCGGCTGGAGATGCAAGGTCTGCGGCTACGTCTACGAGGGGGAGACCCTTCCCGCGGACTTTGAGTGCCCGCTGTGCCACCACGGGGCGGAGGACTTTGAGCGCATCGGCCCGGCGGCAGCGGCGGAGAAATGGGTCTGCACCGTCTGCGGCTATATCCACGAGGGGCCCGAGCCCCCGGAGCAGTGCCCCATCTGCCACGTGCCCGCGGAAAAATTTGAGAAATACGCCGGCTGAGCCATGGACCGAGCCGGATTGATCGCATACGTCCGGGACCGCTTTGGCGCGGAGCCGGAGTATCTGTGGGAGAAATTCCCCGACACCTTCGTGTTCCGGCACCGGGCGAACCGGAAGTGGTTCGCCGTGGTCATGGACGTGCAGCGGCGGAAGCTGGGCCTGACCGGAGAGGGCGCCGTGTTCGTCCTGGACGTGAAATGCGGCCCCATTCTGGCCGGGTCCTATGCGGGGGCGCCCGGCGTGATCCCCGCCTGGCACATGAACAAGAGCCAGTGGATCGGCGTGCTGCTGGACGGTTCCGCGCCCTCCGGGACGATCCGGGAGCTGCTGGAGATCAGCTATGATCTGACCCGGGGGAAAACGCTTTGACAGGAGAAGACCATGACGCAGACGGAGCGCATCGCACATTATGAGGCTCTTTTGGACAGAGTGACCGCCGCACAGACGGAGTTGGACGCGGCGTTGGAGCGCTTCGCGGCGGTCCAGCCCCTGGTGCGGGAGCTGGACGCCTATTACGGCGGCGCCGACTGGCGGCGGGACCTGGCCGACGACGAAGCCGGACGGCTGCCCGTCGGGCTGAAGCGGGGCGTGCTCAGCCAGGACGCTGTCTGGGACGCCCTGACGGACAATCGACGGCTGCTGGACCGGCTGCGAAAACTGACGGCAAAGGCCCCGGAGGGCTGAGTCGCAGTCAATAAATAAAAACTGAGGAGGAACAAAGTATGGAAATGAAGTTTTACATCTGTGAGCACTGTGGGAACATCATCGCCATGGTCAGGGACAAGGGCGTACCGGTGATGTGCTGCGGACAGAAGATGACCCCCATCGTCCCCGGTACCACGGACGCCGCCCAGGAGAAGCATATCCCCGTGGTGGAGGTATTGGACGGCAAGGCCGTCGTCACCGTGGGCGCCGTGGAGCATCCCATGCTGCCGGAGCACTACATTGAGTGGATCGCCCTCCAGACTGCCTCCGGGAACCAGCGCAAAAAGCTGAATCCCGGCGACGCCCCCAGGGCCTGCTTTGCCCTCTGTGCGGGGGACGAGGTACTGGCGGCTTACGCCTACTGCAATCTCCACAGCCTCTGGAAGAGCTGAATCCCGAAAACGGCCCCCGCGCACGGCGCGGGGGCCGATCCCGCAAAAGAGTGAGAAAAGAGTGAAAGCGCGCATGAAGATCGATCCCACAAGATATGTTGGCCGCCCGACAGAGCGGCGTTCCGAGGCCGAGGAGGCCATCTATGACCGGCTGGATGCCCTGGGCATTTCCTATGACCGGGTGGATCACGACCACGCCGATACCATGGAGGACTGCCTCCTGGTGGAGCAGACCCTGGGGGGCAGGATCTGCAAAAATCTCTTTTTGTGCAACCGGCAGCAGACGGAGTTCTACCTGCTGATGATGCCCGGCGGCAAGCCCTTCAAGACCAAATTCCTCTCCTCTCAGTTGGGCTGCGCCCGGCTGTCCTTTGCCGACGAGACCCATATGGCCCAATATCTGCACACCACGCCGGGGTCCGTCTCCGCTCTGGAGCTGCTTTTCGACACGGAAAACCGCGTGCACTTGGTCATTGACCGGGCGCTTCTGGCCGATGACTTTGTCAGCGGCCATCCGGGCTACTCCACCTCCACGCTGCGCATGCGGCGGGAGGACCTGCTCCGCTATGTGGAGAGCGTGGGCCACAGCCCCGTCTATATCGACCTGAAAACGGAGTGAGACGAATAATAAAGCTCCGGCCTGCCGCAAAATGTGCGGCAGGCCGGATTTTTACTCGCCGTCCCACATGAATTTTTCCAGCTCCACGCAGCCGTGTTCGTCGAAGGTGACGCCTTCCAGCTCCAGCAGAAGGCGGTGGGTCTCCCGCCCCGCGGGGAGAAAGGCGTCCGAGAGGCCGCCGAAGCGGTTTACCACCCGGTGGCAGGGCAAATGCGCCGGCGCAGCGTGGAGGGCGTAGCCTACCGCCCGGGACAGCCGGGGATCGCCCAGCAGCCGGGCCAGGCTCCCATAGGTGCACACGCGCCCATAGGGGATGCGCGCCACGATGGCATAGACTTGTGCGAACATGTTTTCCATGGCGCCATTGTAGCACACTGCCGGGAAAACAACAAGCGGACATTCCGGAAAAGAATGCCCGCCCGTTGTAAAAGAAAGAGAAGGATTGGATATGGACTGGTATCAGATTGATCAGGCAAGAGCCCTGCCCAGGGCCTCGCAGTTGGCCTCGGCCGCGGCGTCGGGGGCCTCGTTGCAGATGACGCCCGCCGAGACCAGCTCGGCGCCGGCCTCGCGGCACTGGGCCTCCCAGGTGCGCATCCACTCGCCGTCGCCCCAGCCGTAGGAGCCGAACAGGCCGATCTTCTTGCCCTTCAGGCCACCAATGCAGCCGGAGAACATGGGCTCGAACTCGCTCTCCTCCAGCTGCTCGCTGCCCATGGAGGGACAGCCGAAGGCCACGGCGTCAAAATTCGCCATCTTGTCGCCGGCAAACTCCGCGGCGGTGAAGATCTCCGTCTCCGCGCCGGCGGCCTGGGCCCCGGAGAGGACCTTGTTTGCCATGGCCTCGGTGTTGCCGGTGCCGCTCCAATAGACGATCGCGATTTTGCTCATATTTGAGTCATACTCCTTTCAGAAACAGTGGCCTCACGCGGCCACGGTGAGCTGTACAATGCTTTTTCCCGCGCTCCAGAGCTGGAGATAGATCTCCCGGCACTTCCGCAGCCGGGCGAACTGCCGCACGGCCTCGCACTCGTTGCAGTAGACCTTCCAGCAGCCGCAGCATTTGCTGTTGTGTCCCGCGTTTTCAATGAAGCCCATCACATCCCCCAGGGGATAGCCCAGGAAAAGGCCGATCTCGTGGGGAAAGCCGTCATCGGCGCGCAGCCGGGCTTCCAGATGCGCCACCGCCTCGGCCGGGACCGCGGAGCGGTATCCGTATTGCCGCAGGAACGCCGCCACGCCGGGGCGCTGCAGGTCCCGTTGGAGCTGTTTTTCGCGGTAGACGTAAACGAGGGCGTGCGCGCGGCTGTCGCGCACGATGCGCAGGGCGACGCCCTTGCCGCCGAGCCGGAGGTTCCAGTGTTCGAGTTGGGATCGGAGGTCGGATTGGGTTTGGTAGGTTATGGTGAAGAGGCTTGCCGTTTTAATGGAAGCAAGAGTTGGTGAGCAATGTTCTATCAAAGAGCGCTCGAACACAGGGGAACCTCCTTCCGGACGGAGGTTAGTTTACACTAACTAGCTGGACTTTAAAAAGCGGCTTGGCCGCGCCGGTTAGCCTTCACTAACTGTCTATACTATACAGCAGGACGCGCCGGTTGTCAATAGGAAATTTAAAATTTTTCGGACCCCGCCCCGGGGCCCGGCATAGGATGCAGCGAAAAGCTGAAAAGGGATGTGAACGCTATGAAATTTGCCCTTATGGGGGGCGACGGGCGGATGGCCCAGCTGGCCCGGCTGCTCTGCGCTGACGGGCACCGGCTGGCCGTCTATGCTCTGGAGCGGGCGGAGCTGCCGCCGGAGTGCCGCGGCGCCGTCTCCGCCGAGGACTGCGCCCGGCACGCGGACTGCGTCATTCTGCCGCTGCCGCTCAGCGGGCGACAGGGCTACCTCAGCACGCTGCTGTCGGCCCGGGAGGTGCCGTTGGAGGAGGTCTTCGACGCCCTGCCCCGGGGCGTGCCGGTGTGCGCCGGCCGGGTGGACGCCGCGGCGGCGGACTGCGCGAAGCGCAGCGGCGTGGGCCTCATCGACTACTTTGAGCGGGAGGAGCTGTGCGTCTTAAACGCCGCAGCCACCGCCGAGGGCGCCCTGGAGCTGCTGATCCGGGAGACGCCCCGGACGCTGCTGGGCAGCCGGGTGCTGATCGTGGGCTATGGGCGCATCGGGCGCATCCTGGCGGCCCGGCTGCGGGACATGGGCTGCGCTGTGGCGGTGGCCTCCCGGAAATACGCGGACGCGGCCTGGTGCCGGGCCTTCGGTCTGGAGCCGTTGGACACCCGGGCGCTGGAGGGGCATCTCCGGGATTTCGACATGGTGGTGAACACCGTGCCGGCGCCCGTACTGGGGGAGGCGCGGCTCCGGGAGTTGCGGCCGGGGGCGCTGTGCATGGACCTGGCCTCCCGGCCCGGCGGCGTGGACTTCGCCGCGGCGGCCGCCCTGGGGGTCCACGCGGTGTGGGCATTGAGCCTGCCGGGCGAGGTGGCGCCGGTGTCCGCCGGAGAGATCATCCGGGATACGATCTATAACATTTTGCGCGAACAGGAGCTGATGTAAATGGAAAAAGTGAGATTGGGCTTCGCCCTCTGCGGCTCGTTCTGCACCTTCTCCCGGGTGATGGACGTGGTGCGGAGCCTCTCGGAGACATACGACCTCATCCCCATCATGAGCGAGACGGCGGCCTGCACCGACACCCGCTTCGGCAAGGCCGCCCATTTCCGGGAGATCCTGGAGGACTATTCCGGCCATGAGATCATCGACAGCATCGTCTCTGCGGAGCCCATCGGTCCAAAGAAGCTGCTGGACGCCTTGGTCATCGCCCCCTGCACGGGGAATACGCTGGCAAAGCTGGCAAACGGCGTCGCCGACTCCGCCGTGACATTGGCGGCCAAGGCCCATCTGCGGAACGACCGGCCGCTGATCATCGCCGTCAGCACCAACGACGGACTGGCGGCCAACGCCGCCAGCATCGGCCGGCTGCTGGCCCGGCAGAACATCTATTTTGTCCCCTTCGGGCAGGACGACTGCCGGAATAAGCCCGACTCCCTAGTGGCCCGGTTCGAGCTCATCGGCGACACGGTGCACGCTGCCCTGAAAGGCGAGCAGCTCCAGCCGCTGCTGGCGTAGCGGCACCGAGGCGGCGTTGGTATTCTTTCTCTCCTGTTCGTGTATTCTTTTTACAGAGAAGAGATAAGACCACGGAAAAGGAGAGAAAGAATGAAAAAGCGACTTTTTGCCGCACTGCTGTGTCTTGCTCTGCTATTTGTATTGCATGACGCTGCCCTGGCCATATCGGGATTCATCCCCCCGCAGCTGAGGGATGACGAGATGCTGCGCAGCGCCTATACGCTCACCGTCGATCACCCCACTCCGCGGCAGGACACTGTGGGCGGCTACTATGAATTGCAGAACAGCGTGTCGGGAAACCAATACGATCGGTTTCTCCTGGAGGCCGTAGCCGTCCCCCTCGACGCTGTGTTCACGCTGACCAACGTGGCCAACGGCAGCACCTACCGCCTGCTGGTGGAGCTGCAGGTCTATTCCCCCACCAAGAACGGCTTTGTTGCCAAGATCGCGTATCCAAACGGCACGCCCAGAACCGAGGGCAAGTACAAATACGATTTTGATGACTATTACCTGGATCAAGACGGCCGGTTCGTGCTGAGCTACGCCAAAAACGACGAGGTTAAGCCCGCCGTGCTCTACGGCCAGGAGAGCATCAGCTTCACGCTGCCCTTTGACAGCTTTCCTGTCGGCTCCTTCTTCCGCGTGGCCGTCCATACGATGACTGACTATGAAATCAGCGTGCCGACTGCCTCCATCAACACCGGTCCTGAAAGAGTAACGACCAGCGCCTGCTTTACCCAATATCACAATTATATCTCCGCCGACGCCCCCGTCCCGGAATATTCCGGACCCCGGCCGCAGTTTGACGAGATCTACAGCGTGGAGGGCGGGACCCTGCTCCGGGGACATGTCGCCAACGGCGCGGACGACACCCAGCGGGGCCGCTGGGGCGTTTTGATCAGCCGTCAGAACCGCGGCGCCTATATTCCTGAGAGCGTTAGCCTCGTGGAATATACGCTTGCCCCCGGTCAGAGCGGCGTTGTAGAGGTGTTCTGCCCCACCGTGCTGATCTTGGACGATGGCAGCTGCGACCCCGACGTTCGCCTCTATACCGTTGTTCTCAACGACGGCGGGGATCTGGCAGAGTTCCGCAAAACCGCCGGAAAACTCTACAGCGGCGGCGAACCGCGCCGCACTGCGACGGGCACAGATGAATATTTGGGGCGGTATACGGGCACGGACCCATTCTATACGCGATTTTATTCACGGCTCTACACCTATGAGCAGCTGACCGACACCATAGGTCCCAGCGGCTGGGCGAAGGAGGAGGTCGATCTGGCCCGGGAATACGGTCTGATTACGCTCCACACCGGCGTCAACTTCAAGCATGACATCACCCGTTTCCAATTCGCGGAGCTGGTGGTCAACCTGGTGGAAAAGGTTACCGGGACAATGCTGGTCCCTGCCGGGGCGGGCACCTTCACGGACTGTGAAGAGGAGGCTGTGCTGAAGGCCAGTGCCGCCGGTATCGTCAATGGCGTGGGCAAGGGGCTGTTTGACCCGGAGGCGGCCATCAACCGGGAGCAGATCGCCGTGATGCTGGCCCGGGCCATCGCCTATATGGGCGAAGTGAACGATCGGAGCTACACGCCCATCCCTGCCAGCCTGGAGGACTTTGAGGACCGGGACCAGGTCTCCGGCTGGGCGGCTGAGAGCGTCGGCCTGCTGGCGGCAAACCACTATATGAACGGCACCAGCGCCTCCGCGCTGTCCCCCAAGGCCCCCTGCACCATCGAGCAGGCCCAACTTCTGATCGTACGAATCTACCGCTGGACGATCTGAATCCTCCGCGCCATATACAGAGAGAGCCCGCGGCTTTAAGCCGCGGGCTCTCTCTGTCTGTTCTTTTAAAAATCCGCGTTGCCCACCGTGCGGGGATGGGGCAGGACATCCCGGATGTTGCTGACGCCGGTGAGATACATCACCAGCCGCTCGAAGCCCAGGCCGAAGCCCGCGTGGCGGCAGGAGCCGTAGCGCCTGAGGTCCAGATACCACCAGTAGTCCTCGGGGTTCAGCCCCAGCTCGGCCATGCGGTTTTCCAACACCTCCAGGCGCTCCTCGCGCTGGGAACCGCCGATGATCTCCCCGATGCCGGGCACCAGGCAGTCCGTGGCGGCGACGGTGCGCCCATCGTCGTTCAGGCGCATATAGAAGGCCTTGATTTCCTTGGGATAGTCCGTGACGAACACGGGCTTGCCGAAATGCTGCTCCGTGAGGAAGCGCTCGTGCTCCGTCTGGAGATCGCAGCCCCACTCTACCTTGTAGTCGAATTTGTCGTTGTGCCGCTTTAAGATCTCCACGGCCTCGGTGTAGCTGACCCGGCCGAAGGCGCTCCCCGCCACGTGCCGCAGCCGCTCCAAGAGCCCCTTGTCCACGAAGGCGTTGAAAAACTCCATCTCTTGGGGGCAACGCTCCAGCACGGCATTAATGACGTGCTTGATCATGGCCTCGGCCACCTCCATGTCGCCCTGGAGGTCGCAGAAGGCCATCTCCGGCTCGATCATCCAGAACTCAGCGGCGTGGCGCTGGGTGTTGGAGTTCTCGGCCCGGAAGGTGGGGCCGAAGGTGTAGACGTCGCCGAAGGCCATGGCGAAGTTCTCGGCGTTGAGCTGGCCGGACACCGTCAGATTGGCGCTCTTGCCGAAGAAATCCCGGCTGTAATCCACCTGGCCGTCCCCGGTCCGGGGCAGGTCCTCCAGATCCAGGGTGGTGACCCGGAACATTTCGCCGGCGCCCTCGCAGTCGGAGGCGGTGATGATGGGGGTGTGGACATAGACGAAGCCCCGCTGCTGGAAAAACTCGTGGATGGCGGCGGCGGCCACGCTGCGCACCCGGAACACGGCGGAGAACAGGTTGGTCCGGGGCCGCAGATGGGCGATGGAACGCAGAAATTCCACGCTGTGGCGCTTTTTCTGCAGGGGATAGTCCGGGGTGGACTGCCCCTCGATCTCGATCTCGCGCCCTTTCAGCTCAAAGGGCTGCTTGGCTTCGGGGGTGAGCACCAGCGTGCCGCGCACGATGAGGGCGGCCCCCACGTTGAGGCGGGCGATGTCGTCGTAGTTGGGTAGGCCGCCCCGCTCGAACACCACCTGCAGGCCCTTGAAGGAAGAGCCGTCGTTGAGCTCGGCAAAGCCGAAGTTTTTCATATCCCGCACGGTGCGCACCCAGCCGCAGACGGTGATCTCCGTCCCGGTAAACTTCTCCGCGTCTGCGTAGAGCTGCGCGATCCTGATCCGTTCCATGTCCGCTTTCTCTCCTTATTTCTGGGATGCGATGAAGCTCAGCGCGATGGCGTTGGCTCCGGTGTGGCCGCCGATGATGGGGCCCATGGTGTTGATATAGAGCTTGGCTTCGGGATAGACCT
>Ga0079305_1003161_pt1 | contig 11839 bp, 11 predicted proteins | sample LMS_cellobiose_e_FD_79183 | JGI IMG/M metagenome (GOLD analysis project Ga0079305, IMG submission 79183) | Rumen-fistulated moose microbial communities from Alaska, USA - LMS_cellobiose_enrichment | ecosystem: Host-associated > Mammals > Digestive system > Stomach > Rumen fluid ... | reverse complement strand
GATCTACGTCAACGGCAACGAGATCATCCTGAAAAAATATCAGCCGTGCTGCATCTTCTGCAACAGCGCCGACGATCTTCGCGTCATCAGGGGCAAAAACATCTGCGCCGAGTGCCTGAGAGAGATCGCTGCCGAAGCTGAGCTCTGAATCAGAGTGAAACGGTCGGCTCCTCCGGCGTGCCCGCGCGGCATCCCGGAGGAGCCTTTGCGATAAAAACGGCATACCGCTCCGCCGTCGGCGGCTTTTGTTGAAAAAACGGCCGCGCCGTGGTATAATGGATGTGTTCCGAACGAAACAGCAGGGAGGGTCGATCATGAATCTGCAGGAATCCGGCGAAATGTACCTCGAGACGATCCTGGTGCTTTCCAAAAAGCAGAAAGCAGTGCGCTCCATCGACATCAGCGAATACATGGGCTATTCCAAGCCGAGCGTCAGCCGGGCTGTGGGACTGCTCAAAAACGGCGGCATGATAACCGTCGACCGCGACGGCTTCATCAGGCTGACCGAAACCGGACTCGACGTCGCCTCTCGCACATATGAACGCCACGTCTGGCTTTCCAACTTCCTCACGAGCATCGGCGTCTCCCCCGACGTCGCGACCGACGACGCCTGCAAGCTCGAGCACTATATCAGCGCCGAATCCTTCAGCGCGCTGAAAAAATACGCCGAGGAACAGGCAAAAGAGTGACCCGGAGCGGTCACCTCCGGCAGACAAGCCCGTTTTTCCCGAAAAACGGCTTGTTTTTTTGCACGGCGCAGCGATAACGACAAGATATTCGGAGGCGGCAGATGATAGAATACATCAAACAGCTCGACATCGGCTGGCAGATACTGATATGGTCCTGCGCGGGGGTGCTGTTCGCACTGTTCGCGTGGGGGCTCACGCGGCTGAACAAGTTCTTTTTCATGCGCATCCAGAACCGCCGCAAGGGGCTCAAGCTCACATTTCTGGAGCACATCATCTCCGCGCTCATCGTCATCGGGTGCGCCATCCTTGCTCTCTCGGCGATAAGCGGAGTCAAATCCCTGTGGCAGACGCTGCTCGGCGGCACCGCGATAATCAGCGCCGTGCTCGCCTTTGCCGCACAGGACGTTATCAAGGATATGCTCGCGGGGCTGATGATCAGTACGCACAAGCCCTTCGAGATCGGCGACCGCATCCTTCTTGAGGACGGCACCGCAGGCACCGTCGAGAACATGACGATGCGTCACGTGGTGCTGCGCGGCGTGGATACCGTGCGCTACGTCATCCCGAACAGCAAGCTCGATTCGATGCAGCTGACCAATTTCAGCTATGAGGATCAGCTCAGCGCGCTGCCGTTCCGCTTCTCCGTCGGATATGACAGCGACATGGCGCTCGTCAAGACGGTCATCGCCCGCGCCGTGGAGGAGAGCGAATACTCCCGCCCCGGCATGCGCGCCGGAGACGGCACGCCCGTCTACGCCCCGGTCTACTTCATCGAGTTTGCCGACAGCGCCCTCATCATGTCCGTGACGGTCTACTACGAAAAGACGCATCAGCCCGCCGTGATAAAAAACGAGATCAACACCCGCGTGCGCGAGGCGCTGATCCGCAACGATATCGAGATCCCCTACAACTATGTCAACGTCGTCAGCGTCGGGGCGGAAAGCGACCGCCGCTGACCTCCAAACAGCAAGCGCCGTATCCATGTCGGATACGGCGCTTTTTTGCGTCCTGTTTCCAGCCTATGAAATGCACTGATCTGTTGGCATCTTTACCACGTCAGAGGCCGTTCAAACCAAGTCTACGCCGTAAAGTCCCACCTGCTCGCCGCCCCACGGGACAAGCTTCTCGACAAAGATGCGCACGGCGCCGTCCGGCAGCGGTATTCGCAGCATGGCGCGCCTGTTGTTTTCTATAAAGGTAAGTCTCTCTGATCCGTCCTCCAGCACGCAGCGGACACAAGCCGACCTGAGCAGAGGCGCAGGCATGTTGAGCGGTGAAGCATCCCTAAAGATCTGAGCCCTCATCGCAAAATACTGAAACTTACGGTTGGTCGTGATCGTCTCGCGGGAAAAATCGGGATCCAAGGCGAGGCGCAGTGAATTGCGGCAAGTCGGAACGTCAGGTGTTACGGTAAAAACTCCGTCTGAAGACAGCAGCACACGGTTTTCAGCGTCTTCATGCGGCCGCTCCCACCCGTTTTTCAGCACGGCGGTCTCATCCTCCGTCAGAGAAAGAGAAAAAGCACCTCTCTGTTCGCGAAGAAGTCCCGGCAGCATGCATCCGTCCTCCAAAAGCTCACGCTGCAATTCATCGATACGACTCTGTGCAATATCTCTCGGCCGGCAGCCGTGCCGGATACACAGGGCCGCGCCCGTTCCGGCAGCCTGTCCTATCACGGAACAGGTAGCCATCACCCGTGTCGAGCTCATGGCCATGTGCGTCGCACTTATGTTGCGGCCGGCAAACATCAGGTTTTCAATATTGCGACTGTACAGGCATCTGAACGGGATGGCGTAAGGCACCTTGGGTATTATGTGACGCGAGGAATATCCACTGCGGTCAAAACCCCTGGGATCGTGGTCGTCCATCGTCCAGCCGCCGAAGGCTACGGTATCGGGAAAATCATGTCCCTCCTCCAGATCGCTCTGACTCAGCATATAATCGCCCTCATAGCGGCGGCTTTCCCTCTTTCCGGGAAGAAAGCCCACCCATTCAAGCTCCCAGTTCTCCGCTCCGTGGTCGCCATGGTTCTTGATATGATCCCACACACCGAACGCCACCTTGAGAAGGCGCTCCTTTATGAGTTCCGAATCGGCTATGGTATCCTCTTCGCCGCCAAGCTCCATCCACCAGAAATTAGTCTCGCTCTCGATGAAATCATGATCCTTCAGGTGGATTGCCTCGTCATCCGGAAATACATAGGCCCACTCAGGAGGAATGAATCTGCAGGGGTGGTCGGTCTCTCTTGCCTGAATGAGGCAGCTGCTGCTCATCACTTTGCGATCCGGAACATCGACGCCGGCATACTCATTGAATTCATCTTTCCCCTCGCGCCCCACTCTGTATGCGGCTCCGGAAAGAGGAGCAAGTATGCTGTCGCCTGAACAGTCCATGAATAACGCTGCGGTCACTTTATGAAAAGTATAGGTCGTCAGCTGCCAGCCTGTGATGGAGGCCACTCTGCCGCCATCCATACTGCAATCCAAACAACTCGTGTTCATCAGAACTTCAATGTTCTTCTCCTGCGCTACCGACTGATAGAGCACGCTGTCCCAAAGCGAGAAGTTCATCGTCGGATTTCGGTAGATATTTTCCAGCTCGATCTCCTGAAGAATGCCCGTCTCCCGATTTTCCTTTCCGCGCGCACCGCGAATCCACATGCGTATCTCGCTGCTGGCGTTGCCTCCCAGCACGGGGCGGTCCTGCATCAGCAGCACTCTTGCGCCATGGCGCGCAGCGGCTATCGATGCGATCAGACCCGCCATCCCGCCGCCTATGACACAGATATCGGCCTCATGCTCGATCAACGGTATTTTCTTGTTCATATACATTCTCCCTTTTCATGAAAAAGTCTCAATACCATAAAATGCCATCTTATTGCAGTCTCGCCTGTAGACGCATATGAGTCGCCTTCCCCTGAAAAACAGAGAAACCTGCTCGATCCCGAGATCTATGCAGATCCGGCAGCAGCGTTATAAACCATGCGGTAATTTTATTATAGCACCGATCATCCAGACTGTCAACAAGCACGGCGACCGCGCCTGACCGCAAAAAATCGCCGTATTCTCATCGGATACGGCGATTTTTGCGTACTGTTTTCAGCCGACGGTGAGCACGACCTTGCCGACGTTCTCTCCTCGGTAGAGGATATCCTGCGCGGCCTCGGCCTGCTGTATCGGCAGAGTCCTGTATATCGTGGGCCTGACGAGACCCGCCTCGATCTTCGGGAACACCTCGCTGACGAGGCTCGCCAGTATCTGCGCCTTGACCTCCGGCGCGCGGGAGCGCAGCGTGCTGCCGATGATCCTGACGTTGCGGACGTAGATGTTCTTGAGGTCGATCTCGGTCTTCCTCCCCGCCAGCGACGCGATCATTATCCATCTTGCGCCGTGGGAGAGATACGGCAGGCATCTGCCCATCACCTCGCCGCCGAGACAGTCTATCGCCACGTCCACCGGGCGTCCGGCCTCCAGCTCGCGCCTCAGCACCTCCGCGATATCCTCCTTCGAGGTGTCCACAACAATATCCGCGTTGAGGTGGCCGATGGAGGCCGCTATCTCCGCCGAGAGCACCGTCGTGATCACCCTCAGCCCGAACGCCTTCGCCATCGGGATGACGACGCTCGCAAGTCCGGACGCTCCGGCGTTCATCAGCAGCGTGTCGCCCGACTTCGCCTTTCCCTCGATGAAGAGGTTGAGATAGGCCGTGGCGAACGCCTCCGGGATCGCCGCCGCCTCCACGATGGAGCAGCCCTTCGGCGCCGGCATCATCATGTCGTATCTCACGGCGACGTATTCGGCGTAGCCTCCGCCGCCGAGCAGCGCGCAGACCTTGTCGCCGGGCTTATACGCGGACTTCTCCGCGGCCTCCGCGCCCATTTTGACTATCTCTCCCGCGACCTCGAGGCCCATCCACTCCGGGCAGCCGGCGGGAGGAGGATAATCCCCCTCGCGCTGCATCAGATCGGCGCGGTTGAGCGCCGCCGCCTCCACCTTTATCAGGCACTCGTCGGGGCGGCAGACGGGATCCGGCACGTCGTCCCAGCGCAGGCTCCTGTCCCCGTTCACAAGTATCGCTTTCATGCTGTCCCTCTCCTTTATCTGTCAAATATGATGTTGTCCCTGATCGCCCTGATCTGCGCGATGGTCGGCTGCTCCGCCGTGTCCATCGGGCCGTGCTCGTCCACACAGAGATACATGCACACGCCGAGGTTCGCGCCGATATAGCGGATGAGCTGGCCGCTGCCGCTGACGAGGAAGAGCAGCTTTTTCCCCTGCATCTCCGGCAGCTTCAGTATCTGCCTTATCGCCTCGGCGTATTTCGGTATCTCGTCGATGCTCTCCGCGCGGTTGACTATCTTGACGATATCCGCCCCGCGCTCGGCCTGCGCGCGGGCGATCATGAGATTCTCCTCGAGCGTGGTGCTCTTATAGGTGTGGCTGGACATCAGCACCTCGCCGCCGCGCCTGTGTATCTCGGCGATCAGCTCCTTCTGCCTTGCTATCGCCTCCGGCGCCTCCGCGAGCTCATACTGCGGCGATCGCCCGAACATATCTCCCATCACGTCCGGCATCGTCGCCCCGGCGTCGAGCGCCGCGAGCAGCAGCTCGGCGCACTCCTCGTCGGTCAGCCCCTCGCTCTCATTCAGCCGGTAGCTCGTCACATATATCGGCAGCCCCTCGCAGGCGTCGAAGATGCGCCTGAGCTCCGCATGGCTGCGGTATTCCCTTTTCAGCCGGCAGAGCTGCGCGCCGATGGCCTCCGCGCCGCAGGCGATGGAGCTTTTTATCTTTTTGATGTATTCATCCGGCGTGTTCCCCTTCACCATCGCGCAGATGATCGGCTTTTGCTGCCTGATGAAGCTTGGTCTTTCCATCATTTCCACCTCTGCATGGCGTTCCGTCCGCCGTCGATCATGATGTTCTCACCGTTGATGAACTGCCCCTTCCCGGAGGCGATAAACAGGATGAGATCGATTATCTCCTGCGGATCGGCCGCCCTGCCGAGCATCGTCTTCATGTTCGCCATGGCGGGCCTCGTCAGCACGGGGCCCGGCGAAACGCAGACGCAGCGCACGCCGTATTTTTCGCCGTACTGCGCGAGCGATCTGGTCAGTCCGATCATCAGTCCGCTCTTTGCCACCGAGTATTCGACGCCGTAGCTGCTGCCCTCGAAGCCGGTTATCGAGCCGATGTTGACGATCAGCCCGCTTTTCTGCCGGCGCATCTGGTCCATCACCGCGTGCGCGAAATAGAACGGCCCCCTCAGGTTGACGTCGAGCCCCCAGTCGTACACCTCGATGGGCACGTCCGGGAATTCCGGATATTTTTCCCTGTCCACCTTGAGCACGCGCGTCGCCGTGCCGCCCGCAAAGCTGACCAGGATATCTATGCCGCCGAATTCCGCGACGGCTCTGTCGCGGGCGGCGCACACCTGCGCGTAGTCCCTGACGTCGCATATCACGCCGACGGCCCTGCCGGCGCCGCGATCGTTTATCGCCGCGACCTTCTCGAGCAGCGCGTCCGCGTCGACGTCGCACATGACGACGTTGCCGCCGAGCGCGGCCACGTTCTCCGAAAAGCAAAATCCCATCCCGGAGGCGGCTCCGGTCGCGATCGCAGTTTTGTTCTTCATGTCCATAACATCCACTCCCATGCACTGTTTTCGATTACGATTATATCTCCGCAGGGCGCCGCGTTCAATGCTCAAAACGATATAGAATTGATCTTTTCGATACTTTTCCCACTGAGATGGTTGATTTGTCTTGACAAAAACATTATAATGATATCGAAAACGCCTCCGGGAGGGATCATCTGTGCAGTCAGCGCTCGAAAACATCGTCGTGACCGGCATCGAGGACATCACGACAGTCTATTCGCCGAAGGGACGGCGCGTCTCCATCCGGGACCGCGATTGCTTCGGGCTCTCCTTCTGCACCGGCGGACAGATAACCTATATCCACGAGGGGCGGACCTATGTATCCGACCGGACGCACGCCGTCATCCTGCCGGAGGGGCAGAGCTATTCCCTCACCGGCGACCGGACGGGCGCGTTCCCTCTCATAGATTTCAAATGCGAGGGCTTTTTCTGCCCCACCCACATGGTCATCCCCATCGGCAGCCCGGAGCCCTATCTCGCCGACTATGAGCAGATGCGGGCGCTGAGCCTGTTCGGCGGCAACCGGCTGAAGCTGCTCGGCATCTTTTACGGCATGCTCCAGCGGCTCACCGCCTCCGTCCCGGAGAAGCTCGCCCCGGCGCTGCGCTGCATCGAGGAGCGTTACCGCGAGCCGGGGCTCTCCAACGAAGAGCTGGCGATGCTCTGCGGAGTCAGCGAGGTCTATTTCCGCCGCCTCTTCACCGCCCGCTACGGCGTCACGCCGCGTCAGTTTCTCATCGACGTGCGAGTCAACCGGGCGAAGCAGCTGCTCTCCGAGGGCGTGCTGAAGATCTCGGCCGTCTCGGAGCAGTGTGGTTTTTCCAATCCTTACCATTTCTGCCGAACCTTCCGCGAGCGTGTCGGAGTCACCCCGACGGAATATATGGAATCCAACCGCGTCGTCAGCATCTGAGGCGCTGCAAACGGCAAAAGCACGGCGGTTTGCCGTGCTTTTTTCTATTCATCCCGGATCGATTCGAGCTGCGCGAGCATGTTTTCGGCAAAGATGCCGTAGCCTCGCGTCGGATCGTTGATGAAAACGTGCGTCACCGCCCCGACGAGCCTGCCCTCCTGCAGCACCGGACAGCCGCTCATCCCCTGCACGATGCCGCCGGTGCGCTCCAGCAGCTCCGGATCGTCTATCCTTATCACCATGTTTTTGGTGAGGCTCCTGTCGTTCACCTCGACCCTTTCGATATACACGTCATATTCGCTCGGGCGCATGCCCTCCACCGTGGCGAGCATCGTCGCCGGGCCGACCCTGACCTCCTGCCGCGGAGCGATCTGCGCCGCGACGCCCTCCGGAGCCTCCGGCATGCTGCCGTAGATTCCCGCCTCGTTGTTCGCCTCCATCCGGCCGAGCGCCGCCGTGCCGAGGAATGTGCCGGTCAGCTCTCCGGGCGTCCCGGCCCTGCCCTGCACCACGCCCGTCACCGCCACGCCGACGATCTCTCCGCTGCGCAGCGGCATGACCTGCCCGGTGTCAACGTCGCAGACGGCGTGCCCCAGCCCGGCGAAGCCGCCTGACGGAGAATAGAAGGTCAGCGTGCCGATGCCGGCGGCGCTGTCCCGCACCCACAGCCCCGCGCGGAGGCTTCCGTCCTTCTGTCTCGCGGGAGTCAGCGCGGTCACGGCCGTCCTGCCGTCCCTCGTATATTTTATCCTGACCGCACGGCCGCCGCTTGCCTCGATCGCCCTTGAAAACTGCTCGTTCCCCTCGACCTTTTCGCCGTCCGCCTCGATTATCACGTCCCCGGGCTTCAGCCCCGCCTGACGCGCCGGACAGCACAGCCCGTCCTCGCCGGTCACGTCCGCCATGCCGACGATGACCGCGCCCTCCGTGAACATCTTGATCCCTATCGGCGCGCCGCTGACGACGACCGCCCTCTCCTCCAGCACCGTCACGCTCACCTGCTTGACCGCGACGCAGCCCAGCAGCCGGACGTCCGCCTCGCCTCGTCCGCCCTCCAGTTCGTTTATCCTCACGCTGAGATGACCGCGCGAGACGATCGGCAGCTCGCCGCCCTCGGTCACCGCCAAGCGGTCCGGCAGCGCAGCCCCGAGCGTCAGCGCAGCCGCCAGAGCCGCGGCCGCCGCCGAGCCGACCGCCGCGGATATCGCCCTTGCCAAATTTTTCATCTTTTCCGCTCCTTATATATGCTTGCGGCCGGAGCGCGCACGCCGCCGCGCGCCGCCGCGATCTTTTGAGTCACGAATCTAATTTTCCACGCTCGTTTCGAATTATTAAGGCAAAAAAGTCATATACCTGCATTATTGTGGCGGGTCTGGCCGTATATTTTTGCGAGCGGCGCGTCAAAACGCGTTTTTTGCTCCTGCCGTAGGCAAAAAATCGCAAAAAACTCAAAAATTATATGTTCAAGCGGCGGTTTTGGTGATATAATATCAGTTAAAGCATCCGGCACGCAGGCCGGAAAAAATCATCAGCAAACGGAGGCTGGAAGCATGAGCATCCTCAATGATATTTCCGAAAATCTGCAGCGCGGCAAGGCCAAGGCCGTTAAAGAGCTCGTCACACAGGCCATCGGTGAGGGCGTCTCTCCCAAAGATATCCTGAGTGAGGGACTCATCTCGGGCATGAACATCGTCGGCGAAAAATTCAAAAACAACGAGGTGTATATCCCGGAGGTGCTCGTCGCGGCGCGCGCGATGAACGCCGGCGTCACGCTGCTCAAGCCGCTGCTCGTGGAGGCGGGCGTGCAGTCCATCGGACGCGCGTGCATCGGCACCGTCAAGGGCGACCTGCACGACATCGGCAAAAACCTCGTCAAAATGATGCTCGAGGGCAAGGGCATCGACGTCATCGACCTTGGCACCGACGTCTCCCCCGAGACCTTCGTCGATACCGCGATCAACGAAAACTGCCAGATCATCTGCTGCTCGGCGCTGCTCACCACCACGATGGGCGTGATGAAGGACGTCGTGGACGAGTGCGAACGCCGCGGCATACGCGACAAGGTCAAGATCATGGTCGGCGGCGCGCCGATAACCGAGGAGTTCTGCCGCCAGATCGGCGCCGACTGCTACACCTCCGACGCCGCCTCCGCCGCGGACGCCGCAGCCGCGATGCTTGCCTCCGCATGAGCTGGGAATGATATCAATAAACCCGAATGCCGCAGCCTTATCGCCTGCGGCATTTTATTTTTGCAGATATTTTTAAATCATTTTTATTTTAAATCAATTAATAATATATTCTTAATCGACACCGCTCTCCAAAACCGCCAACAGCTCAAATCCCCCGCTCTCTCCGTTTTTTATTCACTCTCCGTTTGCCGAACGCCCTGCTTTACACCTGCGTTTTTCTGCCATTATCGCTCTTTTCCCGCAACCGCGCCATAATAATCTATAGAATTTTGAAACAAATCCCTATTGACTTTTAATTATTAATTAATTATAATATCAATTATATAAAAGGCATATATCAACCGATTAAACTCAAAATATCATTCCGGAGGAAGCATATATGACAACGAGAGAACGCTTCAACAAGGTCATGGCCGGCGATCCTTCCGTGGATCAGAGTCCCGTTATCGACTGGTGCGCCTGGTGGGACAAGACCCTTCGCGAATGGGAGGAGCAGGGCATGCCCCGCGGTCTGAGCTGGTCCGGCATCTTCGAATATCTCGGCATGGACGAGCTGATCAGCCTTGATTTTGTCGCGATAAAGTCCGGCTGCCCCTCGCACAAGACCAACAACGCCGTGCCGATAATCATCCGTGACGAGGAGGACTACGACCGGCTGAAGGAGTACTTTTATCCGGACGAAGCCGTCTCCGGCATCGGAAAGCAGATGCTCGAAGTCCTGCCCAAGATCGAGCGCGGTCTGACCCCGGCTCTCGCTCACACCGTCGGTTACTTCTGGTTCCCGCGCAGCCTTTTCGGCGACGAGGCCCACCTCTACTCCTTTTACGACTATCCCGAGCTCTACCACCGCATCTGCGAGGATCTGCTTCAGTGGCATCTCAGGATAGTGCGCGAGCTGCGCAGATATGTGAAGCTCGAATATATCTGCATCTCCGAGGACATGAGCTACAACCACGGCTCGCTCATCTCCAAGGAGCACTACGACGAATTCCTCATGCCGTATTACAGGCGGCTGTTCGCCGAGCTCAAAAAGGACGGCACCAGGATCATCCTCGACTCCGACGGCGACGTGACCGACATGATCCCGTGGTTCCTTGAGGCGGGCTTCGACGGCGTCGCGCCGCTCGAGCGCCGCGCCGGCGTCGACCTTGTGGAGCTGCGCAGACGCTATCCCGATTTCCTTTTCATCGGCGCCTTCGACAAGATGGCGCTGCTCGACGGGAAGGAGGCCATCGAACGCGAGTTCGAGCGGCTGCTGCCGGTGATCGAAAGCGGAAAATACATAGTCAGCGTCGATCATCAGGCGCCGCCGGGAGTCACGCTCGAAAACTATAAATACTATCTCGAGCTCTACAGAAAATATGCCGTGCGCTCCTGCAAGGCTCGTCTCTGAACCCATAACAAAACGCCGCCGGAATATTCCGACGGCGTTTTCAGATCGTCCGCTTATTTCAGAAGATTCAGGATGTTGCCGAGCAGGCCGCTGCTCTCGTCCTTTTTGGAGGTCTTCTTCTTTTTCTTTTTGCCGGAGGCGGCAGTACTGCTTGAGGAGCTGCCGGAATCGCCGCCGAGCAGTCCGAGCAGCAGGCTCGTCACGTCGACGTTGCTGAGCAGCGCGCCCATCAGTCCGCTGACCGCGGAACTGCTGGTAGCGCCGCCGGTCTGGCCGCTCTCCTGCGCGGTCTGCTGGCCGAGCAGGCTCATCAGCAGCGGAGCCGCCGCCGCAAGGATGCTTCCGCTCTTGCCGGCGTCTACGTTGGCGGCCTCTGCCGCCTTGCGGGTGGTGGCGTCCTTCTCTGCTCCGAGCAGATGGGAGACTATCTTGCCGCCGTCCTCGAGATCGACCTTCGAGAGGAACGACGCGATATCGGTGGTGTCAGCCTTTGCGTGGTCGGTCAGCGCTCCGGCGAAGCCCTCGACGGTGCCGGCGTCGTCGGCCTGGCTCTGAGCGCCGCTCAGAAGGGACGGAAGCGCGGAAGCGAGCACGTTCTTGACGTCCTTCTGCGAGGCTCCCGTGACCTGGCTCATGTTCTTGATGCTGTCGCTGCTCAGCATCGCGCTCATCAAAGCATTGATATCCATAACCTGTTCTCTCCTTCTATCCGTTATCGTTCTTAACATATATTATAAGAAACAAAGCGGAAAAAGTCAATAAATTCCAAAATAAAAGACGCGATCCGGCGAAAAAAGTCGGTTTTTCCCTTGCAATGGCACGACAAAAGTCATATAATAATCATTAAGGTGTTATTATTTCCGAAAGCGATAAAAACAAAAGGAGAATGTGTCTATGGCTGAAGAAAAAAAGAAAAAGATCATAGCCGCCGATACCGGCGAGGAAGTCGCCGCCGGCTCCAAAAAGAAAGCTCCAACCATCAAGGAGGCAGCTCCCG
>Ga0079305_1003160_pt1 | contig 11843 bp, 11 predicted proteins | sample LMS_cellobiose_e_FD_79183 | JGI IMG/M metagenome (GOLD analysis project Ga0079305, IMG submission 79183) | Rumen-fistulated moose microbial communities from Alaska, USA - LMS_cellobiose_enrichment | ecosystem: Host-associated > Mammals > Digestive system > Stomach > Rumen fluid ... | reverse complement strand
CAGACACTGTCCGCTACCGTAACCTGCTGATCGGCAATTCCTATACGGTGCAGGGCATCCTGATGGATAAAGATACCCGTGAGCCGCTGCTGGTCGACGGGAAAGAGGTCGTCTCTGAGACCAGCTTTACTGCGGAAGCAGCGGAGGGCAGCATTGATGTGATCTTCGACCTGAATGCTTCCGAGCTGGCAGGCAAGACGCTTGTGGTCTTCGAATCCCTGCTAATGGATAGTGAGGACGGAATTGGATCCTTCCCGGAAGTGGAAGGCAGCACAGTCCTTATCGCGGTCCACAGAGATCTGGAAGACGAGGCACAGACCATCTATATCCCGAAGATCTGGACGGAGGCTTCCGATACGAACACCTCCGGAAAGAAGCTCTATGGAACCGTCGACGCGAACGTCAAAGATATCGTCAGCTATGCGAACCTGATTCCCGGCCAGACCTACACCGTGAAAGGCGAGCTGATGGATAAGGAAGCCGGCAAAGGAACCGGTATTTATGCGGAGGCAAGCTTTACAGCTGATAAAGCGAACGATTCCGTCACGCTGGTCTTCAACTTTGACGGCAGCAGCTACATCGATAAGGATCTGGTCGCTTTCGAGCGTATCTATGATGCGGACGGAAATCTGATCGGAATCCACGAAGACCTGGAGGATGCGGCACAGACGGTGAAGGTCATTCAGCCGGAGCCTGCCCCGAAAACCGGCGACGAATCACAGCTGGTTGCCTGGGGCGTCGTCGCTGCCCTTTCCCTGATTGCACTGGTTGTGATCTCACGAAAGGCAGGCAAGGAAGAAGCAATCGAATAAACACGGGAGGGCGGCATCTGAAACACGGTGCCGCCTTTTCATGAAATAATCAGGATTTCTACTACTGGTTACTGTCGCAAAATTGTCTTTTCCGCTATACTCTGATATTGGGAGTACGATGGAAGCAATCGCAGAATATGCTGATGTCAAACAAATTACATCCTGAGAAGGGAGGATAACGGGAATGTTTTTTGAAAATGATGAGAAACAGTACAAGCTGGTTGCCCCTGATGTAGACGGTCTCCTGCATTACTTTGACCGTGGACACATGAATTCTGTGCCTTCTACTCCCGCGCTTCTTGCTGCTGTAGAGATACTGGCTGATATACTAAAGCCTCTTGCACCGCTGAAGACAAATGAGGAGGCGAAAGCCATATGGCTGCGTATTCCCAGAGGCGAGATCACTGACTATGCGTCTTTTGAGGATATGAAGGAATGGGAAGAAGTTGAAACGTATGAAGAATACGAATCACGATGGCTGGAGGAATACCCGGGCGACTCCTGCTGGTACGAACTGGCCATAGTAAAATCCTTTAATCCCGATGGATCACTCCGCTTCTACGGAGTCGGCCTTGGTCAAAAGACCATTATCGCGGCCTCAACCGATGAAGAGAGATTTTATGACAGCGGAAGCTATTACCCGGAAGGGGCGGCTGTCAAACTCTGCAATCTCATTATACCCGCTGTTCAGGAATCTATGGAGCTCCTGAAAGCTGGAGAATATAACAGGATGGTCGCTGAGTCTCTCCCCTACCAATTCCGTACGGGTGTGGTCAAACGCTCAGATCTGTGGGCATCGGAGCCGGGAGCCAAAGAGTTTGCGTATGATGGGCTATCGGAAGAAACAGTTGAGAAATTCAGAAAGCTCATCTCTTCCGGGATCAACGATGTAAACCGGATCGGGAGAATAAAGGATTTCACGGCCAATGATTTCTTCCGTGCCTGCAAGATTGGGTACGAAGCTATTGGGAAAGACTGTGACGGATATTCACTGTCTGAACTCTATATGCACTACGCAGACGGCCGAGATGAAGGCCTGACGGGAAAAGGTCACGGATTGAATGCCGGACCCGGTATCGATTTTGACAGTCCCCAGCAGTGGGATGAGTGGTATTTCAGCAACCGTTTCGGCGGACACCCCTGGGAGGTTGTTCCCGGCGGGAACAGCACGCATGTTGAGCTCTCTGTGCGGAACGACCGGCAGGATCTTGAATGGGATTTCAGGTCCGGCAAAATAACGGAAGCCGAATACCACGAGAGAATGAAAAATGCCGGCTATTATTTTGCCATTGCCGGAATGCAGCGGCAATATGAAGCAGTCAGCTTTTATATCGCCCTGTCCGAAGCCGGCCTGCCGGTTATTATCGGTGGCGCCGAAGAACTTTTGGCAAGATTTGAGGCCACGGATTATATCGGAATCGTTCCGCACCATGTGGCAACCCGGTACTGCGCTGATCTGTTTCCGAAGAAATACGGAGACATCATCGACTTCATGTATGTATATAAAGACGAGGATGCCTGGTTTGACAAGATCGAATGGCTGCCCGAGGAAGAGGCAAAGCTTCTGTGAATCAGAAAATAGCCGCCTTTCGGAAATTGATCGGAAGTCATTCGGAAATTGTGATGCCTGCGTCGGAAATATTTCCGATGTTTCTTGTCAAAATTTCCGAACCGTGCTATACTGCTTCCGACGGAGGGTGAGACCATGGACCAGAAACAGACTTTTATCCATACTAATGAAGCAGCCAGAATGCTCGGCGTAACCACCAGACGGATCGTCGGCCTTTGCCGGGAAGGAAAACTCATGGGTGCTGTGCAGGAAGGAAGGAACTGGAAGATTCCTTTTGAATCGGTGCAGCAGATGGCCAGATCCGGCAAAGATGATACCCGGGCCAGCACAGAGAACCGTCTTCCCTGTGCCGTGGGAAACACTTCCTATACCGAAATGGCCAGCGAATGCTACTATGTCGATAAGACGCTGCTCATCCGGGATCTGATCGATGACCACAACATGGTCACGCTGTTTGCCAGGCCGCGCCGCTTCGGGAAGACGCTGGCACTGAACATGCTGAAGACCTTCTTTGAGAAGACTGATGAAGACACGGCCAAGTATTTCGCAAACAGAAAGATCTGGCAGTGCGGGGAAAAATACCGGCAGCTGCAGGCAGCTTTCCCTGTCATCATGCTCACGTTCAAGGATGTGAAGCTGGATGGCTGGGCTGAGTCTCAAGAAGCCATCCTCTTCGTGATCGAGGATGAATACAAGCGTCATCCGGAGCTTCTGGAAAGTACAAAACTCGATGAAGATGACAAGGATTATATCCGCCGCCTGTATCAGGGCTCTCTCAGCAATGTTGAGCTCGGGCGGTCCTTGCTGAACCTGACAAGGATGCTGTCGAAGCATCACGGGACAAGAACGGTGATCCTTATCGATGAATACGATACGCCTATCCAGCAGGGATATGCAAAAGGCTTTTACCGGGAAGCGATCGCTTTTATGCGGAACTTCCTTTCCGGCGGCCTGAAGGACAATCCGGATCTGGCCTTCGGCGTGCTGACCGGGATCATGCGGATATCCAAGGAAAACCTGTTCAGCGGACTGAATAATCTGATCGTCAATACGGTACTGGACGAAAAATACAGCGAGTATTTCGGATTCACATATGAGGAAGTCCTCCAAATGGCTGATTATTATGGCTTTGCGGGAAAGATGGATGAGATCCGCAGCTGGTATGACGGTTACCGTTTCGGACAGACAGATATTTACAATCCCTGGTCAGTTTCCAACTACTTTGCCGGGAACGCCCAGGCGAAAGCCTTTTGGGCCAACACCAGCGATAATGAAATCATCCGCGAGATCATGCAGGACCTGACGCCCGAAATTGCTGATGAGCTGCTCAAAGTCATGCAGGGAGAGGAAATCCATGCTTCTCTGAACATGGAGGTGGTCTATCCGAAGATATCGGAAGGTCCAGATGCTGTCTTCAGCTTTTTACTTCTGGCCGGATATCTGACCTTGAAGGACCGGCCGGAGGAAACGGAATTCGGTACTTTTGCGACACTGCGTCTCCCTAACATGGAAATCCGCCGGGTCTATAATACGGAGATCCTGAGCTGGCTGCGTACAAAAATAACCTCCGGAACGGTTTCAGAAGTTGAAAAAGCTATTTACTTAAGCGATGCGGCCCGCCTGCAGAAAGCGCTGCGCGAATACATGCTGTCTACTATTTCCTGCTATGATGGTGCAGCGGAAGGCTTTTATCACGGCATGGTCCTTGGACTGGTTGCCAGTCTGTCCTCCCGCTATTACATCCGCTCGAACCGGGAAGCCGGCGAAGGAAGATTTGACCTGCAGCTGGAACCGAAAGAAAAGGATCTTCCCGGCGTGATTATGGAATTCAAGGCGGCTCGGGCCGATGAGCAGGAACAGCTTTCCGCTTTGGCAGAGAACGCGCTTGCCCAGATCGAAGCCCGTGATTATGAAAAGGAGCTTTCTGAAAGAGGCGTCGAAAGCGTTGTCAAATACGGTATTGCCTTCGCCGGCAAGAACGTGGAGATCCGGATCAGGGAGCACTGACAGATCAGGACAACGAAACGATAGTTATCTGCGAAACAGCGATTTTTGCGGACAGCCGCGAAAGATCCTGCAGCGGCATCGAAAGCGGTACCGCCGCAGGATCTTTCTGCAACAACAAGAAACGTACAATCGGAAGAAATTGCGCGGGATGCCGTAACTAAGATCAATACACTGTTTGAAAAGCTGATCAAAGAAGACCAGGCAAGACGCGCTGAAGCAAAGGAAAACGAGTCATGAAAGTACTGGTGATACCGGATGTGCATCTGAAACCGTGGATGTTTGATCGGGCAGCGAAACTGATGAAACGCGGCGCTGCCGAGAAGGCCGTCTGTCTGATGGATATCGCAGACGACTGGCAGCAGCAGTACAATCTGGACCTGTATATGAACACCTATGATGCAGCTATTCAGTTCGCGAAGGATCATTCGGAGACGCTCTGGTGCTATGGCAATCACGACGTTTGCTATCCTTGGAATCAGCGGGAAAGCGGGTATTCACCGATCGCACCGAGCGTTGTTTGCGAAAAGCTGCGTGTGCTCCGGGAATCGCTTCCGGACGAAAAGCAGCTGGCATTCGTCCACCGGATCGATAAGGTACTGTTCCTGCATGGTGGGCTTGGGGAACGATTCGTTCAAAAATATGTGCCTGAAGAGGATTGGACAGACATTGACCGGACGCTGGAAGCAATCAACAGCTTTGGCTACACGGAGCTTTGGCAGGGAACATCTCCAATCTGGTTGCGGCCGCAGTACTCCGTGGAGCCGCTGTACCGGGGCGATGAGTTCCTGCAGGTCGTCGGGCATACTCCGATGAGAAGCATCACAAAACGGGACAATACCATTTCCTGTGACGTCTTCTCGACGGACAGCCGCAGGAAACCCTATGGAACGCAGGAATTCCTGGTAATCGATACCGATACATGGGAGTATCGCGGAATCAAATAAGACATAAAAAAGGAAATTGGCGGTGCCGGAACACGGTGCCGCTTTTTTGATTGGAGGAGAACATGAACAAGGGAAACGAAATCTATGCCTATCTGAAGCAAAACCATATCGGCAAAGAGAACGCTGTGTCCAGCAAAGAGCTGGAGCAGCGTTTTTCTCTGGGAAGCCGCTCTCTCCGCAGGGTGATCAGCGGGCTCCGCAAAGAAGGCTGTCCGATCTGCAGCGGATGCACCGGATACTATCTGGGCAAATCCAGGAAGGATGCAGGGAAAACAGCTGACTGGCTGAACGAACTGGCCGGCGGGATCACCGAATCCGGTAAGACGATGAAAGAAATCGCCAGAGAACCGGAAGAAGTGAAGATCATTATCATTGTAGGAGGAATGGATGACATGAATGAAATGCCTATAAGCAAGGCGGAACTGGCCGGCAGGCTGATCTGCTTCTTTGAAGAAAACGACAGCCACGCAAAGGAACGAGCCAAAGAAGCTGCTTCCCAAAAGGATGTGTTCCAGGAAGCAATGCAGATGCTGGATTCGGATCTTCTGATGCGTGCCATCCTGGAAGTGCTGGACCGTGTTCGCAAAGAGGAGCCCAATTACCTCAAGCGGAACAATTATCTGAAGCTGATGGAGGATCTGCAGGATTTCTACGACCGGCAGACCCGGATCCGTGCTTACGAGGAGGCGAAAAAGCATGCGCAGAGAAATCATCTTTGTCGATGAAGACACGCTGACACAGGAAGAATGGGAGGCGATAGCCAATGAGCAAACCGAAGAACAAGGACGAATACCGGAAGGAAATGGCTGAGGCGTTCGCTCACGTGCTGGAGGAGAAAGGACTTTCCTGGAAGAAAGAATGGCGGGGTACCGGAGGAGGTGCCCCGCACAACGCCATCACCAAAGCCAACTATCGCGGCAGCAATGCCTTCTGGCTGCGGCTGGTCTCTGTCATGAAAGGCTACACGGACCCGCGCTGGGTGACGATGGTTCAGATCATGGACAGTGACGCCAAATACCACCCGAAACAGAAATGGCACCTGAAAGCCGGATCCAAGGCAACTTATGTGGAGTATTGGTATCCGTTCGACCTGAAAGAAAAGAAAGCCTTGACCTGGGAGCAGTTCAAAGAAGAAATAAAGAATGGACGCAAAGAGGATGAATTCAAGCTTTCTACGCGTTACACGCCGGTCTTCAATGCCTGCGATGTAGAGGGGATGCCGGAACTGCCGGCTCCGGAACAGACGGAAGGCATTGCCATTGATACGCTGGTCTCCCGTCTTTCCGTGGGAATGGGCGTGCCGATCTATCTGGACGGCGGCGATGAAGCCTATTACTCTCCGCACAAGGATGAAATCCATCTGCCCGCGCTCGGGTCGTTCAAGAACAATTATGCCTTCAACGCCACCGCGCTGCACGAGCTTTCTCATTCCACCGGGCATCCGTCCAGGCTGAACCGAATCCAAGGCGGATTCTTCGGTTCCAGTCAGTATGCCTATGAGGAATTGGTTGCAGAGATGTGTTCCTGCTTCATGGGGTACGGGCTGGAGGCAGAAGCTTCGTCTGAGCATCTGGATAATCACAAGGCCTATGTTCAGTCCTGGATCCAGGCGATCCGTGAGAAACCGGAAACGCTGATCAAAGCAATCCGGGATGCACAGGGTGCTGCCAGCTTTATGGACTGGAAGGCAGGACTGATTACGGAGAAGGAATATGAGGCCGAAAAGGCCAAGACCTTTGAGGTAAAGATTCGGGATGCACGCGACCGCGATGACGCCAGATAAAAGTATGTATTTAGTCGGTGATGGCGGTTATAAACGCCATCATTCACACAACGATCCGTTGCAATTTATTAGCGAGGTCTCTATAATTATTTATCTAGATAAGCTTGCTTGTGAGAAAAAGGAGGCAAATATGGCTGCTTGTAAATTGTGCGGGAAGAAAGGGCTTTTTTTGAAGCTGAATAAAGACGGGTATTGTGATGCTTGCGCACAGCGTTTGGCGGCGGCAGCAGAAGAAGCAGAAAAGAGAAGAAAGAAAGCAGAAGAGGAACGACAAAGGAAAACAAAGGCAGCTCAGGAAGAACTGCACGCCATCCCGTTGGCAGGAATAAAGCTTGCAGAAGATGGCCCGAAGCGCAAGTCTGGCTTTGAAGAGCCGAAGTATTCTAATATAACGCCCAAAGGCTCCTTTGAGAGCATTGTTGTCATTGATACGGAAACGACAGGACTAGCGCCTTCCAAAGACAGGATAATAGAGTTGGCTGCTGTCAAGTTTGACAATGGCCGTCCGGTTGCAGCGTTTCACACTTTCGTAAATCCAGAGAAGCCTTTGTCTGCAGAAGCACAAAGCATCAACAAGATAACGGAAAATCAGTTGAAGGACGCACCAACGATTAGCGCTGTTTTGCCGGCCTTTGATGAGTTTGTTGGCAGCAAGAGCATTGTTGTCGGCCATAACCTTGAGTTTGACCTTAAGTTCCTTTATTATTCTGGCAGTAGCATTTTGGACGGCAAAAACAAACTCATTGATACCTGCGCCCAGGCAAAAAGAACGCTGAAGGCACCCAAGATGAAATATGACAAAGAGTATGACATCTGGGAAAAAGACTGGGAAGGGGACTATGACGTTGATGATTACAAGCTTGAGACCTTGTGCGAATATTACAACATCATAAACCCGGAGCAGCATTCTGCCTTGTCGGACGCTTATGCTACTGGTAAACTCTTCAACAGGCTTGTACTCGAAAAACAATGAGAACAGAGCAATTTGGTCAGGGATTTCTGGTTGAATGACCCTCCAAAAATAGTGCATCGTTCAACGAAAAGGCGAAAAGCAACTCACGGGGCTTTTTTGCAAGCTATTATTCGCTTTTTGCGCAGGTTCAGGGCATTTGCTCACTTTGTGTCCTGTACTTTACGATAGTAAAACTGTATTCTGAACACAGAAAGGAGGTCGCCGTACCATGGATCTTGTCAAGATCGGAAGATTCCTGCAGGAACTTCGCAAAGAAAAAGGGCTGACGCAGGAAGCGCTTGCAGAGCAGATGGGCGTCGCGCGCCGGACCGTCTCCCGTTGGGAGACCGGCAGCAACATGCCTGATCTGGATGTTTTAGTTGAGCTGTCCGATCTCTATGCGGTCAGCCTCCGCGAGATCTTAAGCGGTGAAAGAAAAAGTGAGCCTATGGAGCAGGAACTGAAAGAGGCCGTGCTGCAGGTCGCCGACTACAGTAACGAAGGGAAGATAAGACTGCTGAGAAAGATCCGCGGAAAGACCCTGCGGCTGCTGATCCTCGGCCTCCTGCTCGCCGCAGTTCTGATCTGGCGCTTCTGGCCGCATTCCTTTATGCAGATCGTGCCCCAATCGGAGCCGGAATCCATGACAGAAAAAATCTGGACGAGTGCTTCCCTCATCACGGTCGAAAGCGGCGATCTGCAGGCAAACGCCTATACTGCCGCATTTTCCAAGGGAGAGGAAGGCTGGTCGGAGATCCTTTGGCTGCTCACCTCCTCAACTTACCGGAAGGATCTGCGGGATCCGTTCTTTCCGCTGATGAACGGTGTTTCCGTCTCCGGTGCGGCCAAATCGGTCACGGTCATTCTTCAGTGGGGACCCACGCTGGAAAAGACCTGTGTGATCTCTTTCCTTTCAGACAAACTGATCACCGTCCGTTCCGGTGACGGGCTGCACGGCGGCATTTACCATCCCGCTGACCGGACTCTCCAGGCCAGACTGGCGGAGTATATTCAGAAAAACGGAGAGGTCGTAAAATAAGGCCGCAAAAAACAGCAGGGCGGGATCTTTCCCGCCCTGCTGTTTTTCTATATTCACGTCTTTGGTTGAATGACCCTCCAAAAATAGTGCATCGTTTATCTAATCGCACATTTTATAGCGTCCGTACAAACCGTTATGATGCCCTTGAGGAGGTGCGATTATGTTCAAACGAAAAGAAGATCGAGTGCTGCTCACACTCACGCATGAAGAAAAACGCTATCTACTTCAGGTCATGGTCTGGTTTCGGAACAAAGTTCTCTCTGAGGGAGGTCCGACGGAGGACATCGACGCCGTCATCCTGAAGCTGGCACGATGAGCAAAAATATAGTATGGTTTAGCCGCAGCTCCCCCTGCGGCTATTCGGCATGAAGGAGGAAAACATGAACAAAGAAGAAATGGGCATTGCTGCCCGGAAAGAAAATAAGCAGGAAGGATTCAGGGAACGACTTAAGGAACTGCCGGATGGCGTTATTCTCGTCGTCCCGTTCAATGAAGAAAGGGAGGAACCGCATGAACTACGAGTTCGAAAACGTCTCAATTCGTATGGTCAGAGAGCCGCCGCTCTTATGCGATAAGCCGGTCAATTCTCCCGGCAGGGCTGTCGAAGTCCTGTATGAGCAGCTGCATGATATGGACCGGGAATATCTGATCATCGTGAATCTCAAAACAGACATGACGCCGATCAATATGAGCATTGCCAGTGTTGGGACCGTCAACATGTCTGTAAGTTCTCCGAGGGAACTGCTGAAGACGGCGATCCTTTCCAATGCGGCAGCTTCGATGATTTTCCACAACCATCCATCCGGGAATCTCACTCCGTCGCAGGCAGATATCGATCTGACGGACAAGCTGATCAAAGCCTTCGGGATGATGGGGATCCCGATCATGGACCATATCATTCTGGGTCCGAATATGCAGTACTACTCGATGAAGGAAAACAACACCTTTCCTATTCCGCTTCCGGAATCGAATATCCGTGTCGAGGATCTGAACTGGGGTTTGAAGGCAAAACCGAAACGCAGCAGATCCAAGCCTCGGGAGGAAGCGAGGTGAGCCATGCAGTCATATTCAGAGGAGCAGATCCGCCAGGCAAAATCGGTGGATCTGCTTTCTTATCTGCAGAGGGCATCTCCGTCAGAGTTGGTCCGGGTTTCCGCGAACATTTGGTGCCTGAAGGATCATGATTCCCTGCGGATCAGCAACGGAAAATGGTACTGGTTCTCCCGTGGATTCGGCGGGGGTTCAGCCGTGAACTTTCTTGTGAATGTTCGCGGCTTTTCCTTTTTAGAGGCAGTCGGTGCCGTTCTGGAAAACGGTGCTTATCAGATTCCTGTGAAGAATGAGCCTTCCGAACGCCGGCTGCTTCTGCCGCCGAAGAGCAAAACGGCTGACCGGGTGATGGAGTACCTGCAGAGGCGGGCTATCGATCCTGAAATCATCCGGTACTGCCTGGAACGGGATTTGCTCTATGAAAGCAGGGATGGGAAGAATGCCGTGTTTGTCGGCTTTGATGAATCCGGGAAGCCTCGATACGCAGCCATCCGCAGCATGGTCGGCGACTACAAGGGCGATGCTACCGGAAGTGACAAACGCTATTCTTTTCGCATGAAGGGAGTTGTGGGCAATCCGCATCTGCACGTCTTTGAATCCGCCATTGATCTGCTCAGCCATGCGACGCTGACAAAGAAAAAGGGATTCGACTGGACCAGGGACTCGCTTCTCTCTTTAGCCGGTGTTTATATCGTCAAAAGGGACAGCGTGGTTCCCAAAGCACTGGAGCACTTTCTGGAGACATACCCGGATATCAAGATCATTCATCTGCATCTGGACAATGACGAGGTGGGCAGAGGCGCTACGCAGGGAATCATGAAAGGGCTTAATGAACGATATCAGATATGGAATCAGCCTCCTCCAACGGGAAAGGATATGAACGATTATTTGATACAGGTCAGCAGATCTTCAATATAGACTTCCAGCTGTTGGTCTGATATAATTTTTCCAGACCTTTTAGTTCCATCAAAGAAGGGCTGCAAATTGGATATCTTGTTGAACTACATGGTAAAGCTAGGCAAATACGACAATAATGATGATGTGTTCGAATGGACGATCGCAGATGTCAGTGAGGAGGTGGAGAAAGCCTTTACCTACGCAGTTATGACCGGAACGGATTTTGTGGATATGCCGGAACTGCAGGCTGTATGTGCGCGGGCATATAAAGAAATCGAACAAAAACAGTTAAAGAAACTGCGCGATGACAAGGATGACGGCTTTGCCATCGAATGCTTCGACTGTAATATCATCGTCAATTCTTTCTCGCCGGCTGCTCTGTTTTTCCTCTTCTGCGTTTTCTTTTTTATGATAGCATAAAATTGCTCAGAATTGCTCAGGAACCTGTGAATATTTTCGGGCTCCTATTCTCTTATTGAAAAAAGCCGGGCCATCCCGTATAATCAACTAAAAATCTTGTGTCTGAAAAGAGACCTTTTTACGATCCCCCGGCAACATGTGCCTCATAGAGAAAGGAATGATTATGAACAGAGGACCGTTACCCCTTAAACGCAGAAAAAGATCCGTGTTTTCGGCCTTTCTGCTGGCAGCTGTCATTCTGCTGACACCGCTTGCGGTGCTGGCTGAGGAGTCTGCGCCGTTCCCGCTGGACCGATTCAATTACGAAAAGGAGAACTTCGGGCTGAGCACGTCCAACGATATGGACTATCCCACGTCAGCAGCGGAGAT
>Ga0079305_1003159_pt1 | contig 11843 bp, 10 predicted proteins | sample LMS_cellobiose_e_FD_79183 | JGI IMG/M metagenome (GOLD analysis project Ga0079305, IMG submission 79183) | Rumen-fistulated moose microbial communities from Alaska, USA - LMS_cellobiose_enrichment | ecosystem: Host-associated > Mammals > Digestive system > Stomach > Rumen fluid ... | reverse complement strand
TCCTCCTGGGCCTGGATATGCTCCCGCAGCGCCAGCTTCTCCTCCAACTCCTGCTGCTTGGCGCGGGCCTCGGCCTCCGCGGTCTTGATGCGCGTCATCTCCGTGACGTCCACGCACATGCCCAGCAGACACAGCTTCCCCGCGAGATCCCGGAACTTCAGCTTTGTGGTTTGAAGGTTGCGTAGGACCGTGCCCGTGGCGTCCGGCACATCCTCAAAGAACACGTATGCGCCGTCCATTTCGATGGCCCTGGTATCGTCCGCGACAAAGTGGTCCGCCGTTTCCGTGTCGAAAAGCTCATGGTCCGTTAGGCCCACCACCTCTTCGGGGGACTGCTTTCCGGCATATTCCGCGAACGCCTGGTTGCAGGCCAGGTAGACGCGCGTCTCCGCGTCCTTTGAAAAGCTCATGGCCGGCATGTTGGTGAGGAGGGAGGATACCGAGCCCATCAGCTCGGCCAGTTTGGCGGCGGACTGTATTTCCTCCATCAGCCTGCGGTTTTCCTCCTCAGCTTTTTCCCCTTTTTTCAAGGCCTGTTCCACCTCGCGCTCACGCCGGACTTCATCGTCCACGTCGATAAAGCCCATGGTGACGCCGAGCCGGCCGCCGGGCATGCGCACCTTGCCAAAATGGATGCGGTAATACCGCGGACCGGTCTCCAGCGCGCGGATAAAGGTGACGGAAAAGCGGTTCCTGGTCTTGAACTGCTCCAGAATATACGGCAGCCCGATCTCGACCTGCATACGCTCCTGATCTTCCTGGGCAACCATGGTGGCGACGTACTCCGTTTTGGTATCCGTATATTTCGCGTGGCTGAGCGCGTTTCGGATCGCTTCAGCGTGCGCCTTCTCCATATCCGTATGGAAGAGGGAGCACTCCTCCGTCACAACATCGTTGATGAGCCAGACGGTGTTATAGTTATTCGTGAGCGTAGCGATGACAGCATCCCGGACAGCCGTGCCCTCTTCGCGCGCCTCCCGCTTTTCCGTGATGTCCGAGATGAAAACGACATATATCCCGCCGTAGGTAACCGTATCTGCATAATGGCCATAATCATCCACCCAGCGCACCGCGCCGTCTTTGCGGATGATCCGGTATTCCGCATAGTCCATCTTATCTTCGCTGGCGTCGATCTGCTGGGTAATAGACGCGGATATCCCGTTATAATCCCCCGGATGCACCATGCCCCGGAAGGTGTAACCGGTGAGCTCCTTGAACTCCCGCAGGTCCGCGCAGCCGTAGATTCGGAATACCTCCTTGTTGGCATAGATGAGCCGCCCCGGCTCGGCGGCCTCATAAAGAAACAGGCCGCCCGGCATGTGTCCGCCGATCTCCTCGATCACGGAGAGAGTTTCCTCGTTCAATGCAAATTTTTTGTCTGCCAATGTGTTCGCCCCCTGATACCCGCGTGTCTTTTCTTTTTACGCCCGTCGAGCGGGAACTGTTCTCCGCCCCGGAGAGCGTTTTTCTTTTCGAGCGCCTCCGACGGCATCCGCCGGCTTCATCGACTGCCTTCAATTATATTTATTGTAAACGATATCGCGCCAGAGTGCAATGGAGAATTCCACGGCGGCCAACGCCGCGTCTGCCGCAGTTGCGCCTGGCAAAGCTCTGTCACCTTGCTCTCAAACATCAATATTGACCGTTGAAAAACGTCGGCTCCTCGGTTAAACTGTCTCCAAACCCATATTGAATACTAATCTTGGGCATTGCACGGAGGAGGCGCATGGAATGGGAGAGCGTCAACCGATCAAAACGACACGGCAGGAGGCCGCGGATTACTGGAGCCAGCGCATAGACGAGTGCGACCTGCGCGTTGATTGGAGCGAGGCGACAGCGCATTGCTGGCGATGCGGCTGCGAGAGGAATCTGCAGCGGTGTCACATCGTGCCCGACTCTCTGGGCGGAAAGGATGAGCCCGCCAATATCGTACTGCTGTGCAGACGCTGCTACGCGGACGGGCCGAATGTAAACGACCCGGAGATAATGTGGGACTGGATTCGGGCCTATTCCGTTCCTTTTTACGATACCTTCTGGACGATCTGGCCTTTCGGGAGTACCGTTTCATTTACCGGCGTACCGTTGTGCAGGATATCGCCGAAATCTGCTCCGCGGCCGGGCTCGGTCTTGAGGATGACACGGTCGAAAAGCTCATCAAAGAAATGATGCAGGCGGTATCGAAAAAGGTGAGCACCCACTTCGGGCAGCCGTACCTCAATACGGCCACCATCGCCGGCATGTACCGCATCGCCATGAAGGAGCTGGCTGAAAAGCTCCGTGTGCCGCCTCCCGCGAAAAAGCAAGATACGGGAGAAGTTCCGAAAAAGCCGTGGTGGTACGCGGATTTGACCGATGAGCCCTGACCCCGGCAGCGGTGAAAAAAGAATACCAGAACCGCAAAAGCAGCCGCTTTCACGAGGAAAGCGGCTGCTTTATGCCTGCCGGAGCCGATTTGACGGTCAGCCGATCGCATATACTGCCAGGGAGATAAGGCCGATGGCGCACGTCAGCGCCGCCATCCACAAAACCGTGGCGCCGGCGGGCTGGTCCTTCACGCGGAAAAACGGATAGGGCCCGTCGAAGATGTTCCGGTAGTTTAAGTACAGCATGATCATGCCGTACAGGAAGGTGAGCGCCGTGGAAAGCGGTATGACCCAAGCGGATCGGACATGTTTTTCGACCAGCAGGTACGAGCCGACGGAGACGACCGGGATGAGCAGATGGTGGTACAGCCCGTTCCCGGTGAACAGCAGCAGCCGGGGGTCGCCGCCCATGGGGACCAGGATGCAGCTCGTCACAAAAAAGGTCATCACAAGCATGCAGCTGCCAAGGTAGCGCATCAGGGCCGTTGCCGCCGTCTCTCCGAATACGAGGACGGAGACGGCGGAGATCGCCGCCATGATATTGGAAAGCTGGGTATAGAAGGCAAACACCTTCCACCGCCGGTCGCCGATGCTGAAAAACAGTCCGCGCGCTTCCAGGATGACGATGACAAGGCACATGACGCGGGCAAGCAAACGCGGCCCTCCTTCCGTCAAAAGACTCGGCTGCGCGCCCTGGCCGTGTCAGCGCGCATGGTGTTCAGTCATTGAATCTGTCGAGCTCCACGCCGTCGCAGAACTGGGTCTTGAGCTCCTGGAGCTTTGCAAAAACTTCCGTTTGACAGTGCGCCTGCTGGAGTTCGGGACTTGTCCAGGCCTCTACCAAAAGCAGATCGTCCGGCGCTTCCGCCGCGAAATAGTAATCATAGCGGATATTGCCGTCCTCCGCCATAGAGTTCTCCCTGGCGCCCAGGGCGCAGAGCGCCTGATAAAAGGCCTCCCTTTGACCGGGCTTGCAGTGATACGTCACGTTCCAGGTCAACATGATGATTCTCCTTTCTCTTTAACGCATTTCTACGGGAACGCCGAATTTGCCGCCTTGGTTTTGAACAATATAGACAGCGCAGTTGCCGATGTTTTTCGACCAATACACGCCGTTCGACCCCGGCGTCAGGTATTCCAGCATCCCTTTCATGGAGATGGCATGGACCGACAGCAGGGTGTTCCCCTCAAGGTCTCGAATCTCTTCCAAAAAGGAGCCGACTCTCTCCACCACCGCGGACAGCTGCTCCATCCCCTCCGGGGCGGGATTATGTACGAAGTCGCTGAAAAAGGTCAGGATTTCCGGCGGAAGCCGGGTGAGATCGGTCCCCTCATACGGGCCGTAATCCATCTCGATCAGGCGATCCTCTATGACGGGCTCCACGGAGGGCGCGGCCAACTTCGCCGTCTGTACGGCCCTTTTCAGCGGGCTGGTGAATACACGGTCGAAGCGGATGTCCTTCAGCTTTTCCGCCGCGGCCAGCGCCTGCGCGACGCCGGTATCATCCAGCGGATAATCGCTCCTGCCCTGCAGCGCCCTGCGGTTATTCATCTCGGTCTGCCCGTGACGGATCATATAGATCATCGTTTTGTCTCCCCCTTCGGCATCTTCCGTTTCAAAAACAGTTCTTCCTAAAATCAAACAGAGCGGAGGGGTCATGCCCACTCAAAGTTCTCCCTGCCGGCGCCCAGCTCGAAATGGCACTTTACAATGCCCAGATCGACCTTCAGATTCGTTCCGAACCGGCCCGCCGCAGCGGTCACGCGGTTCCCGGCCCGCTCAAAGCGGAACTTCTGCTGATTGATTGCCGTGGGCGCGAGCAGCGCGGCCTCAACGCCCCGCCTGAACCACGCCGGGGAGTCGGAGGCGGCATCGCTGACGTCGGCGGCGGTCTTGCCCTTATGGGGAACGCCCTGCGTTTTCCCGTAGCCGAGGGCTATGATGATGACCTCCTTTTCGTTGGGCCCCACAACGGCCCTGCTCTTCCCGTGGGTCAGGGCGACCCAGCAGGTGTTCAGCCCCAGCTCCTGCGCCCTCAGCACCAGCTTTTCACCGTAATACCCGCCGCGCTCAGCCAGGCTGTCGCCCTTTTCCCCGATCACGGCGATGTAGTTGTCGGCGTTCTCGAATCTCCCGTAGTGAGCCATGCGGGAATTGAAGCACTCCGGCTCGTCGTACAGAATCTGCATGTGCAGACCGCCCTCCCGGTTCAGCGCCTCCGCGCACTCGTCCAGCTCCTTGCGCACCTCCGGCGGGATCGGCTTTTCCAGATACTGCCGGACGCTGTGCCGGCTGCGCATGATCTCCATGATATCCATCGTATTCCTCCTGTCTCTGGCAGTGATAATACCGCCTTGTCCGTCAAGCGTTTTCTCTCCACCGGGCGTCCTTCAGCAGGGCCCGGCCCACGCCGATGAGATCGGCCTTTCCCGCCTGCAGCAGCTTCTCCGCGTCGGAGACCTTGCCGATCCCGCCTGTGAGCAGAACAGGGATGCCGACCTTTGCCTTGATCTTCTCCGTCATGGAGGAGAAATAGCCGGGCTCCGAATGGCCGGGGCGGTTGTAAAAGCACATGCCTCCTGAGATATCCAGCAGGTCGACGCCGGCCTTTTCCAGCAGCGCGGAGGCCTCCGCCGCGTCCTCCTCCCCGGAGCCGCCGGGCAGATAGTCCGCCCCGCCCAGCCGGACGGCGAGGGGCGCCTCCGCGCCGATCTCAGCCCGGACGCAGGCCACCGTCTCCAGGAGAAACCGCAGCCGGTTTTCCAGACTGCCGCCGTACTCGTCTTCCCGCTTGTTGGTGAGCGGCGAATAAAACTGATCGAGCAGGTAGGCGTGGGCGCAGTGGAGCTCCACGCCGTCATACCCGGCCTTGACCGCCCTGACGGCGGCTTGGGCAAACAGCGTCTCGATGGCGTGTATCTCCGCAACGGACAGCACCCGCGGCCTTCGGGCGAGCTTTTTGAGCGGGATGTTCACCGTGCTTGCGGACACGGGCTCGCCCACGCCGTTGCTGCCGGCGTGATTGAGCTGGACGAAGGCCTTGCTTCCGCCCTCATGGATGGCGTCCGTCAGTCTGCGGTGCTCCTCGATGCGCTCCTCCTCCGCGATGGAGAGCTGCCTTTCGGCCGCCCGGCCACTCTCCGCGATGCAGCTGTGCTCCGTGATGATGATTCCCGGACGGCTGTGGACGGCGCGGTCCCGGTAGTAGTCGACGAGCTGCCGCGTGACATGGCCGCGGTCGGTCATGTTGGTCTGCATCGGAGGCATCACGAGCCGGTTGTCCGCCGTGAGACTCCCGATGCGAATGGGCGTGTCAAAAATCATCGTGTTCTTCCTCCTTGCCGGGATCGGCCTGCTGTCAAAACAAAGCATACCACGCAAACCGGTTGTTTTCAATTATTTAGGGGGCTGTATAATCAATTTTTTAAAATAGCACATTCCCTCTCCGCTGACAATGCCCGCGGCGGTCGTATCCGGGCCGCAGCCCAGATTGACGACCGGCGCCTTTGGATGAGCCCTCAGGAAAAATATCTCCTCAGAAAATACGCCGGGGCGCAGCTCCAGGCGTGGCAGTAGCTGTTGACGATGGCGCCGCCATAGGGCGAGGCATTGGGATCAGCAGGGTCGTAGAGCTCCCAAAAGGTATCCGCGCCCTCCTTTACCATGCCGCCCCAGTAGTCGGTGAGGACCTGCAGCGCTTCGTCCTTCTCGCCCACGGCAAGCAGCGCCTGCACATAGTGGTGGTAAAGATAGGGCGTGACCATCGTCACGGCTTCCGCTTCTTCCACACGGCGCAGCACCTCTCCGCCGCAGACGCCGCCCAGCACCATCCAGATCTGGCTGGCCCAGGAGACCTGCTTTTCCGCGCCGCTGATGAACAGACCGCGCGTTTGGTCATACAGGCAGTTGAGAGCGGCCTGTTTTTTCTTCTCGTAATCCGCTTTGAGCCAGGGGGTCTTTTCCCCGTCGCCCAGCATCTCCGCGATTTTTTCGGCGGCTTTCAGGCAGTAGAGGTAGATGCCCTGCGCACTGGCCTGTTTATTCAGCGCCAGATTCCAGTCCACAAAGCACCAGCCCAGCACATCCGAGTCCCGGACAAGCCCCCGCTCATCAAAGCTCTCCTGATTAAGCTCGATCTGCCGCCAGGCCGTGGGCCACAGCTCCGTGAGGGTCTCCCGGTCGCCGGTGGCTTCATAATAATCCAGCAGTGTGGGTATATAGAGCAGCGAGTAATCGAACATGACTGTGTCGTCCACCTCGATCTCCGGCTCCAAAAACAGCCCCGCGCCCACACGCCCGCCGGGCAGGGTGCTCCCGGCGAAAAGATACAGGCAGCGTTTGACCAGGTCGTAGTTCCGGTAGCTCTGATAGTTTGCCAGCGCCTGCAGCCGCAGATCTCCCACCCACAGACGGCGATCCCGTTTGGGGCCGTCCTCGAAGACCAGCTGCATGCACTCGTGCAGGGTCTTGCAGGCTACCGCGTCGATCTGCTGTAAAAACGCCTTTCCCGTCTCGTACGGCAGCAACGCCGACTCGTCGGCGGAGGAGACCGCCTCGCAGTCCGCGCCCTTTACCACAAGATCGTATTTGCCGGAGATATCCAGCACCTCAAGCTGCACATAGCGGAAGGCATAGCGGCGCTTAAGGCGCAGCTCGCAGGGCAGCACATCCGCATGGAGCTGCTCCTGCTGCACCCAGGACGCGCTGATCCAGCCGTGGTAGTCCTCCACATTTTCCGAAAGCTCCTGCTCCCGCTCGGCAAATCTCAGCCGCAGCCAGCATGGTGCATCCGGGTGGCTGCCGACAAAACCGAGCCGGATCGTCACATGGCCGACCAGATGCTCACCGAAATCCAGGCGGACTGAATCGCCCTTTTTCAGCGGTGTGCCGCTGCCCGCGGCGGACACTCGCCGATTATGCAGCGTCGGCTTCAGGGCCTCGGCTTTTTGCAGAAAGCTCTCGTTTCGCTCCATCACAGAATCTCCAACAAGTCCTTCACGGACTTCATATTATAGTCTCCCGCCCCGGCCTTGGAGGCGTCGCCCACGCAGGCGGCTTTCATGCCGCCGCGATGGGCGGCCTCGGCGCCGGAAACGGCGTCCTCCACCACAAGACAGCGCTCCGGCTCGACGCCGAGCATCTGCGCGGCCTTGAGAAAGACCTCCGGGTCAGGCTTGGAACGGCTGATGTTGTTGCCGTCGGACACCGCGTCGAAATAACCCTCCAGCCCGATCTGGCGGAGGATAAAGGGGGCGTTTTTGGACGAAGAGCCGATGGCCAGTTTGCAGCCCCGCGAGCGCAGAGTGTCCAGCGTCTGCTTGACCTCGTCGCTCAGATCGGCGGGCGACATGCTCGCCAGCAGCGCCTTGTATCGCTCGTTCTTCTCCTCGGCCAGCACTTCCTTTTCCGCCTGCGACAGCTCGCCGTCGTAATTCTCCAGCACGATCTCCAGGCTGGCCATACGGCTTACGCCGCGCAGCCGGTTGTTGATCTCCCGGTCAAAGTGCGCGCCCAGCTCGTCGGCCATGGCCTTCCATGCCTGATAGTGGTATTCATCCGTATAGCAGATGACCCCGTCCAGGTCAAAGATCACAGCATCGTATGTCACTTTTTCAGCTCCTCTCTCCCGCAGAAGGGATCGATCGGACTTTTCCCCTTGAAAGGACTGCGTCCCATCAGCTTGTCCATGACGGCGCGCTGATAGTCCGGTGTGCCTGCGTAGGCGTTGATGTAGGTTTTGAGCATCGGCGCGTCAAAAAGGTGATAGGGATAGGCCGTGCTGATCATCAGCGCCGGTATCTCGGATACAAACCACGGCGCATCATCCCCCAGCCCGAAGGCCACGTTCCAGTTGAGGCGCAATGTCGTGTTGTTGGAGGCGTTTTCCATGTTGACAATGTAAACATAGAGATCGTAATCGGCGTGCACCTCGCCGACGCTGCGGTACATCTCATGCATGAGGGCCTTCTTTTCCTCGCTCATGCCGGGGATGTCGCCCATGTCCTGTACGGTGATGCTGACACGGCGATCTCGCACGGAGACGTCAAAGCCCTCTTTCTCAAAGAGTGTCTTCCAGCTCTGTACCACCGGGTTTTCCGGACTCATGTCCTTCTGGATCACATTGAGATAGACCCGCCGGAATTTTTCCGTGGACAGCGGCAGCAGGCTCTGTGTGTCCTTGACCAGTGTGACGGCGTCCTCCGCCACCTGTCTGGCCCAGGCGCGGTGCTTTTCGCAGCCCACGACGCCGAGGGCCGACCGGCCGGGCACCAGCGTACCGGTTTTCTGCTTCTCGTGCAGGCGAAGCGCGGCCTTGGCGGCGAGGATGCGGGTGACGGCCTCATCCAGTCGCTCGACTGTCAGGAGGCCGCTTTCGATCCCGTTCAACAAAAAGCGGTAGTCCTCGTCCAGATCCTTGTTGAAAAGGATCATGTCCGCCCCGGCGGCGATGGCCGTGGGGATCGCCCTCTCGCGCGGCATGGCGGCGGTAAAGCCCACCATGGGGGTGGCGTCGGTGGAGATGAGGCCGTTGAAGCCCAGCTTTTCGCGCAGCAGTCCCGTCATGAGGGATTTGGAAAGGCTGGCCGGCAGGTACTTCTCCTCTCCGTCGGCATAGGCGGGCAGGGCGATGTGCCCCACCATGACGGTCTCGGCCCCGCGCTCGATGAGGGCGGAATAAACCTTGCCGAAGCTTGCGTCCCATTCCTCCCGGCTCAGGGAGTTGACGCTGGTGAGGATGTGCTGATCCCGCTCATCCACGCCGTCGCCGGGAAAGTGCTTGATGGAGACGGCCACGCCGTTTTCTTTCGCCCCGCGCATATAGGCGCCGGCGCACTCGATCACGCGCCGTACATCGCTGCCGAAGGTGCGCACGTTGGTGATGGGATTGTGGAACTCGGTATTGATGTCCACGATGGGGGCAAAGCTCCAGTTGAGACCCAGGGCCGCGCCCTCCGCGCAGGCGGTATAGCCCATCCGGTAGGCGTTTTCGCTCTCGTCCGTCGCCGCCACGGCCATGGGCTGGCCGAAGCTCGTCCCCTCGAAGGCAAGGCCGTTGCCGCCGTTTTCCGTGTTGGCCGCCAGCAGCAGCGGGATTTTCGCCATGGACTGGATCGCGCGGTGGGCGTTTTGGATATAGGCGGCCGGACCGGGGCGGTACATCATGCCGCCCACATGCACCTCGCAGAGCATATGATGCAGCAAGCCGGGATCGTCGGAAAACCCCATGGGGCAGAAGACCTGTCCGGCTTTTTCTTCCAGGGTCATGGAAGAGAGTGTGCCGTTGACCCATTGGATATCTTCCTCGCGCAAAAAGAACGGTCTTGCTTTCAGATCGATCATGGAGAGCCCTCCCAAGTATTGGAATGGGCGGCCATTGGCCGCCCGTTTATTATCGTTTTCAGGCTTTCTTTGGAGAAAGGAGCTTCTTCAGCAGACCCTCGTTGTTCAAATAGATCAGGAAGACCACCAGCAGCACCGCGTTGATGATGGACTGGGCGGAGGCGCTGATCTCATTGGAGAAAGCCGCGAAGGTGGAGTTGAGCATGGACATGCAGACAGCGGCCATCAGATAGCCCAGCTTGTCGTTGCTGTACCGGCCGATATAGCCGCCGATGAACATGGGGAGAAAGGCGGTGAACATGATGCCGATGGAGCCGAAGTTTAAGCTGCCGCCGTTGATGTTGGAGCTACGGGCCACATTGAGAAAGCCCACGATGCCCATCAGCGCGCCGCAGATCACATAGCACCAGATGGCGTTGGGCACCTCGCGGATACCGGTGTTGACGGCCACCTTCTGGCCGCTCTGGAGCGCTTTATAATCGTAGCCGAAGCGGGTGTGGTCAAAGAGGTAGATGATCAAGACCAACACGACGGCGATCAGCAGCGCAGGATAATACCAGTTGCCGGCAAAGGCGGTCATGGAGGCGTTGCGCACCTCGTTCATGACATACTTGCCGCCGGTGACGGTAAAGGTGACGCCCTCATAGATGAGCGTCACGCCCAGGGAGGTGATGATAGGCGGGATGCGCAGTGCCACATAGAGAGCGCCGGAGGCGAGGCCCAGCAGCGCGCCGAAGACGATGTTCAGGCAGAGCATCAGCGCGGCGCTTCCCGTGCCGCCGGCAAGCAGCGCATAGCTGATCTTGGAGGACAGCACAGACGCCAGCACCGCCATCGCGCCCAGGGAAAAATCGAATCGGCCGCTGTTGAGATTGATGGACAGGGCCATCGTGGTGATCATCACTATGGCGGCGTAGAGTGTGAAGTAATTGAAGCTGGTTCGATTGGCGATCATGCTCTTGCCGTTTGCCGCGCACAGGATCAGCAGGATCGCCGCCACGATCACGGGGATCGAGAGCGTTCCGATGATCTTCTTGCTTGTCTTCATGGGGCACCTCCCACAGTTTTTGAAGCCGGGCGGAGCGGATGCCCCGCCCGGTCAGAGAATTGCGATCAGATGCTTACTTGCTTTCCACCAGAGCGACAAAGTCGTCGTAGGAGACCGCGCCGATCACGGTATCCAGAACGTCCTTGGAGAAGATGGGGCTGTCGCCCTTGTCGCCGTTGAAAATCTCATCAAAGGTCTCGCTGTCGGTGGCGACCAGATAGCTCTGGCTGACGGAGAGGGCATTGCCCTGGCTGTCCCGGACAGGGTTGCCGTTTACGGCGTCCACAACGGCCGCGAAAATGGGCCCGACGCTGGAGGAGTACTTACCGGCGAGGTAGACCAGCGTGCCGTCAGCCATGTTGGCGGCGTTGCCGGAGGTGAAGGAGTCGATATCGCTGTAGGGGATGCCCGCGCCGTTGAGAGCGTCGGCAAAGAAGGTGGTAGCCATACCCACGGACAGGAAGGCCTCAGGCTGCTGGCCGATGATGGCAAAGAGCTCGTCAAAGGTGGTGTCGCCGAAGCCCTGGAAGTAGCCGATGAGTTGGGTGTCGCCGCAGACGACCTTGTTCATGTCGATGCCCTGATCTCCGAAGATTTGACCCACGATGGCATCCTTGTCATTGGTGCCGCCGTAGGTGGCGCCGATGCCGGCCAGCACGCCTGCCGCGCGGTAAACATGCATGGGGTTGGGGATGAAGGCGCCGTACATGCCGACGGTCTTCACGCCCTGATCGGCGAAGTACTTGCCCATGGCGTAGCCGGCCTCAAACTCGGTGTCCATGCTGGGACCGATCTGGCCGACAAAATACTCATTGCCTTTGTACTGCTCATACTGAGCGTCGTCCAGCATGCCGGAGGCCACAGCGTAGTACAGGCCATTGGCGGCCGCGGTCTCGATCTGCGTGGCGCGGTCGGAGCTGGAAAGAGAGAGGATGGCGTCGTAGCCCTGCGCGGCAAACTTCTCGATGGCGGCCTTCTCGGCGGCGGCGTCTCCCAGCTGCTCGGTGTAGGTGAAGGTCACGGTGTAGTTGGCGGCGATGTAGTCCTCATAGTAGGCGCGGAAGCCCAGAGCCTCCTCACCGTTGACGTC
>Ga0079305_1003158_pt1 | contig 11850 bp, 6 predicted proteins | sample LMS_cellobiose_e_FD_79183 | JGI IMG/M metagenome (GOLD analysis project Ga0079305, IMG submission 79183) | Rumen-fistulated moose microbial communities from Alaska, USA - LMS_cellobiose_enrichment | ecosystem: Host-associated > Mammals > Digestive system > Stomach > Rumen fluid ... | reverse complement strand
TTCTTCGGCACTTTCCTGGGCTCCCAATAAGCACACGTTCCCCTATATATTCCAGGAATACTAAGGGCGCGCTTCTTCACCATTTGACAGGCGGAGGAGAAGCGCGCCCTGATTGCTGTGGGTCAGGCTGAAATCAGTCGTCCTTGTCAAAATCGTCCGGGTCGTCCTCCTGGGGGGCAGGCGCGGCGGACGCGTTCTTGTTTTGCTGCTCCATTTTGGCCTTGGCTTTGGCAAAGCGGTTGCGCATCCGGATCTGGCGGATGATCAGGATGAGGATCAGCACGATCAGCACCAGGATGATGATGATGCCCACGCGGGAGATGCCCGTGGCCCGCACGGCCTTGGCCATCAGCACGTCCGCCGAGAGGGGGATGGCGGTTTCCTGGGTCTCAGAGGCGCTCAGGGACACGGCGGTGCGGCGGCCCGCCAGCGCCAGATCGCCCCGCAGGCTGCCCAGCCGGTCCTTATCGGCCATCAGCGACGAAAGCATCTGTTCCTGGGAAGCGTCGGCCCACATGATCACATACGCCGTTTTCCTGTAGTTGTACGGAGAACGCACGGCCTGGATGATGATCTTGTCCTGCAGCGATTCCGGCAGGACGTTCACGCCGTCTTTCACCTGATAGCCGTCCGCCCCGGGCAGCACGTACAATTCGTCCGCGATTTCCCGGGGAAGCTGGATTTCGTCCCGCGCGCCGGCCAGGATGATGTGGGCGTCCTTCGCCTCCTCCTGGGAAAGGCTGTGGACGATGCGGTAATCCGTCACCATCTGCGTGTTCTGCCCGTTGCGCAGCGCCAGCGCGGCCATGGCCTGCCACACGGTGGCCGACGCCGTCTGCGTAAGGCACACCGCCGTTTCGCTGCCCCACAGCGCGGGGAAGCGTTCCAGGGAAGGGGCCAGGGTGCTGTCACTGGGCTCCAGATAAATCACGGAATCCTTGCCGATCACCGTCCAGGCCACGTCGTACCAGTCTTTGGAGCAATCAATCTTGCCCAGGTAATTGTACACGTCCACGCTGATTTCAAAGCTGCCCTTGGCCAGGGTTTCCTGCGGGATAGCGACGCGCAGCCTGCCGCCGTCCACGTTGGTGCGGGAAAGCTGGATGCTGGCAGCGGGCACGTTATCGAAATACACCGTGAGCAGCGATGTGTCGCTGATTAAGGCGTCGGAGTGGCGGAAGTGCACTTCAAAATAGGATCCCGAACCGCCCAGGATGCCGTCGGGCTGGCGGATGGTAAAGTACGTCTGCTGGTGGAAGGCGCCGGCCAGGTTGGCGTCGTCATAGCCGAAATCCCGCAGGGTATACAGGCCATCTTCCCGGGCGGCCAGGGCGCCGCTGCGGCGCGCGGGCATGGAGCGGATCACGGCGCTGTCGGCGGAAAACTGGCTGAGCAGCGCGGCGTCGGACAATACGCGGACGGCCTTGTTCAGCCCTTCCTTCTGTCCGCCGGCCGCCAGCACGGTCAGCCCATCCTCCTGCCCGATCCTGAGATAGCCTTCGCCCTCCTTGAGCGCGGGCGATACGGACGCATTGGCGTCGAACAGGAAGCGGCTTTCCGCACTCCCGTTTTCTTCACGGCTCACCGTTAGCTTTTCCAGGTTTTTGTAGGGGTAATTGGCCCCGATGGCGGAAGCAACGGTCAGCGCCGCGGCGCCCTCGGCGTCGATATCGCTGCCGGCGAGCACCATGTCGATGCTCAGCGCATTGCCCAATTCCGCGCGGTTGAACAGGAAGGGATAAAGGCTGTCCAGCAGGCAGGCGTCAGGCAGGCGGAGGGTGAGCAGCAAGGCGGAATTCTCACCGATGATCAGCCAGTTGGCCGGATTGTCGATATCGGCGCATTCGCCCAGGATGGAACGCTGGGCGGTGATGATACTGAGCTGGTTGAGGGTGCCGTCGGTTCTCAGCCGGTTCACGGGGATTTCCACGTCCCACAGTGCGGTGCCGGCATTTTTCATGTCCATCAGGTTCACGCTGGCGATGGCCACGCCGTTCACCTCCACCGTGGCGGTGGAGCGATCCTCCAGGAGCGTATCGCTGCAAAGCAGTTCCAGCGACAGGACGGCCCTTTCGATCTCCGTATCGGCGGGCACCTGGAACCAGTAGGAAATATTGGCCTTGGGCAGCTTGATGGACTGCGGCTCGCCAAAGAGCTGAATGCGGTAGGTTTTGGCTTCCGGCGCGGCGGCCTGCTCTGCCGTGGCGAAGGGAGAGATGGAAAGGCAGAGCACCAGGAGCAGCGCGAATGGCAGAATCATCTTTTTCATGGGAATCATCCTTTCGAGTGGTCAGGCGGCTGGGTTTGCTGGGAGGCGTCTGCGGAGGAAAGGCCGTGCACCGTTTTCTCCCAGTAGAAGGGCCTTACCAGCAGTTGGAACAGGGCTTTATACGCCGCGATGGACATAAATACCCAGTACAGCGGCGTCAGCAGCGCATAGCGGATCATGCCGTAGGAGAAGGGCTGCTGTTTTTTCAGGGCGCAGTCCCGGATCACGAAGTAAGTGCCCACCATATTCATGTAGACGAACATGAAATTGCCCGCGATCAACTGGGCGGCGGCCACATAATACAGCAGGCCCGGGAACAGGCTTTCCACCCAGTAGGGGTGGAAAACTATCCACAGGATGAGCAGCAGCCAGAAAAACGGGTTGATCAGCGGCAGGAAGGGCGTGCCGAAGATCATGGCGAAATACCCGGCCATGCCCTTGGCGCCGATCTGGCGCATGAACGTCCATGGATGGCGCATGTGGACAAAGAACGTCTGCATATAGCCCTTGATCCACCGGGACCGCTGGCGCACCCAGTTGTGCAGGTTGCAGTTCGCCTCCTCCCACGTGCGGGAATCGATCACGGCGGTGCGGCAGCCGTGCTTGTACAGGCGGATGCCCAGGTCCGCGTCCTCGGTGACGTTGAAGGGGTCCCACCCGCCCACGATTTTGAGGAACGAGGTCTTGAAATGGTTGGAGGTGCCGCCCAGAGGGATGGGGATGTTTACCTGCATGATGCCCACCAGCAGCAATTCAAACCACATGCTGTATTCCTGGGTGAACAGCTTGGTGAGCCAGTTTTCCCTGCTGTTAAAATAATTCAGCTTGGCCTGCACGCACACGTAATCCTTGGGCAGGCGCTGGAACGCCAGATAGGCCTTTTTCAGCTGGTCCGGCTCGGGCCGGTCCTCGGCGTCGTAAATCACCACGTATTCGCCCTTGCAGCCGATCAGGCCGTAATTGCAGGCCTTGGGCTTGGTCTTGGGCTGGGAATAGGGGACCACGATGGGAATGAAATAATTGGGCAGGCGCATGTTCTGCACCGCTTCGATGGTTTCCGTGTCGTCCTCCTCCAGCAGGATGCGCACGTCCAGCTTGTATTTTGGATAGTCCATGGCCTCGATGCGCCGGAGCAGATGGTGGATCACTTCTTTTTCCTTATAAACGGGGATCAGGATGGTGTAAACGGGCAGGTCGTGTTCGTCGATGGCGTCCACCTCTTTTTGGCTGAAGCGAAGCTGCCCGTCCTTGCGGGTGCCCCGCATGACGATGTAAAACTTTGCCGCCGCCATCAGCAGGTAGATGGTCTGGAACACGATCATCAGGATCAGCAGCGTCTTTTCCCGGTTGAACACGAATCCCGCCACCCCGATCACCAGCACCAGGGACAGCATCAGCACGATCTGGGCGGAGGTGAAGGTCACGATGGCGGAGTTTTCCGGCTGGCTTTCGTACAGGCCGAACACGCTTTCGTGGGATTCACGGGCGCGGTAGGCTTTTTCAAAGCAGGAAAAGAATTCGTGGCCGCTGGCCAGCACCTGTTCCACGTGCCGGCCGGTGAAGGCCTCCAATTCCTGGATTTCTTCCGGCTTGAGCTGGTCCTCGGCCGCCACCAGCACGTAGCTGGCGGCTTCATCGACGATGACGGCCTTGAGCCGCAGGGCCATATCATAGGGCAGCGCGGTCAGGTCGTCCCCCAGGCGTTCGGAGCCCAGGCGGCCCATCTGCATCAGGTCTGCCAGGGTGCGGTACAAATTTTCCTCGCTGATCGCTTCCTGATATAACAGGATATCGCCCAGCCGCCCGCCGCTGCGCTTTTGCAGCTCCAGCGCGGTATCCAGCTGCGCCTGGGTGATCAGCCCGCGCTTGACCAGTTCGTCGCCCAGCAGCGTTTTTTTCTGCTGCTGCCTGCCGGATAGCACCGCGGATAGCTGCTCATGGGTCAGATAGCCCATTTCCACGCAGATCACGCCCAGCCGTCCGCCGTGCTGCCGCTGATAGGCCAGCGCCGCGTTCAGCTTTTCCCGGTCCAGGTATCCTTCCTTGATCAGCAGTTCGCCGATGGGCGCGCTTTTATCCTGGCTGATGAAGGCGGCCAGCTGGCCCGGGGCAAGGAAGCCCAGGGCCTGCAGGGCCTCGCCCAGCAGGATGCTGTGCTCCTTCTGATAGGCCAGGGCCTGGGCAAGCTGATCCTCCGTGATCAGCCCGTTGGCGATCAGCCTGGCGCCCAGCGCGTTTTTGCCCGCCTGCTGCGGTTGATGGTTGCTCATCTTTTCACCTTGAATATCTTGAATTCGCCGATGCTGGCGATCTCGGATGCCCAGTCCTCTCCGCCGTTGTACAGCTTCGGCCAGGCGATGTTCAGCGCGTCCATGTTGCCGTAGCTGCCGATCTGCGGCACCACCAGATAATCAACGCCCGAGCGCACTGGATCGGCCACGCAGTCCTCAAATTCGGGGCTGCAGCTGATGACCCATGCCTCCGGATCGTCCGCGTTCATAATGGCGTAATACGTGCGGTAGGAATCCATCAGCACCTTGCCGCCCCGGCAGTTGGCGTTCAGATAGTCCGCCACCGTTTCGGAATGGGCTGGCACGTTCAAAAGCAGGTCCTCGCGGAACACGGACGAATACTGGAAGCCCCAGACGAACACCAGCCCCGCCGTCAGCAGCCCCGCCGCCGATATGAGGACCACCCGTTTTCCCTTTTCCCGGGCGGCGTTCACCGCGTAGGGGATGAAGGCCGGGGCGAAAAACAGCGGATAGCACACATAGCGGACGTAACCGCCCGATTTGCCCAGCAGGATCATCACCGTGGTAAACAGGGTGAGCCCCAGCACCGAAAACAGGATGATCAGCGTTTCATAGCGGAATAAGGTGTGCGTCAGCATCCGGGAAAGCAGCAGCGCCGCCAGGGGGATCAGCATGGGCCATACGCGGGCGAACACGAAGGAAACGGCGGACATCAGGCCGCCGTAGCTTTGATAATACGCGGAATAGGCGGACATGGAATAGCCGGAATTCATAAAATACAGCGGGTTGCCCGTGATGCTCCAGTTATAGAGCACCCAGCACACCACCGCAAAAATCACCGGCAGAAACGTGACCCACAGGGTGCTTTCCACGTACCAGAGCGGCTCCAGCCCCTTTTCGGGGTAATATCGCTTTTCCCGTTTGGATATCATCATGTGCAGCGCCATGCCCAGCGCGATGAAGATGGCAAAGGGCACGGCCTCGTAGCGGATAAGAAACATGACAACGAAGGACATGCCCATTTCGATCAGATAAAGCGGCTGTCCCTTGCGCAGCCAGGCCGTCAGGCTGGCGATCACCTGGATGCCGGCGGCCCCCATCATCATTTCCGTCATGCCGTTGGCGCCGTAAAAGAGCACGTAGGGGTTCAGCGCATACAGCCCGGTAATCAGCAGCGCGTCCCTCTCCCGGCATTTCAGGGTGTGAAAGCAGCCGTAAAGCGCCTTGGCGCCCCAGGCGGCAAACAGCGCGCTGGCAAAGGCCATGCTGATGCCCTTCGTCACCAGCGGCCGCCAGATTTTGGACGCCCACACGAACGGAAGCTGGATCAGGGAAGGCAGCGGATTCCACACCAGGCCCATGGAAGTGAGCCGGTAGGGCTGGGAATACAAAACGTAAAACGCGTTGGCGGTGCGGCTCATGGCGTCGCCCAGCAGCACCCCGCGGTATCCCAGATAAATGCCAAGCGCCCATTCCAGCACGAACACCACGGCCGCCAGGCGCCATTCCCTTTTCTTCAGCCGGGCCGCTTCCGCCCTCTCCGGGCTGATCCCTCCTGCGTGGCTTTTCATTCTGCTGCGTCTTCCTCCGAGAAAAACTGCCGGTCGTCCGCGCCGAAATAATCGCCCGTCTGCACCTCAATGAGCGTCAAATCCTCCTTGGCGGCCAGGCGGTGCTTCACGCCCCGGGGCAGGCGGATCATATCGCCGGGGCCCACGAGGCGGCGCTTGCCGTCAAACAGCACTTCGCCCACGCCGGACGTGATCACCCAGCATTCGTCCCGCATGGCGTGGCTGTGGTAGCGCATGCGCTTTTCCGCCGGCATGATGATGCGGCGGGTCACGCCGTTCCGGTCCGCGGCGAGCACCTGATAGGTGCCCCAGGAGCGTTCGGCATAGCGGCTTTCGCTGCTGAGGATCTCCGCCTGGGTTTTCAGGCGGACCGAAGATTCCTTGTCAGACACCAGGATGCCGTCCGGCGCCACGCAGATCACCGTGTCCTTGAGCCCCATGCCCAACACGGGGATGTCCAATTGATTGATGACGGACACATTTTGGCAGTTCGTGTCCAACTGTGTCGGGCCGATGGACTGCGCGTGCAGCACGTCCGCCAGGCTGTTCCAGGTGCCGATATCCTTCCAGGTGCCGCTGAAGCGCACCACGCAGATGCTTTTTTCCTTTTCCGATACGGCGTAGTCAAAGCTGATCTGCGGCAGATTGGCGTAAGCGGCCAGCAGGGCATCGTAATCGTCGCTGCCCAGCAGGGCCCTGGCTTTTTCGAGAACATAGCCCAGGCGGAAAGCGAAAACGCCGCTGTTCCACAGCGCGCCCCGGCGGATGTAGGCCGCCGCGTCCTCGGGGGAGGGCTTTTCATGGAAGGAAGCCACGGCACTGATTTCATCCCGGCTTTTTGGCAGGATATAGCCGTATTTTTCGCTGGGCTCGGTGGGCTGGACGCCCATAAGGGTCAATTGGGCCGGCGAATCCTGCGCCAGTCGGCCCAGGGCGTGCAGCGCCCGGTAATAATCCTCTTCCACGTACGCGTCCACCGGGCAGCTGATCACCATATCCCCGTCCCCGGCGCCCCGGCGCTTGATCTGCGCCGCCGCCAGGGCAATGGCGGGGAAGGTATCCCGCCTACAGGGCTCCGTGCAGATGTTGATCCCATCGCCCAATTGGCTTCTGATCGCCGACACCTGGCCGGCCCCGGTGGCCACCGTGATCTGCGCGTCGCCCGCTTCCCGGATGCCGCGGTACGCCCGCATCATCATGGATTCATAAACGCCGTCCTCCCGCCGGAACAGGCGGATGAACTGTTTGGAATAAACGTCGTTGGACAGCGGCCACAGCCGCTTGCCCGAACCGCCGGACAAAAGAATCATGTGAAGCATGGTTTCGCGGGTGGCCGCGGGCCCTCCCTTCCGTCAAAAAAGTGCGCATTTTGCGTGTTTTTGTCTGTTCGCACAGACGCATATACACAAACATTTTATCAGAACTGCCGCAGGAGCGCAACCCACGCGGGCCGGGACAGGTAGGATATGGCGGCGTTTTTGCTCTGAATGAGGAATATTTTGACAAGTTCTGTTCAAATCCCCGGAGCTTGTGCTTCCCGGTGAATTGTGCTATAACGAAAATGAAAGAAAATCGCCCGGACGGAGGTGACGCATGTGAAAAAATGGATCGCCCTGCTGCTGTTGCTGCTGCTTTTGCCTTTGCCCGCGCTGGGCGAGGGGGAACAGGGATACACCCTGAAAAACCGCGAGCTTCTCTACACCTACGACGCGGAAACGCTGAAATACACCCTGGAAAGCTGCAAGGTGAACGGCACCAAATGCTACCTCACCACCGTCTGGGTGCAGGACCCGGCACGCCAGATCCGCAAGGCCATATCTCCCTGGCACAAGGCTCTTTCTACGGCGGACGACCTGGCCGCGAAGATCCCGGGGGCGGCGCTGGTCATCAACGGCAGCGGGTATGTCAGCCCCGCCTATCCGGAAATCCCCGAAAACTATCCCGGCGAAAGCGCGGATTATTACTATACGCCCTTGGGGTCGCTGACGGTGGTGGACGGGGAGGTGCTGCGGAATTTGGAGGGCGTGCCCTATTACGGGCTCACCCTGGAGGAAGACGGGCTGCACCTGTACGCAGGGGAGGACAATGAAGAAGTGCTGGAACGCAGTCCCATCCAGACCTGGGCGTTCTACGAAGGCTGCCCCATGGCCATGGACGGCGTGGATATCCTGGACCACGACTGGCCTTTTGCCAACGTGCGCCATATCCGCACCATCATCGCCAAGCTGCAGGCGGAAAACACCTACCTGATTCTCACTGCCACCTCCATCCACGGCCTGACCCTGGTGGAAGCCAATGATTTCCTGCTGGGCGAATTTCACCCCGAATGGATTTTTGATTTGGACGGCGGCCCTTCCTCCGCCCTGATCCGGCGCAAGAAGGACAAGAAAAAGCCGGTGCGGCTGGAAATCTCATATTCCACGCAGAAAATCGTGGACGTGATGGGCTTCACGGAATAGCGGGCGCCGCCGCGGTCCGGCCCTGGGGGCGGATGGCGTCCGCCGTCCAGAGCATGGCCTCCTCGCAGTCGGCCGGGTCAAAATACCGCTCATCTTCGATCATGGACAAAAGAAACATCGTCCCCTGGCTTTCCACATAATACCGCCGCTCCGGCGCGCCGGAATACTGGAGGCTGAAGCCCCGGACCATGCGGACGCCGTAGGGATTTTCATAGATTTCGGCGTCGGTCATCCAATCGCACTTGGCCAGCACCTCTTCCGCCGTGCCGAAGAATTCCGCCAGGCTGCCCCGGATGCCGCTGTCAAGGACCAGCGTGCCGGGCTTTTTCTCTGTTCCCTTATACTGCCATGTGGCGGTGCGGGAATCCGAAAAGGTGAGCTCGTAGCCTTCCGGCACGGTTACGAGCATGCCGCCTATGGCGCGGCTGCTTGGATCCTGCCCCAGGGACAGGCCCAGGCAGGCCCCTGCCATCAGGAGCAAAAGGATCCCGGGCAGGAAGAATTTTTTGACTTGAGGGGGAACCACCCGGCGTTTCCGGCTCATATGTCCTCCGCGGCCCCGACGGCCGCTTTTTTCATCGGTGACGCGCTTCGCTTATCGGGCGATGTATACGTCCATTTCCCGGACGCTGCCGCTGCGCACGGCCTCCGCCGGGCGGCCCGTCAGGGCGGGGCCGGGATACTCTTTCCCGTCCAGGCGGTATTTTTCCACCGTATAGCGGCCGGGAATCAGGCTGCCCCCCGCGGGGATATGATACCGCACCCGGCACTGGCCCAGGAACACGGCCTCCACCGTGCCGTCCTTCGGGATCAGGCGGCCCGGCAGCATGGGGGAGAGGGCCAGCGCCATCTCTCCGTTTTGCACGGAAAAGGGCGAAAAGCCGAACATCATCCCCTGCCACAGGGAAAGGAATTCCACCGTGGAGCCGGACAGCCGGGCCACAAAGCCCCGCCCGCGGTAATCGGGGTTGGGATTTACGCTGCTGGCGATGAAGGATACGTTTTCATAGGGCGACCTGCCGTATGCCGCGGGGTCCAGGAAGGGCACGGCGGCATCGGAAAAGGCGGTTTCATATGCGTCGTACAGGCCGGAGCGCAGCAGCTCCAGCAGGTACTTGTATTCCATGTGCAGCCAGACCGATTCATTCTCCAGCCAGCCGGGGGTGAACGCCCGGGTGCGCCCCGCGGCGTAGGTGAGGGCTTCCAGGCTTTCGTTCACCTTGTACATGCGCAGCTTTTCATCATACAGCCCGCTGCGGCGCACCGCGTCGGCCATGCGGGCCTTTTCGCTGCCCGGCGCGTCCAGCTTCAGCCACCGGACCGGCCCCTCCAGGAACAGGGGCAGGGCCTCCGCTTTGCCGTTTGGGAACATGAGGTATGTGGGGCATATGCCTCCGCCCATTGCCACCGCCCGGCGCAGCCCATCCATGACCCGCGCTTCAAAGCCCCGCAGGATGGCCGCCGCGTCCCCGGCGGGCAGGGCCGTCCTGCCGCCGGCCACGCCGTCGGCGGTGGCTTCCCGGTAGGCTTCCCGGATGGTGTTGGCCTGCTTCCAGCGTTCTGCCGGGTCAGAAGGCAGGCAGGAAAGCACGGTGAAAAGATGGGCCATTTCATCGTACAAACGCAGGGTTTCTCCGGGATTCTCCTCCAGGGCGGCGGCAGTGAAGGCCAACAGGCGCGCCAATTCGCACGTCTCCGCCACGGAGGAGCCGAACAGCGCCGGCAGGCCGTTGAGCGCGTCATACCAGCCGGGCTTGCCGCCCTCCATTTCCAGGCCGATGCCCACCTCGTCCAGCGTGGCATATTTGATGGCGCACAGCAGCGTCATTTTTTCCATCAGCGTGCTTTCCGCCCGCTTCCCTGCCCCGTGCTCCTCCCGCATCCATTTGTTTTTCGTCGGCATTTTCCGCCGCAGGTCCAAAAACCGGGTCTGGCGCGGGCCATGGGCGGTTTGCTCGATGCGTTTTTCCCGGGGCAGCACGAAGGATCGCGTTTCATACCAGGGATAATCCGCCCGCCCGAAGAGCAGCTCTCTTTTCTTTTCCGGCCATACGGCCAGATAGCTTTCGATCAGGTCCAGGCTGTAGGTCCAATGGTCGGTCCAGTAGCCTTCGGAGAAGGTGGCGTTGGGCTCGGCGTCGGCGGAGGCGAGAACGAAGCGCACAAAGCCGTCAGCCGTCCCATCGGCAAAGCGCCATTTTTCCGCCGCCATGGCCAATTGGCCCGGGGTGAATTCCCCGGCGAGCAGTCCTTCCGCCGCGGGGCGGTCCTCTTGGGCCACCAGGGAAAGGGCGGCGGGCAGATCGGCGCAGCGGAAGGTCATCCGGTCGATCACCAGGGGGTTATAGCCGTCGGCCTGGAGCAGGCTGAAAAACAGGCGGATGCTGGCGTCCCCCACCCAGGGGTGAAACAGCGGGTCGCACCGGCGGTTCTGGCACACGTCCCGGAAATTGCCGTTGCCCTGGGAATAGTATTCCGGGGACATGACGAAGTAATTGTATTCCCGTTCGGGGTCGCCGTGCTTTCGGGAATATAAGTAGAAGATATTTTGCTTTTCTCCGTCCTGAAAGCGGATGGGCTCGCCGCCGCGCAGCAGATTGTCCAGGTAGCTTTGCCGGCTGTACGCGTCAAAAACGGGGTCGGCGGTTTTCCCGCCGATAACGGAAGTGAGCCGCTCCGTCAGCGCGTTGGCCCGGGCGCGCTTTTCTTCAAACCAGCGCGCGGCCATGGGCCGGGCGGCAAACGCCGCCGCCAGGGCCTTGCTTTCCGCCTGACCGTAAATTTCGTGCAGCGTCACGCTCTTTCCCGCCTCCAGGCGCCCCTCCCAGCGGAAGAAAGCGCAGGGGAAAATGATCTGCGTCGCCTGGCGGCGCATCCGCGCCGAAAAATCGGGGCGCTCAAAGCCCAACGGCCGCGCCAGGGCGGTATCGTGAAGGAATACGGTTCCGGGATCCACCACCGCCGGCAGCCGCGCCCCCGCCTCCGTCAGCCCCAGGGCAAAATTGCCGCCCTCGATGGCGGTGACCACGGCGCTGTCCGCCATGCTGGCCCGCACCCGATAAAAGGGCAGGCCGCTTTCGGCATCCTCGGCCTGCATCCAGGCCTTGGCAAGCTGGGTCATGTTTTTCAGGGAATCCTGGCTGACGCCGTAGGGCACCAGGGCGGGCATGCCGTCCAGCAGGTCGATTTCCTTGGCGGCGCCCAGGTTCGTGATGGTGACGCGCCGGGCCAGGGCGCCCACCCGGCATTCGGGCAGCACGAAATAGCACACCTCCGCCCGGAAAACGCCGTTCTCCCAG
>Ga0079305_1003157_pt1 | contig 11850 bp, 15 predicted proteins | sample LMS_cellobiose_e_FD_79183 | JGI IMG/M metagenome (GOLD analysis project Ga0079305, IMG submission 79183) | Rumen-fistulated moose microbial communities from Alaska, USA - LMS_cellobiose_enrichment | ecosystem: Host-associated > Mammals > Digestive system > Stomach > Rumen fluid ... | reverse complement strand
TTGGCTTGCGCCTCGTTGAGTTTTTCCGCGATGTAGGCTTTCGCCGCCGCCTCGCCCATGTCCATAAGTTTTTCCAAGTCGGAGCAGGTCGGGATGGCGTCAATGCCGTTCAGCACCGCGTCCACATACTCCTGTGACGGGTATTCCGGCCCGGAGGGAACTATCACGTTGTACTGGTTCGACATGTCTTGCCCTCCTACGAAATCGACGTCACAATGCCGTTGGCGACCGTGGCGACGCTCGCCAGAGTGATTACCCCGGTCGCGCCGGTCGAAATGTTCGCCATGCCGTCGATGGTGGTCTGCGTCGCCTTGATCGTCACCGTGCCGTCATCCGACGTTACGATGCTGGAGGTCGGCGTTTTCAGCGCGATCTGAAAGCCGTTGACCTCCGCCGTGGTGTTCTGCCGGGTGATCTTCACCCGGTTGTCCTTGATCGAAATCCGCGTGGTGGCGGCAAGGTTTTCAAGCACCAGCGCGCCATCGTCGTCGCTGTTGATCGTGAAGTCGTGGATGCGGTCGGGAATGAACACCCCGAACATGTACCGGTGCAAATACCCCGTGCCGGGGTCGGCGACCGCGCGGGTGCTTTGGAAGTTGGTCGTGTCGCGGTCGGCTCCCAACAGCCAGCCGGTGTCGCCCTCTTGCAGCGGGAAGTTGATCCCCAGTCCGCCGCCGGACGGGTTGAGGCAGGGGACAACCACTTCGGCGCGCTGCTGGCTCTCGCCGTTCACGCCGAGGCGGTTTACCGCCGGGCGGCAGGTGACAAGGTTTTTGGCGCGGTCGTAACTCGTAACCACGGCGGGCAGGGCGTTTTCCTGCTCCAGCGCAAACTGACGGAGCAGATTTTCCCAAATCTCCTGTAAGTCTATGACTTCCGCCCGGTTGTCGTTCATTGCGCGCCGTCCTTGTGATTGTTGCTCTTATGGAATATTGCCCCTACAACAAAAAAGTCGTATTTTCGGCAATATTTTTTTATCCTTTTACGGGGCGCGTGGTTTCGAGCGAGGTGAAAAAGTCGTTTCCGCGCAGTTCGCCGTGATGCCGGACCCGCAGTATGCGGTAAAGCCCCGACGCCAGCGGCTGGTGGACGCTTTCGAGTTTCATCCAGTCGCCGGGGAGTATCGCCGGGTTCAGTATCAAATCGCAGTCCACCCCCTTGGGGAGAATGGCGGAGGGGATGCCGACCAGCCCGGTATCTTCGCGCACCACCCACACCGTTTCGCCCGGACCGGGTTGGTCGCGTTTTTTCTCGTAGACGGTCAGCGCGCCGTTCCGAATGAAAACCGCATAGCCCGGACAGAGCAGTTGCAGGTCGCGCAACAGCCGTTTCCCGTCGCCCGAGGATTGGAAATTGGAGGCGTTGTTCGGCGGCGTGTCCTGAAGATCCAGTTTCAGCCCCATGCGCGCCGCCGCCTGTTCAAGGATGTTCTTGCGGGGAACGGTCCCCTTGACCAGCCACTCCTGTTCGGACATGGCGCTTTGATGGCGGTGCAGCACCTCCATGCAGGTCCAGATGTCCGGCGGGTTAGTGAACGAGGTAAAAACCACGCTGCCGGAGAAAAGTTCCGGCGTGTTGTCGCGGCTTTCACCATCTTGGATATACCCGGCGTAAAGGCGGATAAAGCGCAGTTCCGGCGTTTGGAAGCGCCGGTAGTTGGTGAGGTAGTCGCGGTACTGGCGCGAAAGATTGCAGACGTCGATCTGCGCGCGGGGGTAGAAGTTGCCGGGGTTGATCTCGACGTTGAAGCGGGTATTCAGCCCGTAAAAATCGACCTCTTCCGAAACATCCGCGCCGCCGCGATCCTCGCCCCGGCTTTCGTATTCGACGCGGACCCATGCCGAACGGACGGGGAGTTTGCGCGTATTCTGTACGGCGGGGCGAAAGTTCGGCGTTGCCTTGTAATCCATAGCGCGCTACCTCACTCCGCACCGTTGAGGTTGGCGAGTTCCGCGTCGGAAAGATAGACCAACTGCTGATCCACGCCGAACTGCGTATAGTACGGGTAGTCGCCGTTCAGGCAGTACCAGAAGAAGTTGCCGCCGATGGTCAAATAGCGGTACGGGATAAGCCGCTGACCGGGGACGCACCGGACGCCGCCCTTGAGCAGTTTGCCGTCCGCGTAGACGTCGGCGACGGTCAGATTCTGCACCGTCCGCAACTGGATGGCGTAAGATACCCCGTCGATGGTGGTCTCGACCCGCTGGTTGGGGACGTTCTGCAAGGGTATGTCTCTCATAGCGCGCTATGCCTCCTATGCCTAAATCGCCGCGATCTTGCCGAGGATGGCGGCGGCGGTGTCGTTGCTGGTGATAAGGTCGGATAAGACCGTGTTCTTCCGGGTGTCGGCGTCCGACGCGCTGGCGACGTCGCCCTCCTGCATCCCGTCGATCTTCGGAGTGACGATGACGACCTCGCGGAATTTCAAGTCGAATATCGGGCGCGAGGCGTTTTCCGGCGCGATGTTCGTGGGCTTTTCGCAGAGGATCATGTTCATGTATACGCCGGTGGCGCACTGGATCATCACCTTTTTGCTCTCGCGGTAAAAGTCGTTCAGTTCGTCCACCACCAAGCCGCCCAGAAACTCCGGCATCGCCATAGCGCAAGTAAAGGTTATCGGCTCCTTTACCTTGTGGTCGGTGACGACCGAGCCGTCCTCTATCGGGTGGTCGCACATCCGGGAACGTTCCTCGATCCCGAAGCGCAGAATGCCGGAGCGGTAGAACGGGACGCCCTGTAAAATCTTCGCCCCGTTGTTCACGGCGTTTGCCACGGCGGTGGCCGCGCGGTCGGCAACGCCCGACGCCCCGGCGGCGGCAGCGGCGTTGGCAAGGTACTTTTCCTGATCGTAGAGCGTGACCGTCCGCATGAACGGCGAAAGCATCCCGGCAACGACCCCGGCGACATTCAAGCCGAGGCTGAAAGGGTCAAGTGAAGTCAATGTCTTAAGCATAATATTCTCCAGCTTGCAAGCGGTCAAGCCGCGCAAATTCATCCAGCACGATCCGCCCCGCGCCCGCCACGCGCTCCGCGATCTCCCGCGGATCGTCCGACGCGGTGTTGATGGTGATCCCGCCGAGGTTCAGCACCTTGTCCCCGGCGGCTCCCGCACCCGCGCGCATCCCCATTGCAAACGCCGTCGAGGGCGGCATGTGGTTCAGCGGCGTGTCGGTGTTGAACGCTCCGGTCATGTCCCACGAATTATATTTTCCATGATACAAGTCATTGAAAACGCGTCTGTTTCGTTCTTCCTCAAGTTGTTTTTTGACTTGCGGGTCTTTGTTTTTTAGTTGCTCGCGGAATATTTTATCCTGCAAAAGCAAATCCATTCCAACGCCAGCCGCGCCAACTCCCAACACCCATGTCGCGGGGTTTGTCAAAAAGGGCCACAGCGTTTTCAGCATGCTCAATATCGCCAGCGTTGCCTTATAGGTCCCCGCCTTGATGAGCGGGGGCATGAGTTTCGCCAACAGCCATGCGACAGCGATGCCCGCCGCGCCCTCCGCCGCATACACCCCTACCGCTCCAAGTTGTTGTGCCTTTTTGGGGTCGTTGGGGACGATGGCGGACGCCGCGCTGATCGCATGGTTCATTACAGTGTTTTTCGCCCCCTCGACAACCTCGTTCGCTTTTTTCTCTAATTCGTTCGCTTTTTTTGCTTGGTCATCCGTCACGGCGGCGGCTTTGCGTTCCTTTTCCAGCGCCTTTTCGAACTCCGCCCCCATTGCGCGAAGAAATAGCGCCATATCCGGCGTCAGTCCGAGCGACTGCCCCGCCAAAAGCGCTTCGGCGCGCGTCAGTTTCTGCATCCGGGGCGCGATGTTGCGCAAAAACTCTTCCGAGGTCATGCCGGGGCGCGTCTGGATGGCGTCGCCGAGCAGACGGTACGCGTTGTCGCTGAACGGCTGTTCGCCCATGTTGGCAAGCGCGATGTTGCGCTCAAGCGATCCCATGCTGGTTGCCGTCGTTTTAAGGCTGCCACCGAATGGACGCACTGCCCGCTCCCACATCTGTTGTCGGGTGGAGCCAACCCCGGTCATTTGTCGGATGATGTCCCTGTCTTTGCCCTTTTCCAGACCGTCAAGCATAAGGTTGAAACCATGCTTGACGGCGGCAAGCGCGGCACCAACAGCCAAAAGCCTCTTCAGCATCAACGTGGCGGAGGCGCCGGTTTTCAGCGCCCCCCGCCCGACGTCGCGTTCGGAGGTTTTCAGTTTCGCCAGCCCCTTTGTCGCCTGTTCGGTGTTCTTCCTTGTTTCCCTGATGTCGCGGAGGTACGAGCGCATGTACTTCGCGCGCAGACGGACCCGGCGCGCCTCCGCCGCCGATCCCCGGCGTTCCGTTTCCCCGAGTTTCGATCCCGACCTGGAGGCGTTCCGCTGCGCGGCGTCGAGGCGTTCCATGTCGTCCGCCGCCCGCGCCGCGTTGGTCTCTATCTGTATTGTCAGTTTGTGTTCTTCGTCCGGCATATCCCGCCCCTGTGACTTCGCAGCGCGCTGCGCGCTACCTTGCCCCGCGTCTGTTCTTCCGCGCCATGTCCCGCGCCGCGCAATAGGCGTTGGCGCGCGGAACGATGATCGCCTCCCAAATGTCGTATGCTTCCTCCAGCGTGTAGACCGTCTTCAGTTCGTGGAGGCTTGCTCGCCCGCTCTCGACAATGCACCCAATAAATCCATCAATATTCCGGTAGTGCGTTCGCGGGCTACTCTCTCCATCGACAGCAGGCAGTCGGAGATTTCGCCGGGTGCGAAAAAATCAAACGAATACTCCAGTTCCGCCGTCTCGACGTCCAGAAGTGTTTTCGTGTCCGGCACATGGTTGTCTATCAGCATGGGGGAATCCAGCGACAATTCGACCGGATTTCCCGGCTCCGGGCGCACGGAGACAAACGCCATCACCTTGAGCAGAAGATTGTGGCGGTCCTCCTGCGAGGCGATGTTTTCCAAAAGATTGTATATGTCATGCCCCGCGACGGCGGGGAACTTGTGCAGGATGTAGGTCTTCCCGCCAAAAACAACTTCTTTCGGCTCCAGCATTTTGCAAAACCAATCCTTTCAGTTGTTCCGATTTTCAAGCCGGGCGTCCCGCGCCCGTCCGCGGCAAAGGCGGCGGGCGCGGGACGGCGCGCTACACCACGGTCTCGAACATGAACCCGTAGGTTTTGGTGCTCAACCGGGCGTCGGCGGTCGCGCCCGTCGTGGGCGGCCCCGAAATAATGCTGCCGTTGGTGAACATCCTGACCTTGCCGCTCGGCAGGGTGATCGTGATCGTGATGATGTCGTGGATCGCCGCCTTGTTCGCGCCGATGCGGTTTGCCGTCCACACGCGGGACAGATTGTCGTCTTCGTCGGTCTCCGGCAAAACGCTGATGTTGACCTGCACCCCGGCCGGAGTGGACCACACCACCAGTTCGCCGTTGATCGTCATCCCGGTGGAGGCGATGTCCACATCCGGCACTTCGTAGGGGGCGTTGTCGTCGGAAAACCGCCTGACATCAAAGCCCGCCGGAGCGGTATACGAGGCGATGACCCGGATTTTTACCCCGGTTGCGCTTACGTCGTGCATGATATTTTCTCCCTGTTGTGGTTGAATGGGTTAAATCAGTACGTCCGTGCCCTCGACCTTCTTGATCGAATCGCCCTTGGAGTAGATGAGAACATAGGTGATCTTGTATGCGTTCGCGCCGCCGTAATCGACAAAGGCTTCGGTATTGAGGTCCAGCGTCCAGCCGTTGTTGAACACGTCGAACCACGAATCCTCGCGCCCGGTCAACTGGTCGATGTAGGCTTTCTGCGTGGTCGTGAACTCCTTGGAGGGCAGGATGGTGCCGTTGCGAAGCGCAAGATTGATGGTGTCCATCATCGCCCCGCGCACGATCCGCTCGCCGTCCGCTCCCGCCGGGATCTTGTTCAGCGCCAGCAGCAGATTGAAAAACGCAACAAGGAACTGGTCTTTCATCCACATCTCGTTTGCGTACACTCCCGCGTCGGAGACGTTCCCTTGCAACACGCCCCGCTGGAGGAAAGCCAACTGCCGACCGGAGGTCTGCGTTGCACCGTAGTAGTTGACCAGCGCGTTGTCGTACTGATTCGCAAGGGCGTTGGTCGTGACCGTCGCCACCGCGCCGGGGAACTGCTGATACATGTAGTTTCGCGCGGCGTTGGTGCGGTTGTAGTTGGTCGCGGCGAGGATCGCGGCGGGCATGTATTCCTCAAGTCCGCCATCCGTCACCAACTGGAGCCACACGCCGTTCATGCCGCTCGTTGCCGCGCCGATCTCGGTGTAGTTCGCCGCCGTGACCGGAACGCAGTACATGTACTTCAGGTTCTGCTCGGAAGAGTTGTTCCACGCCGCCACCGCGCCGATCTGCTCGGTCGTGAGCGTCGGGAGAAAGAGGAAACTCCCGAAGTTGTCGCTCAATCCCGCGATCCGCGCCATTGCCGCATCCGGAGTTTCCGCGTCTGCGCCCGGCAAAACGACCGGGTTGGTCGAGGCGGCAAAGCCCAGCAACGCGGAAATGTCATCGCCGACTTCGGCGGGAGTAACCGCCAGCGTCGATTCCGCGCCGCTCACGCTGTCGGTCAAAACAAATCCGTTCGCCCCGTAAGTCACATTCACGGTAGCGCCCTCGGTCTGCAATGCCCCCTCGACGATGGAGGCGACTTGTGCGAGGCTGGTAGCGGTGGTGAAGTCCATGCCGGACGCCCCCGCAAAGCCGCCCGAGTAGGTGACGTCCAGCACTCCATTGTCGATCCCGGTAAAGTCGGTGAGTTTCGGCTTGACGCCGACGCCGATGATCTGCGCGGAGGTCGCGGCGGGGGTGTAGCGCGCGAACGAGATTTTTTTCGGCATGACAATATCTTTGGAGATGTAGCCGAAATACTTGGCGGCGTAAAGGTACTCCGTCGCGGTCGTGCCGAAATACGCGCCCACATCGTCGAGGCTGCCGAACTCCAGCACCCCGTTGACCGGCGCAAGTTTGCTGGTCGTGATGATACGCAGGATCAATTCCCGCGCGGTAGCCGCCGCCTGACCGCCGACCCCGCTCGTGATGTCCACATACCGTTTCTGACTGATTGCCATTTGTGCAAATCTCCTTTGTTTAGGGGGTTATACTCCGACTATCTTTGCCCCCTTTATCACCGCCTCGGTAGCGGCGCTCTCGATGACCTGATCGTGCAGCAGCACAAGGTCAAAGCCGGGGATCAGTTGAAAGTTCTCGGAACTGTTCAGAAACTTGCCGACGCGGATGTTGTCGATCCGCAGTTTGCCGTAGCCCGAAGTCACCAGCGCGGCGATCCCGGCGGTGCTGTTGAAAAAGGTCTTGAGCATCTTCGCCATGTCCACCGCCGACCATGTAGCGACGGTATCGCTGTTGGGCTGACGGTTGCAGAGACAACCGATCTGTATGCTGACCTCTTCGCGCCACTTTTCGACGTGGACCAGCGTGATCGTGCCGTCGTCATTGTACTTGGTCTCATCGCCGCCGCCCTGAAAGCCGACCGGAACGCTATATACCTCGGACAGCGTAATCAGTTTGTTGTGCTGACCCAGCGGGCGCGGCTGGTAGCCCTGAACGACCGTCCAGCCCGTTTGCCCGGAGTTGGACAAAAAGGCGCGGATGATCCCGACAATATCGGCGAATATCTGATTGTCCGTTTTGTAACTCATTACAGCGTCGGATATTCTTTGTTTTCTTCCACGACGAGGGCTTTCCAGCCGTCGTAACCGAACCAGTCTTTCATGTCGCGGATTTTCCACTCCTTGCCCTCGAAGAGCAGAATGTCCGCGCCGATGCTCACGCTCTCCATGCCCTCCACGTCCGCCGGGAGGAACACCCGCCGGAAATTGCGCCCCGGCTGTAGCCCCAACTGCGCGTACATCCGGCTCGGGACCGGCTGCACATGCGCCCTCGGGACCGTCACCGGATCGCCGTAAGGCTGCGGGAGAATGCCGAAGGCGTTGGATTCCGCGTCGCCGTTGAACTTGCGGTACTGCACTTCGGCGCTCGGGATCAACTCGCTCGCCTGTGCCAACAGATTCCAGTCCGTAACCATCGCTACTTCGTCCCGCTCCGCGTCTCCACGGAGTTTATCATGCGCCCGGTGTCGATCAGCGGCTTGGTAAGGATGTTGCCATAGCCGTTGTCGCTCTTCGCGTTCGCCCAGCGCCGCCGCCGCAGTTCTATCGTGAGCGGCGCAAGCGGCGGCTCGAAGACCGCCAAAATCGCTTTTTTCAAGTCGCCCGCCACGCGCTCCGCCAGCATTGCCATTACGGGCAGCGGCGACGCGCCCTTTTTCATCGCGGCGATGATGCCGCGCCGGGCAAACCGGACATACCGCGTACCGAACTGCCTTGCCGTCGGGCGCACAAACGGGCGCGGGGGAATGACATTGCCGCCGCGCCCCGTGCCCCCGTATTCCTGCAGCAGCGCTATCAGCGCCACGCTTTCGCCGTTGTCATAACTTCCGCTTGCCTCCGTCCACCCCGCCTCGGCGTAGACGTCCTTTTTCAGCGTCTGCGCCATGTTGTGAAGCGAAACATGCAGTCTGTGGGACTGCTGCCGGATGTTTCCGTTGACGCGGATATTACGCCGACCATGCGGGGTATAGGTGACTTCCGCCCCCGCTAAAAGATCCTCGATTTCACCGTCTGCCATTATAACAGCCTCTGGAAACTGCCGCCGTAAAGCCTCGGGCTTGCCAGCGCCGCGAGAAACGCCGCGTAGCGCTGCCCGTAGGTCGTTTGATTGAGGAAAAAGTGCAGCGCGCCGTTATCTTCCGGTACGGAGTAACTGACCGACACCTCGCCCACCGTGGCGCTCAACTTCAACCCCGTAGCGCCGCCGCCCGCGCTACCGCCCGCCGCGCCGTCCGCCCCGGTCTGCCGGTCGAGTTTCAGCAGGTGCGCCGCCATGAGTTCGATCAGCAGCGCCCGACGGTCAAAGCCGATGTCGCCGTAATTCTTCTTCGACACATACAGCGCCGCGACCGTGATGTCCGCCTCGATCCGCGCGTCCGGGTACATGGTCGTATCGGCGAACTCCGGGAACAATTCCCGGATGTCCTCCACCGTTACCACGATGTTGTTGTTGCCGTCCAGCGTAGGCATGGTACTGCTACTTGATCTTTCTGCTCGTTTTGGCTTTGCCCGCGACCTTGCGGTCGTTGATCTTCAACTCGCTGTTCTCCACCTCCGCCTCCGCCGCGTTCCCGGCGAAGTCTTCGGGCGTCAACTGCGCGGAATCGTCGTCTTTCGCCATGTGCTTTTCGACCGTGCGTTCGACGTTGAGTTTGGTCGAGACGATTCGAACGTTGCCGTTCCGCTCGTGCTCTTTGAACACGGGGTGGTTTTTCAGCAGTTCCGCCTCTTCATCGGTGATCTGGGTGACAACACCGCCTTCCGGCGTCACCAGTGCTTTCGGCTCCATCACGCCCTGACCGCCGTTGATGTGAATGGTTTTCACCAACTGATGCCGGACGCTGTGCTTGTCTTCGATGGTGCGATATACGGAGTAGTCGACCGACTGCCCCCCGGTGCAAATGACATACGGCATTTTAAAACATCCTTTCTTGTTTCGCTTTTTGCCTTTTTGATTTGATGATGATCCCCGCCCCCTCCCGCCGCCGCCGGAAAGGAACGACGGCAGGGGGAGCGAAGACGGGGTTCGTCAAATGCCGCTGTAGCGGACGATACCGATGGGCTGACTCACCAACACGCCAGCCGTGGCGTTGCTGTAATCCTCGTCCGCGCCTTTCGCGGCGGGGGTGATGCCGACCAAGAACATCGTCTGCTGGATGTACTGACCGGCGACCTCCTGACCCGCGATGCGGTCGGCGATGAGATAGAAAACGTTGGAACTGCTGTTCGCACCGTTGAACTGCGGGACCGCCACCACCCGCGCGCCGCTCCACGTCTTCCGGATGTAGTCCATCACGGAAACGCCGAGGTCGGTCACGGTGTTCAGGTAGTCCACGCAAGCCGACGCGACGCCGATGGTGAAACTGTCGCGGTTCGGGTCGAAATTCGATCCGCTGCGCAGACGCAGCGCCGCGACGGCGCTCTGCAAGTCCGCCACGATGTAGGCGAAAGTCTTGTTCGCCCAAGTGGTCACGTTGTCGGCGGTCGCCGCGACGGTCTGATACGCGGGCAGCCCGGGATCGTTCAGAATGCCGTAAGTGTGACCGCGACCGTCGTTGAAGCCGTTGAACGCGATGGCGTTGGTGCTGATCGCCAGCGCATTGGCGACCGAGCGGCGTTTCAGCCCCACGGCGTCGATCCGCTGCGCGGCGGCGCGCCGCGTCTCCAGCGGGCCGACCTTGAAGCCGAGTTCCATGCGAACCACGGTGCGCGGCTCGTAATTGTTGTTGAAACTCGCATGCGGGATGTTCCCCGCGTCGGTGTAGAGCCGGGGCTGTCCCACGCGCTCCACAATCGGCATGATGATCTGCTCTTCATACCACGATCCGGCGATGTTGCGCCCGAGCAGGTCGTCCGCGACCCGCGCCTGGGTGACGACCTCGATGGGCGTGGGGAAGAAATACTGGAGGAACTGCAACGCGAACGACGCGCTGGGCGTGGTGACGGCATTGGGCGCTTCGTCCAGCGCCAGCGCCTTGCCCTGCGCCTCCATCTCGTCCATCGCGGGGGCGGCGGCGTCGATACCGAGGTCGCGCAGATCGTCCAGCGTGGTTTTTTCGTCCATCGCAAAGGGGCGAACCTGCGACGGGTCAAGGTGAAGCCGAATTTCAGCCATTTGTCATATCTCCTTTGACTTGAATTTGTCAGTTCTTGAGCCGAAGCACCGCCATCCCGCCCGAACTCGCGGTGGTGATGACAAACTCGCCGCCCGAAATGATCGAACAGGACGAGGGAACAGCGCCGCCGCTGGCGTAGCCGCCGATAGCGCCGGTGGTCTTGTTGAACGCGGGGACGTAGCCCGGCTGGACTGCGGTATCGACCTTGACCCAAATGTTGCCGTGATTGCACACCGGGACGATGGTCTCGCTCCCGACTTCCAGCCCGGCGGAAAGCCCGTTGGCGCGGATGAGTTCCTTGCCGTTCACGATGATGCCCCCGAACGCGCCGGAACCGCCGCCCTGAACCCGGCGCGGGTCAGCCGCCGCGTCCACATAGGTCACGGCGTTGCCGATCACCCCGCCCGAGGTCACGATCGCGCCGTGGGTGAACTGCGCCGAGTTGTCGAAGAAATCGCCCGGGAGGCCGGGGGTCTGAAATTCGTACACAGTGTTCTGCGTAGCCATAATGCTTGTCTCTCCTTGTGTTGTCGCGGGGTCACTTGCCCGCAAGGTAGGCTTTCATTCTCTCGCTCTTTTCGCCCGGCTTGCGCGTGGTTTTCGGCGCGGCGTCGGCGGCGATCTCCAGCGCGCGGGGGGCTTTCTCCATCGCGGCGCAATACGCCTCGACCGCCTCGACCGTCCCGGCGATGCCGAGTTTACCGGCGGCGAACTTCGCCACCTCCTGCGCGGTCATGCCGTCCATCGCAAAATCGCCGACGATCTTGCTGACCTTGGCGTACAGCGCATTGCGGCGGTCATTGGCGCGGATATAGTCCGCTTCGTCCATCCCGCCGCGAGTGTAGCGCTCGCTGCCGAGGATCTTTTTGCCCGTCTCTTCCGAAATCGTGCCCTTGGCGACCAGTTCGCTGACGGTACGCTCCATCTTGGGACCGTCGAAAAACTCGTCCTTGCCGCACTTGTCCTCGCCTTTCTTGTCGTCAGGCTTGGGATCGTCCTTGCCGCACTTGTCCTCGCCCTTCTTGTCGTCAGGCTTGGGATCGTCCTCGTCGCACTTGTCCTCGCCCTTCTTGTCGTCAGGCTTGGGATCGTC
>Ga0079305_1003154_pt1 | contig 11874 bp, 11 predicted proteins | sample LMS_cellobiose_e_FD_79183 | JGI IMG/M metagenome (GOLD analysis project Ga0079305, IMG submission 79183) | Rumen-fistulated moose microbial communities from Alaska, USA - LMS_cellobiose_enrichment | ecosystem: Host-associated > Mammals > Digestive system > Stomach > Rumen fluid ... | reverse complement strand
CCGGCGTCTTGTGGCGGTTGAGCTCGGTGACGAATTCCCGGATGCCGCCCTCATAGCACATCTGGGCGCGCTGCTGGGAGCCCTCCCGCTCGTCCTCGATAGTGATGGCGAGGCCGGCGTTTAAAAACGCCTGCTCCCGCATACGCTTGAAGAGCACGTCGTAGTGGTACACGGTCTCATCGAACATCTCCGGGTCGGGGTGGAAGCGCACCTGGGTGCCGTGCTTCTCCGGCTCGCATTTGCCCACGATCTTCATCTCCTGGGTGATGTGACCGCGGGAGAACTTCATCTCATAGACGCTGCCGTTTTTGAACACCCGGACCTCCAGCCAGTCGGACAGGGCGTTGACCACGCTGGCGCCCACGCCGTGGAGACCGCCGGAGACCTTGTAGCCCCCGCCGCCAAACTTGCCGCCGGCGTGCAGCACGGTGTAGACCACCTCCAGAGCGGGCTTGCCCGTCTGCTCCTGGATATCCACGGGGATGCCGCGGCCGTTGTCCGTGACGCGGATGGAATCGCCCGGCTCGATGACAACCTCGATATGGGTGCAGTAGCCGGCCAGGGCCTCGTCGATGGAATTGTCCACGATCTCATATACCAGGTGGTGCAGACCGCTGGAGCTGGTGGAGCCGATGTACATGCCGGGACGCTTGCGCACCGCCTCCAGCCCCTCCAGCACCTGGATTTGACTGGCGTCGTATTCATTGGGATTCATGATATTTTCGCTCATGGGTTGACCTCCATGGTTAATGTTTCGTAAGATTCGCTCTGCGCCCGGCGCAGGAGCGTGGCGGGATTGAGTTGGGAGAGATATACCGTGCCGTCGGCACAGAAGACGAAGGATTTGGGCAAGTCCTCGGCCGCGTTGAACAGCCGCCCCTCCTCCTCCGCCCGGCGCAGGGCGGCGCGGGTGATGTGGGAGGCGGTAGCGTTGTCCATGTCGCAGATGAACAATATCTCCTCCGTGCGCAGATCCACCTCGCCGCCGATGTGCAGATACATTATTCCCGGATCCTTCCTTTTTCCATATAGAGCACCCGGCCCCCCGTCAGGCGGGAGACGCTCTCCCCCTCGCAGCAGGTGATCAGCGTCTGGCCAGTGCCGATGCGGTTCAAAACGAATTCCTGCCGGGAGGCGTCCAGCTCCGAGAGCACGTCGTCCAGGAGCAGCACGGGGGTCTCCTCCGTCTCCCGGAGAAAGATTTCCCGCTCGGCCAGCTTGATGGACAGCGCCGCGGTGCGGGCCTGTCCCTGGGAGGCGAAGCTGCGGGCGTCCGCGCCGTTGATGGCGATCACCAGATCATCCTTGTGGGCGCCCACCAGACAGCTCCCGGCGTCCAGCTCCGCCTGGCGCAGCTCGGTCTGCCGCGCCCAGACCGCGTCGAAAATCTCCTTTTCCGAGGCGGTGGGGTCCGTCACCGTGGAGACGGTGGCGTAGTCGATGGCGAGCTCCTCCGCGCCGCGGGAGAACTCCGCCTGCACGGGCGCCGCCGCCGCGGCCAGCCGCCGGGCAAAGGAGGCCCGGTAACGGATGAGCTTGGCCGAGTGCCGGGCCATGCTCAGCGAGAAATCGTCCAGCGGCTCCAGCAGGGACGGCTTTTCCCGCCAGTCCTTCAGAATTCGGGTCTTGTTCTCATAGAGCCGGGTATAGTCCGCCAAAAGCGCGGCATACCCCGGCCGCAGCTGGGAGATGGCCGCGTCCATCAGCTTCCTTCTGGCGGAGGCGGCGCCGCGCACCATTCCCAGATCGTCCGGGGAAAACAGTATAGCCTTTAGATTTTCCCGCAGCTCCGCGCCGGAGCGCTTTGCCCCGTTGAGCTTCATCTGCCGGGTCCGGCCCCGTGCAAAGCGGAGTTCGATTTTCTGATTCCGGCCCGCGGCATTGATCTCCCCGGCAAGGGAGGCCTCCTCCTCGTCAAAGGCGATCAGCTCCCTGTCGTAAAAGGTGCGGAAGCTCCTTCCCCCCGTCAGGAGATACACCGCCTCCAGCAGGGTGGTTTTTCCCTGGGCGTTGGCGCCGGTGATAACGTTGACGCCTGGGGCGAATTCCACCCGCTGGTGATCCAGGAGACGGAAATGCTCCGTCTCCACCCAGTGCACCCGCATCAGTCCACAGCGCGCAGCCGCACAGGAAGGATCATATAGAGGAATTTATCGCTGCCGTCCTCCGGCTTGAGCACGCAGGGGGAAGAGCCGCTGATGAGATTCACCTGCAGCGTCTCCGCCGGGGCCGCCTTCAGCGCGTCCAGGAGATAGCTGTTGTTAAAGCCGATGATCATGTTCTCGCCGTTGCCCTCCAGGGCGCAGGAGTCCTCCGCCCGGCCCAGAGGCGTGGCGCAGGTGATGGAAAGCTGGTTCTCCCCGAAGCAGCAGCGCAGAGGATTCTTGCTCCGATCGTCGATGATCAGGCTCACCCGGTCGGCACAGCGGATCATGTCCGAGCGTTGGGCCTTGAGCTGGATGGGAAATTCAAAGGGGACCGTCTTGCGGTAGTTGAGAAATTCGCCCTCCAGACGGCGGGAGATCAGCACCGTGTCGCCCACGGAAAAGGAGACGTGTTTGCTGCCCACGGCGATGGTTACGTTCTCCTCCGAACTCATGCATATTTTCTCCAGGTCGCTCAGGGCGCTGCCCGGCACGATAAAGCGCAGGGAATCCACGTCGCAGCTCTCCACCGGCTCCTTGCGCAGGGCCAGGCGGTAGCCGTCCACCGCCACCATGGTGAGAACGCCCTCCTCCACCTCCAGCAGCGCGCCGGTGTAGACCGGGCGGCTCTCGTTGGTGGAGATGGCAAAGCTGGTCTGGGCGATCATGCGCGAGAAGGTTTCCTGGGAGATGGCGGCGTGGCTGCTGTGGTCCATGGAGGGCAGCTCCGGATAGTCCTCGGAGGGGGTGCCGGAGATGTTGTAGTCCGCGTTGCCGCACTTGATGTTCACGGAGTTATATTCGTCCGAGGCGATGGTGACGATGCCGTCGGGCAGCTTGCGCACGATATCGCCAAAGAGCCGGGCGGACAGCACCACGCTGCCGGCCACGGAGACGTCGGCGTCAAAGCCGGTGTAGATGCCCTTTTTCAAGTCAAAGCCCGTGACGCGCACGCCGCTCTGTCCCGCCTCCAGCAAAAGTCCCTCCAGCGCGGGGATGGGGCTCTTGGAGGCGGCCGCCCGTCCGGCGGTGGCTACGGCCAGGCTGAGAAGGTATTTTTCACAGGTAAATTTCATTTTAATTCTCTCCTTTAGAAAGAAAGATAGTTTATTTATTTTAAGCAGAAAAAAGCAGTAGAGAAAAAACTTGTGGAAAAGAGGAAAAACGGCTTGAAAATAAAGAAAAAACGCTGTTGGAAAAAATGTTTGAAAGCAAAAAGGTTTTCCACAAGGAAAAATGGAAAAAGAAAAATGATGTTTACTTTTCCGTTTTCCACAGGAAAATTGTTGAAAAATTATTCTAATTTTTAGAGTTGATGTTGGAGGTGATATCCCGAATGGTGGCGGCCATGTCCCGGCTGGTGCGCATCGTATCCTCCACCTTGCGGATGGAGGCCAGCACGGTGGCGTGGTTGCGCCCGTCGAACTGCTCGCCTATGTCCGTCAAGGGCAGGTTGGTGAGCGTGCGGCACAGATACATGGCTACCTGCCGGGCGCCGGCGGTGTTCTTCTGTCGGCTCTGGCCGCGGATGGCCTCCTCCGGGATGCCGTAATAGCGGGCGGTCTCGCCGATGATGATGTCCGGCGTGGGGACATAGGCGCCCACCCGGATCACATCCTTGATGGCCCGGTTGACGGAGGAGATGGTGATCTCGTCATCCAGCAGATCCCGGTAGGCCGTCAGCTTTTTCACCACACCCTCCAGCTGGCGGATGTTGGAGGTGATCTTCTCGGCGATATACTCCACCACATCGTCCGGCAGCAGCATGCCCAGCTGGGCGGCCTTGTTGCGGGTGATGGCCATGCGGGTCTCCACATCCGGGGGCTGCACGTCCGCCATCAGACCCCATTCCAGCCGGGTGCGGATGCGCTCCTCCAGCTTGTTCATCTCCAAGGGGGGACGGTCGGAGGTGACGACGATCTGCTTACCGGCCTCATAGAGAGCGTTGAAGGTGTGGAAAAACTCCTCCTGGGTCTGCTGCTTGCCGGCGATGAACTGGATATCGTCCATCAGCAGCAGGTCCGCGTTGCGGTATTTCTGCCGGAATTGCTCCTGGGAGCCCTCCCGGATGGCGAGGATCAGATCGTTGGTGAAATCGTCGCCCTTTAAGTAGACCACCTTGGCGGCGGGATTCCGGGCGTGGATGCTCTGGCCGATGGCAAGGAGCAGATGGGTTTTTCCCAGACCGGAGTTGCCGTAAATAAACAGGGGATTGTATACGCTGCCCGGATTTTCCGACACAGCCACCGCCGCGGCGTGGGCGTACTTGTTGGAGGGACCCACCACGAAGTTATCGAAGGTAAAGCCCGCCACCTCCGGCAGCGTGTCGTCGGTCCTGGTCTCGGAGATATAGCTCTCCAGCTCGTCCCCGGCCAGCACGGTCAGCTTGAACTCCGCGGAGAACAGATCGCTGAGCACGGCGCAGATGGTCTCGGCGTAGCGGCTCTGGATAATGTCCCGCTTGAACTCCGTGGGGGTGTGGATCACCAGACGGTTGTTATTGAGCTCCACGGGCGTGCAGTCGGCAAACCAGGTGTTGAGCGTAGTGGCCGTCCAGCTCTCGCTCAGGACCGCCAGGACGCTGTTCCATATATCGTTGAGAGAGTTCACGGCATCGATCTCCTTTTTCTGTTTGCCATGGAAAAATGACGATAATCCAACTAAGACATTCTATCATTTTTTTGTGCTCTTGTAAAGTAAAAAAGCAAGATATAATATTTAATATGTATTACAATAAAAATGATAACGCCGCGCCCTTCATTGACTTTCCCGAAAGAGCGAATTATACTGATTTCATGTCAAAAGACCGCGGAGGAAGGAAAGCCATGAGAGAGGAAAAAAAGGCGATCGCCGCCAAAAAAAGAAGACGCCGGCTCTGGATCGTGCCGGTCATTGTCCTTCTGCTGCTTTCCGGGGCGGCGGCGCTGTTTCATTTCTACGTGGTTTTTGACGGGCAGCTGTACCGCCGGGATACGGCGCTGATGGATTTGCGCGGACAGGAGCCGGGGGAGGAGTATCTGGAGCGCGTGCGCGCTGTTTTCCCCCAGGCGGAGGTCCTCTACGATATCCGCGTGGGAAACGAGGTGTACGACGCCGCGGCGGAGAGGATCGTGACCGGGGAGTTCACCGCGGCGGACATTCCCGCCTTTTTGCGCTTTGAGTCGCTGCGCGCGGTGGACGCCTCCGCCTGCGGCGATATGGAGGCCATTCTGGCCCTGCGCCGGGCCCTGCCCGCGGCGGAGGTCACCTGGACGGCGGAGGCGGGCGGTCGGATTTGGGACGGGGATACCAGGGAGCTGACGCTGCCCGATCTGAGCGCGGAGGAACTCCGCGCCGCCGCGGCGCGGCTGCCGTATCTGGAGGCCGTCACCCTTACGGAGAGCACCCTCACCCCTGCCGAGCAGAGCGCGCTGACGGCGGAATTCCCGGATATAACCTTTACCTGGGACGTGCTGATCGCGGGAGAGCGGTTTTCGCCCCAGGCGGAAAGCCTGGATTTCTCCGGTCGGGCGCTGACCGGGGCGGATTTGGAGGAGATCAGGGCCTATGCGCCGCTGCTGGGCGTTTCGGAGGTGCGGCTCCTGGGCTGCGGACAGACCGACGAGGCGCTCATGGCGCTCAGTGACGCCCTTCAGGGCGTCAGCGTGGTGTGGGACAGCGCGCTCTTCGGCGTGGAGTTCACCACCGAGGCGGAGGAGCTGTGCTTTGACGATATCCCCCTGACCGTCGCCGACGCCGGGGAGATCGAGCGGTTCATCCCCTATATGCCCAACCTTACCAAGGTCACCATGCTCCGCTGCGGCATCTCCAACGAGGAGATGGAGGCGCTGAATCTGCGCTATGAGGGGGTGCAGTTCGTCTGGATGGTGAATGTGTACGGCTACGGCGTGCGCACCGACCAGACCTATTTTACCATCTATAACTGTCCCCGGCTCTTCACGAGCAACGGCACGGCCGAGGAGCTGTATTACTGCCACCAGATGGAGGCCATCGATCTGGGCCATTTGCGCGATTACGGCGACACCTTCTTCTTCACCGGCATGCCCCATCTGAAGTATCTTATTATCTCCAGCACCAGCAACCAGTCCATCCCGGAGCTGGCTTCCCTGCGGGAGCTGGTGTGGGTGGAGGCCTTCTGGTGCTCCATGCGGGACATCACCCCTCTGCGGGGCATCACCACGCTGCAGCACTTAAATATCGTCTACAAGCCGGTGAAGACCAACGAGATCGCCGAGCAGGATATCGAGGTACTGAGCTCGCTGACGGGCTTGAAGCGGCTGTGGATCGGCGCGAACATGTACTCCGAAGCGCAGCTCTCCCGGCTGCGCGAGGCGCTGCCCGACACCCAGATCGTGCTCATCTACGATCTGGCCGTCACCGCCAAGGGCTGGCGCACCGACGAGGAATACTATAAAATGCGCGACGCGCTGCATATGTACTATATGACCGACGACGGCGACACCCAGCCCATCAACCCCTTCACCGGCGAGCGGAGCCTCTACGAGTGGACCAACCCCTTTTGACAGGATAAGCGGACCGACTGTCAATACTGTGGAAAGAGAGACCTTTTTATGGGAAAAAACGCTGCTTTTTGGGTGATGCGGCCCTTCAATGCCCTTTTTTGCATTATTTTCGCGCTGTTTCTTCTTCTTTTGATCCTCTCATCGCTTGTGCTGAAAAACAAAAGCGAAACCGTCCGGCGCAGGGCGCTGATCGCGGCCAGCCTTTTGACGCTGGCGGGCTTTATAGCGTACAAGGTCTTTCTGTCCATGGATGCGGAGTTCAGCCGCATCACCGCCGATATGGGCGGCTTCAACTGGTGGGGCGAGCTGCCGCTGCAGCTGTGCAACATCAACATGGTGCTTTTGCCTGTCGCCGTGTGGAAGGATAAGCGGCCGCTGTTGAGCTTCTGCTTCTTTCTGGGCCCGCTGGGCGCGCTGATGGCCCTGGTCATGCCCGGCAACGGCTTTGCGGGCTATTCGCTGCTCCTGCCCCGGATGCTGGGGTACTACGGCACCCACTTTATGATCGTCATCGAGGGACTGGCCCTGGTCTCCTTTGGACTCTTCCGGCCCCGGTTCCGGGACCTGCCCATGACCGCAGTGACCGCGCTGGGGATTTCCCTGGTGATCTTTGCGCTCGATATGCTGCTGCGCGCCAGCGCCCTGCATCCGAAGGCCAACTATTTCTTTGCCGTGGAAACGGAGGGGAATTTCCTGCTGGAGATATTTTATAGATGGCTCCCCCACCCCTGGCTGTATCTGCTGCCGTGCATTGTGATCCTGGGGGCGTATATGACGGCGGTAACGGCTGGCCTCGCCCTGTTTTCCCGAAATAAGGAATAATTCAAAACAAAGCAAAAAGAGACGGATTCCCACGCAAAAATGGCCGCTTTCGCGGCCATTTTTGCGTGGGAATGACAGGCTTGTTTTATTTGGAGACAGCCTCTTCTTTTTATTCCCCGGAGCGCTCCATATAGATCGAGAGAGGCGTTCCGTCGGCGGGGAGCAGGTGTTCCGGCATGGGCTTTTTCTGAAAGCCCAGCCGTTCATACAGCGCGATGGCCCTGCCGTTTTCAGGAACGGGGTCCACCCATACGCGCTCCGCGCCGTTTTTAAAGGCCTCCGCCATGGCGAACGAGAGAGCCTGGGAGGCGATGCCCCTGCCCCGCGCAAAGTTGAAGAGCTTTATGTCCAGCGCGGCGCTGCCGCGCGCCGGGTCGATCTGATAAAAGGTCTCGCCGCAGTAAACGCCGTCGACATAGATCGAATAGTGGTTCGTCAGCGGCCGGTTGGCCGTGATCCACGCAAGCCAGCGGCGCAGCTGCTCCTCCGTCTGCCGCAGCCCGTCGGGAAAGCCCACAAAGCGCATCACATCCCCGTCGGCCCAGAGCCGCTGTACATTTTTAAGGTCCTCCGCGGCAGTCTCCCTGATCTCAAGCATGGGGCTCCTCCTGTTCTCCGAAATACGCGAACAGCCGGTCTACTACGCCGGGACTGCGCGCGTAGTCGAATTTCCGGGCGAAGAGATAATCCGCCCCGGTGTTTGCCAGCTCGTCGAAATCCCCGTCGGTGAAGGTGTAGGGCTTGCCCCTGTTCCAGTCTATGTAGCGCAGGCAGGGGCGGTGATCGGTGGAAAAGGTCTGGGGAGAGAGGGTTTCCCTGAAAGCGGAGTTCATCACAAGCGTCTGGAGAAAGATCTCGTCGCAGCAGAAGCCGGAATGGAAGGTATTTTGTATCCATTCCTCCTGCGACACGGCGTACTCGGCCAGGGCGTGGGTGATGGAAAACCAGTTGGCCCCCTTCTGGATGACCGTGTCCGGATTGTATTTTTTGATCCGGTCCACGCCTACCGCCGACTGCGCGAACATGCAGACACGGCGGAGCGCGGTGCGCACCGCGCGGTTTTGGATGTTGAGCCGCTGCAGAGGGTAATAGTAGCGCAGACGATCGGTGACCCACCGTCCGGGCGCGGCGTGCTGGCAGTGGAGGTAATTGACGCCGGGGGCGCGCGTAAAGTATTCTTCGATCTGCGCGCGGGTTTTCAGGGGCACGTCCACGCCGGAGAGCAGATGATAGTAGTCGTATTTTCCGCGCAGCGCGGCTTTGAGCAGGATCAGCTCGCATTCCACCTGGGAGTAGTGGCCCCAGGATACGCGCACCCGGTCCACAAAGGTGACGCGGGAGCGCCGGGGGATGGCGATAAAGCGCTCGAAGTCAAAGGAGCGCACCTTGGCGTCGATGTGGATGAAAAAGTCCGCGTTTTCGCTGTCGAGGAAGCGCAGCTGCTTTTCCAGAATGGGAAAATTGCCGTGGGCCATGATTAAATAGGCGTGGCGGAGCGGTTCAGCCATGGGTACACCTCCTTTTCCGGGGCCGTTATTACGCGAAACTGACCTTTTTCTTCAGCTCCAGCGCCGTGGCGCTGGCCCGTTCGGCCAGATCCCCCAGCGTCTCGCCGCAGGGGACCACGCAGCTCTCGTTCATCTCCAGCTCCCGCTGCAGCAGATAGGCGTCGGCCAGGGCGGCGGCGTCGCTCTGGCGCAGCACGGCCACGCTCCGGGAGGAGAACAGCAGCGCCCTGTCCGGGGACACCCGGCCGCAGAAAACAATCCGCTGGCAGGCGCACAGGGCGTCCGTGTCGGCCAGGGAGTCGGTGAGCCCCGGCGCCATCACCGGCACGATCCCCGCCATGCGGGCGATGGCCAGGGCGGCGCCGGCGCCCGCGCCGGAGGTGCCCCGGTCCGCCACAAGGGAGGGCAGCTCGCCCCTGGCGCAGCTGCCGCCGGCCTGGCACAGCTTTTCCATGTCCTCCCTGGTGAGACCGGCCTTCAGCTTGCCGTCCACCACGCCGACGCAGCAGGGGACGCAGTCCCGCCGCCAGAAGGCCTGCTCGCGCTCCTGCAGGGCGGCCAGGTTTTTGGGATAGGACAGGCGCATAAAAAACCCCGTCTCGATGGCGACGATGGGCGTGCCCACCTTCAGCGCCGTCTGTACCGGGGGAGAGAGCTCAAGATACCGGCTGGCCATATTCGGACCCTCCTTGGGGAGATATTTGATAGTATTTTACCTAAAACGGCACAATAAATCAAGTGCGGACAGGAGGGGGAGAAATCGGGATTTGTCGTCGTCACAAGCTCCATATCATTCGCCCTGACCGCGCGATCGAAAGATGCGCGGCACACCCGGCATATTCCTGCCGGGCGTGCCGAACGAGCGTTCCTTACTCATTCGGCGGGCTCACTCATTGCGACTCGCCAAGAGCCGGGCTTCGCCCGGTTGCTCGCTTGCACAGCGCCTGCGAGCGCAAGTCCGCTGCTCCTCCTCTCCAAACCGCACCCACTGCGTTGGGCTGCGGTTTGGTGCCCCCCATCGGCGCTGCGCGCCACTTCCCCCAGAGGGGGAAGCAAGCTCTTGCCTCCCCCTGGGGGGAGGTGCCGAGCGGAGCGAGGCAGTAGGGGCGAAAGCATCTCGACAAATCCCAATTTACTGAAGTCCTTCCCAGGGCCGTCGGGGACGCCGGCCCCTACAAGAGAGAAATCAGGTATTCTTGTAGGGGACGGCCTCCCGGACGGCCCGCCGCAAGACCTCTACAAATCCCGGTTTATCACAGCTTTTTCCTTATCCTTCCCACGATCAATATCCCTGGGATGAGGAGAAGCGTCAGCGCGGCGGTGCCCAGGGGGATCAGCTCGCGGGCAGCCCGCCGCAGGGCCAGGGCCGTGGGCGCGCACAGCACCGCCCCGGAGAGCAGCGGCGGCAGGCACAGCCACACCGACAGCGCGCGACGCCGCGCCCCCGCCCCGAAGAGCGCCGTGCTCAGCGCCGTGGAGGATACCTGCAGCAGCGTCCCCAGCAGCAGAAAGTCGGCGGCCACCCACTGGGCCACCACCAGCGCCTCGATCCGCTCCAGCAGATGGGCGATGCGCACGCTGCGTATCATGACAAAAAAGGGGTAGTTCATCTGCTCTGTCAGCCCTGGGCCGAAGGTGCCCACTGTGGCGGCGCACAGCAGCGCGCCCAGTCCCGCCAGCGCCAGCAGAGGCAGGGCGAAGGCGGCGCCCAGGGGGCCTTTTTCCACCCGGTCGCCCAGAAAGCCCAGCAGCGCACCCGTGGACAGGGCGTTCAGCAGCGGCAGCGCGCCCTTTGCCGTCCCGGCCAGGGAGCCGGGCGGCAGCGGCCAGAGATTCCGGACCTCCATGTTGGGCAGGCAGAAGAGGAACACCAGCGCGAACACCGCCCCCAGCGCCGGGGCGATCAGCTCCGCGCAGCGGCCCAGGGCCTTCAGCCGGCCCAAAGCCGCGCCGGCGCCCAGCAGCAGCATCACGCCGCCGAAGAGCCAAACGGGGCTCTCCGGGTACACGGCGGAGACGAAGCGGTCCGCCCCTGAGCGCAGCTCAAACCCGGCGGCAAAGCTCACCCAGAGCGCGCACAGCGCCGCCGCCGCCCGGCCCGGAGCGTCGCCCAGGCAGCGGCAAAAAAGCTCTCCCAGCCCCTCTCCGGCCCGCCGGGAGCGCAGATACCGGCCCCACAGCAGTCCCAGCACCGCCGCCGCGGGCATGCACGAGAGCGCCGAGAGCCATACGCCCTCCCCGGCGGCGGAGACCATGGCGCCGGGGGCCTGGCGGATCAGCGGGGAGATCAGCGCGCACCACAACAGCAGCGCCAGCTGCCGCCGGGAGAGCACGTCCGGTCTGTCATCCCCCATGGCCCGACCCCTCCTCTCCGCCGTGGGCGCCGCCCTGGATATCGTAGGAGCGGTCGAGCACGGCCTCCGCCGTCAGCCGCCAGGAGAGGGACGGGAGAAAGCTCTCCCTCTCCACCCCGGCGCGGAGGGCGCGGTACAGCTCCAGAAAATCGGCGTTCATGTCCCGGCTGCGGCGCAGGGCCTCCGCCGCCTGGTCCCGCACGGCCTCGGCCAGAGAGAGCTCCAGCCGCGTGAGAGCGTCGGAGGTGAGGGGCCCGGCGCCGGAGACCTCCACGATCCCGGCGCGCACGGCCAGCCGCGCCTCCAGCGTCAGAGCGCCCTCCCTGTCCCGGACGGGCGAGAGCTCCGCGCTCTGGGAGAGCAGCTCCACCGTGACGCTGCCGCCCTGCCCGTCGGGCAGCACATACAGCGCCTCCCCCGGCAGATTCAGCAGCAGATTGGCGCCGCGGGCCTCGTCGGGGGTCAGATACCCTATGAGCGCGGCGTCCTTGAGCACGGCGTAGCCCTGGGCTCGTACGGTCAT
>Ga0079305_1003152_pt1 | contig 11876 bp, 5 predicted proteins | sample LMS_cellobiose_e_FD_79183 | JGI IMG/M metagenome (GOLD analysis project Ga0079305, IMG submission 79183) | Rumen-fistulated moose microbial communities from Alaska, USA - LMS_cellobiose_enrichment | ecosystem: Host-associated > Mammals > Digestive system > Stomach > Rumen fluid ... | reverse complement strand
TTTGTGAGCGAGGGTCTTCGCCGCTTCGAGATAGACCGGATCCAGCGTCGAGTCGTAGATCTTGAGGACCGCGCGCAAGGCCCATGAGCACTCACGGGGCGTGGGGGGGTGGATGCTGGGCTGGTAACCCGGCGCCATGGCCAAGGCGATGTGATCGCCCAGCAGGCAGACGGCGTCCATGACGCTTGCTTCGCCCGCAAGACTCCACGCGTCCACCATGCCCGCCGACCAGGTGTGACCGTTGGCCGCCGTCTGGTAGTAGTTGTAAAAACTGCTCCACATCTTGTATTTGCCGGTATGTGCCGCGCGGTGGCCGAGGTCGGCGCCCACGTAATAGGGATCGGGATAGGCGTGGCAGGTATCCACGTCCGCCTGATGACGGGCCGCCGCCAGCGCGTGCCGGAAGATCTTCCGGTTTCCGGTGCGCAGAAAAGTCATGAAGAGACCATAGGCCATGTCGTATTCGTTGTTGGTCCAGTTTTCGCCTTTCTCGCCGAAGCTGTCGCCCCAGTTGAAGAAACCGTACTCCCGCTGTTCGTGCATCTGCGCGAGACGGGCCTCGAAGCTTGCAACGATCTTCTTGTCGATCTTGTCGAAGCCCGGGGTGTCCAGTCCGGGGAAGACGCCCGCCCTGCCATACCACGACGGGGGCAGAACGGCGATGACGGGCAGGTTCAGAGCCGCCTCAACATCGTTTCCTCCCGAAAAATCGAAACGCATCCGCTCGGTGAAACTCATGCCCCACTTCATGCGGTAGGAGCCGTCGCAGAAGGGATAAACCAGATGGTAGGGCAGATCCCGGTTGAAATCCTCATGGGGCTGGCGGGGCAGAAGTTCGATGACCACTTTGCCGTCTTTGACGGAAAAGGCCTTGGGCCAGCGCTGCCACGCCTGCGCCGCGCCGAAGGAAAGTTCTTCCCCGAAGGAGGCGGCGCCGCTGATCCGTCCGGCGATCCGGGGACCGCCGTCCGCGGAATAAAACTCATCCGTTTCCTGAAAGACGCGCTCCGCCGTGACCGGAGACCCCTTCACCACGGAAACGGTCAGTTTCCCCTCTGCCTTGACCGGACGGTATTCCACGTCCAGACGGTTCAGGTCGGAAAACTCCCGGGCCAGTTCGGTGTCGATGTGGGTGAGCTCGATCTCGCAGGCGTCGCTGCCGGCAAAGAACGTGAGCCGGGCCACGTAGTCCATGAAGCTTTTGCCGCCTTTCCAGTACTTGCCCGCGACGCGCAACGTCAGGCGCAGGGGACCGGCTTCGCTGATCTCGAAACGGACGGGCCGGCGGCCGGACATGGTGAAATCCTTGCCGGACAGGGCATCGGTCAGCACCACGCCCGCGGGGGAAAACCCGCCGACGCGGACCTTGTTCTTCACGACGGAGCGGATGAGATTGAATTTCTTCTTGTCGATGAAAGCCCTCATCTTCCCCGTATTCACGATCAGCGTGTCGGGTCTCTCCTCGAGGGTGATGCCTTTGACCTTCTTCGCAGTGATCTTGTTCCCGAACTCGGCGAAGCAGCGCTTCTCCCCGCCCGCCTTCAGGGCGACGGCAAACTGGACGAGAGCCCATTTGATGGAGTCGTCTTTCCAGAACCCCGTGACGGAGACCTGAGACGGGATCTCCTTGCCCGAAGAGTCCGTCACGCGGATGTGCCGCGTCTGATAGACCGCCCCCTGCGGCAGAGGCAGACCGAAACGGACCCATGCCCGACGGTCGATCCCCGCCTCCTCCTTGAGCATGACGGGAACGCGCTCGAACGCGACGGCACAGGGCTTGTCGACTTTCCCCCCGTCGACGAAGCGGGCGATGGCCGCGGGACGGGGGTTCTGCACCTTCTTGTCCGCCCGCTTCATCACCTGCTCGGCGGAGTTGCCCCTGTTGCGGCGGTGATAGAGCTTGAGATGGGGTCCGTTGTACCAGAACTTCTGTTTTTCCTCCTCGGTCATTTCCGCGAACAGCGCGGGAAGCACGGCGGCGGCAAGCAGCGGAACAAGGAATTTTTTCGATCTGACAGTCATTTTCGACCCCTCGGCAAAAGTTTTTATCCTGAAAGTTGTTATCCTGAAATTTTTTCCTCTCCGGGAGTTCTTCCGAATATCTCCCGCTTCAACTCACGGGCGCCTTCGGCCCGGGAGGTGAAGAACGCGTATTCCCAGCAGGTGCAGCGCTCCACATAAGGCGCGGCGCAGTTGATCTGCGCCCGGACCCGGACCGGCGACGCGGCCTGAAAGAGATCCGGGCCGGAAAACTTGATGCGCCGGAAAAGTTCGATGTTCGCCCAGAGAGGATAGCCGAAATGATCGGCCACGACCTTCCACCGCCGCCAGAACTCCGCCGCGTGAGGCAGACTGCAGCAGCCGGTGCCCACGGAGTCCTGCGGAGAGAGGATCATCTGCGGCAGGCCCTCCAGCATCGCCTCCCAGAAGTCGATGAAGTCCTGCGCCGGTCCGGGAACGTACATGGTGGCGGGTGAGATGAAGAACTTTTTGTCCGGCGCGGCCTCGGCCAGACGGCCCAGATAGTTTCTGTAGATGCGGTTCAGCCGCTTCTCGAACTCGGGATCCCGGCCCAGGAACATGCTCTCGGAGACATAGTAGATCCCCGCAAAATCCGCGTCGCGCTCCAGAAGCTCCAGCATGCAGGCGATCTGCCGGTCGATGTCGAGGGCGATCTCCCGCTCGCTCATTTTCCCCGCGTTGAACCCGGAGAGGGACCCGTAGCCGCCGAGGAAAACGGTCATGCCGCAGCGTTTCGCCGCCTCCAGCATGGGAGACACGACCTCCCACTGCCGGAAACCCTCCTTGTAAATTTTGGAGGCGTAATAGCACTCGCGCAGTTCATTCCAGAGGGCGGCCTGAAAGATCACGGTGTCCAGACCGTCGCGCTTCATCTCTTCGAAAAGGGCGGTCCATTTCCCGCAGTCCCAGCCGATGGTCGGGAGCCCCACGTAATCGGGGGCGTGGGCGCAGATGAAACTTGCCGAGATGGGCATGGCGGCGGGCACGTCGGGCGTCCGGGCCAGATACTGCTCGTTTCCGGCGTAACTGGCGCGGACCATCCCCATGTCTTCCTGTTCGGTTTCGGGAGGCGGCTGCAGAAAATCGAACCCCTCGAAATTCCTGACGACACTCATGAAACACTTCCTTTTCCGGGGTCTTCCGACCCGTAATATACTCCCTTCACCGGGAAAAGGCAAACTGCCGCGGCCGACCGGCCGCAATGGAATGGCGCTGACGCGAAAATCATTTTTTGAAAAAATCCGGATGCGTCGAAAATCTCGCCGGTGTGAAGAAGATCAGGATGGCGCCGCTCTCGGCCCAGGTGATCATGGAGCAGAGCCGCTTTTTCCCGTTCCCCTTGACCGTCACATCGGCGTAGGAAGAAGCCTCCTTTTTCAGGGAGAAACGAACGGTCGTCCCGTTCCGGTCGAAGAGGACCTTTCCGTCCTCATCGTACACCGTGATCGCCCAGGGACCGATATGGGTCCCGTAATACCGGAATTTGAGTTCGCCCTGCGCGGGGACTTCCACGTAGAATTTGCGCATTCCGTTGCGGACCAAACTTACTCTGCCCCGGGCGTCCCCCTCCCCTCCCGCGACGGCGCCCGAGAGAGAACCGATACTCCAGTCGCCGCAGCCGATGTCGCGGACGTCGAGCAGGAATTCGTCGCCCGGCTTGCCCCGGAGCGTGAAACTGTGCCTCTGCTCCTCGACCCGGGGATCGAAGGTTTTCTTTTCGATGACATTCTCCCCCTGTTTCAGCACGAGGTCCGTCGGCAGGATGCCTATCTCCTTTTTGACGAGGGCGCCAGAGGCCCAGCGCTGCATGACGACTTTCGCCTCGGGAGACGTCAGGCGGAAGATGAAACGGCAGGGGTAGTTGGTCCTGACGTGCCAGCCGTACCCGGGGACGGAAAAGATCCGGTCCAGCAGACGCTCCCGGGTCAGCGGGACTTTGGGATCCGTCGTCTCCAGATATTCCGCGAGGAAAGTTTGATACTCCGAGAAAAACTTGCCGTCGATGCCGGGACGGCGCACCAGCACCGCCGCCATCGCCCGGTGGGCGATCTCCGCCAATTTCGGATCCTCGAGCAGCTCCGCCGCCTGTGCCAGCGGGGGCGCGATGATGTTGTTCAGCGTCACGATGGAGTAATTGAGCTTTCTGCCCTTCCGGTCCAGATCGTAGGCGAAGCCGCAGCCGTCCTCGGGATCGAAGGCGCAGCTGATCCACCTGGCGATATCCCGGATGCACCGGAGCGTCTTCTCGTCCCGGTTCAGCCGGTAGTAGTCGCACTGGGCCTGCAGAGCGACGGAAACGATGAAGACCGTGTTGCCCAGCGTGTAGTTGCCCCGGGTCTCGGCCAGCCGGGAGTTGATCTGCGGCCAGATGCCGCCCGAGGGGGGATTGCAGGTGGTCTGCGCCTTGGCGGCCAGCAAGTCCGCCCCCTTGCGGTAGACCGGGTCCTGCGTGGCGACGGCCAGCTGGACGGCGGCGCGCAGAGCCCAGCCGCACTCGCGGGGCATGGGCCCCACGGGACCCCAGACGAAGTTGGGCGCCATGGCCAGCGCGATGTGGTCGCCCAGCAGATACGCCGCGTCCATCACCGTGGAGTCTCCGGCAAGTTCCCACGCGTCCAGCATTCCCTTGACCCACGTGTGCCCGTTGGCCGCCGACGCGTAGTAATTGAAGGGATAGCTCCAGCTGAAGACCCGCCCCAGCATCCGGCCGCTGTGGCCCGGTCCGTGGATGACGTTGCCGCCCACGTAGTAGGGATCGGCGTAGGCGTGGACGATATCCACGTCGGCCTGATGCCGCGCCGCCGCGAGGGCGTAGCGGTAAAGCTCCCGGTTCCCGGTACGGATGAAGGTCATGAAACAGCCGTTGGCCATGTCGTATTCGTTATTGGTCCAGTTCCAGACGTTCTCGCCGTGGCTGTCGCCGTAACTGAGAAAACCGTACTCCCGGTTCCGGTCCCGCTCCGAAAGCCGGCCTTTGAAACTTTCGAGGATCCCCGCGTCCACCGCCGCGCTCGCGGCCTTCACGCCGGGATAGACTTTCGTCTTACCGTACCACGACGCGGGCAGTACGGCAACGACGGGCATGGACATTTCGGCTTCGTTGACATCCGCGCGGCCCGGAGCAAGTTCGAAACGCATCCGCTCGGTGAAACTCATGCCCCACTTCATCCGGTACTTGCCCTCGCAGAAGGGGAAGCGCAGATAGCCCGGCAGATCGGAATTGAACTCTTTGTCCGTCTGTTCCGGGAGCAGTCCGATCTCCATCCAGCGGTTGTTCCCCGGCTTGTGGATCCGGAACCCCTTGGGGTAGCGGCGGGCGAAATCGGCCACGGCGACCGAGGGGCCCGGCTCATTGCCGAAGCGGAACTCCGCCGTCCCCGGCAGAGCGCCGTCGTGGAGTTTCCCGTCGGCGAGACAGGTGCGTTCGGTCTTCTGGAGAACGTTCGTACGATGCTTGCCGATCACGATGTCCGTCGGCTGGCGGCCGGGGAAAAAGAGGATGCGCAGCAGCGTCATGTCGGTGAATTCCCGCTCGATCTCGCTGTTGACGTGAGTGTAGTCGAGGGTGAACGCCGTATCATCGTAACGAAAACCGATCCTGGCCACGTACCCCATGAAGGTCTCTTTGGGCGTGCCGTAGCGTCCCGCGACCCGGATGGTCAGCCGCTCGGGCCCCTGCTCGATGATCTTCACGCTGTCGGGAACGCGCCGCCCGCCGTACCAGGAGCTTTTTTCGCCGCCGCGGCCCTGGACCTCCACGCCGCTTTTGGGAAAGACGCCCGCGAACTTGCCGTCCAGCTTGATGTCCTTGAGGATGTTGAATTTTTTCTTGTCCACGACGGCGCTGATCCGCCCGGCCATGACCGTGATCGCGTCCTCCGTTTCGGTGAAGCGGATCCCCTTTCTGTCGGCTCGTCTTATCTTGTTGCCCGCCTCCACGCGCCAGAGGGCCTTTTCCCGGGCCGAAAGCGGCGCAAAGAAGCTGATGTGGACCCATTTGAGCGAGCCGCCGCCCCACTTTTCCCCGACGGAGAACTGGGCCGGACGGACTTTTCCCGCGGGATCCTTGACCTGCAGAGCGTTCAGGTCGAAAACAGCGCCCTCGGGCAGCGGGAAACCGAAACGGACCGCGGCCTCGCGGGCGACGCCGGACTCCTCCAGCAGCTCCACCGGCACGGAGACATAGTCCAAGCTTCCCGGCTTTTTGACGTCCTTCCCAAGATGATCCGCAACGGGGACCGGCCGGGGATTTTGGACCTTGTAATCCGCCAGACGCCGGACGTGTTTTCCGGAGATACCCGAGTTGCTCAGGGGCAGCAGCCGGATCTGTTCATTGTCAAGCAGATACTTGCCTTTTGCTTCGGCGGACGCGGTCAGCGCCCCCGCCGCCAGCAGAATGGAAAACAGATGAAACGTTCTCATTTTCCCCTCAACGTACGTTTCTCACAACTCCCTGTATCCGTTCCAGACGACATTCAGCGTCTTTCTGTTCCCCGGGTCGACGGTCTTGTAAAAATTCCCGCCCTGGCCGACATTCACGCCCCCGACATGACCGTCGCCGTACAGGACGTTGACCCGACCGCCGTGCCGCGGATCGGGATTCCCGATGGAGGGCCGGTCGGCACCGGTCACATCGGATTCCATGTAGGTGATGCGGTAGTGACCGCACTTGTATTTTCCCTCGTAATAGGCGTAGCTGTCGGTGACGAAGATCATCTTCGAAGCCTGGGGGATATCGGCGTATTTCATGTTCGTGTAAGCTGTCACGTTGCCGTTGCTCTTGCCCCTGCGGACGGTCCCGGAACCGGCGCAGTAATAGGAAAACCCGTATCCGATGAAGCGGAAATTCGTGTTCGGCCGGCTTTTGAAACCGTCATCCTGCGTGAACACCGAGTGACCGGTGGACGGCAGGGAATCGCAGAGAAAAACCTCTTTTTTCGTGAGATTCTCCTGAGCCATATACGCCGCCCAGAGGGCGCTGTACCACGCGGAGTTATAGCGGACCCAGTTGTTCATGTAGCGGATCACGCAATCGTCGAACGCCTGAGCATAAAGCTGGAACGCCATTCCCTGCTGCTTCATGTTCGATACGCAGCGGGCGGCGCGGCCCCGCTCCCGAGCCTGCTGCAGGGCCGGCATGAGCATCGCGGCCAAAATGGCGATGATCGCGATCACGACCAGCAGCTCGATCAAGGTGAATCGGTTCCGTTTTTTCGTCAGTTCCATCATTTTCTTTGCCTCCTTCGGTTATCAGAGTTGCAACGGTTTGTCTGCATCCTGCAAAATTTCACAAAGCGCCCTGGCGCACCAGCTCAGCCTTGAGCACGTCATAAGACGGGATCCCCAGCGCGGCGGCAACGCCGGCCGCCTGTCCCGTGGCCATGCAGCAGGGGGCGTAGCGGACCGAGGTGGCGGCCCGGGGTTCTACGCTGATGCACCGGCCCGCGGCGGCAAGATTGACGATCTTTTCGGGGATGAGCGCGCCGTAGGGCACGGGCCGCGTCCCCCGATGATCCCTGCCCCACGGGCTCCTGAAGCGGTCCACGAAATGATCTCCGTAAGAACGCCTGCCGTTGGCGACCCCGTCGGGGACGGGAGTGTTTTCGTCGATGTCGTGACAGGTGATCACGGTCCGCCCGACGATGACGCGGGAACAGCGGACGCCTATCGCCGGGGCGACCGCGCTGATGCGGCAGTTTTCGAACCCGGGGACCTTCTCCCTGAGCCAGCGGTGGATCACATCCACCTGTTCACGAAGTTCCGTATCCATGCGCGTCCGGTCGAAGGGATCCAGCGCGTCCCCCCGGACGGCGGAGAGGTTGATGAGGATATCCCGGCCGTCGCACCCCACCCGGGTCCCCATGAAATTGTTCTGCCACGGATAGGGAAAATCCAGCGAGGAGAAGAGCTCCCGGATCCTCGGCTTGTCGAAGTTCTCCACCCCGGTCACCCGGAAGAGGACGGTCTTTGTCATGGATTCGGACTCCTCCGCCGTCACAGTCCGGCCCCCCGCCATCGCCGTCAGAACGGCGTCGCCGGTGGCGTCGACGAAGTGATCGGCTTCGAAGGTCATTTTGCGGCCGCAGCAGAATACGGTGACGCTTTCGATCCGGTCATGCGCGCACACCGCGTCGATGACCGTCGCGTAAAAAAGGAGATCGACACGGGCCTCTTTCAGCATCCGCGTCATGGTGAGCGCCGCGTCGAACTCCGACGTCTTGCAGGCCGGAGCCCCCCCGAAGTATCCCCAGCGGTCGCCGAGGCGGTCGAGAAATTCTTTGAAAACGCCCCGGGGCGGCTGGTCTTCGAAGGTCTGATAGGGCGTGAACACGGGACACCCGGAGAAGACCGTCACGCCGCCCGGGGAGGCATTCCCGTCCAGCAGAAGAACCTTTTTCCCTGTCCGCGCCGCCCCCACGGCAGCTCCGAAACCGGCACTGCCGGCCCCGACGACGATCACATCATATTTCATCGTTTCCTCCCGATTTTCACCCGTTGCTCTCTAATATAGCCAAAAACAGGGTCGCCGCAATGCAAAAAGATGTTGTTTTTTTATAATTTCATGCTATTTTAATTTTACAGCATAAAAAATCCGGGGGGATCATGTTTATTTCCGACCTGCCGCCGGACGAGGCGGCGATGAAAATACGGGGGCTGTGGCCGGTCCTCGAAAAGGCGTTCGGCGCCACGCTCACGCTCCACGATCACGCGGGGGTTTTCACGCTTCCCGACGGAGTGAAACTTCTGCCGGGAAAAAATCTGCACCGTTCCCCCTGCTGTCTTTTCTGGTACGGGGCAAGGGAGCGCTGCAACGACCATTGCAGTTTCGGCGCGAAGCGCGTGGCGGGAACGGCGAAGGCGGCCTTTGTCTCGACATGCTTCTGCGGCGTCACGGAACTGGTGATGCCGCTGTTTGCCGGAAACGTCCACGCGGCGACGATCTTCGCGGGGGCGTACAGAAAAAAAGGTTTCGACGACTCTTCCTTTCCCCTGCGCTATCGGAAAATCTACGGGGAACTCCCCGAATGGGACGAGGCGAAGCGACCGGAACTGGAAGCATTGCTGCTGAGCGCGGGATATTCCCTGCTGCATCTGGCCGACGCGCTGAGAAGCCGCTACTCCGTCGAACAGGGGCGTCCGGGCCGGATCAGGCGGTTCTTCCGCAGCCGCTTTGCCGAAAACGTGGGCGTTGCCGATCTGGCCGCCGATCTGGAACTTTCGGAGTCCCGGACGGAGCATGTCCTGCTGGAAACCTTCGGAACGGGTTTTTCGGAACTGCTCCGGCAGGAAAGGCTCCGACAGGTGGAAAAACAGCTCGGCGAATCCGATCTGCCGCTGAAAAAGATCGCCCGGATGACCGGATTCAGCAGCGAATACTATCTCAATACCGTCTTCAAAAAAACGCACGGGATCCCTCCCGGCGTCTGGCGCAGGAAACGGCAGAAAAAAGGAGGAACGGTCCCGCAGTGACCGCCCCTCCCGTCGGAAGCGCCTCCGTTTCCCCGTCACGGACGGGGACGGGCCAGGAGTTTCCCGGGCGCGACCTTGAGCATCGCGCAGTTGCCGGCAAAAAGTTCCAGAGCAAGAGTCCGCTTTTCGCCGACGGCAGGTATCTCGCAGTCGATGCCGATGCCGGTGTCTTTCATGTCGGTGACAAGTTTTTCGCCGCTTTTCGAGAAGAGGATCCCGCCCTTTTCGTCTCTGACCGTCAGGCCGAAACGGCCGCTGTGCATGGGGGCCAGACGGATCTTGACCGTCTCTCCCGGCAGCTGTTCGAGGGTATATCGGCCCGTGACGGCGGCGACCAGCGTGACGGCGCCCGCGGAAGTGTCGTGGAATATGTCGCAGTCGGGCGTGCCCGAAATGACCCACACGGACCGGCCGTCGGTCTCGATCTCGACCGTGTACCGGGTCCCCGCAGGACCGAGCGTGAGGGGAAAGTGCTTCACCAGTTTCCCGATCTCCGTGGGCAGGTTTTCGTGTTTCATGACGACGTTTCCGGAAGAATCCGTCACGAGGAGTTTTTTGATGACGGGCTTGGCGTTCCAGCCGTTGTAATTGCTCCACTGGATGTCGGCTTTTCCGCCTTCCTTGCGTGAGACGACGACGTAGCGCGCCGAACCGCGGTGCATGACGCTGCCGGTCTGCAGACGAGCCAGATCCCGCCGCCACACGCTGCGGTCGAAGGTCGCCGGCACGTCCTGAGGCTTTTTCGCGCGCCGGTCGGCGGCCGCCTGCAGGACGTCCTCGATGAAAAGAAGATGCAGAGCGATGCTCTTGCCCGAAGCGTCCACGGGGCACATCGAGAGCGCCTTGAAGGCGGCAAGCCCGGCAAGAAAGAGCGCGCGGTCGCCCGAGATCGCTCCGGCGCGGATGACGCCGGGGGCGATGAGCGCGTTGTAGATCGCCGACGGAAAAGTGCTTCTCCCCGCGGGAGTGACGTCATACCAGAACAATCCGCCCAGATCGGGCGAAAAGGTCTTTTCCACGAGCCAGCGGCCGAAATCCCCGCATTTGGCGGCGACGTCGGCCCTTCGGGTCAAGTCATGGTAGTCGCAGAGCGAGTTGAGCAGGATTCCGCACATGAACACGGCGATGCCGCCCCGGCCTCCGCCGGTGCGGTTCATGTACCAGTCGGTCTTAAGATCGACGAGGTCCATCAGGTACTTCGCCAGCGCATCCGCGGCCTTGCGATACTCCGGACGGCCGCTGGAGCGGGCGATCTCGCACAGGGCGATGAGGTTCCACGCGCCGTCCCTGATCTGGACAAGTTTCGTCAGCGCGGGGAGCCAGGCGAAGGTGAGGTGATCGGCCAGGAGATACGAGGAATCCATGGCCGTCCCCTCCCCGAAAAGATGCCACGAGTCCACCATGCCGCGCAGCCAGTTGTGTCCGCTGTAGCCGTCGTTGAAGCGGCAGCGGTAGGGCCAGCTCCACCGGCCGTAGGTCCCCGTGTGGGCGCAGGAGTGCTGGATGTTGCACCCCACGAAATAGGGGTGCAGATAGGCGTGGACGATATCCACGTCGGCCTCGTGCCGTGCCGCGGCCAGCGCGCAGCGCAGGACTTCGCGGTCCCCCGTCCGCAGGCCGAGGAGGAACATGCCGTGGGGCATATCGTATTCGTTGTTCGTCCAGTTCTGACCCTTGCGTTCGCCGAAGGAATCGCCGTAGCTGAACGCCCCGTATTCGCGCTGGTTTTCGCGACGTTCGAGATTGCGCTTGAAGAGTTCGAGAGCCTCCTTGTCAATCCCGGCATAGAGTTTTTCGAGGGCCATGCCCTTCCAGACGCCGGCTTCGGCGTACCACGCGGGAGGAAGCGTCGCGATGACAGGCAGGCTCGACTCCGCGGCGGCGGCCTTTTCGGAGAGGGATTTGCCGAAGCGGAAACTCAGCCGTTCGGTGAAGGAGACGCCCCACTTGATGCGGTGTCCGCCGCCGCAGAAGGGAAACTGCAGATAGTAGGGAAGATGTTTGCCGAATTTCTCATCGGGCAGTTCCGGCAGAAGTTCGATGCCGACCGTGCCGGTCTTGGGATCGACGGAGAACCCCTTGGGATAGCGCTTCCACGCGTCGGCGATGGTGATCGTACCTTCCATTCCCTTTTCGGTGACGAACTTGATCCCGCCGGGAAGACGGGCGGGAAACGGCTTGCCGTCGGCGGAGACGGTTTTGTCGTCGAGCTGGACGACGCGCCCGGCGTCGGCGGGGACCTCAGTGCCTGCGGTGAAATGCCGCCACGCTTTCAAAGCATTCCCCTTGCCTGTGGAGAAGCCGATGGTCATGGACTTGATGTCCGTGAACTCGTACCGCATGTTGGTATTGATGTGGGTGTACTCCAGATCGAACCCCGGCAC
>Ga0079305_1003150_pt1 | contig 11879 bp, 14 predicted proteins | sample LMS_cellobiose_e_FD_79183 | JGI IMG/M metagenome (GOLD analysis project Ga0079305, IMG submission 79183) | Rumen-fistulated moose microbial communities from Alaska, USA - LMS_cellobiose_enrichment | ecosystem: Host-associated > Mammals > Digestive system > Stomach > Rumen fluid ... | reverse complement strand
CTTTGATTACAAACTTGGTATCCCTCCCTGCAAACACCTTCACCAAATCCATTCCCGGCCGCACCGTTACCTTGCGGCACGCACAGGCCTCTTGCGTCATCAGCGTAATCGCTACAACGCAAAGAAATAATATGTAGGTAAGCTTTTTCATTTTGATGGAAATAATGATTGCATTTGGTTATAGAGGGAATCGTTACCACGAACATTTCTTCATCGCCTTACGGGGCCTACGTTCATCGCCTTTCGAACCCAATGTTCATCCCGCCACGAACCCTATGTCGGTTGACCAATGAACCCTATGTTCGGAGAACGGGCTATAGCATCGGCTTATCGTAGATGGGCAGAAGTTGTTTGCTCACACCCTTGGTAATCGGGTAAAGCCTTGTGCCGGACCCTCCGGCGAGAACTATTCCTTTCATTTGCTATATAGTTTTTGTATTATCTTCACTCATCCACATCACCTGATTCTTCAGATTCGTTCTCATCGCAACTGCCTGCTCGGCAAGAATGAGTTCGAGAAGAATCTTCCCTATTGGGCTTGGATTTAATAAATCTATCACTGCTTTGCACATATCGACATCCAATTGGACACGCTTTTCAACAGTATCCATTGTAACAATCCCACTTGCAAGGTCACATTTGATATCTTCCACGAGTTGACCAGAATAAATCGCCTTTAGTTCTCGCACAACTGCACGTTGCCGGTCTGTCACCTGGTCGTCGTTAAGGTCCAATATCTTCTCAAGAGCATTGACTACGGCCTTGATATGGTCGCAGAAGGACACGTGCTGTAGACAATAGTATTTATGAATGTAGTCTTGTGGCACCATATTATGTCTTTGCTGTTATTTCGGCAATTTTACTTTATTGTGACTATTCTTAAGCGTGAAAGAATGGCATCATTCACCATGCTTACAAACGCATAGTTGGCGAACTTCGCTGCTTCCTTCTGAATCGGATTCAAGTTAGGATTATTATCTGTATTCCTGTTATACGCTGTGAGCAGTTCTGTCATCGCAGAATTCAAATCCTGCGGCGTTATCAATTGCCCGGGCACCAGATTAAGGAGGACATTCAACACTCTCTGCATTGACGGCATGTCACGAAATGCATTATGCATATCATTAAGAGCCACGAATCTATTTCCGAGCATTCTGCAAACTATTTCCTGGGCGAGGCCTTCTGGGGTAATGGTGGGGGTGAACATATCTATTAAGCATCTTTCCAATTACTTATCAACTGGATATTATCACTATGAGGCTTATGCACCTCATCTATTTTATCTATCTGAACGATTACCGGCAACTCGGTTATGGAGCCAGACAGGATGCATGCTCCCGTTGGAAGTATAGGTAGTGTATCAATCGACAACTTATCTAAAAAGGATATGGCTTTCTCAACCATTTCTATATCTCTATTATTTATTAGCCTATGAATAAAGTAGTTGTGAAGCTGAGAAATGATAGTAGGTGAAATATCTGAGGGCCGTTGGCTCGCTATGGTCATAAAGACGCCATACTTCCTTCCCTCTTTTATAATCTCCTCAAAAGTCTCTAACCTGAAATCTTTCCACGTTTCACTTTCTCTTTGAGACTCATACGATAGGATATTATGGGCTTCATCTATGATGATATTCAAAGAATGAGTGAGCGCATCCGCATTTCGAAGATTTTTGTGTTCATTGTACAACTTTACAGATAGGAGCATAGGGATAAGCTTTCGCATAGCTATATTCACCTCGTTCAGATTAATAATCGCAAAGTTCATCCCAGCCCAGAAATTCTGGTTGTTATCTATTACGAAGACTTTATCAAAGTCCTTCTGTATCGCTTTAAGTTTATTGATGGCGGGGGCTATATGTTCATTTTGTGCCCTATTACTCAAAACGTCATAGATTAACTGGATATATAAGAAATTGATAATAACATTAAGAAACTCTCCATTCAAATCAAGGGCATTGATGTTTTGTGATAGAAGAAGGGTATCTATCTGCTGGAGATTTTGGGGATCATTCATATAGAACCGCCCCATGTTCGTATTAATAATAAACGTTTGAGCATTTGAATGCCATTCCAGCACACTTCGGTAATCATACTCATTGCCAAAGGCATCCTGCCTCGGGAGAATCTCTTCAAAATAATCTAATAGTAATGTAGCTTTCAGACCATCCTGCATGGTAAGTATTCGTCTTAATAAACCGTGAAGAATATTATGATAATACTGTTCCGGGTTATTTGACGTTCGTACCTTGTTGTAGTAGGATATCGCCCGACTAATAAAGGGTTGCTGAGTTTTTTCTGTGGCATTGGCCAGTATAGACAACAGGTTCACATCCAAGAGGTCCGTATCCTTCAGAGGCATTCTACTTTGTACGCCTGCCTGCCCACGTGTTGACAGGTTATATATTTTCTTTTGAGAAGTTATGCAGTGCTCATGAGCGTATTCACCATTAAAATCGAACAGCAGGAATTTTGCGTTTTCTACAAAACGCTGTTGACCATTAAATTGGCTAAACATCTGCTTATATAGGTTTGCCAATGTATAAGACTTACCACTCCCTGTATTGCCAAATATTCCGATATGACTTGAAAAAAGTCTATCCACACCTATTTTCACCACCATACGCTCCTCATTGAGCAATGTCCCAATTCTAATTGGTGTGTCATCCTTATTCACAAAACTATGAATCTGATCAAATTCGTCATTATCTAGAAGAAAACACTTATTACCAAGCAACGGTAATTCTTTTATGCCTTTATAATACTTCTTATTCTCAATATAACCTAACAATTTCACATAAAGAACTCGCCGCATCTTGTCTTCATGTGCATAATACTGCAAATCGTAGTTCTTCTCCTCTTCTATTTTTTCTCCATCTACCTTTCCTATGATGAAGGTATATCCTTTTGCAATTTTAATATATCCCCCTACAGATACATTTTTTATAAGAGTGCCCTGATAGAACAGATGGGCAAGGTTCTTTTGCTTGTCAACCAACACCTGCACTTCTCTGCCCTGTATGGAAATCACCTCGCCAATTTGAAAAATTGCTTCATGGAGTATAATGACGTTCTTATCCATCGACCTTTAAATAGTATTGCCAATTGCTTTAAGAATCTTGTCGTTAATTGACTCAAAGTCAAAATTTGTTAAATCAGGTATAGGGCCATTCTCCATAGTGACATCTTCTGGGGAAAGAATGCTTATATTATTGTTTCTGCATGTTCCAACTCTGCTTATGTTTGAATAAGTTTCAGCTTTTGCTGCAATGTCATACGCTAACACCAACACTTGTAGTGTTGGATTATTGTTCGCCGCTCTCACAGTAAGCTGTGCTATATGCTCATCTGCAAATGAAAAACCGGCTGATATCAACAAAGCATTGGGCTGCTCTAATGCGTTAGAAAAAATGCGTAGCAATTCATAGAAGTGCATATCTAAAACACTTGTGCTGAATTTGTGCTTGTTCGGGTTGATCATCACTATCTTCTCATATTCAACCATAAAAGCTTTATATGGAGCAATATCAAAGAATGGATCCGATACAATGGCATCTGCCATGCCAATCAATTCATCGATTGTCTTTGTCTCATCAGTAACATCAACAAACTGGGCACCGCCCAAAACCATTACTTTCTCATGTGTTGCATTAACTTGCTCCAAGAGGTCGTCAGATGTAATCTCATGATCAACACCTATTTCCTTCCAGTTGGATGATCCATGAATCTTTATGTAGTTGAATGCAGGTATTTCTGAGACCTTCTGATAATGAACGCTTTCCTTTGTCAGCAGTTTGCTGAAATTATCTTCTTCAAAACGAGTCTCCAAGTGGCCGCTGAAACCATCGTTCAGTTCAATTCCACGGTTATTTGCAGCTCGCTCCATAAACATATCTATATTCGTCGTGAAGACATTCACTTTCTTGCTAAGCAAAGGCATATTTCGCTTTGTAACAAGTATATTCATCGTTTCGAGAAACGACTGATAGGCTTTCATGACTTTATCATAGTCCGCTTTCTTTGCCGGTGTTGCTGCTGCAATGGCGTCCCTGTGATTCAACCAAATAACTTCATTAAAATAACGACGATAAATAGACGCTCGTACCACAGTTGTCTTAACATCATCTGCCTTTAGGCTCAAGTCGGTTAACCACTTCTCAATAGAACCTAACGTTATTAAATATGGGCGAGAAAGGCCTGAACCAAACAAAAAGTTAATCCGGCCAGATTGGAAGAGTTTCTTTATTGTATCGAGTTCCATTTTTACAATATCGTTTGATGGTACTAGTGAACCAGGATGTTCCCCTTCGTCTCAATTATTAATAACTCACTAACTTGCCTATAGAGTCCGAGGTAATAAAGATACATTCCGCTAATAGAGAACAATTTTCCATCTGGGGTATAACTACTTCGCCACATTAGGAATCCCCTTCAACTCATTCTGAATATACTCCAGACTCACAATCTTCTCCTTGGTCTCTTCGAGATTGAGACGACGGGTGTTGTTCGAGTTGAACTCATCAATGAGCACCCGCTTGGTGTCCCCTTCCTTGAAGAACTTGTCGTAGTTGAGGTCACGATTATCGGCCGGAACGCGATAAAAGTTGCCCATGTCCACGGCCTTGGCGGCCTCTTCTTTGGTAAGGAGTGTCTCGTACATCTTCTCACCGTGGCGGATTCCGATGACCTTGATGTCTTCTTTCTTTCCTCCGAAGAGCTCGCAGACGGCCTCGGCCTGCGTGCCGATGGTGCAGGCGGGAGCTTTCTGGACGAGGATGTCGCCGTTACTCCCGTGCTCAAAGGCGAAGAGCACCAGGTCCACAGCTTCGTCCAGGGACATGATGAAGCGAGTCATCGACGGCTCGGTAAGTGTGATGGGGTTGCCATTGCGGATTTGTTCGATCCACAACGGAATCACGGAACCGCGGGAGCACATGACGTTGCCGTAGCGGGTGCAGCAGATCTTGGTGTCTCCGGAGTATCTTGATTTCGCGATGGCCACTTTCTCTTCGATGGCTTTGGTGATGCCCATGGCGTTGATGGGATAAGCGGCCTTGTCGGTGGAGAGGCAGATAACGGCTTTGACTTTTGCCTCAATGGCGGCGGTCAGAACGTTGTCTGTGCCAATGACGTTTGTGCGCACAGCCTCCATCGGAAAGAATTCGCAGGAGGGAACCTGTTTGAGGGCAGCGGCATGGAAAATATAGTCAGTACCGGGAATGGCGCTGCGGCAGGACTCCAGGCTTCGCACGTCTCCGATGTAGAATTTAATCTTGTGGGCGACGTCCGGATATTTGGCCTGATACTCGTGGCGCATATCATCCTGCTTTTTCTCGTCGCGAGAAAAGATGCGGATTTCGCCGATGTCGGTGCGAAGGAACCGCTTGAGGACTGCGTTGCCGAAGGAACCGGTGCCTCCGGTGATCATGAGGGTTTTGTCTTTGAAGATACTCATATTCTTTTCATGCTTTGTTGTCGTGATTGTACCACTTAACTCCTCGTCAAATTAGAGTGTTTGCGAGGGTCAAAATCCGTCAACCCCTCTTCCTATCCAAGAAGCGTTTGGTTAACGAACGGATACATACTATGTATGTATTGGCATCAAAATATGCAAATTTAATGATTTAACCCGATGCTGGCAAATTAAACCTTAACATATTGGCAAAGAATCGACTTCTAGGACAAAGCCGAAATCATTTAAAGCAGAAGAGCTCAAAGATTTAAGCGGAAGCGAAACGAGATAATCTGATGGCAGATTATCGCCATCGATTCTGTACAAGACTGCTGATAATGAGATAGATGAAGATTATCCTCTTTAGCCCTCTATTTTCTCAAGGTACGGAATAGGGATGTATGACACCGCGACGACTGCGACACCAGAAACGGCAACGATGAGTTTACGGTCCTTTTTGATTCGCTTGATATACCCTTCAGCGCCTTTGTAGATACCGCCGGTAACCCGGACCCTCTGGCCAGCTTTGATGACGGACGCGTCTTCTCCGAAATAGTGAAGGTTGCGCCCATGATCTGCAGAAGTGACGAACATGAACATCCGCATCTCCTCATCATCAATGTGCCCCGGACGCTTTGAGTCAGCGGACCGGTAGAACAGGAAGTCCTGCGGATGGTCTTTCTTGAACGAAATCAGCCAGCTCTCCTTGCAGCGGATGAACATCAAGGAATTCACGAGTGGTTTTTCTTCATAATGAAGTCCGCCCTGGTCGTATTTCTCGACGGTCTGCATGGGCACATATGTCTCCACATCAAGGGCGGTGATCTTCTCTCTGAGCGTCGCCGTCCTGTTGTAGAATACTTTCAGGGCATACCACCTGAGTGCCTCCTGGTTCATCGTAGATTCAGAGCAGATTAGGGTAAATATCTATCATTGTTGCAAACACAGGTTAAAGGTAGCAATAATATCGCGAACTCCCATAATTTCTATCGAACTATTATCTCCGAAAGAATGTCATAGGACACAAAACGGTCCTCCGGATCCAGGCGCCCGGATCCGGAATGGCAGATGGTCTGTTATCAGGATAAACGATGGATGGCAGATTATCTTCTGATCTTCTGCCCTGCTGGCTTCATCATCTGACGTGAACGTGCCAGGCAGCGCATGATCCACGCGCGCTCATCTTCTTCCGGATCCCGGCCCCAGTTCCCATGGCTGTACCCTCCTCCCCCGCCCTTGTTTTCGGCAAAGGTCGTCGCCTGGTCGACCATGCCGACGAAAAGAAGTGCCGCACAGGTGAGGATGTTCACTCCCTGACGGCTCATGTCCTGCAGGAGCGAATCATCGAAGGACGAAAGAATCTCTGAAGGCAGAATCCGTTTCATTTCCTGGAAATCCCGAAGGACAGTCCATAGGGCCTGTGTCCCGACTTTATTTAGGGTGAGCTCGGACACCTGTGATATGGCATCCTTAATCTGTTTCTGGAGTTCCTCTTGCCGCTCCTCAGACTGTGAGACTTGACGTTTGAGGTCAGCAAGTTTCCGCTCCGCTTCCTTGAGCTTGCCACGCTTGTCGGCCAGGCTGGACATGATTTTCCCTAGCTTTTCTTGCAGTGACTCTTCCTGCAGCCGTAGGGATTCACGTCGGTCCGTGCCAAGGCCATCATCGGAGAGGGTCTGCCGGATGGAGTCAATCTCCTGTTCGATCTGAGCCTTGGCGGTCTCCAGGTTGGAGACCATCGTGGTGAGACCTTTCATGCGTTTGACAGCCTGCCCTATCTGGCTGTCAAGCTTATGGAGGGTGGCACTCTTTTGGTCCACTTCCCTCTCGAGTTCGTTGCATTGGCCGGACAGTTCCCGGCGGTAGTCTTCCGTGCTCTGGTGCTTGCGATGCGTCTCATGGACACTGTCCCCGCGCTGGAGTCCCCACCTACGGTTCACGGCTGCGAACATATCATGGAGCGCCAGCGTCCGGCTCCGGTATTCGTACTTATCCTTCCCGCAGAACACCTCCTTGAAGGAGATCCGGTTATCGTCCGTCACCGGAATAATGTCGGCATGGATATGGGGACTCCGCTCATCCAGATGGACAACAAACGAGAGAATGTTCTCCTCCCCGAATCTGCCAGCCAGGACATCGTACATATCTTTCGCCCAGCGCTCGATTTCCGGATGTCTCTTGACTGAGCTGTTGTCGGCACCTTTTTCGTAATCGATCTCCTGCTTGCCAAAGGCCAGCTGGCAAAGCCGGTCGTGGGAACCGCTGATGATGAAATCCACCACTGTCCGGATTCTCGGACTCTCCGGACAAGAAGCGTTCGGATCCGGGATGCCGCGTGACCGGATATTCTCATGGAATTTCTCCGGGATGGATTTGCTCTTGTCTACCGGCTGGACCTTCCCTCCTTTCACGACTTCGAAGTTCAATTCAGTCCGGGTCCGGTCGATGCGGCCGTTCTCATTTGCACTGGCCCATCCTTTCTCGGTCCAGCGTCTCTGGTGTTCATTGCTCTGTGCGGTCGTGAATCCTTTCTTCGCCTCGAAGTGGACGACCTGTTTCTGTGTTTCCATTTCTGATTCTTTTTCGGGTTCTTTACTTCCCTTCTCTCCCCTGCTCAGCTTGCTGCATTGTTGGCATTTCTCCCCTTGCCGAGAGGTTAAGGGGGTATTGAGTTACCCACTCCCCTTTGTTCGTGGCAAACGGGCAAGCCCGCTGCCAAAGAGTGAAGATTGTTCCCGGATTCCTGCGCAGGAATCCAGACTTGCCCGGAGCGGCCGATTTCCGGCCGGAATCCGGGCTTCAGGGACCAGTCCGGACTCCGGGCAAGCCCAGAGATCCGGACCGGCTTCAGAGGTCGGGAACGAAGAGGTCGTTCATGAGAAGCGTGAAGCTCATCGGATTCTTCTCCACGGAGAGGTATCCGAGTCCGGAGAGTTTCTGGAGGAAAGCGGTCACCGTATGGCGGTGCCATCCCCAGGCAACGGACAGCTCGGAGACAGTCACCTCGAACGGACCGGTGTGGTTTTTCGACTCGTCCGAATTGTGAACGGCCTGCCGCTGCATCAGGTCACGGAAGGCTTCGTACTTGGTGTACCTTTCACCGGTCTTCTGGTGAAGGAGATCTGCCAGCTTCTTTGGCAGGGAGTGAATGTAATCCGGGCACTCCTGTCCCGGTTCTTTGGTGTTGATTCGTTTCATTGCGATGATTGGTTATAAGGTTTGATTTGCCGGGTAATAGTTGGCATCTACTTGTCTAGAAATGACAGGTACTCCTTGACAGGTATGGAGTAGAAATACAAATGTTTGATGAGAATCTTTTTGTCAAACGGAGGCTCCTCGAATCTCTCCGGGAACAGAAGATAAATGGTAAGTCCCCAGGAAGGATAGAACATCGCCGCGATGATGGTCATGCCGACCGTGATGCTCAGGGTAAAGAGCTGCGGAACTGCCAAGGTGAAAAGGAAGATGGAGAAGGCAAGTCCCTGGATCCTCCGGTCATCATGGATTCTCCGGAAGATGGCAGCCGTACACTTGTCCGTCAGCAGGAAGACCGCCAGTAGCATACCGGGCATCAGCCAGTAAGTCAGAGGCGCAACGTCGGCGACGGCACAATTGAACATCGTCACGAGCAGTGAGAAGGAGAATCGATAGAGTCGCCTCGCCTTGGCGGAGGATGCCATCCAGGTGTAGAACTCGACGAACTGCTTCCCCTTCTTCTGATAACAAAAGAAGGGAGCGATAGTGAACAGGGTCACTACAGCCATCTGTACAATCAGGAAGAATTGTTCCATGTCTTCGGTGGGAATTAATGGAGTGAATGAATACGGTTTGAATGCCACCCGAATCTGGCGGACGGAGATCAATACATGTGCAGGTGGATGACACCGTGGGTTGCATCGGCGATGATCTTCTCCACGTCGTAGCGGCTGAGGTCACACCGCCGCGCTCTCCACATGAATTCCGTATCGGATTCGGAGCGTTCGCGGATCGCCCGGTGAAGGTCACTCAGCGGTATGAACCACTTGTGACCGCGTGGATAGTTGCCATACGTATAGCACGCCTGAAGTGTCAGGCACCGGACCATCACCGTATGGCCAGCCTCCCCGTTCATACTCGTGAATTCGTGATATCCGTCGGCATCCGCTACGATAATCTGGAAGGAGAACTTCCGGATCACTGCCACCATCTGCTTGTATAATCTCTCGTCCATAGCCGGCATTACATGAAATCCGCAACCAGGCGGGACATATCCATCTTGCTGATGACAACCCCGCCACTGAGGTGTTGGGACAGATCAGACTTCAACGCTTCGAGCATGACCTCCAGGGAATCGAAGACATAGACATAGATGGTGTCAAGCATCTTGTCGGAACCGGTTTGGGCATTGAGCTTGTACATCCTTCCGGAGGTAGGGACGGAGTAGGCGCAGCAGTGCTCTCCCCTCTTGGTCGCGGCAAAGGACTCGACGTGGTAAAGGACATTCATATCCATATTGTCCTCCATATCGTCAAGCGCATCACTGATGGGGATTGGTTTGGGGAGATTGTAGGTCAGGAGCGCATAGTCTCCGTAATCGTCGATGCTGTCCAGGTTGTTTGCATCGATCAGCCTGGGAAGCATCGTGGGACCGAGGGTCCTGAAGATGTCAATTTGTTGATGTGTCATGGCTTTAATGAGTGAGTATATTTTTAGTTCGAAAAATGGTACTCTGAATTTGATTCGAAACAAATGAATTGAAAGAAGAGCCGCCTGCTGATTCAGCAATTGCTTTCCCTATTCTGTTAGCTTTTCTTGGAGCCATCCTGCTTCCAGTGGCGCCAAACATCGCTTTTCCTGTGCTCCAATCAGTTCGGTTCGGTTCGAACATGTTCGATTTGTTTTTGTACTGATTCCTAATTACTTGTCCTATTAACAAAGTTATCAGAATCGGCCAATCCACAAAGAAATGGTGGCATTAATTTCATAGAATGGAAACAGGCCGGTATCTTAGTGCCGACCGGCTATGCACAATTACCGGCCAATAGGCCGGTATACAAAATAGTTTCTATCAAAGTACCATTGTTGTGTGAATATTTATTTGTAAATTTGTGGCATAGCATCACAGGAAATATGGCAAAAATCGGTTATCTGTTCCTCTCCAGGAACCTGGTCTCCCGTGAGGAGGATCTTGCATGGATGAAAGCGTTCGGCTGTGGGGATATTATCGAAGAAGAAGGAATCCAGGAAAGGTTCCGTCCGCAATGGCGGCGCATGCTCTCCCATCTCAAGAAGGACGATGAGGTTGTCGTCAGCAGGCTCAGCAATGCCCTTCGCGGTATCCGCGAACTCGGTGTCTTCCTCGGTCTATGCAAAGAGTGCGGGATCCGCCTCGTCAGCATCCATGATGAGATCGACAGTAATGGGGAACTGTTCCCGGAGACAACGGCTGGAATGGTTCTCGATGTCATCAGCCGTCTTTCTCCGGAAGCGACAGCCATCCGCCGTTCCGAAGCCCGCATGCTCCAGCGCAGAAAGGAAATCCACCCCAAGACAGAGAAAGCCGGGATGAAGTTAAAGCGGGAGAAGACGATTGTGAGCATGTACAATTCCGGGCACTCAATCGACGACATCTGGAAGGTCAGTGGCTACCGGAGCCGCACGAGTGTTTTCCGCGTCCTGAATCGAAACGGCGTCCATCTGAACCGTGGCCGCCATCAAGGGCCTCTCGGGAAACGGAAAAAGAAGACAGAGGAATAGTCCCTATTGGCAACAATAGTTCTGGCTGCGTCATTATGCCGTAGCCAACTTTCTCGTGATATGAGAGTCCTATCTCACCGTTAACCTTACCGGTCTCTGCGATGCTCCGAGCTGCCCAGTCCGCGCAGGATAGCGGATATGAGCGGCCTTAGCACCAGGCAGAGGACGATGACAAGGACCAGAGTCAATCCATCTTCCATAACCTTGAACTTTGATTCTTTTCCCTTTGTTCCGGACATTCCGGCCCCGGGGATGCGTATATTTTTCTGCTTTGTGAAAGCTCGGCCGGAAGATGAAGGCAAGCCGGAGACAGAGAATACGCTCTTGTCAAAAGAGGAAGATTGTCTGTCTCCCCTTCCCGGAAGGTTTGGCTTGCCGCATCGGAGGGCGAGCATAGATTTGCAGAAAAGGATATACGCCAATAACCGGGGCCGCCTGAACGGAGAATCCGCTTCGTGTCATAAGAAGATAGACGCCGCAGGCGATGATACTACGATACCTTGATACTTCGGTGGAACGGAACGATGATACTATGGTACTTTGGTACTACAATAAAAAGATCCGCTCCGGAGGATCAGTCCGGAGCGGTGCAGAAAAGCAAGCGGGAGCGGAGAACCCGCTCCCCGGCGGGTTATTGAAGCGCCCCGCCGAGGACGCTGACCTGGGATGCGAGGATCTCAGTCATGGTTCTT
>Ga0079305_1003149_pt1 | contig 11879 bp, 9 predicted proteins | sample LMS_cellobiose_e_FD_79183 | JGI IMG/M metagenome (GOLD analysis project Ga0079305, IMG submission 79183) | Rumen-fistulated moose microbial communities from Alaska, USA - LMS_cellobiose_enrichment | ecosystem: Host-associated > Mammals > Digestive system > Stomach > Rumen fluid ... | reverse complement strand
GGCCTTCACCGGGCCGCTCTCCAGAATATCGGGATAGATGGTGCCCTGCGCCAGAAACGCGATGCCGTCGAGCTTGCGGGCCTCCTCCTCGAACACGCGGATGAACTCCGCGCCGATGATCTTGCGCTTGCGCTCCGGCTCGGCCACGCCCTCGAGCTTGTCCAGGAAGCGGTCCACCGCGTCCACGTAGATGAGGTTCGCCTTCATCTGGTTGCGGAAGATCTCGACGACCTGCTCCGGCTCGCCCTTGCGCAGCAGACCGTGGTTGACGTGCACGCAGGTGAGCTGCGTGCCGACGGCCTTGATCAGCAGGGCCGCGACCACAGAGGAGTCCACGCCGCCGGACAGGGCCAGCAGCACCTTCCCGCCGCCGATCTGCGCGCGCAGCGCGGCGAGCTGTTCGGCGATGAATGCCTCCGCGAGCGCGGGCGTCGTGATCCGTTCCATGTTCTCCGGACGCTTGTTTTCTGACATAGCTTTATCCCTCCGCATTTGTTGTTGAACGGACTTATTATATCTTGAACCGCCGCCGCGCGCAACAGCAAATTGACGCTCCGGCAAAAATCACCGGCCCCGGCACAGCGCACTTGACAAAGAAGCGGACGGGCGCTTACAATACTTTCATCAGAAGAAAACGGAGGGCCGTCCCATGAACGAGAGGTTTGAAGAGCTCGACGAGCGGGAGCTGCTGCGGGAGATCGCGCAGACGCAGAAAAAGCTCGAGCGCCGCGGCAGGATCACGGCGCTTGCAGGCATCGTGCTTGCGGCGATCCTTATCGTGGCCCTGCTCATCTGCGTGCCGGCGGCGCTGCGCACGCTGGATCAGCTGAATACGACCCTGAGCCAGACCAACACGACCATGCAGGAGGCGGAGAAGGCGCTCTCGCAGGCCCAGAATACCCTGGCGGGGATCGACACCATGGTGGAGGGCGTCAACAGCATCGTCGAGGACAACACCGAGCAGCTCAGCGGCACGCTCGAGCAGCTCAGCGAGATCGACTTTGAATCCCTCAGCCAGTCCATCGAGCAGCTCTCCGCGATCGTCCAGCCGCTGGCCCGCCTGCTGAAACTGGCATAGGCCGGAGTGCGGGCGCATATCTGAGCGGAGGGTACCGTCAAGGAGCCGCCGCGCCTGCCCGAGGCCCGGGCGGGTTTCCCCAAACCGCTTTTCCAAAAAAGAAGGGCGGCAAAGCCAGCCGGCTTTGCCGCCCTTGTCTGCCGAGGTTTTTGGACAGGCGCCGCCGCGCTCAGGGCAGGATGCTCCGGGCATGCAGCAGACCTTTGTCCACACTGTCCTCCGGGAAGTACTCCAAGCCCACGTAGCCCCGATAGCCCGTAGCCTCGATCGCCCGGAAAACCGTGGCGTAATCCAGCTCGGAATTGTACAGCTCGTGCCGCCCCGGATTGCCCGCCGTATGGAAATGTGCGATATAGAGGATGTACTGGCGGATCCTCCGGATGATATCGCCCTCCGTAATCTGCTGGTGGTAGATGTCAAAGAGCATTTTCACTCTCTCGCTGCCCACCTCGTCGAGGATCTCGACACATTCATCGGAGGACTGCAGATAATAGCCCGCATGATCCACGCGGACATTCAGCGGCTCAAAGGCCAGAGTGATCCCGTTTTCCTCCAGCATGGGGACAAACGACTTCAGCCCGTCGACAATGCTCTGATGCTGCAGCTTACGGTCAAACGCTTCCTCGGAACCGGTCTGGGAGATAATGAGATCACAGCCGAGCTGCTTGGCGGCCCGTATTGTGCCGGCCAGGGCCTGACGATATTCCTCTCGTTTCTCTGGCAGCGTGAGACTGACAAAATCCGTACAGATGGCAGCGACTTTGAGCCCCGTCTCCCTCTGGATCCCCATAAGCTCATCCAAATCCTTGTCCTGATAGTGCCAGAACTCGATCGTGTCGAAACCGAGCCGCAGCACCTCCCGACAGGCGTTGCCAAGCGGCTGCCCAGCAAAAACAGCGTCTGTGCAAACAGATAGCTTCATACTAGTTCTCCTCTTCTTTTTTGCGCCGCAGCACCTTTTCACACGCTTTGACGATGCTGTCGGCATCCATGCCGAAACGTCTCATAAGATAGTCCTGCTGCCCGACCTCGCCGAATTCGTCATGAACGCCGACAAACTCCATGGGGACGGGACAATTCTGTACCACGATGTCCGAGACCGCGCTGCCCAGGCCGCCCCGGATCTGATGGTTTTCCACCGTCACGATGGCGCCGGTCTTTCGGGCCGACTCCGCAATACACTGCGCGTCCACGGGCTTGATTGTGAACATGTCCACGACGCGGGCGCTTGTGCCCTTTTCTTCCAGCTGCTCCGCGGCCAGAAGCGCCTGATAGACAAGAAAGCCCGCCGCGATGATCGTTAGATCGCTCCCCTCGCGGATAAGCGCGGCCTTTCCGATCTCAAAGCTGCTGGACTCGTCGTAGAGTGAAACGACCTGCTTTCGCGGCATGCGCAGATACTGTACGCCATAGCTTCCGGCCATCTGCCGGACCAGACAGCGAAGCATCACCGGGTCCGACGGCTCCAGAATGCACAGGCCGGGGATCGCGGAGAGCACCGCCATGTCCTCAAAGGACATGTGCGTGCCGCCGTTGTAGGTCGCGGAGATCCCCACGTCTCCGCCGATGATCTTCACGTTGAGGCCCGGATAGGCGCAGCTCATAAAGACCTGATCGCAGACCCGGCGGGAGGCAAAAACGGCAAAGGTGTGGAAGAAGGGGATCAGCCCGCCCACGCTCATGCCGCCGGCCATGCTGCAGCCGTTGGCCTCCGCGATGCCCACGTTGAAGGCGCGCTCCGGAAAACGCTGTGCGAAGGGCTTCATGCCCATGGAGCTTGTCAGATCGCAGTTGATCGCCACGATATCCCGATTTTCCTCCGCGAGGCGCATCAGCTCCTCGCAGTAGACGCTCCGCATTTCGCGCGTTCCCGGCAGGAACTGGTCCAGGAGCTTTACCATTTGAAATCACCTCCGGGATAGCTGCCTTCGGCAAGCCGTCGTTCGATCTCCGCGACGCTCTTCTCGGCCTCCTCCGGACCGAAGTTCAGATAGTGGTTGAATTCCTGGTCCTCTGCCAGCTTTACGCCGAGGCCCTTGATCGTGTCGAGAAGAATGGCGTGCGGCCGGCCGGGCCTGGCCTTTGCCGCGGCGATGGCCTCATGGATCGCGCCATGGTCATAGCCGGGCACCGTGCAACTGTCCAGGCCGAAGGCCGCGAACTTCTCCTGAAGCGGCAGATTGCCGCTGATCTCCTCCAGCCGACCGTCAAGCTGCTTTTTGTTCCAGTCCACCAGAAGGATCAGATGATCCAGACCGTAGCGTACGGCCGTGCCGCACGCCTCCCAGATCTGCCCCTCGTTGGTCTCGCCGTCGCCGACAATGCAGTAGGTGTAGCTGCCGCGCCCCTTGAGCCGGTTGGCTGCGGCAATGCCGACCGCGGCGGACAGTCCCTGGCCGAGGGAGCCCGTGCTCATGTCGACGCCGGGGACCCTCCTGCGGTCTGCGTGGCTCGGCAGATTCGTCCCGTTCCGGTTGAGCGTCTCCAGCCAGGCCATCGGGAAGAAGCCCTTGAGCGCAAGCGCGGCATACAGCGCCGGCGCACAGTGGCCTTTCGACAGGACCAGCATATCCCGATCCTCCCAGTCCGGCCGCGCCGGATCGATCCGCATCTCATAGCCGTAGAGCACAGCCAAAACATCCGCGATCGAGGCTGAGCCGCCGATGTGACCGAAGCCGGCCGCAGCGATCTCCCGCGTGGTCCAGATCCGGATATCCGCGCTGAAGCGGCGGATTTTTTCCTCGTTGAATGCGTCCATCGCACGCTCCGTTCGTCAAAGGCTGCCGCCTACGGAACCCTCCCAGGTGTCCACAGGGGCGGCTTTTTTCTCCTCCTCGGCAAACCAGTGGGTCGTGACGGCCTTTACCTCCGTGAAGAAGCGCACACCGTCCTTGCCGAGACAATGCAGGTCGCCGAAGAAGCTCTCCTTGTGGCCGCTGAACGCGAAGACCCCCACAGGCACGGGGATACCCACGTTGATGCCAACCATCCCGCCGTCCGTACGGCGGGCAAACTCGCGGCTGTAATAGCCGCTTTGCGTAAAGATGATGCTGCCGTTGGCAAAGGGATTGGCGTTCATGATACGCAGGCCGTCCTCGAAGTCCCGGCATCGCTTGATACACAGGACGGGGCCGAAGATTTCCTCCCGGCCGATACGCATCTCTTCCGTCACATGGTCAAAGATCGTCGGCCCCAGGTAAAAGCCGTTTTCATAGCCGGGGACCACGACGCCGCGTCCGTCCATGACGAGGTCTGCGCCCTCCTCTATGCCCAGTTCGATCCAGCGCGTCACCTTATCCTTGTGCGCGCCGTCTACAAGCGGACCGAGGTCGGTTGCTTTGTCGTAGGCGGGGCCGATCCGAAGCTCGCGCGCATGCTGCGCAATGAGAGCGACAAGCCGATCCGCAATGCTCTCCTGAGCGACGACGACCGGCAGGGCCATGCAGCGTTCTCCGGCACAGCCGAACGCGGAGTTGATGATCCGCTTCGCAGTCTGTTCCAGCACGGCGTCTTCCAGGACCAGGGCGTGGTTCTTTGCCTCCGTCTGGGCCTGAACGCGCTTTCCGTGAGCGGCGGCGGCGGCATAAATCTTTTTTCCCGACGCCGTGGTTCCCACAAAGCAGATGCCCCGGATATCCGGATGCGTCAGGAACTGCTCCGATTCCTTTCTGGAACAGGTGACAAGATTCAGCACGCCGTCAGGCAGCCCCGCCTCCTGCCAGAGCTCACAGCAGTACATCGCCGTGAGAGGGGTTTTGGTCGCCGCCTTAATTACCATGGTATTGCCGGTCATGATGCAGATCGGAGTCATCCAGCCCATGGGAATCATTCCGGGAAAGTTGAACGGCGCGATCCCCGCAAAGACGCCGAGCGGCTCCCGGTAAGATACCGTGTCAAAGCCGGAAGAGGTGTTCATCAGGGATTCGCCCATCATCAGCGAAGGAATGCCGCAGGCAAACTCTACCGGCTCTTTGATTTTTGCTATATCGCCAGACGCCTCCGCCCAGTTTTTCCCGTGCTCTCTTGCGCAGCATTCCGTAAGCTTGTCCCAGTGCTGCATCAGCAGCTCGCGGAAACGGTAGAGGATCTGAACGCGCTTCATAACCGGCGTGTCCCTCCAGGCCGGGAAGGCCCGCTTCGCACATGAGATTGCGTAGGACACCTCCTCCGCGCTGCAGCAGGGAACAAGCGCCTGGACCTCGCCCGTGCTCGCATTGTACACGTTTGTGTAGGTATGGGAGTTGCTTTCCAGCCATTGCCCGCCGGCAAAAAATTTTTTCTTTTCGACTTCCTCCATAGCTTTTCTGTCCCTTCCTTTCCCCTTATGATACACGATTAACGGAACCGAAGACCAGTTCCGTTAATCGTACGCAGTTGCAATTTTCCGCTTGCTTATACAAGCTTATGATCTTTGAAGCAGAGAGGATCGCCGGGGGCCTGAATATACATTCTCTCCTTGCCGTTGTCGGTCATCTCCATGACGTCGACGGGATCGCCGCAGTGCGCGGGCACGTCCGGCTCGTCAAAGGTCCCGTAGTGATAGGGCAGCAGCAGCGCATCCTCCATGATATTGGCCAGCATGGCCGCTCCGAGAGGATTGATATGATAGGTGCACAGGGACACGTCCGTTGCCAACAGCTCGACGCCCTTCAGATACAAATGCTTTTCCATGAGGCGGGTGTCGCCCGGGTAGAAGAAACGGACGTCTGGCGTATCCACGATGTAGCCCACGCTGTCGCCGTCGCGGAAGGGCTTGCCCTTCGTCCGCGGGTCCTGAAGCTGCCAGGGATGGTCGGCGGGGAAGACCGTGATCGTGCAGTTGGGGAACTCAAAAACGTCCTCCGAGCGGCAGCTGGTGACCAGATCGAGATCAATCCCCGTTCTGGCCAGCTTCTCGAAGACGGGAGGAGGACCGAAAAACTTCGGCTCCAGCTTGGCCAGTGTCTTCGCGGAGCCGCGCGCCAGGTGATCGTCGTCGCTGTGGCTGTAGAAGATCGCATCGCAGCGCGGCACATCATAGGCCATGATCGGATACTTGATCTTCAGCGGCGCGTCGTCGATCTCTGCAATGGTGGTGGAGCCCTCCTTATACTGCATGACAGGGTCAAACAAAATGATCGTCCCGCGAGCATTGATCAGGAAGGTAGCAGCGCCGAGCCAATAGATCTTGGTCTCATCAATTTTCTCGAAAGCTTCCTTTCCCACAGGGATGCTGGGTTTTGCTGCGGGCGCTTTCAGTTCCCATAGAAACATGCCATTCATCCTTTCTGCTTTATAGTGAGTTCCGTGAGGCAGGCATATTATATCACGGCGCCACAGCAAATTCAATATATTTTATAAAACAATTTTACAAAACTTATTTATATCACTGGCGCGATCGCTGACACGGCGGCGGAATGGACGGCGGCACAGGCCGAGGACATGCGAAACAGCGCGCCGAGATCCTTCCCGGCGCGCTGTTTGAAGAATTCTTCTTTTCTGTGATTTAAGGGTTGAGCTGAATGGTCGGAGCCTGGAAAAACTGGTTGAGCACATAGTAGCAGCCGGCGAGACCGCTGTTGATCTCGTCACTCATCCCCAGCTCCACCGTCACGTCCGACACATCCAGAAAGGCCTGATGACGGATCTTGATGGCCTCGACAAGGCTCCGGAAAAAGGGCGTGTTCTTATCCTTGACCCAGCCGAGGATCACATGGTTGATATCATAGAGCATGATTAGGTTGGCAATCCCGATCCCGAGCACGCGCCCTGCGTCCTGAAGCACTTCGGTTGCAAGCTCGTTGCCCTCCGCGCTGGCCGCAAAGATCTGGTCACAGTCAAAGAACATGGGCAGGCCGGCGTCGTGCGCCTTCTGATTATAATTGTTCACAATGGCGCGCCGGGAGCAGTAGAGCTCGAGGCAGCCGGTATTGCCGCATTCGCAGCGCGGACCGTTGAGGTCGATGCAGATGTGTCCCAGATACCCGCTGTTGCCGAAGCTCCCGTCATAGAGCTCGCCGTTGATGAAGATGGCGGAGCCGACGCCGGAACGGTGAGTGATGTACAGGAAGCTCTCGTTCTGGAGATTCCTGTACTTTCTCTCGATCAGGCCGAGGACGTGGGCGTCGTTGTGAACCGTGGTATAAATCCCTGTTTTTTCTTGAATATACGCCGCAATATCGATGTTCTGCCAGGAGGGAACTTTCGAAATCCTGACGGCAAGGTTCTGCGGGACATTCACCATGGCGGGCGCGCCGAGCCCCAGCCCGATGATATCGTCCCGGGGGATGCCCGCCTCGGCAATCGCGTATTCGATCAGCTCCACCAGCTTTGTCACGATCCCGTCCGCGGGGGTGTCGATCGGGATATGCTTCGAGCAGGAAAAGATCATTTCACCGGAGAGATTCGAGATCGCCAGGTGCGTCTCCGGGAAATCGGTGTCGATCCCCATTGCAAACAGGTGATTGTTGTTGATGCAGTAGGTCACGGGCTGGCGGCCGACGGCGGCGGCGGCCTTCCCGGATTTTGTCACCAGCCCGTCTGCGATCAGCGCCTTCAGGATTTCCAGAATGGTGGGCCTGCTGAGATTGGTGATTCGGATGATCTCCTCAATGGTGAGGGTAGAGTGCTCCAGAATGGCCATCAGAACAATATAGCGGTTTGCGGTGCGCAGAAAGCGGGTGTTGTTTGTGTTCATTGCGTTCCATCCCAAATAGATTTTATACTTGTTTTGTAAAATTCTTTACAAATATAGCACGAATTATCGCATTTGTCAATTGCCGCGACAGGAAAGGGCCCTTTTTTCTGCGATTGGCCGGGTTGTTTTCTCGTGCAACAGGGAAGAAAACATAAAATATTAAGATGTTTTGTAAATTATATTGACATAAATTGACGATGTGTGATATACTCGCATACAGCAGGCCCCCCGGGGCCGGGTTCATCAACAATAAAAAACAGGAGGATTGAAATGAAGAAATTCTTAGCGCTCACAATGGCACTGTGCATGCTGTTTGCACTGTGTGCCTGCGGCCAGGCTGCCGCACCCGCTGCTGCGCCTGCCGCCGACTCTGCACCCGCTGCCGATGCTGCGCCCGCGGCGCCCGCCGAGGTTAAGAAGATCGGTGTCGCATTCCCCGACCGTGCCGTTCAGCGTTGGGTGACTGAGGGACAGATCATCATCGACGCCATGGCCAAGGAAGGCTATTCCGCCGATGTCCAGTACGCCGAGGGCGACGTCCAGATGCAGATTTCCCAGATGGAGAACATGATCTCCTCCGGCGTTGACTGCCTGGTTGTCACAGCCATCGACTCCGGCTCTCTCAACAACGTGCTGCAGCTGGCCGCGGATCAGGGCATCCCCGTCATCTGCTATGACCGTCTCGTGACCGGTACGCCGAACGTCGACTACTACGTCACCTTCGACAATGTGCGTGTCGGCGAGATCTGCACCAAGACCGCGCTGGAGCGTGCCGGCGTTGCCGACGCCACCCCCGAGGATCCCATCTATGTTGAGATCTTCACCGGTGACGTCGCGGACACCAACTCCCACACCTACTACAAGGGCGTTATGAATATCCTGCAGGATTATCTGGATGCCGGCACCGTGGTTGTCAAGTCCGGTCAGATCGACATCGACCAGATCGCGATCACCGGCTGGTCCCAGGACAACGCCCTGGCCCGTCTGGAGGACATCATCTCCGGCTACTACTCTGACGGCACGCATCTTGACGCCGTCATCGGCCCGGCCGACGTGTTCACCTACGCCTATGTCGCCGCCTTTGAGTCCGCCGGCTACACGGTCGGCGAGGACTGGCCCATCAGCTGCGGCCAGGACGGCGAGGTCATGGCGGTGAAGAACATCCTCGCCGGCAAGACCTCCTTCACCTCCTTCCGTGACGGACGCGTCGAGTGCGGCCAGCTGCTACCTCTGGTCCGTGCGGTCCTGGAGGGCACCGAGCCTGAAATCAACGATACCACCAGCTTCGACAACGGCGTGAAGGTCGTTCCCGCCTATGTTTGCCAGACCACGATCGTTGACGCCGACAATGCCGTCGAGGTTCTCGTGGACGGCGGCTTCTACACCGCCGATCAGCTGGGCCTGTAATCCGCAAGTATGCGCCGTGCGAGCACTGCGCAGGAATCCTGATATGGACGGCATCCGTGTGATGCCGTCCTTTCAATAGGGAGGGTGCAGTTTGGATACTATTCTGGAGATGCGCAATATCAGCAAGGACTTCAACGGCGTCCCCGCGCTTGAAAATGTGAATTTCACCATTGAGCGCGGCGAAATCCACGCCCTCGTCGGGGAAAACGGCGCCGGGAAATCCACGCTGATGAATATTCTGTCCGGCCTCTATCCGTACGGAGACTATTCCGGGGATATCATCTTCGAGGGAGAGGAGTGCCGCTTTCATTCCATCACCGACAGCGAGAAAAAGGGCATCGTGATCATCCATCAGGAGCTGGCGCTGAGCCCATATCTCTCTGTCGCTGAAAATGTTTTCATGGGCAACAACAAATACAATCGCTTCGGCATCATGAACTGGAAGAAGATCAACTCCGAAGCGGCCGTGATGCTCAAGCGGGTAGGCCTGGAAAACGAAAACGTGAACCTTCCGGTCAACCGCCTCGGCGTGGGAAAGCAGCAGCTGATCGAGATCGCAAAGGCGCTGGCCAAGGATGTGACGCTGCTGGTGCTTGACGAGCCCACCTCGGCGCTCAACGACGAGGAGAGCGAGCTTTTGCTCAGGCTGCTGGTGGAGCTCAAGTCTCACGGGCTCACCTCCATTATCATCAGCCATAAGCTGCACGAGGTTTGTGAGATCGCGGATCACATCACCATTCTGCGTGACGGGCACACGATAGAGACGCTGAGCGACAAGAAGGACATCACCGATGAAAACCGCATCATCAAGGGTATGGTCGGCCGCGACGTCTCTTCGCGCTTCCCGCCCAGGGAGCCGAAGATCGGCGATGTTGTCTTTGAGGTGGAAAACTGGAGCGTTGCCAACCCCAACAACCCCGGCCGCATGCTGATCGACGACATCAGCTTTTATACCCGCAAGGGTGAAGTCGTGGGCTTCGCGGGCCTGATGGGCTCCGGCAGAACGGAGCTGGCCATGAGCATCTTCGGCAGGTCTTACGGCTCAGACATCCGGGGAACGGTCAAGAAAGACGGCGTCGTGGTGGACGTGTCCACCGTAGACCGCGCCATCAAAAACGGGATCGCGTACATGACGGAGGACCGCAAGGCATACGGACTGGTCCTGTTCAATGATATTGTCTGGAACATCTCGCTGAGCAACCTTGACAAGGTGTCAAAAAATGGGGTTCTCCAGAAGCATCTGGAGGAGAAAATGGCGGAGAGCTCCGCTAAGAGCACGAAAATCAAGGCCTATAGCCTGCGGCAGCGGGTCGACGGCCTTTCAGGCGGCAATCAGCAGAAGGTGCTGCTCTCCAAGTGGCTTGCCGCGGCGCCCGACGTCCTCATCCTGGACGAACCGACCCGCGGAATCGACGTGGGCGCCAAATATGAAATCTACTGTGTCATCAACGAGCTTGCCGCCCTTGGGAAATCCGTCATCGTCATCTCGTCGGAAATGACGGAGCTGCTGGGGATCTCCGACAGGATCTATGTCCTGTCCGAGGGCGTGATTGCAGCCGAGCTTGACAGAGAAGAAGCGACTCAGGAGACCATTATGAAAGCTATCATGGATTGCCAGGCAAGGAGGAGAAAATGAAAAGCAAAGAGAGAAAAGAGAAAAAAGAACGCGGCTCGAATCAATACACGCTGATTATCGCGCTTCTTGTGATTGTGATTGCATTTGAGTTTCTCACCGGCGGCAAGGTCTTTACGCCGATGAACATCAACAATCTCATCATGCAAAACTCTTACATCATCATCCTTACCGTCGGCATGCTGCAATGTATTCTTCTGGGCGGCATCAACATCGCCGTCGGCTCCGCTGTCGCCCTGTGCGGCGGTGTAGGCGCGCTGCTGATCTGCCAGCAGGGAACGCCCGTATGGCTGGCCGTGATCCTCGTGATCCTCGTGGGACTCGCGGTCGGCTGCCTGGAGGGCTTCTTCATAGCATATATGAACATCCCCGCTTTCATCGTCACGCTCGCGGACATGATGATCCTGCGCGGCCTGATCCTCGCGCTGATGAACGCGCAGACCATCGGTCCCCTGCCCTCGACGATCACCGTCATCGGCGCCGGACACATCCACTCGCCCCAGATCCAGACGGTCCTTGGGCCGCTGGACCTGTTGTCGCTGGCGGCAATTGTCGTGGTTTCCATCCTCCTTGTGGTGATGGAGATCCGTGCGCGGCGCAGCAACATCCAGCACGATATGCCCAACGCTCCGCTGTGGCAGTCGGTGCTGAAGATCGTGATGATCATGATCTGTGCGGACTTCGTGCTCTTCAAGCTCGCGCAGCACAAGGGCCTGCCGGTCGTTCTGATCATCCTCGCGATCGTGGCCGTCTTCTACGCCTTCTACACGGAGAAGACCGTGGCCGGCAGAAAGGTTTACGCCGTCGGCGGCAATGAGAACGCCGCGCGGCTCTCCGGCATCAATGTCAAGCGGGTGAAATTCGGCGTCTTTCTCAACGCCGGCTTCCTCAGCGCCCTGGCCGGACTTGTCCTGATCGCACGCAACGCCTCCGCGACGCCCAGCGCGGGCGAGGGCTTTGAGCTGGACGCCATCGCAAGCTGCTTCATCGGCGGCGCTTCCACCGCCGGCGGCATCGGCACGGTGGTCGGCTGCCTGACCGGCGCCTTCATCATGGGCTGTCTGAACAACGGCATGTCGCTGATG
>Ga0079305_1003148_pt1 | contig 11880 bp, 8 predicted proteins | sample LMS_cellobiose_e_FD_79183 | JGI IMG/M metagenome (GOLD analysis project Ga0079305, IMG submission 79183) | Rumen-fistulated moose microbial communities from Alaska, USA - LMS_cellobiose_enrichment | ecosystem: Host-associated > Mammals > Digestive system > Stomach > Rumen fluid ... | reverse complement strand
TTGATGAAAGCAATCCGAATCAATGCACCGGGCCAGGTCGAAATCTGCGAAGTGGAAAAGCCTGCCCTCAAAGAAGGCGAAGCGCTGCTGAAACTCCTGTACGGCGGAATCTGCGGCAGCGATTTGGGTACATACCGCGGAACGATGGCATACGCCTCCTATCCGCTTATCCCGGGTCATGAGTTTTCCGCTGAGATCGTAGAGGTCGGCCCGAACGACAAAGGACTCAAACCCGGCATGGTCGTTACCGCGAACCCCTACTTCAACTGTGGCCACTGCTATTCCTGCCAGCGCGGGCTGGTCAACTGCTGCACCGGCAACCAGACGATGGGTGTGCAGCGGGAAGGCGCTTTCGCCGAATACATTGCCATGCCCGTTGAGCGCATCTATGACGGCAAGGGGCTGCCTGCGAAAACCCTTGCGCTGATCGAACCATTCTGCATCAGCTACCACGGCGTATCCCGCGCGAATATTCAGCCGGGGGACAAGGCGCTGGTCATCGGTGCTGGCACCATCGGCGTTCTGGCGGCGGTGGCCGCGAAGTCCAAAGGCGCCAAGGTATACCTGGCTGACGTTGCCGAGGGCAAGCTCGCGTATGCTGAGAGCTTTGGGATTGACGGCACCATCCTCAACGACGGGCCAGACGCGCTTGCGAAAGCGGTCAATGAGATCACTGGCGGCAACGGCTTTGATGTCACAATCGAGGCGGTCGGCTTACCATCCACCTTCCAGAACTGCATTGATGCGGTGGCGTTCGGCGGGCGGATGGTCCTCATCGGCGTCGGCAAGAAAAATCTTGACTTCAACTTTACCATGATCCAGAAGAAGGAACTGAACATCTTTGGTTCCCGCAACGCCTACAAGAAAGATTTTCTTGAATTGATCGATTTGGTGAAAAGCGGCAAGGTGGACATCGACCGGATTGTCACCAACACCTATAAATGGACCGATGCCCCCCGGGCTTTTGAGGAGTTCAGCAACAACGCGGGACAGATGCTGAAGGTTGTCTTTGATTTTACCTGATCAGGCCAAACGGCACAGCTTATGATCGAGGAAAGGAGTGATAAGAATGCCAAAGCATGTAAAGATGATGATTTTGGAGGACTGCCCATACTGCAAACAGGCGTTTGAGATGATGGAAGAACTGAAAACGGTCCATCCCGAATACCGGGCGGTTGATATCGAAGTGATTGAAGAGAACCGGGAGCCGGAAAAGATCAAAGGTTATCAGTACTGGTATGTGCCCACCTTTTTTGTGGACGATGTGAAGGTGATGGAGGGAGTTCCTTCGATCGAGCTTGTTGAGAAGATGTTCACCGAAGCACTGGGGTGACAGGCCGTCCGCAGTTTGACCGGAGAGGAGGCTTTTGATGGAACGTTTGGGATGTTTTCTTGCAGGCTATCTGCTCGGCTGCATTTTGACAGCCGAACTGCTCGCCTATTATAAGACCGGAAAAAGCGCCCGGACGATGGGGTCGGGGAACCCTGGAACAGCCAATATGACACGCCTGTTCGGGAAAAGAGCGGGTGCGCTGGTGCTTTGCGGAGACGTTATGAAAACCGCGGCTGCCTGCCTTCTGTGCAGGCTCGCGTTTTTCCCGCAGCTGGGAAGAATCGCGGTTCTTTATGCGGGAATCGGCGCCGCGTGCGGTCACAATTTCCCATTTTGGAATGGGTTTCGCGGCGGCAAAGGAGTTGCGGTGACCTGCACCTTCTTGGTGCTGTATTCCCCCATGTGGGGGACGGCAAGTTGTCTGGCGGGGCTTGGATTGGTGTTTCTGACCGGCTACCTTGCTGTTGGTGCGGCAGCGATCCCAATCGTGTTTCTGCCGTTTGCGGCCTCGCTTTCCGGGTGGGAAGCGGGACTGCTCGTCCTTGCGGCCGCGGGCATGATGGCGGCGCGCAATTTCGGATCTTTCCGGCGGATTGCCGCGGGAAGTGAAAAAAAAGCCGGCTTCCTGCATCGGTTCCGTCGCTGAAAAAGCCCTCCGGGAAGTGCTTCCCGGAGGGCTTTTCTGCATCCAGCTTCATTTTTAAGCATAAAGATAGGATGGAATGTATTTTTCAGAAATGGAGAGGATAATATGGTCATCCATACGGTGGAGCGCGGGGACACGCTCTTTTCGATTGCGCGCCGGTATCAGGTGCCGGTACAGCAGCTCATCCAATATAATGGCCTGCAGAACGCCGACCGCCTGGTGGTGGGACAGACGATCGTGATCCTATATCCAAAAAACCTTTATACGGTGCAGGCGGGGGATTCCCTTTATGGGATCGCGCAGAAATACAAAATCCCACTCAACGAGCTCTACCGCAACAATCCGGGGTTAATTGAACGGGCCTACATCTATCCCGGCCAGCAGTTGGTAATTTCCTTCAGCCAACAAAAGCTTGGAAGTATGGATGTGCTCGGTTATGCATATCCGGACGTCAACCGGCGGCTTTTAAAAAACACGCTTCCGTTTATGAGCTATCTGATGCCGTTTACCTATGAAATTGAGGAGGACGGGGAGCTCTCTGAAATGGAGGATGAGGAGCTCATCGAGATGGCAAAGGAAACAGATGTGGCCCCGCTGATGCACCTTTCCAATCTCCGGGAACCAATTGGGTTTGACAGCGACCTGGCGCATCTGGTGCTGACGAATCGCCGGATTCAGGAACGGCTGATTGAAGAGACGCTTGAAACCATCCAGGAGAAGGGCTATGTTGGGCTGGATATTGATTTTGAAAACCTTTATGCCGCGGATAAAAAGCTTTTTGCGGACTTTGTAGGCCGGATGCGCGGGCAGCTGAACCCGGCCGGATACGAAGTCTTTGCGGCGTTGGCGGCCAAGACTTCCGATGATCAGAAGGGGCTGCTTCTGGAAGGGCACGATTACCAGGCGGTTGGGGAAGCGGCAAACGGTGTTTTGCTGATGACCTATGAATGGGGGTACCGGTATGGCCCGCCGATGGCGGTCGCGCCGGTGGGGAATGTCCGGGAGGTGCTTGATTACGCGGTCACGCGCATCCAGCCGGAAAAGATTTTCATGGGCATCCCGAATTACGGTTACGACTGGCCGCTTCCATATGTGCAGGGCGTGACTGCTGCGAAGTCGATATCAAACGTCCGGGCTGTACAGATTGCCGCGGAATACGGCGTGCAGATCGAGTACAGCAGTACCGCGCAGGCGCCCCATTTCCGTTATCAGGATGGATCGGCCGAGCACGAGGTCTGGTTCGAAGATGCCAAAAGCATCCGTACAAAACTGGAACTGGTGGCTGAATACGGTCTGCGCGGAGCGGGCTACTGGAACCTGATGCGTCCATTCCCGGAAAACTGGAGCGTTCTGAACGCGCTATACAGGATCGAACAGCCTGGTTTTTAAGCAGCGTGGATTTTCACTTTTCATGGAAGGTTGCAGGCGGACAAAAAAGTGCTATAATAAGCGCGGGCAATTTGAAAAAATGCCAAATTGCGTCCGCCTTGGGCGGGACTGAAGCGGTTGCGGCCGTGTGCTGTGCTTTAATATCACAAAACGCTTCGCGCTGGTGATATAATATAGTACGTTGCTGCTTACGAAAACCTGTCTGTGAAAGGAGATCTTCTCTTTTGAAAATAATTGATGCACACCTTCATTTTTGCAGGGCGGAATATTTCGACGGCATCGCTGCCGCCGCCGGGCATGAAAATACGGCGGAACATCTGAGCGAACAGTATGGAAAACTGGGGATCGTTCATGGTGTTGTGATGGGGAACCGCGGCTTGTCTGCACAGGGGGATTATCCGCCATTTCTCAGCTACTGTGTCGGTTTGGATGAAGAGCGTCTGCGGGAGGAAAGCTACCAGCAGACCGTGGAACAGGTGCAACTGCATCTGCAGCGGAAAAACTGTGTGGGGATCAAATTGTATCCGGGTTACAACAGCACTTATGTGACCGATCAGATTTATGCCCCCTTTTATGAGCTTGCCGCGCGCTATCAAAAACCGGTGGCAATCCACACGGGCGCGACCGCCGGGAAAGGCGCGCTGCTCAAATATAGTCATCCGCTGACACTGGACGAATTGGCGGTGCGGTATCCGCAGGTGCAGTTTGTCATGTGCCATTTTGGGAATCCATGGCTGGTGGATGCGGCGGCGGTGCTCGAGAAAAACGATAACGTTGCGGTTGACCTGTCCGGACTATTGGAGGGCCGGGTCAACCCCTGCGCCTTTTTTGCGGAAAACGGCGGCTATGTCGAACAGCTGCGGATCTGGATGAAATATGCGGACTGCTACGACCGGGTCATGTTCGGCACCGATTGGCCGCTTGTGAACCTCAAGGAATATATTGCTTTTATCGGGCGCCTGGTGCCGGAACGATTCCAGGAAGATATCTTTTTTGGCAACGCCAACCGGATCTATCAGCTCGGCTTATGAATCCTGCGAAGGCCTCCGTCTGTTTTGGGACGGAGGTCTTTTGATTACAATTTGTATAAAATATAAGGACTATTGTATCGATTTGCTTAGGTACAAAAAGAAGATTTTTGCCGATAAATTCCTGTATCATCATAATCAAGGGGGTATTTATTATGGAGATCGGCAAGATCGTTGGTAAAAAAATCAAAAAGTATAGGGAACGGACAGGCAAAACGCAGCTGCATTTTGCCCTCGACACCTATATGAGCCCCTCCTATATCAGTCGGTTTGAACGTGGGATTGTAACAAACCCTACCAAGGCGACGCTGGAACACATCGCGAAATCTCTGGGCACGACGTTGGAGGAGCTGATCCATGAAGAGGAAGAACAGCATGCAGGGACGAAGGGGGAAGCGCGGCAGGAAGACTACCGGCCATTATCTTATGACGACTACCTGAAATTCCAGGAGCAGTATCGCAAAATGCCGGCGGGAAGGCAGCGACAGCTCAGGATTATCCTTAACGCGCTCTTTATGGACATCCAGTAAGCAATGGAGAAAAGATTTATGGCGTGCGCAAAATTTAGATTGCGCACACCATAAAATCCGCCTTGCCTGTTTTATCACACAGCAGAACGATGTTTTAAGGGATTGGGGCAAAATGCCGTTGCCCGCCCGTTTGATTGCGAAGCAGTATCATTTGTCATTTTTAGTCTTGCGACTACCACAAATCTCCCATTTTCACTGTAAAAGTTGCAGGTGGTAAGGGTGATTAATTCATCCCCATATGATGCGGTTACTCCGGTGTCATACAGCGATAATTCTTTACAGGTATCTACGAATGTATAAAATTCTTCTTCGTTTTCAGCATCGGTAAAATTATAAAATGCAAAGTGGCCGTTTCCCGCATCCGCCGTCACATGAAAAACCGCCACGATATCATATTTGCCTGTTTCGTACAGGGTGTCAAATTGGATGACGGGGTGCTCCCGCCAAAAAGATTGTTCCTGATAGGAGAGGAGGGGCGTGAACATGGTGTCCCCGCTTTTCATGTTGTGGCCGTACAAGAGCAGATTGTCACTGCGGGGATCCAATGTGCAGTCGTATCCGATAAAAGGCGTTCCGGCTATGGAATCATTTTTGTAGAAGTCTTTTCTAAGGTAATATTCCACATCATCGGGGGTATACATCACCGGGTAGCTCAGATTTGTTCCTTCGATTTTAATCCAGCCGGCCATATCCGGATTTTGTTCATGCAGCTTTGCATATTGCGGGAGAACCCGCGGTTCAGCCATATCTTCTTGTATTTCTGCCGGTGGATCGCTCGGCGCTTTTTCATGAGAAGCGGCCGCCTGAACCTGATCCCGAAGCTGCTCAAACGCAGCTTTATCTTTCTCATTCTTGAGAACAATACCGACCCAACATGCAGTGGAGATCAAGAATACTGCAGCCAAAGCTCCGCTTATCATCTGTTTTTTCGTCATTTCATCCCTCCGGCTCAATACAGTATCTTTGGCAGATGGAATACCCAAAGAGACAGAAAGAATTTTCTTTCTGTCTCTTTGGCTTAATATTGCTCCGCTTACCGGCAGCGTTTCTTTCTGTTTATCCAAACCAACCCTGCTCCTGAGAGAACGCTCACCGCCAGCCAAAGGCCGGACATGGAGGAAGCGCCCGTATCCGGCAGGGGTTTTGGATTCGGTGCGGCGCCCGGGCCGGCTGGCGTTCCGGGTTTTGCCGGATCAGCCGGACGGTTGGGATCAAGCGGGAAAGTCGTGCCCTGCGTCCATTTGGCATAGACCGTTTTATCCCGGTCCATATACACAGAGGAGATTTTTTGGGTCAACGCCTGATCTGCATACCAGCCTTCAAAGGTGTAGCTATCCTTTGTGGGGCGTTGTGTCAGCCGTACGGTCGTATATTCCGTCACCCTTCTGCTGGAAATAGGGGATCCGCCATTGGTCCGGAAGATCAGAGTATAGTAGGTGTCGTCGTCACCGCCGCCGCCACTGTTTCCACCGCCACTGTTTCCACCGCCACTGTTTCCACCGCCACCGTTTCCACCGTTGCTGCTTCCGCCGCCACCGCTGTTGGATTCCCATTGGGCGAACAGGGCTACATCCTTCGCCGGCATCGTAAAGGTAGAACCGACTGTGTAGTCGTTGCCTTCGCCGTCCTTCCAGCCGGTGAATGACATACCCTCATAGGTAAAGGTGTTTTCAAAAACCGTTACGATTTCACCTTCCGCATATTCGGCTGGCTCAGCCGGAGCTGTGCCGCTGCCGCCGTTGGCGTCATAGGCGACCGTGTATTTAGGAGTATCTATTTCATAATAAACCTTAAACACGCTGCCGGCGGGCATTGGATTTGTCAATTCCAGGCTAAGCACATTGTTTGCGTTTGTTTGGTCAAAGGAATATTGGACGCCATCGTATGTAACAACCTCTTCCGGGGTTATGGTGTACATGCCCAGCGGTCCGGAGAAGGTCTTCGTCTCTGTGGGAAGTGCAGCGTAGCTTCCATCCGACGACTGGTAATAATACTCCACCTGATATTTGACGCCCTGTGCCAATTCCAAAACCGGAACAACAGGGCTCTGCTGTTCGGCGTCTGTTTCCGTATAGACCGCAGTGAAGTCTCCCTTTGTGCGGACATCAAATTTTTGCAGATCCGCTGGGGAAACATCTGCGAGATAGGTTTCAACCAGGTTTCTCCCGACCTGTTCCGCTGTTTTATCGGCGTCTTTAGAGGTTGAGTAAAGGGTGACCGGCAATCTGCCTGCAAAGGTAAAATCTCCGGCCTTGCTGATGGTGGTTTTATATCGTAGACCATACTTATAGTGATAATAATCGACCAGGGCGATGTCGTCGTCCTCGCCCCACACCGGCGCGCTGGATAAGCCCAAGTTCCCATCTTGATAGATGCCGCTTCCGGCTTTGGTTGCGGTATTGCCGGAGATCGTTCCGCCGGCGATATGAACCGTTTGCTCGTTGCCGATTCCGCCGCCGGTCTCGGCAGTGTTGCCGCGGATTTCTCCGCCAGTGAGATTGAGCGTGCCGCTTTCTGAAGAGCTGCTATGTCCTTGATTGGCAATACCGCCGCCGCAGTACGCTTTGTTGCCGCTGATCACTCCGCCTTCGACATTGAGCGTGCCGCAGTTATAAATACCGCCGCCGCCGCGCATAGCGCTTGTCTGATCATTTGCGCCGGCAGTATTGTTGATGATCTTCGCGTCGCCGGTGATCGTCAAGATGGCCTCTCCAGTGTAACCGTCCGTGGGGGTAAATCCGCCGCCGCTGGAACAGGAAATTCCGCCGCCGCAGGTGGACGCTTCGTTAGAAGAAATTGTTCCGCCCGAGATCACTCCCGTTGCGTTACGGATGGCAACGCCGCCGCCGTAGCAATCTCCCGATCCGTTTTCTACCTTGTTCTTCGTAATAGTACCGCCAGTCATTTCAAAGGCGGCTCCATCACAAATATAAACCCCGCCACCGGCGCCTACGGGACCGTCTCCGTCATTGGCGGTATTTCCCTGGATCAATGCATTGCCGGATAATTGCAAGGAGCCCTTTTCACCATCGACATAGACTCCGCCGCCTTTTTCATTATTTTGCGGATTATTGTTATCGATAATTTTCCGCCGCTCATCTTGAATATTCCGTTTCTAACAGCAACTCCGCCGCCCTGTTCTGCGGAACTATTTGAAACTTCTCCGCCATTCATCACAAATGAACCGTCTTCAGCAACATAAATTCCTCCGCCATAGCAGATGTCGGAGCTTGTATCATAGAACCCCCGGGTTACTGCCGAGCCGTCTTCCATGACAAGGGTTCCTTCAACATAGACCAGCTGGCCATATGTATTTTCTCCGTCGATGGTCAGGGTATTTGTGCCGGAACCCGCCAGGGTGAGCGTCGCACCGCTGGCAACGGTGATCATCTTGTGACCCTTGCTGATCAGACAGCTGTCCTCTCCGTCAGCAGGCATTAAGGCGACCTGTTTTCCGGCAGGGATGGAAATGGGGCTCATTTCAATGGTTCCTTTTACACGAATTACAACATTTGTCTCGCTGTTTCCCAGGATGTCCTTCATTTCAGCTTCTGACGAAACCAAATGTTCTGCTCCGTTGTTGCCGCCGATAGGGTTAATTAGTGCAGCAGGTATACCTGCTGCACTGCACACATGTGTGCAGTCGGCGCCCTCTGCGGGCGCCACATATCCGCAGTTTTCGTCGTGAACGTGGTTGCAGGGCGTGCCCTCCCCGGGGATATATCCGCAGGCGGCGTCGTGCTCGTGGGGACAGGCGAGCTCTTTCGCGATACAGCCGTTTTCCTCGGTGCATTCATGGGCGCACTCTGTGGGTTCCGGGGCCGCTCCTTCGTCATTGAGGACAGAGATTGCTTCCTCTTCGTCCTCGGGAGCGGACGGGGTTTCCACGCCTTCCTCTACGGGGTGGGACAGGGTTTCTCCCGCTGCATCGCCTTCCACCGGGGTTTCTGCTGCTTCCGCGTCCCCCGAAGCAGTATCCATAGGTGCTTCCATTTCACCTTCATTGCCGGGCGCTGTGTCTGCAGACGCTTGCGTATCTACCGAATCCAGAACGGGATAGCATGCGTCTGTGTGTTCATGGACACAATTGGTCACCGGCTGATAGCATTCCTCAGTATGTTCATGGCTGCACGGGATACTCTGCGCGCCTTCTGTAAACCCGCAGGCGTCATCATGTATATGGAAGCAGGGTACGCCCTCCACAGAGGCGATGTAGCCACAGTTTTCATCGTGGATATGCCCGCAAAGCTCGCAGGCAGCTTGCGGGATTTCTTTTTCGTTTTCTTCTGTTTCGGCAGCCAATGCTACGGAGTTAAACACCGTGGCTACCATCACTGCCGCCAGCAAAAGAGACAACAGTTTTCGTTTCATGATCAGATAGCTCCTTTTGATTTATTGTTAAACGAATTAAAAATATCCGTTTTTCATCCATAAATTAGATAATCTTCTGTTTTAGTGGTTGTCCACCACCATATGCCAGTCGATCTTTTGGGTGGCGGCAAGAAAGCTGTATTTAATTCGCGGAGAAAATACGCCGCATTCGTCCCGCATAATCATGTTTACAGCCTCCTCATGGGAATAACGCGAATTGTATACCCGATCATTGGTCAATGCGTCGTAGCAATCCACAATACCCACCACCTGAGCGCACAAGGGGATCTCCTCACCAGCCAGCCCGTCCGGATAACCGCGTCCGTCGTACCGCTCATGATGAAATCGGCAGATGTTGTAAACAAATACAGACCATTCCGGATTGTCCGTCAAGGTGGGAATCTTTTGTGCCAATTCAGCTCCTTGGGTAGTATGGGCCTGCATCAGCTTTCGCTCCTCCGGAGTTAAGGCTCCGGGCTTTGCCAAGATATCCCTGGGGATGGTCAGCTTGCCGATATCATGCAGCGCCGCCAGCCTGGAGATTGCACAGATTTCCTCTACAGGCAGCGCGGCGTCGGGATACAACTCTCTCATCGCCCACAACAGCTTTCCGGTTCGATGCACCACTCCGCGGCTGTGGCCCTTGCCCTCTGGCGAAATATTATCCAGCACAAACTGAAACATGGCAATGAGATCCCAATAGCTGTGTTGAAGCTCCTGCCGTTTTTGGATCACCGCCTCGTCCAGAGCGTTCAGTTCAAACTGGACTGTGGCGGCATTGTTAATGGTCAGCATCAAAGTTTGCGCTCCGCTTACCCAGCCGCGAAAAAGGATCATTTCCATCCAGAGGTAACCGTTACTCGTTTTAAAGCGGTAATAGATACGTTCTTTGGTGTAAGATTCATCTTGAGATCGAACTTCGGCGCCTTTCTTCATAAAGGCTTCCACCCCTTTCCTGTCATCGGGATGGATAAAGCCCGTAGTGTACTCCACAATGAGCTGCGAGTAACGCCCGCTGGAAGGGAGAATCTGACTGATGCCGTCATCGTGTATGTACTGGGTAAAATAGGTGTCCGCCTGAACATCCACCATTATATTCATTAAATGAGTTCGGATCTTGCAGCCCTGTGAGTCCATCAGCGCAGCAATGGTAGTTCCGCCGAACCGGTCTTCAATCTCCCATTGGGCTTGCTCATACGCCCGGCGCAGGTAGTCCGGCATGTCAGAAGATGCACTGCCTGGTTCTGACGTTAAAAATAGGTCTGCTTTCATACTTTTTTCCGTACAGCTGAGAATTTCCAGCATCGTAATGCTTTCAGGCGGCTTGGCCAGACGGTACCCCCCATGGCTGCCCTTGACAGCATCAATCAGGCCGGCCTGCTTCAGCAGCCTGATTACTTTGGGCACGTAGCTTGGGGGAATCCCCAGGCTTGTAGACAGCTGGACAGTGTTACAAATCTGTCCTTCCGCAGCCAGATAATACACAAGGCTCATTGCGTAATTTGTGGTTTTGGCAAACTGCATTTGTACCCTCCAATTCTATTTTTAAGCAAACGATATTCTCCAAGGGTCGTTAAAATTGGACAACCAATATTTTTAAAATGGCATTCACTTTACACCACCTTTTCTGAATTCGGACAAAAAAGGGACAAGTTCACTGCAAATAAAAAACGGTTCCCGCATCGCTGCTTTTACCGCGTTTCCTTACAGGCATAATTTATGTCATTTTTAATATGCCTATTGTGCAGCAAATCAAGGCCTCTTTTTAATCCTTGCAATAATTCCTGCATAATATATCATTTTATGGATGTTTTTGCGGATACTCAAGAGGGTATGACTTTTTGGCATTGCCAATTTTGTCATAAATATTGCCATTTTGGCTTGAGATGGAATTTAGAATCTGATATACTGTTCATATGAGGTGAGAACATGACTTTTAGTAAAAAATTATCAGCACTGCTTGCCTTGACTATGACAAAGAATTCAGATCTTGCAAGAGCCATTCATATAGACCAGTCACAGATCAGCCGCATGAAAACCGGTGCCAGGGAACAGCCGCGTAAACCGCAGCTCTGCCGCTTGATGGCAGACTATTTTGCAAAATGCTGCAGCGATGAATACCGCCTGTCCGCCCTTGCCGATTTGACAGGGAACTTTCGGATTCAGGCGGATATCACCGAGCGCCATTTATCGAATATTCTGTTTGAGTGGTTAAGTACCAAAGATGAAGACCGGCCCAAAACCAGGGCGGAACATTTTTTATACAATATTAGCCAATACAAAGCAGATAAATCGAAGGATTATATTTTCGAAGCGAAAAACTGGCATCCGCAGGAAAATGATTTTGCCATCTATTATGGCAATGAGGGAAAACGCCAGGCGATCGCGGACTTTGCCCGGCTGCTGTTTGATTCAGGAAAACCCTACCATATACTGATTGCATCCGATGAATGTCAGGACTGGATATGTGAAGACGCCAGATTTGAGGAGGAAGCTTCTCGGATATTGCGTTCCTCTGTACAGTCCGGATGTACTTTCACGCATATTGTCGCGCCCACCGCCAATATTGACGAAGCTCTCATA
>Ga0079305_1003146_pt1 | contig 11887 bp, 12 predicted proteins | sample LMS_cellobiose_e_FD_79183 | JGI IMG/M metagenome (GOLD analysis project Ga0079305, IMG submission 79183) | Rumen-fistulated moose microbial communities from Alaska, USA - LMS_cellobiose_enrichment | ecosystem: Host-associated > Mammals > Digestive system > Stomach > Rumen fluid ... | reverse complement strand
CATCACATCATTTTGCGGCAAAGCCGCAAAACATCATTGTTCGCAAAGCGAACTACATCACTTGCCTGCAGGGCAAACATCACTTTTCCCGGACGTTTGGCACACAAACGTCCTGCTTGCACCGATATGCGACAAAAACCGACTGAAGTCAGGAAGGATCCTTACCTCAGTCGGTTTTTTATAAACTGTCCTTTAGGACACCCCGCAAAAGCGGAAATTTTCCTCTTTCACTATTAACTTTCCAATCTTGGCTTTTTCCGGCTGAGACAGTGCGCCATAAAAAAGAAGATCCCCGGGCGAAAGCCCGGGGAAAACCGTTCATTCCGCGCGGATGTCTCCGCGATCGGTATGACCGTTTATTTTACCTTCTTAACGACGACAGCACCCGCGAGGGATACTACCGCGATAATTGCGAGGACTGCGATCGGGTCGCCGGTCTCGGTGGAAGTTTCTCCGCCCTGCTGGCCGCCCTGCTGGCCGCCCTGCTGACCCTGCTGCTCTTCTTTCTTGAGACCGTCGGCGTATACGTAGTTGGTAGCGCCTTCAACCGTAGAGAAGAAGGTCCTTCCTATCGTGGAACGGAAAAGCGGGATCTCAACGGGCTCGCCGTCAACGATAGCGAAAAGCTTTGCGGAATCGTCGATACCGGAAGCCGTGCAGAAAGAGTTCACGTCGGCTGTGACTTTGAATTCCTTGAATACCTTGTTGAAGAGCGCGGTGTTTTCGCTGACCTCGCTGATCGTTACGGGATATTCGGAAGTGGACTTGAAGCCTGTATACAGATCTCCGCCGCTCTGGTAAGCCTTTTCAGCCTTGCCTGCATTGGCGTGTCCGTCCACGTTCACGGTACCGAGGGTAGCGTTTCCGGAGATGAAGAGCCAAACGTTTCCGTCAAGAACATTGGTCTGTCCGTCTGCGTGGAACGTCGTGACAGTCGCGTCGTCCTGAACGAACAAAGCAAAGTTGGTGTGGCAATCGCCGAGGCTGTTCCATATCGTTCCCTGCGCGGTATTTCCGCCGAGGACGATAACGGTGTCTCTCCTCGTGGTGTCGCTCGTAGCGGAAGCGTAGTTAGCGAAAATGTGCTGGAATCCGTAGGAGCTGTACCATTCAAACACGCCGGTGCAGTAAGCGTAGTTGCTGGAAGCGCCGGTAACGTCGCAGTCCGCTCTGACTACAACGTCTCCGTTGTAGGCGCCGAACATGGTGCGTCCCGCTCCATTCATGGAAATGGTGCACTTGGTGTACTCGATATTACCGATGTTGTTGTAGTAAAAACTGCCGCTGTTGGCGAATACGATCCCGCCGCCTTCGCTGGTAACGACTACCTTGCCCTTAGCCACGAGGTCGATACGGTCTTCATAGACCTCTTCGGTCACGTGCACGTTGCCGTCGTCGTCCGTTTCCGTCTTGTGAACGTTCGGTTTAGCTATGGGATCGACGTTGCCGATGATAACGATCTTGCCGCCGTTTTCGAGAGCGTCGAAAGCGTCGACGAGGTTGTTGAACGGTTTGTCTTTTGCTCCGGTGGCTCCGTCCGCGGAAGCCGCGCCGTCAACGTATACGACCGCTTCGTCAGCGGAAACGTTCACGACAAGCAGACTCAGAACGAGCGCGAGGACCAGAAGCATGGAAAGTAACTTTTTCATGTTATTCCTCCGTGAAGCTTATATTTTGCCGCGATATATTCCGGCATTCTTCGTTCGCATTATATCTCATATGCGGCGAATTGTCAATATTTTTCTTCGCAAAAAGTCAACAAAAGAGTGTATTTTTGTAAAAAACAGGTCGATTTTTTCAAAAATTCATATTGTGCACACAAAAAAACACCGAAAAAGCATAGTGTTCTTAAGGACAGTTAAAAAACCGGCTGAGGCAAGGAACAAAATCCTTGTTTCAGCCGGCATCTTGCCGCATTTCCCTGCAGGCAGGGAGTTTGTATGCCAAACGTCGAAAATGAATGATGTTTGCCCTGTCGGGCAAATGATGTTTTTGCCGCTCGGCAAAAATGATGCCGCTCCATTTGGTCGCAATGATGCGATGCGCTTTGCGCATGTGCGAAGCGCACATCATGTTCCGCTGCGGCGGAACACAGCATTCGCCGACTGTCCTTATGGAACAGTCGGCGAATTCGGCGCTTTTTACGTGATATTTACCGGTATCGGCCGTACGGTCTTATCCGAGAACGGATGCGTATCCGTCTATGTAATCCTGGATCTGCTTTTCCGCAGCTTCCTTGCCCTTGTCATAATCGGATGCGAAGGAGTTGGTCTTGTTCTTGCACATGTTGGCGAACATTGTCATGTATCCGCCTATGCCGAGGAAGTTTCCGAGATCGTAGTCTGCGGAGTCGAATATGATATCGAGGCAGAATTCGGATTCCTCGTCACGGGAGACGATACCCTTGAGAAGACGTTCCTTATATTCGGGAAGAACTATCGTTCTGCCGTAGTAGGAAAGCGCTTCGATGACCGCGCCGTTGGATTCCGGATCGTCAGCGGTATTGAGGATCGCGATAACGGGGGTAGCGGTAGAGAAGGTGTGTTTGTATTCCTTCTGTTCCTTATCGTACTTGGGGTACGGGATTATGCCGAAATCTTCTTCCATCTGACGGCACTGGATCGCTCTGTACATAGCGGTCTGTCTGAACAGGAGACGGTTTTCCATGAACATGGTGTTGCCGTACTCGTAAATGCTCTGTCCGCCGGTCCTGTTCTTGTCGATCTGATCGACGTGGAACGTGGTGGTGTTGTCTATATACATTTCAAGGACTTTCTCGACGATCTCCGCGTTTCTGTCAGACCAGATAGAAAGAACGGGAAGGTCGTTTTCGTCCTTCGTGCACATCTCAACTCCGCAGGAGATGAGCTGACCGATCATGGAAGAATATGCGCTGAGGTAGCCCCAGTTGTCCATCATGTCGATGTTGCCGTCGCCGTTGGCGTCGGAAGCGAAGCCCTTGCAGAGCGCGTAGAAGTTGTCAAACGTCCACTCGTCGTCCTGAATGTACTTATAAGGGCTGGTGAGGTTGTTTTCTTCGATAAGTCCCTTGTGGAACATCATCGTGGCGATACCGTCGTTGTCAACGATGGAAATGTCGCCGAGGGTGAAGAACAGCTTGCCGCCGATGGAAAGCTGTCTTACGGCGTTCTGGTTGTACCAGGGGTTCTCGAGATGTACGCTGCTGAGGGTTTTCAGGTCGACGAGATAACCGCCCTGTGCGAGCTGTCCGATGAGGGACGTGGGAACGTGGATCGCGTCGTACGTGTTGTTGCCCGCCTTATGGTCTATCTTGGCGTCCTCCGCAACGTTGCTCGAACCGATTATCTCGGTGATGTTGACGTTGTACAGTTCTTTGAGCTGCTGTTTTCTTTCGTAGTTAGCGTCGGAAACAGCGTCTTCCGTCTTTTCCGTAGGCGTGAAATCAAGGTACTGCGACCAGCCGCCGGAAATGGGAACGAGGATCGTGAAGTCCTCGCCGCCGAAATCAAGTCCCGCTACCGGCTCGAACTTATAAGGATCCTCTTCCGTAGAACCTACGCCGGTATCCGCGGTCTGGGCGGTCTTGCCGGTGGGTTTTACGTCTCCGGTCTTCCCGGTTGCAGGGGTCTGATCACAGGAAGCAAAGATAAAGCACGCGACGAGAACAAGCAATAAGATTCTTGTCGTTTTTTTCATTTTTTTCCTCCGTAAATTAAAAAAGCAAAAATTCTATCCGGGCATTTCGGCGAAAAACAAATGAGATCTTCCGACACCCGAACATACCGCTTGTAATATTATACAACGTTCTTTTGCTTTTTTCAATACTTTTGTTCAAAATTACCCCGTCGAAGCGAAAAAAAGCGAAAATTTCATACCTGCCGCAAGTCAAGCGCCGTTATTTTTCATAAATTCACGCATTTTTCCGTTTTATGCGGAAGTTTTGAGCGCTTTTACAAAAATTTTTCTTTTTCGGGTGTACAAAAACCCCGATATATGATATAATACGATAGTACTTTGCCATTATGTCAGCTCATAATGCCATACCGCGTTTTGCCGAAAGGCATGTTTTTCCGTCCCGCTGAAAGCGCGGCGAGCGGGATAACGCACCATTACTGTTTTCAGACACAGGAGTTATTGAAATGAATAGACGTTTATTCGTCCTCCTTCTGACGGTCATCATCGCTTTGTCCGTGTTTTCTCTTACCGCTCTGGCGGAAGAAAACGACGCGCAGTCTTCCGACACGGACGCACTGTATACGACCGGAGAAGATACTTTCTCGGTCGAGTCCGACCCCGACGTCGAGGTGGAGAAGATATATACAGCCGACGATAACATTTACGTCAAGACCTCGTACGACAAGCTCGGTTGGGCTGTCTGGATAATCGCCGGCGGGATCGTGACCGTCGCCGTCGTCTTTCTGTCGAAGTATTTGGAAAGGAAGGTGCGCTGACGATCCGCAGGGATCTGTTATAAATCATGCAGACTGAAATTTCTCTCAAGGATATTTTCCTTCAAATAAAAAAGAATCTCATACCCATCGCCATCTTCACGGAATGCGTTCTGATCGTCGCGTCGCTGTACGCGTTCCTGTTCACAAAGGAACAGTACACGTCTTCCGTGCTTTTCACGGCTCTCATCACCTCCGATGACGGAAGCGCGAATCTGAGCTCGTCCGAAATAAGCAAATACACGCAGCTCGTCAACGACTATTCCGCGATAGTCAACAACGGTCGCAGCGTGAAATCCGCAGCCGCGGAGCGCCTCGGGCTTTCTTCTCTCAGCGGGTACAAGATCAGCATTTCCAGCGCGGGTTCTTCGTCCCGTGAGATGACGATCTCCGTGACGGGTCCCTCGGCTTACATGACGGCAAACATAGCAAATTCGCTGTTTTTGAAGCTCAAATCAGAAGCGAACAGGCTGTTCGGTATAGAAAAGATCTCGGTCATAGACCCCGCGATCGTTCCGACGAAACCGTCGGCGCCCAACCGTGAGCAGATCATCCTTCTCGCCACGGTCATCGGACTTTTCGCTGCGATAGCGTTCTTTGTCATAAAGGACATCTTCGACGTGACGATAAAGACCGCCGAGGACGTTGAAAAAGAGATAGGACTTCCGGTCCTCTCCCAAATACCGAGAGCCGTCAACGACCCCGACAGCGTAAAAGGCAAGCTCGGTGGTAATAATAATAAAAAGAAAGAATCAAAGCCGAGACTGATGTAACGTCCCGTCCAGCAAAAGAAAGGATCATTTCGTTCTATGAACAGCAATTTTGAAAAGCTCTACGGAAGCGACGTGCTCGAAGCGATCAAGACCCTCAGGACGAACCTCGAGTTTGCCGGCATGGACAAGCCCATCCGGAGCATCAGCATATCGAGTACGCGTCCCTCGGAGGGAAAAACCACCATTTCTCTTTTGCTCGGCATCGCAATGGGCGAGTCCAACAAAAAGACGCTCATTGTCGAAAACGATTTCCGTCATCCTCAGCTCGCAAAAGCGCTTGAGATCCGCATCCCCCTCGGGATAACGGATCTTCTCACCGGAAACTCGACGCTCGATGAAGTCATCTACGAGACGGGCTTCAGTCATCTTTCCATACTGAACGTCGGACGCCGCATCGCAAACCCGGTCGAGGTGCTCGGTTCTAACAGATACGCGGGCATCATGAAGGAAGTGTACGACAGATACGACTTCATCATATACGACACGCCGCCCATCGGACTTTTCATCGACGGCGCGATAATCGCCTCGAAGGTCGACGGATGCCTGATGGTCATTAACAGCGGCGCCGTCCCGTCGGACGAGGTCAAGACCGCGGTCGACCAGCTCCAGAAAGCAAAGGCTCATATTCTCGGAGTCGTTCTGAACGGAGTCGATCAGCTTCCGAGAAACAGCTACAACTATTATAAATACCGTTACATCAACAGAGACAAGGACAAAGATAACGGCTGACACAAAAAAGAAGCGGCTCCGTAGGATGCGGCTTCTTTTTCAATTTGATTTTTTTCAGAAAGGGCGCCAGGAGGGACTTAGGTCCGCCGAAAAACAATGCTTGATTTTCATTGTCATCTTATCCCCGGCGTGGACGACGGGGCAAAAACACCCGAGATCTCCGAAAAAATGATCATCGCGGCAAAGAGTATCGGAATAGATGCGATAGTCTGCACTCCGCACGTGAAAAAGCGCGGTCAGGGGACGAGAGATCAGGAAGAGGCATTCGAGATATTGAAACCCATCGCGTACAAACACGGGATCGAGCTCTTCCGCGGTACGGAATGCAATCTTTCCGCGATCGAGCCCGACAACGTCGCCGACGCCGCGAGATACTGTATCGAAGGCACGAAGACGCTTCTGCTCGAAATGCCGTACGACGTGTGGCCGCCGAACTGGATCGACATAATCCGCAAGCTCGTGGTCAAGGATATAAGCGTCGTCATCGCGCATCCCGAAAGGTACGCTCCCCTCGAGCGCAGCCCCGGCGCGTTTGAAACGCTCGACTCTCTGTACTGCACGTTCCAGGTGAACGCCGCCGGGATCCGGAAGAACCTTTTCGGCATCAAAAGCGGCATCGTCCGCGAGCTCCTTTCCCGCCGTCTCATTTCCTACATAGCGTCCGACGCACACCGTCCGGAGGATTATGATCCCTTCGTAAAGGCGTACAACACCGCGATCAAATATGGGTTTGATCCAAGGAAAATGAGAGCGAATGTGATATAATTTTTATGTGCGTTGTATGCGCCCGCTTTGGCGGGCGCTTTGCTTTTTTTGCGCTCGCTTTTGCACGAGCGCAAAAAAATGGTACTATCCGTAATACTGTCTCCCGCTATATCTCCTTTGCACAGCATAATCACATCAGGGCGACAGCTTGCGCGGAGCGCGGGGATTCAAAAGGGGCGGAGTCCCTTTGCCCATGGAGGAGTTCGGGGGATCGAGGAATGCAAGCATTCCTCGGGAAAAGTCTTCGACTTTTCCACCTTGATGAATTCTGTCTCTCGCGAGCGCGAAAAAAGAATAACTCATTCGTAATACAGTTTCCCACTATTACACCCCCTTTGCAAAGCAATATCAAATTCAGGGCGACAGCTTGCGCGGAGCGCGGGGATTCAAAAGGGGCGAAGCCCCTTTGCCCATGGAAGGGTTCCGGGAAACCATGGGCGGTTTCCCGGCGCCTTTTTCGCCATTTGTGGCGAGACAAATGGCGTATATCTCGCGGTTGTAAAGCAAAGCTTCGTACAACGAACAAAGAAAGAAGCTTTGGCATATGCTTATCAAAGCGGCTCCGGCGTGAGACTGAGACACAAAAAGCCCCGCTTTTGCGGGGCTGAAGAAAACATTATGATCAAATCAGGTAAGCAGACTTACCGCGCCGCTGCGCACGGCTTCGATCACGCCGAAGGGCTCAAATGATCTCAGCACGGTCGAAAGGCGCTGAAAGTCACCGGTCGCCTCGATTATCACCGACGTTTCCGTAAGGCTGACCGTCTTGCATGCCATAATATCGGCGAGCTTCAGAAGGTCCACCCTGCGGCTCTGATCGCACGCGACTTTTATAAGCATATATTCCCGCGTAACGTGCGGGACGTTGTCCGTGGAATATACCTCTATGACCTCCATGATCCTGCCGAGCTGATTCGTCAGCAGTTGTATCTCCTCTTCCGTGCCGTTCAGCGTTATTGTGAGATGATATACCGACGGATCCGTAGTAACGCCGGTCACGAGGCTTTCAATATTGTATCCGCGTCTTGTAAACAGCCCGGAAATGCGTGAAACGACGCCCGGCTTGTTGTCGACTTTTGCTACGATCGTATGTTTTGATCCTGTCATGGTGATCTCCTGTATCCCTGCCACCGAAACCGCAAGAACGGTTCAGTTTGCATCCGGCTCGCTTTTCGGAGCCGGAAATTCCGTTTTTATCTCGAGCGTATCGGGATTTATGATAAATATCCCGCGTTTGAGCTTTCTCGCGTATCTGACGGTCTGGCACGTGCCGCCCTTCGTTCCGTTCCACACGGCTATCACGTATTCCGAGTTGTCCGCCATGAATCTGTTTCGCTTATCCATGCAGTCGCGTGTATAAACGTCCTGAAATACACAGCTGTTATCGAGTCTCGCGCGTATCGCCTCGTATCTGCGCCGCGCGGGCTCCGTCCACCTGGCGCTCTGATCCGCGCACGGGATCGCGCCGACCAGCTCCACGTCCGGGCGCGTCTTTTTCATACCGAGTACGACCTCTGCCGCGAGCAGATCTGTGCCGAGCGCCATTCCCGTTATAAAAGTTCTTACGCCGCGCTTCTCATAGAGATAAACGGCGCATTTTTCTATCGCCGCGGCAAGCGCCGGATTCGTCAAGACCGTATCGTCGTATGAAACGCTTCTGCTTTCGGTCTTCCTGTGCCCCGTGAAGCAGCATGTTGAGCCCATATGCACCTCAAAAATCATTCTAAAAGCGTGGACGGTTTCCGCTCACGTTCCGTGTTCAATTGTACCACTCAATTATTAACAATCCGTGAACGCAGCGATTTTCTTTCAAGCCGTTTCATTTTTCGGACGTTTCACGTGAAACATCCAGCCGTGCAGCAAACGCGGCGAGATAAGCCATCATAAAATGTTTCACGTGAAACATTGCCCGAGCACAAGACGTGCTGCCGCGCAAAAATGTTTCACGTGAAACATCACCGGAGCCGCCGGCTCAAATATTTGTTATTTTTTTATGATAGTCATTGACTTTGAACACAGATAAGGGTATAATTGTGTTGGAGAAGTGTGCCCGTGTTCGCCGTATGTACGGAAAAAAACGGCTCGCCCGGCTCCGAAAAGCAACCGAAAAGCAGGTCCAAATGGCAGAAATCATTTCTTTTGCGAATCAAAAAGGCGGTGTCGGTAAAACCACCTCAGCTATAAATATCGCCGCGTGTCTCGCGCAAAGGGGCGCAAAGGTGCTGCTTTGTGATTTCGATCCGCAGGGCAACGCAACGACGGGCGTTGGGATCAAAAAAAAGCAGGTGACCCTTTCATCGTACAACATGATATCGGAAAGCGTTCCGGCGTCCTCGGTCACCGTAAAAGCAAAGATTCCCGGGCTGTCGGTCATACCGTCGTCCATCGATCTCGCGGGCGCCGATCTCATCCTTGCGAACGAGCAAAGGCGCGAATTCAAGCTTTACGATCTGCTCGACAACGCGGAGGAATTCGATTACGTGTTTATCGACTGTCCCCCGTCTCTCGGACTTCTGACCTTGAACGCGCTCTGCGCGTCCGATCACGTAATAATACCCATGCAGTGCGAATATTTCGCGCTCGAAGGGCTTTCACAGCTTACGCTCACGCTGCAAAGAGTGAAAAAGCTGTACAAGCCCTCCCTCGATCTTCTCGGGATCCTTCTCACCATGTTTGACGGACGTCTCAATCTCTCCGTGCAGGTGGCGAGGGAAATATCCCGCCACTTCCCCGGAAAAGCCTTCACAGTGACCGTTCCGCGGAGCGTAAGAGTAAGCGAAGCGCCGAGCCACGGCGAGCCGGTCGTCTTATACGATCCCTCGTGTAAAGCGTCGCACGCGTACAAGGAAGTGACTGAGGAGCTTTGCCGCAGGCTGGGACAGGCGGCTATTCCGGCAAAAGCCGGCAGATCTTGACATAGAGGTGATCCAATGGCAAAACACGGATTAGGCAGCGGACTCGACGTTCTTTTCGCGGAAAACGGCTCCGACGACAAGGACGTCATAACGATGGTCGACATCTCTTCCGTTACCGCTGACGAAAATCAATACAGAAAGACATTCGACGAGGATTCAATAAAGGAGCTCGCCGATTCGATATCGGTACACGGCGTTATTTCGCCGCTGATCGTGCGCCCGTACGGAAACGGATACAAAATCATCGCGGGCGAACGGCGCTACCGCGCTTCAAAGCTCGCGGGGCTCGCCGAAATACCGGTAATAATAAAGGAAGTAAGCGACAAGGACGCGGCGGAGATCTCGCTTATAGAAAATCTCCAGCGTGAGGACCTGAATCCCGTCGAAGAAGCGCGGGGGCTCGAAAAGCTGATAAGCGATTTCGGTCTGACGCAGGAGGAAGCGGCAAAACGCGTGGGAAAATCGCGCAGCGCCCTCACGAACGCGCTGAGGCTCCTGACGCTGCCGGAAAGCGCGCTGTCTCTGCTTAAGGGCGGTATGATATCTCCCGGTCACGCAAGAGCGCTCCTTCCGCTCAACGGCATGCCCGAACAGGAAGCTCTCATACGCGATATTATCGACGATTCCCTCAGCGTAAGAGACGTCGAAAAGGCGGTCCGCTCCGTTCTCGAAGGTTCGGTCATAGCTTCCGGCAGCGGAAAGACCGTAAAAGACGCGGAAAAGGACTCTGACGCGGAAAATTCCGTCTACGTCGAATACCTGCGTACGGTCGGCGAAAGAGCCGGCGTTACGCTCGGAAGATCCGTAAAGATCCAGCCCACGAAAAAAGGCGCGGGCAGGATAACGATAGAATTTTACGACAACGAGGATCTCGAAGAGCTTCTCACGTCCCTCGGCGCCGAAGACTCATTCAAAAACTGAAAACAAAAATACGAAAGTGTGAATAATATGCTTGACATCAAAATGATCCGGGAAAATCCCGATTTCGTAAAGGAACGCCTTCTCACCAGAGGCAAAGACTATTCCGATAAGATCGACGCTCTCATCGCTCTCGACGGCGAGAGAAGAGCGCTCATAGCCGATACCGAGACGAAAAAGGCTCAGCAGAACGCCATTTCAAAAAAGATCCCCGCCATGAAGAAAAACGGTGAGGACACCTCCGCCATCTTCGCCGAGATGAAGGAGCTTTCCGACAACGTAAAGGCGGACACCGACAGGATAAGCGCCATCGACGACGAAATACTGACCACACTGCTCTGCATCCCGAATCTTCCTCACGAAAGCGTGCCGATCGGACCCGACGACAGTGCGAACGTTCCGGTAAGATACTGGGGCGAGCCGAGAAAATTTGATTTTGAAGCGAAGGCTCACTGGGATATCGGCGCCGATCTCGGCATTCTCGATCCCGACACCGCCGCAAAAATAACCGGCGCGAGATTCCACGTTTACAAGGGTCTCGGCGCGAGACTCGAAAGAAGCGTCGTGAACTTCTTCCTTGACACCCACACGAAGAACGGATATACCGAGATATTCCCGCCCTATATGGTCAACAGAGCGTCCATGACGGGCACGGGGCAGCTCCCCAAATTCGAGGAGGACGCCTTCAAGGTCGCCGGGACCGATTACTTCCTCATCCCGACCGCCGAGGTGCCGGTAACGAATATGCACCGCAAGGAGATCCTTGACGGAAGCACGCTCACCAGAAAATACTGCTCGTACACCGCCTGCTTCAGAGCGGAAGCCGGAAGCGCCGGAAGAGACACGAGAGGTCTTATACGTCAGCATCAGTTCAACAAGGTAGAGCTCGTAAAGTTCTCAAAGCCCGAGAATTCCTACGACGAGCTTGAAGCGCTCACGAAGGACGCCTCCCACCTGCTCGAAATGCTGAACATCCCCTACAGAGTCTCCCTTCTCAGCACCGGAGACATGGGCTTTTCGTCCGCGAAGACCTACGACATCGAGGTCTGGATGCCCTCGTACAACAGATACGTGGAAATATCCTCCTGCTCGAACTTCGAGGATTATCAGGCGCGCAGAGCCGACATAAAATATAAAGACAACGCAAAGGACAAGGCAAAGCTCGTTCACACGCTGAACGGAAGCGGTCTTGCCGTCGGAAGAACGGTCGCCGCGATCCTTGAAAACTATCAGAACGCGGACGGCACCGTTACGGTCCCGGAGGTCCTTCGGGATTATATGGGGACGTCGGTCATCGGCTGACCCCCAAACGAGGTATAAAAATGCTGTCAGACGTTGATTTTTCTGTCTATCTTGT
>Ga0079305_1003145_pt1 | contig 11894 bp, 10 predicted proteins | sample LMS_cellobiose_e_FD_79183 | JGI IMG/M metagenome (GOLD analysis project Ga0079305, IMG submission 79183) | Rumen-fistulated moose microbial communities from Alaska, USA - LMS_cellobiose_enrichment | ecosystem: Host-associated > Mammals > Digestive system > Stomach > Rumen fluid ... | reverse complement strand
TTGGAAAGCATTGAAATTCCGCCTTTCTTTGATACTTCTATTGTACCATATCTCTGGCAGAATGTGGGTTTTTGACATGAGAAAAGGGCCACTTTTCTGTGACCCTTTGTCTTCAGTCTGAGATAATATGAATTGATAACATCATATTATCATATATTAATTAATATGCAATATATATTTTGTAATAATTGAACAAAAGAATAGTTAATATTTGTGTTTTTGTTTAGTTAGAGTATTAAAAATAGCGCAGAGTTTGGAAACTCTGCGCTATTAAAACGTTTTTTCATGCATTTGGCCCGAGGCTTCAGTTCACTACCCTGTTGACATCTGCATATTTATATATGCATTCCGAAGCAAGATCTATCATCTCGCTCTTCGCGTCGTCGCCTGTAAGAGAAGCGTCATACGGAAGCTTTTCCTTTTCGACTATGGCCTCCGAGAGCAGCACCAGCTTTACCGTCTGCTCGGCGAAGAGCCTTATCTCAGACTCGAAATTGTCCGGGTTCCTGACTATGTTCGCCGCGAACTCCTCTATCGACATGCCGTATACGTCAGCCATATCCTGATAATACTTCAGGCGCTCCTGGAAATGATATTCGACCGCGGTCTCGTTGAGACTGAAACTGGAGTTATCGATGGCCTTATTCACAAGTTCGGCGACAGCGTCGTCCTTCGCAAGCTTTGCCATCTCATCCGCGAGCTTCTGCTCACAGTAAGCCTTAAGCTCGTCTTCAGACATGTCCGGGAAGTTCTCCCGCTCATATTCCATAGAGATCTGCAGCGCGGTCTCCGAAGCCGTGACTATGGTCTCAGTGACGTCCAGCCCTTTATACTGCCCAAGCTTCACCCTTCCGTAGCTTTCAGGCTCAAGGAGCCTTCCGTCCGCGTCATAGACAGGCTTGGTGTTCACTCCGGCCGCGCAGGCTCCGAGAAGAGCCGCGCAGAGCAGCAAACAAACTGACAACAGTAAACTGATATGCTTTTTTATTATACTCATTGAAATAACGAATCTCCTTCGCGGCAAGGGTAAAACGCCCCGCTGCGGTAACTATCAGAACTTGCCCCTGAACAGCTGGGAACCCTTCGCTCCGGTCTTTACCATGAACAGGCTTCCCGCGTTGGGCCACTTTTCGAGGTCCCCTTCCTTATAGATCAGCCTGGATGTGGTTATGAACAGGATGTCGTAATTCCTGCCGCCGAAGCAGGCCGATGACGTAAGGTTGGCTCCTTCGACCTCGACTTCGTCGAGTATCTCGCCGGTCTTCGGGTCGATATGCACTACCTTGCTGGACTCCCAGAGAGCGAGCCAGATGGTGTCCTGATCGTCGATGGTCATTCCGTCGGGCTGCACCGATGTGTCATGGAAGATGACCCTTCTGTTGCTGAGCGCGGAGGTCTCGGCGTCGTAATCAAAGGCGTATACCTCGCCGTGGATGGTATCGGTGTAGAACATGGTCTTAAGGTCGCTCGTCCAGCAGAACCCGTTGGAGATGCCGACCTTGTCGATGGCCACGGCCAGCTCGCCTTCAGGCGTGTACCTGTAGAGCTTGCCTTCTTCCGGTTCGCCCTGAGTACCCATGCTGCCGACCCAGAACGCGCCGTCCGGGCCGCACTTGCAGTCGTTGAAGCGGTCTGTAGGCTTGCCGTGATCGACATCCCTGAGCTTTTCAACAACGTTGAAATCGTCGTCGAGTTTGTAGACAGCGTTTTCGGAAGTCGCGACATAGCCGCCGTCCTCGCAGCCAATGACAGCTTCGGGATTGAACGGGAGCTTATATTCCCGGCTTCCGCCGGTCTCGGGATCATAGGCGAAGAGCCTCTTGCCGATGCAGTCCATGAAGAGCATCTTCTGCCTGCGGTCATCCCACCAGGAGCATTCGCCGTGACCGGCGTCACAGCGCATCGCGATCTCTGCCTTGTATTTCATATCAAGCGCCTCCTTCACACAAAACTGAATACATTCATTCTATATAAATATTATTATTCATTTGTAGTAATTGTCAAACATATTATTTTGTCCGCTGTATAAAAACACCCGCGGACACGCGGTCCGCGGGGTGTACATATAACATATTACCGGAAACTATGCTCCTGCCTCGGCGTCGCCTTCCTCTTCGTCCTTGACTCTGAGGTCGTCGATCTTGAGCTGGAACTTCGGCTCGGTGTATGAAGTGACGAGATACAGCTTGTCCCCGCCTGACCAGGCGTAGATGTAACTGCTGTCGATGCCTGTCTCGTCGCCGAACCAGATCTTGTGCTCGGATCCGTCCTTTAGGACTACGAGCACGTCGGGATCTGAGCTGCGGTCGATGCCGTACTGGCTGAGATCGGAGCCGCTTTGGATATCTATCTCCTTCTTGGCGCTCAGGAACCTGAGAGCTGATACCATGTACTTGACGTTGGTCCAGTCGATGTTATCGTCCGCTGTCGCCTCTGTCCACACGTATTCGTCGTTCTCGCGGCGGAAGGTGTTCACCTCGCCGTCGTAGCGCCAGGTAATATGGTCTACGTCGGCCTGTTCAAAGCTGAATACAGGTATGGACGTATCGGGCTCCGGAACTTTTTTCAGCTTAGGATAGACTATAAAGTACAGGACCGCAAGCAAAACGAGAACTATAAGCAGAATTATGAGACGCTTTCCCTTGTTCTTGCTGCTCATGCTACAGCTTCCTCCTTCTCACCCAGACGAAGATGCCCAGCAGCAGAGCGATGAGCGGTACGACAACAGCGAAGATCACGGTGAGCACCGTCGCAGTGTTGTCGGGTATCGTCAGATAGTCGTTTGTGAAGTGCTTGCTCTGGATGGTTATGTTGAGCGAGTGTCCGCTCATCCAGTTCGCGGCGTTGACGAAGAGGTCCTGGTTGCCGCCGGAGACTCTCTGGCTCGTGTTCTCGTCGAGCAGATACTTCGAAGAGCACCAGAAGATCTGGGTGGTCACGTTCTCATCGGTGTCGATGATGTCGGTGATCGAAACAGCGACGGGGAACGGTCCGAGGGTATCGCCCTCTTCGAACTCGGGAGTGGTCATGTTGAACGCGTCAGCCTTGGAGATGCAGTTCTCCGAGGTGAGCAGCAGCTTGTCGATGCTGAGGGTGTCCCTGTCGGGTTCCTCGACAGCGATGCCCTGCGAGAGCGGGAGCATGACGAAGTAATTGTTTTCTTTGAGCGGCTGGGTGACAGTGTGCATCTCGATGTCCGGGAGCAGGTACAGCGGGTTCTGAACGTAGCTGCCCGATTCAAGCTCGAGAAGGATGCCGTCCACCAGGCCGCAGCCGTAGTTGGCCATGACCTTCATGAGGTTCGGGAACTTCTCGCCGTTCTCGGAGGGAGAAGTGACGAGCAGCATCTTCCCGCCCTGCTTGAGGTAATCGAGGATCATGTCAGCCTCAACATCGGTGATATCCGACTGCGGGACCGAGATCAGCAGGCCGTTGCAGTCTTCGGGTATCATGTCGTATGAGAGCAGGCTGAGCTGATCGAGCTCGATGTTGTCGTTGTTGAGCGCGATCTTATACTTTGCGGGCAGTTCGGTCTCGCCGTGGCCTACGAGCGCGTACATCTTGCTGTAGGTACCGTTGATGACGAAGTCGATGGCGCCGGTGATTATGCCCTCGCCCGCGAAGTCCGCGTCGAGGTCGCCGGAATACATGTACAGCAGGTAGTCGTATTCATACAGATCGCTGGAATCGATGAACTTCGAGATGGTGCCGTTCGGCCCCTCGGAGACCACGATCATGCAGTTGTCGGTGACGTCGGCGTCGGTGTACTGAGCCGCGAAGTAAGGATAGACGTCCGGATCTATGCGCTCCACGTGGATGAACTTCGACAGAGCCTTATAGCGGTCGAGCAGGGTCTGGAGGCTCGTGTCCTCCTTACCCGGGCGCACCAGCCAGTAGATGGTGATGTCCCTGTCTATGGTCGAGGCTATGGTCTTAGTCTGGTCAGACAGAGTGAAGAGCCTGTTGGTCGAGATGTCGTACTGGGTCGCCGTCGAAGGCAGCGAGCTGACGAGCACGTTGATTATTATGAGGATGACGAGCAGTATGCAGGCTGCCGCCACGGTGTATCCGCCTGCGCGGAAGCTCTTGGTCTTGAATTCTTTCTTATCCATTAGCTCCACCTCCTCTTCTCGAGGGTCTGGACGGTCAGGAATACGAAGAATACGGTGACCGACAGCATATAAACGATCGAAGCGATGTCGAACATGCCTCCGGGTATCTTCTGGAAGGCCTCATAAAGCGAGAGCTTGGTGACGAGGTCCGGAAGGAGCCCTGTGAAGAGAGGCTTTTTGACGTTATAGAGCATCAGCAGCGCGGCCTCGCCAACTACTGCGACGATGAGCGCCACGAAGGTGTTCTTGGTGAGCTGCCTTATGACGAAAGCGAGCAGCACTATCAGGAGCATGAAGCCGATGAAGCTCGCGTAAGCCGTTCTGGGCAGATAGTCTGCGATGTTGGAAAGGAAGTAGTTCAGAAGCATCGCCACGAAGGTGACGCCCGCGGCTACCGCAAGGCTCTCAGTGAGAGACGAGATGAACATTCCTATCGAGAGCAGCGCGGCTCCGAGAAGGAAGAACGCGAGTATGGTCGCGTAGGCGGAAAGCATGTTGACGTTGCCGAACGCGCTGAGGATGAGCGGATAGATGCACATCACAAGCACGGGGACAGCGAACACCGTGAGCAGCGCGAAGAACTTTCCGAGAACGATCTTGCTCATTGAAAGCGGCAGTGAGTAAAGCAGCTGGTCTGTGCGCTGGCGCCTTTCGTCGGCGAATATCCTCATCGTGATGACCGGTACGGTTACGATGAAGATGAACGTATAGGCCTGGATGGAATACTCGAAGTTCGCCACGCCGACCTGGACGTTCATGACGGCGGTGTAGATGCCCGCGAAGAGCAGCATAAACGCGCCGAACACGTAAGCGGACAGATTGTTGAAGTACGAGTGCAGCTCGTGTTTATAGATGGCGGTCATCAGTTATGCGCCTCCTTTGCTTCTGCCGGGCCTGCGAGCTTGTCCGCTATCGCGGCGGCTTCGCTCCCGGCTTTCTCCTCGGCGGGAGCCTCGGGCTTTGTAGTGAGCTCGATGAAGACGTCCTCGAGGCTTGCCTTGGCGCTGGTCATCTGGAGTATGGCCTTGCCGGCCTTGGCGAACGCGAAGAACAGATCTCTGCAGAGCTGGTCGTCGCCCTCGTCCTTGAGCTCAGTGCGCAGGACGAGCCTGGTGCGGCCTTCTCCGTCCGCCTCTGAGCTGCTCGAAGTGATGCCTTCGACCGAAGCAATGACGGCCTCGGCTTCCTGAACGCCGGCTTCGACTGTCAGTTCGACGGTATTCGCGTCCGCGAACAGTTTTTCAAGGTTCTCCGGCTTGTCGCACGCGACGAGCTTGCCGTGAGAGATGATCATTACGGTGTCGCAGACAGCCTGCACCTCGGAGAGGATGTGGCTGGAGAGGATGACCGTGTGGTCTTCGCCGAGCTTCTTGATGAGGTCCCTGATCTCGATGATCTGCATCGGGTCGAGGCCTACGGTAGGCTCGTCGAGGATGATGACGCTCGGGTTGCCGAGTATCGCCTGGGCGATGCCGACACGCTGCCTGTAGCCCTTGGAAAGGTGCTTGATGAGGCGCTTGCGGTAGTCCTGCAGGCCTGTGAGTTCCACTACCCTGTCGATCTGGGCGGGGATGTCTGCCTTGGCTACGCCCTTCGCCTCCGCGACGAACTTGAGATATTCGTTGGGGGTGCTGTCGAGGTAGAGAGGCGGGAGCTCCGGCAGATAGCCTATGAGCTTCTTGGCTTCCATGTCTTCCTCGAAGATGTCGTGCCCTTCTATGATAACATTGCCCTCTGTTGCGGCAAGGCAGCCGGTCATGATGTTCATGGTCGTCGATTTGCCCGCGCCGTTGGGCCCGAGAAATCCGTAGATGCAGCCGGTCTCGATGCTGAAGTTCAGATCGGATACGGCTGTGAAATCTCCGTATTTCTTGGTAAGGTGCTTTACTTCGATCACTTAGCTTTCCTCCTTAAAGAAATAAGCTTTTTCTTTATAGCTGCGTCTGCTTTGACGCAGTAATCATATACTTCACGTGTGTAATTTTGCTGCACAAAAAATGAAGCGTTCGTGAAGTCACAACATGTGATTGTAGCACCTAACGCTTCAATAATCAATATTCAAATATATGAGCCCGGAGGCGTTATTTATCTTTTTCTGCGTCTTCCCTGATAACGCGCCTCAAAGCTTCTACGGCGACCTTTATGCCGCGCTCGGTGTCGTGGTCGTCGGGTTCGTCAAAGCCCGCGGCCTTGCGCTCCTGGTTCCAGATCACGTTGAGGACCGTAGCGCAGCGCACGTCAAGAGCGGCCGCGACGGTGTACAGAGCGGCGCTCTCCATCTCGCTGGCGAGGACCCCGAGGCGTTTCCAGGCCTCCCACTTGTTGAGCAGTTCATATGAAACGGGCATGCGTCCAGGGCTGTGCTGGCCGTAGAAGGAATCCTTGCACTGGACCACTCCGGCGTGCCACTTCATCCCGAGGCTGTCCGCGGCGTCTGCCAGGGCCCTGACAAGGCCGAAATCCGCTACCGCCGGATATTCTATCGGGGCGTACTCGCGGCTCGTGCCCTCCATGCGCACGGATCCGGTAGCGATGACTATGTCAGAAGCCTTGACCTTCATGTTGATGCCTCCGCAGGTGCCTACGCGTATGAAAGTATCCGCGCCTATCTGCGAAAGCTCCTCCATCGCGATAGCTGCGCTCGGACCGCCTATGCCCGTTGAAACAACTGAGACGGGGACCCCTTCGAGGGAGCCTGTGTACGTCGTATACTCGCGATTGCTCGTCACGAACCGCGGCGCGTCGAAGTAAGCGGCGATCTTCTCACAGCGGCCGGGATCTCCGGGAAGGATGACGTAGCGTCCGACGTCTCCCCTTCGCATATTGATATGATACATCAGTTCGTTATCCATATTGCTTTCCCCCTTGACTATACTTTACTCCCTGAACTGCAGCGCGTAAAGTTCTTTGTAGGTCCCGCCCGCGGCTGTCAGCTCGTCGTGGGTCCCGCGCTCGGTGATGCGGCCGTTCATGACGACGGCGATCTCGTCCGCGTTGCGTATAGTCGATAGCCTGTGGGCGACGACTATGGTCGTGCGGCCCTTGCAGAGCTCGTCGAGAGCCTGCTGTATCAGCACTTCGGTGGTGTTGTCGAGGGCGCTGGTCGCCTCGTCGAGTATCAGTATCGCCGGGTCCTTGAGGAACACGCGGGCTATGCTCAGGCGCTGCTTCTGCCCGCCCGAAAGCTTTACACCCCTCTCGCCTATATCAGTGTCGTATCCGTTTGGGAGAGTGATTATATAGTCGTGGATGTTCGCGCGCTTCGCTGCCTCTATGACCTCGCTGCGTTCCGCGCCGGGCCTGCCGTAAAGTATGTTCTCGTAGATGGTCCCCGAGAAGAGGAAGACGTCCTGCTGCACTATTCCGATGCTGCGGCGCACGGAACCAAGCGTCAGACTGTTGATATCCTTGCCGTCTATCATGATGGAGCCGCTTCCGTCGCGGAGCTTGTAGAAGTTCGGCAGCAGATGGCAGATGGTCGTCTTGCCGCCGCCCGAAGGCCCTACCAGGGCGAGCTTTCTGCCCTTTTCCAGCTTGAAGCTCACGTCGTGCAGAACCTCCTGAGAGGAACCGTAAGTATAGCTGACGTGGCTGAACTCGATCTCTCCGCGCACGTTGCTGAGCTCCTCGGCTCCCGGAGCGTCGCACTCGGGCTCCACGTCCATTATCTCGCAGAAGCGAACGAAACCGCTGACGCCGTTCTGATACTGCTCCATGAAATTGATGAGCGTGTTCACCGGGTTGATGAACAGGTTTACCGAAACGATGAAGGTCGAATAGTCGCCGAAGGTGATGCGGCCGGCGTAAAGGAACAGACCGCCCGCGATCAGTATTATCACGTTGAAGATATCGGTGATGAACTGGGTCGACGAGAAGAACTTCGCCATCGCGGAGTAGGCCCCGCGCGAAGCCTCCACGAACTGCCTGTCCCCTTCCGCGAACTTCTCACGCTCAAGGTCGGCGTTCGTATAAGCCTTGGTCACGCGTATGCCCGTGATGCTGCTCTCGACCGCGGCGTTGATGATGGCGTTGCTCTTGCGGCGCGCGTCGAAGGCCCTGCGCATCTTCTTGCGGAAATGCATCGAAACTGCTATCAATATGGGAACGCACGAAAAGATTATCAGCGTGAGACCTATGTTGATGCAGCTGAGATAGATGAACGAGAGGATGATCATCGTCGAGCTTATGAGCAGGTTCTCAGGGCCGTGGTGCGCCAGTTCAACAACCTCGAAAAGGTCGCTGGTGATGCGGGTCATTATGCGGCCGGTCTCGTTGTCGTCGTAGAAGCTGAACGGAAGCTTTTCAAGATGGTCGAAAAGATCTCTTCTCATCTGCGACTGCATTCCGACGCCTATCATGTGGCCGTAATACTGCACGAAGTAACGCAGCAGCAGCCTGATGATATAAAGGACCAGGACCGCCGCGCCCGCGATGACTATGGAGCGGTACATGCGGTTCGGGATGTAGTAGTTGAGCATGTTTCGCGTCACGACGGGATAAACCATGCCTATGAGCGAGATCGTGAAGGCAGCCAGCATATCGAGAGTAAGCATCTTCTTATGCGGCTTATAATACTGTAGAAAGCGTTTGAACATTTATTGCCCTTTCGGAAGCTGAAGGAATAGGTTGAGATGAGGGAAACAAAGGTCTTCAGGTAATAAATGAGGCCTTCCGTAAAAGCGGAAAGCCTCATTTTTCAAGGGTTGTGGTGCCCAGAACCGGAATCGAACCAGTGACACGCAAATTTTCAGTCTGCTGCTCTACCGACTGAGCTATCTGGGCATGAGTTCTGTATAAAATGGTGGGCCTTCAGGGACTTGAACCCGGGACCTGCCGGTTATGAGCCGGATGCTCTGACCAACTGAGCTAAAGGCCCACATTCTTAAATGTGATGGTCGGGGTAGAGGGATTTGAACCCCCGGCCCACTGCTCCCAAAGCAGTTGCGCTACCAAGCTGCGCTATACCCCGATTTGGTGAGCCGACCTCAACCACAGAACAGTCAAATTATAGCGATACAAAATGCGTTTGTCAATCACATTTTTTAATTCATTTTTGTGCGCTCTTTTCATTATCAGCCAGGGGAAAAATGAGGGCACAGACATATCGTACAGTCTGTGCCCTCTGCAGCCATGATGAGTCCTGTGTAAATTATGCCTTAATCAAACCGTCCCAGACTCTGGCTGCCGCCTTCGGACAGCAGCGTCACATAGATGCCGGAGATACGTCCCTGTCCGTCGAATTCCCAATAGATCTCGTATTTTTCGCCGTGATAGCGGTAGAACATGTCATACGTCTCATCCGGGTTCTCCGCGTCGCGCCAGAGGTCGATGTGCAGACCGTTATTCAGGCCGTAGTAGAGATAGCCGTCCGAGCTGATGGTGATGTCGGCAGCCTCGGCCAGATCACCGTATTCGATGCTGAAATTATCCATCGAACCCGGTTCATATGTCATATCGATCTTCGCCAGAGTCTTTTCGCCGTTTGAAGAAGCTACGAAATACAGGTCTGTTCCGTAAATGACCGGCGAATAGCTCGGGATCGGGCAGAGCACGATATCTTCACCGCTGAGCGCATGGCGCAGATGCAGCGATTCGTCGTCGGCGTCATCCTGATAAATCAGCCACTGGTCATTGACGAAATACGGGTAGTAAACTTCTTTGTCCATTACAGGCACGGAATTGCTGCCGTCGAGCTCTGCCTGTCTGAACGTATAGCTTGAATCGCAGTAATAGAGCTTATCTCCGCGGATCTGCAGATAAGCGGCCGCGTCGTCGATGATGAGCTGCGGAGTGCCTCCGTCCTTAGACACCTTGTAGAGCCCTGAATCGTTGCCGCTGTGGATGTAATACACGTCGTCCCCGTACACCGTCACATAGGTTGGAACTACTCCCTTTTCGAGAACGGTATGGCCGGCGACATCCGCGAAGCTTCCGTTCTGAACGAGATCAAGGCGTACCATTTCCACAGTCCCGTCAGAGCTGTATGCCTCTCCGAAGACACTGTCTCCGTCAACGTTATAGAATCCGCCGCTCATGAAGGTGCTCATGGCCGCTGTCTCAGCCGGAGTGAAGTCGATGACAAGGCTTTCATACGGATCGGCGTTCATCGCGGCGAAGGCTTCGGCTCTCTCGCCTGCAGCCTCGCCCTCCATGCGGATGGACTTGAGCGCTTCGATTATTTCCTGAGACTGGGTGGATGCCATATTGCCAGATTCGCTCGATACGAGCAGATGGCAGCCGGACTTATCCTGATAGTAGCTGCCAAGCGCGACGCAGTAATGAGTCTCGGCTCCGTAGAAACCGGCGGGGTCCTCGTGTACCCACGCGAAGATGGCGCCGTCAAGCTCCTGTTCCTTCAGGTCGTCGCCGTAGTTTTCAAGCGCGCTCGAGAACTCGTTTTCCGTTTCATAGAAATTCGCGTCCGACACCCAGATCCTGACGCCGGCGCTGTCAGACGAATAGCAGCTCCACGCGTCGTCATAACGGTAGCCCTGCGGAAGATCCATGACGAAACCTGAGTCATGGCCCATCGGGACCGCCGTCAAAGACTCAGCGCTGTTTGAGGATCCCGAAGATTGATCATCCCCTTCCAAACTATCCGCACCGTCTGAAGGTTCTTCCGACTGCGAGCCGGCAGCTGCGTCACTGCCGCCAGACTTTTTGTCTCCTCCGCAGGCGGTCAGAAGAGACAACAGCATAGCGATACTCAGTATCACCGCAAGTAATTTCTTCCAGTTCATTTTTACCTCCTCGTTATGTCATTTTTCATTAAGCTTCTTATTTAGGGAAGACTGTCAGATCGACCTGGGAGACCCCGGCGTCGTCCGCGTCTTCGGTAAAGTACATTGATAGAGTCCCCTCGTAAGACATCTCAGGGATCTCAACATGCCATTCAAGGTAACTTCCGTCGTCATATATTGGTTCGCCCAGCAGAGCTTTGACCTCGCTTCGAGGCATACCGAAGGGAACGCCGAGAATGGACACGCCCTGATCCTCAGGTTCGTCCGCGTAGGTCGTCATCATGATTTCCTCAGCCTCGGCCTCGGTGATGCTGATGGACGAGTCTCCGCCGTTGTAATAAGCGGGGATGATCAAATAATCCTCGTTGTCATCGAGATACAGGTTCGCGGAGAAGAAGTCCCCTGCTCCCAGTTCGATGCTGCTGCGCGACTCGTCCGCGGGGACGCCTGCAGCCTCAAGATCTCCGAGGCGGTACGGAACCGGCACCGGAGTGCCGTTCACTACGACGGCGACATCCTTTGCGGGAACGGTCAGAGTGCCGTCCGCGCTCTTGATCCCTGCCTCGGCAGGCTCGTCATGCTGTGCGGTATCGGGTGCCTGAGCGGGAGCAGCGGTGGCCCCGGAGGAGCCGGACGCAGCCGGAGCGTTTTGAGGCGCTGCTGTCTTTCCGCCGCATGCGGCGAGCGTCAGCAGCATGACGAAAACTAACAATAATACAAGATGCTTTTTCATTTCCTGGCCTTCTTTCCGTCAGTCAAAGCCCGTTTTTCAGGAGACCATAAATTGTTCCTTTTCAGTTATTTTATAAAAAACCGCAAATTATAACTACATCCTAACGGGTAGGTCGTTCAAAAAAAGCCGGCGGTCTGTATAGGCTGCTCTGGATAAGCAAGCAAAAAGACCACCGCATAGCGATGGTCTCAGACTGAAGACAAAGGGTCACAGAAAAGTGGCCCTTTTCTCATGTCAAAAACCCACATTCTGCCAGAGATATGGTACAATAGAAGTATCAAAGAAAGGCGGAATTTCAATGCTTTCCAA
>Ga0079305_1003141_pt1 | contig 11908 bp, 12 predicted proteins | sample LMS_cellobiose_e_FD_79183 | JGI IMG/M metagenome (GOLD analysis project Ga0079305, IMG submission 79183) | Rumen-fistulated moose microbial communities from Alaska, USA - LMS_cellobiose_enrichment | ecosystem: Host-associated > Mammals > Digestive system > Stomach > Rumen fluid ... | reverse complement strand
TTCGACCGTCGAGGAGGAGGAACGAAAGCGCCTTGAGGAGGAGCGTAAGCTGAAGGAGGGACCGCGCGCGCCGTGGGACGTTGCGCCGAACGTCGAGGACGTGGTCGGAACGGACGAAGCGAAGCCGAAGAAGAAGCCGCTCGCCGAAGAACTGACCGAGCTCTGCAGCGCGCTCGAATGGGATGTTTCGCCGCTCTGGTTCCTTGAAAAGGATCCGCTCGCGGGCGAATACGTCCAAAGAAGCCTGATCAAGGAGAACGGCATCCTGGATGCCTTAAAAGCCGCAAAATCGCCCGAATCCGGGGCGAAAACCGATGCGGTCGGGAATAAGACCGACGCGCTGAAACGCCTCGCGGAAATCGCCGATTTCGGCGCCTGAACGAAACGCATCCCGTCGAAAAAAGCCGTCCGGTGAAAACCGGACGGCCGCTTGCTTTTTGCGCGCCGTTCGGGTATACTCACCGCGTGAGTAAGCCAGGCAGTCGCTTGGCGGGGAGCGATCCCCGTCCAGAGGAAAGTCCGGGCTCCGAAGAGCAGGGTGACGGATAACGTCCGCCGGGGGTGACCCCAGGGAAAGTGCAACAGAAACATACCGCCGGCTTCGGCCGGTAAGGGCGAAATGGCGAGGTAAGAGCTCACCGGGGGCGCGGAGACGCGTCCGCCGTGCAAACCCCACCCGGAGCAAGACCGTATAGGGAGGTAACTGCACGCACAACCAGGCCAGCGGCCGACGGCTGTGTGTAAAGTGCCTGAAAGGCGCCTGCTCGGCGCTTCCCGGAAGGTAGGTCGCTTGAGCCGTCCGGCAACGGCCGGCCTAGAAAGATGATTGCCGAATACAGAACCCGGCTTACAGACTTGCTCGCGCACGGCGCGCCCGCGGATAACTGCGGGCGTGTTTTTCGTTTGACGCCCGTTGAATTGTCCGAAAAATGTGATAGAATCGTTTTATACCTCATTCCTTTCAAGAAAAAAGAGACAGCGATGCACGCCGGAATAACCGTTCGGGTGCATTCCGTCATATGGCAAAAGGAGGAAACAGCGTTGTCCATCAAGCTCCTGCACGGCGTCCGCGTTCCGCACCGGAAGAACACCGCGGAATCGGTTCCGGTCCGGATCCCGACGCCGAAGACGGTGACGATCCCGATGTCGATGAACATCGGCGCCCCGGCGAAGCCCGTCGTAAAGCCCGGCGATACGGTCAAGGTAGGCCAGATGATCGGCGAGCCGGGCGGATTCGTGTCCTCGCCGGTCTATTCCGGCGTGTCCGGGACAGTGAAAAAGATCGATGATATTCTTCTGTTCCACGGCGCCGTTTCTCCGGCCGTCGTGATCGAGTCGGACGGCGAACAGACTCCGTACGAGGGCCTTGCCGCGCCCGAGGTCACCGACCTCGACAGCTTCGTCGAAGCGGTCCGGATGAGCGGCGTCGTCGGCCTCGGCGGCGCGGGCTTCCCGACGGCCGTGAAGCTGAAGGCGGATCCCGCGAAGGTCGATTTCATCTGCATCAACGGCGCCGAATGCGAGCCGTATCTGACCGGCGATACGCGGACGATGCTCGACGATACGGATCTCCTCGTCGAGGGCATCGCGATGCTGCAAAAATTCTATTCCCCCGAAAAGGTGATCATCGGCGTTGAGGACAACAAGCCGAAGGCGATCGCAAAGCTCCGCGAGGCGACGAAGGAGATGGACGGCGTCGAGGTGGCGGCGCTTCCTGCGCTTTACCCCCAGGGCGGTGAAAAGGTCCTGATCTACCACACCACCGGCCGCATCGTCGAGGAGGGAAAGCTCCCGCTCGATGCCGGCGTGATCGTCCTCAACACGACGACGCTCGCGACGATCGTCCGCTACATCAGAACCGGGATGCCGCTTACCGAGCGGCGGATCACCGTCGACGGCAGCGCGGTCAGAAACCCGATGAACGTCTTCGCACCGATCGGCACGCCTCTCCGCGACGTGATCGACTTTACCGGCGGCTTTAAAAGCGATCCGAGGAAGATCATTCTCGGCGGGCCGATGATGGGCATCGCGACGACCGATCTCGACCAGCCCGTCGTAAAGAACACCGGTGCGATCCTCTGCTTCGACGCGAAGGATGCCGAGCCGCCCGCTCCGACGCCGTGCATCAAATGCGGCCGCTGCGTGAACCACTGCCCGATGAATCTGATGCCGACCGATATCGAGCGCGCCCTCGATCTCGGGCGCCCCGATCTTCTGAAGGAGCTCAAGGTCAACCTCTGCATCGAATGCGGCTGCTGCGCGTTCGTCTGCCCGGCGAAGCGCCCGCTCGTCCAGGTCAACAAGCTCGCGAAGATCGAGCTGAACAACTACAACAAAAAACTCAAGGCCGAGGCCGAGGCGAGGGCCGCGAAGGAGGCTGCGAAGAACGAAGGGAAGGAGGCGAACGCAGAATGAACGAAAACATGATCGTATCGGTCTCTCCCCATATCCGTTCAAACGATACGACGCAGACGATCATGCGCGACGTCCTGATCGGACTCGTCCCCGCCGTCATCGTTTCGGTCGTCTTCTTCGGCCTCCGTGCGCTCCTCGTCGAGCTGTTCTGCGTGGCCGTCTGCGTGTTCTGTGAATGGCTCTTCGAACGGGGCATGAAGCGCCCGAATACGATCAGCGATCTTTCCGCCGCCGTAACGGGCCTGATGCTCGCGATGAACCTTCCGGTCCGGATCCCGCTCTGGCAGGCCGCGATCGGCTGCGTCGTCGCAATCATCGTTGTAAAGCAGCTCTTCGGCGGCATCGGCCACAACTTCGCGAATCCGGCCCTGACGGCCCGTATCGTGATGTTCCTCGCGTTCTCGTCGACGATGGCGACGTGGACCGCGCCGAACTTCGTCGATGCCGTATCGTCCGCAACGCCGCTCGAGATCCTGAAGACCGGCTCGGCGGAGGGTCTGAACCTGCTCCACCTCTTCCTCGGCGCGGCCGGCGGCTCCCTCGGCGAAACGAGCACCGTCGCGCTTCTCGCCGGCGGCCTGTATATGATGTTCCGGAAGGTCATCTCCTGGCACATCCCCGTGACGTACATCGGGACCGTGTTCCTGCTCTCCCTGCTCAAGGGCGGCTTTACGTTCGCCGTCGCCGAGATCTTCGCGGGAAGCCTTTTCCTCTGCGCCTTCTTTATGGCGACGGACTATGTCACGAGCCCCCACACGAACAAGGGACGTCTGATGTACGCGTTCGGCTGCGGTCTTCTGACCTGTCTGATCCGCTTCTACGGAAGCTATCCGGAGGGCGCTTCGTTTGCCGTCCTCCTCATGAACATCCTGACGCCCTACATCAACCGCTGGTCGATGACGAAACCGTTCGGAGGTGTAAAAGCATGACAAAGACGAACAATGTCCGGGAAGACTTTGTCAAGCCGATCCTGGTACTGACGCTGATCTGTCTGATCTCGAGCGGCCTTCTCGCATACGTCAACAGCGTGACGAAGCCGATCATCGCCGAAACGGAGGCGCGGATCGCGAACGAGGCGATGAACGAGGTCCTTCCCGACGCCGGCGGGTTTACGGCGGTTGCTGCCGGGCTCCCTGACGTTTACACGAACGGCGACACGAACTACGTCACCGCGGTCTACGAGGCGAACAACGGGAACGGCTACGTCTTTATGGTGACCGGCGACGGCTACGGCGGAAAGAAGACGATGAAGCTCATCGTCGGCGTCGACCCGGAGGGAAAGATCGTCGAAACGAAGACGCTTTCCCACAGCGAGACGGCCGGAATGGGCTCGAAGACCGCAGGCGACGACTACCGCCTCCAGTGGACCGGCGTTTCGGCGGACGCGATCGATACGGTCGACGGCGTTTCCGGAGCGACGTTCTCCTCGAACCACTACAGGAACTCCATGCGCTCGGTCTTCGACGCGTTCGATTATCTGAAGAACGGAGGAAACTGAAATGAAAGGTGAACGACTGAAGACCCTGACAAAGGGCATCATCCTTGAAAACCCCGTTCTGGTCCTTGTGCTCGGAACGTGTCCGACGCTTGCGACCTCGACCCAGGCCTCGAACGCGTTCGGTATGGGCGCGGCCGCGACGGCCGTTCTGATCTGCTCGAACGTCTTTATCTCCCTTCTCCGGAAGGCGATCTCCGACAAGGTCCGCATCCCGTGCTACATCGTTCTGATTGCGACGTTCGTCACGATCGTCCAGATGATCCTCAACGCGTTCGCGTATCCGATCTACGAGGCTCTCGGCCTGTATCTGCCGCTGATCGTCGTGAACTGCATCATCCTTGGCCGTGCCGAGGCGTTTGCAAACAAACACAGCGTCTTCGATTCCTTCCTTGACGCGGTGGGAATGGGCCTAGGCTTTACGCTGACGCTCTTCGTGATGGCGTCGATCCGCGAGATCTTCGGAAACGGAACGTGGATGGGTCTTCCGATCCCTGTCCTCGCCGACAACCACATCTCGATCCTCACGATGGCGCCCGGCGGCTTCTTCGTCTTCGGCTGCCTGATCGCGTGCGTCAACAAATGGTTCAAAAACAAGCCGAAGAAGAAGGATTTTGGCTGTGAGGGCTGCCCGTCCGCGGAGCTCTGCCAGGCTGCCGGAAGAAAGGAGTGTGAAGCGAAATGACGATCAAGCTCTTCTTTACGATCATCCTGACCGCGATCTTCGTCGAGAATTACGTTCTCCAGCAGTTCCTCGGCATCTGCCCGTTCCTCGGCGTTTCGAAGAAGCTCGACTCCGCGTTCGGCATGTCCTGCGCCGTCATCTTCGTCATGCTGCTCGCGACGGCCGTCACCTATCCGATCCAGCACTACATCCTCAACGCGCTTGGCCTCGAGTATATGCAGACCATCGTCTTCATCCTCGTGATCGCCGCGCTCGTCCAGCTCGTCGAGATCGTTCTGAAGAAGTACGTACCGGCGCTCCACGCCTCACTCGGGGTTTATCTGCCGCTTATAACGACGAACTGCGCGGTTCTCGGCGTCTGCATCGACAACGTCGACAGCTATATGGGAACGGCGTCCTTCGGCCATACATTCCCCCAGGCACTGACCTATTCGCTCGGCGCGGGACTCGGCTTTATGATGGCGATGGTCCTGTTTTCCGGCGTTCGCGCCCGGATCGAGGACAACGACGCGCCGCCCTCCTTCAAGGGAATGCCGATCACTCTGATCGCAGCCGCAATCCTGTCGGTTTCGTTCTTCGGGTTTGCCGGCGTGATCGACAACATCTTTAAATAAAGGAGGGAGCGAACATGGGAGTTATCGGAACTGCGATCCTTGTCGTCACCGTGATCGGCGTGATCTGCGCGGTCATGCTCTCCGTGGCGTCGAAGGTCATGGCCGTCGAGGTCGATGAGCGGATCCCCCGGGTTCGTGAATGTCTGCCCGGCGCGAACTGCGGCGGCTGCGGCTTCCCCGGCTGCGACGGCTACGCCGCGGCGATGGTCGAAGACGAAAAAACGCCGCTGAATCTCTGCGCCCCGGGCGGCTCCGCCGTTGCGGCGAAGGTCGCCGGCGTTCTCGGGCGCGAGGCGGGCGAGGTCGTGAAGAGTTATGCGCGCGTGAACTGCCTCGGCGACTGCAGTGCGACCTCGAAAAAGATGGACTACCGCGGGATTGAAACGTGTGCCGCCGCAAAGCTCCTCTTCGGCGGGAACGGCGCCTGCACGTTCGGCTGCATCGGCCTCGGCGACTGCACGAGAGCCTGCCCGAGCGACGCGATCCACATCATGCCGAACGGCATCGCGCGCGTTGACATCAATTCCTGCACGGGCTGCTCGGCCTGCGCGAAGGTCTGCCCGAACCACGTCATCTCGATCCTGCCCCACAGCGTGAAGGTCCAGGTTTCCTGCTCGAGCCACGACAAGGGCGCCGCGGTCCGCAAGAAATGCCAGGCCGGCTGCCTCGGCTGCGGCATGTGCGAGCGGAAGTGCCCTCAGGGCGCGATCCACGTCGAGAACAACCTCGCGGTGATCGACTACTCGAAGTGCATCAGCTGCGGGACCTGCCAGTCCGTCTGCCCGGCGAAGTGCATCGTCGACGGCCCGGAAGGCGGCCCGGTCAAGGCGGAAGCGCCTGCGGCCCAGTAATCGCCTGCGCAAAGATACCACTGCGTAAAACTGCTTTCCGACAAAAACCCGAAGACCGTAACGGTCTCCGGGTTTCTTTCGTATGGTTCCTTTCCGTTTTTACCCGATCAGGATCGGAAGGATCCCATCGGGGGAGTCGATGACGAAGTCGGCGGCGTTCGTTTCGAGGACGGCGCGGTCGCGGAACCCCCACGAAACGCCGATGACCGGAAGGTGCGCATTCCTTGCGGTCAGACAGTCCACCTCGGAATCGCCGATGTAGACGGTCTTCCCGGGATCGGCGCCGAGTCGTTTCATTGCGAGAAGGACGCCGTCCGGTGCCGGCTTCTGAGGCATTCCGTCGACCTGGCCGATGACGACGTGGAACGCATCGCCGAAGAAGGAACGGATGATGTCCTCCGCAGCGGACTGCATCTTGTTCGTTACGACGGCGCAGCGGATCCCGGCGTCTCGGATCGCGCGGACCGCCTCGGGGATCCCTTTGTACGGCGCGGTCTTCACCATGCAGTGGGCCGCGTAGTACGTCTTGTATTCCGCGAAGAGCCGCTCGAATGCCTCACCGGTCACGGAAGGGCGGGGAAGGAGCGCGGCGGCGGACGGAGCCGAAGACCCGGAAGCGCTCGTTCCGGCGGACGGCAGCTGGGGGACCGACAATTCGATCAGCCGTCGGAGACCGTTCCCGACGAACGAGCGGATCTCGTCGATCGAGCGTTCCGGATAGCCGTATTTGTTCAGAATATAGTTAACACTGTCTTTAAGGTCATCCAGCGTATCGATCAGGGTGCCGTCCAGATCGAAGACGAGCGTGGAATATCGCATGATGGTTCCTCCTGCTGTCCTTCAGAGCGTTTCCTCAAGGTCGAGATGATTGATGTCAATGTTGTAGACCACATCTTTTCTTTCGACGACTACCCGGATCCGCCGCTTCAGTTCCATGTTCCGGCTGATGTTCGTCAAAAGCTCCCGGGTGGGGTTGATCGCGCAGGGACATCCGGTGTTTTCGAACATCGCGAGGTCTCCGTTCGTATCGCCGTATGAATAGCTTTGGGACAGGTCGATGCCGTACTGCCCGGCCAGTTGATAGAGCGCGTTTTTTTTGGAAGCGGCATCCCACATCGGAGTGATTTCTCCTGTATAGAAGCCGCGTTTGTCGCAGTGGTAGACGGTGCCCCTGTAGTCGTCGAAGGCGTATTTGTTCGCCATCTCCCGCACAAGGGCGTCGGGCGAACCGGAGATCGCGATGACGAGATGGCCTTCGCGTTTGTGGCGTTCGATCTCTTTGCGGGTGAACTGGTAGACGCGGTCGCCTTTCTGCTGGACGACGAGCCGCGCGATGTGGTCGATGTGCTCATGGGAGATGCCGACGCTCGTTTCCTTGAAGATCGCGACCATCTTGGAGAGGTACCGGTCGTAATCCCCCTGGCGCCTGTCCCACGCATGGAAGGCCGGGCCGACTTCCTCCTCCCAGCGCTTCGGCGCGACGATCTCGTGCGTCACCATCTTCTTGAATACTTCCGTGATCAGACCTTCACGGTAGATCGTGCCGTCAATGTCGAAAAAAGCTGCGATTCTGTCCATTTCATTCACCTGCCGTCGAGTGTTATTACAAAGAATTTACCACATATCACGGAAAAGCGGTATACGAAAACCTGCGTTTGATGGATCAATGTGTCTTACGACCGCCATTTTCGTCGAAAAGCGGTATACAAAAACCTTTAAAGCGATGGAAAAACGGTTTCCGCCGGCGATTCGGGAAAAGATAGACTCACGATCGGCTCCCATTCCCGAAAAACCTTTTTTTGAAGCGCATCAAAACGCGAATCGGAAATAGAGTGCGTCGCGGAGACTATTATTCCCGAAACGTCGATCGGCTGGGGGAGGCATTCGGGAATAGAACGAGTGAAAACCGCGTCCGTTCCCGAAAAAACGGAAGCGACGCGCAAAGATACAATTATCGATTCATTTTTCGGGAATGAAACCCCTCGGACCTCCCCTTTATTCTCGAATTCCCGGCGGAAATCGAAAAAAGTCCGGCGCAAGCGAAATGAGAGGGAAAAATGGGTTCGGAAAAAACCCTGTATTCCCGAATCGCCGGCGGAAATCGAAAAAAGTCCGGCACAAGTGAAAAGAGAGGGAAAGAAAAGGGCTCGAAACGATCAAAAAGGCGCCGCGGCGACGCGATCGAAGGGCCCGAAGGTTCCGAAGGCGGAGAGGACGGCGAATCCGGCCTGCTCACCTCGATCCCGGCCGAGTATGCGTTCCTGCTTCCGGAAGGCCTCCGGCCCGGCGATGTCGCGGCGGAGAACGAGGGCTCGCTCATGCTGAGCCTGCCGAACCGGACAGGTGAGGACTTCACGGCCATCGTCGAGCGCGTGAAGAACGCGGGCTATACGAAGGACGCCCAGGAAATGAACATGATGGGCATCCAGATGTACGAGGCGAGGAACGGCTCCAAGTCCGTCACCGTCATGTTCCAGAACGGCACGGTGATCGTGTCGATCGAATAGAAGAAAGCGAAAAGAAAAACCCCCGGACCGTTGCGGTCCGGGGGTTTTTTCGTGGTCGGAGCGACAAGATTTGAACTTGCGGCCTTTTGACCCCCAGTCAAACGCGCTACCAAGCTGCGCCACGCCCCGACAGGGATTCCCGCGGACGGGAAGGGGATTCTGTTGTTCCGAAGGGTGATCGTTCGGCGGTCCGCCGGGAAGGTGGTGCCGGCGACCGGGGTCGAACCGGTACGATGTCGCCACCACGGGATTTTGAGTCCCGCGCGTCTGCCAATTCCGCCACGCCGGCCGGAGCAACGCATTTATAATAGCACGAAGGCCGGACGATGGCAAGTGAAAAATGGGTTGATTTTCTTTGTGAATCTTGTATAATTTTCTTTGAACGATTTAACTGTCCCGAGGAGGATACCCGATATGAATCAACAAGTAGTTTCAATTGTTATGCTGGTCGGTATGCTCGTGCTGATGTATCTGCTCCTGATCCGCCCGCAGCGGAAACAGGAAAAACAGGTCAACGAGATGAGAAGTAAACTCAAGGTCGGCGACGAGGTCATCACGATCGGCGGCTATTTCGGCCGGATCGTCAAGGTAAAGGACGAGGTGATTACCCTTCAGCTTTCCGGCGACGGCGTAAAGGTCGAAGTCGCGAAATGGGCGATCTCGAAGGTCGCGGAACCGGCTGACCGGAAGGTCGATACGACCGCAAAGGCCGCTCCGAAGGAAGAGAAGAAGGAGGAGCCGAAGGGGAATGCCGAAGCCGTCCGCCCGAAGAGCCTGAAAAAGGCCGTGAAGAACGCGGAAGAGGAAGCCTCCGAAAAATAACACCGATCCGAAATCGAAAGCGCTCCGTCCGGAGCGCTTTTTGCGTGCGAAAACGGCTTGAATTCAGCATTAAATAGCAGTATACTATAGTGTCTTTATTTTTACCCTGCGGAGGAATACCCTGAACCATGAAACGAATACTCGCGGCCGTATGCGCCGTTCTCATCTTACTGTTTGCCGTACTGAGCGTGACCGGCGCCGGCGCCTTCAAACCCGTCCAGGACCGGCTGAAGCTCGGCCTTGACTTTAAGGGCGGCGTGACCGTCGTTATGGAGGCCGACACGGACGCAACCGGCTCCGAACTCGCGGATCTGATGGAACAGACGCAGCTCGTGATCGAAAACCGCGTGAATCAGATGGGTCTCTCCGAGCCTGTCGTCACGATCGAAGGCGAGAAGCGCATCCGGATCGAGCTCCCCGGCGCGGAGGACGCGGACGAGGCAATCCGCACGATCGGTAAAACCGCCCAGCTCCTCTTCGTCACCGGTGACGGCAACGTCGTTCTCGACGGATCGATGGTCCGGAATGCGGGTGTCTCCCAGGATGAATACGGATTTCCGGCCGTCAGCCTTGAATTCGACTCCGAAGGAACCGCCGCGTTCGCAGCAGCGACCGAAGCAGCCTATAACGGCAAAATCGTCAATTCCGCGACCGGCGCCGTCGATCGCGTGATCTACATCGTCCTCGACAATGAGATCATCTCGAACCCGGCCGTCAATTCCGTCATCGCGAACGGAAGGGCAATCATCACCGGCCGCTTTACGTCGGATGAGGCCGTCGAGCTCGCGCGGCTGATCCGCGCAGGCGCGCTTCCCGTCGATCTGAATGAGGTTGAAACGTCCGTCGTCGGCCCGTCGCTCGGCATCGACTCGCTCTCGTCGTCCGTGACCGCCGGTGTGATCGGGGTCGGACTCGTCTTCCTTCTGATGCTCGTCGGATACTATCTGATGGGACTCGTTGCGGATTTCGCGCTGCTCCTGTACGTTACGCTGACGTTCTGGATCCTCGCGCTCTTCAGCGCCGTCCTGAACCTCCCCGGCATTGCCGGCATCGTCCTCGGCATCGGTATGGCCGTCGATGCGAACGTCATCATCTTCACCCGCGTTCGCGAGGAATACCAGGGAGGAAAGAGCGTCCGTGTTGCCGTTCAGTCCGGCTTCAAGCGCGCGTTCGTGACGGTCCTTGACGCCCAGATAACGACCCTGATTGCCGGCGTCGTCCTCTATGCGCTCGGAACGGGCGCCGTCCGCGGCTTCGCGCTGACTCTGATGATTTCGATCTTCGTCAGCGTCTTTACAGCCGTCATCGTCTCCCAGTTCCTCCTGAAGGGTCTCGTCGAAGGAAAGATCCCGACGAAGCTCCTCGGCGTTGAACGGAAGGTGCTCGTACCGAAGGTCGAATGGATCCGCCTCCGGAAGTACTTCTACATCGCCGCCGTAGCGTTCATCGTTCTCGGCTGTGCGGTCGGCCTGATCCGCGGCTTCAACTACGGCGTTGACTTCAGCGGCGGAACGCGCATCCAGCTCGATATGCATGAGGTCGTCTCCGTCGACGCGGTCCAGACCGTCCTGAAGGAAAACGGCATCGACGGAACGGTCGTCCACTCCGGCACCGAAAACAAACAGATCATCATCAAAACGACGGCCGCTCTCGACAACGAGGCGCGCCAGTCCCTGATTGATTCCTTCGGGGAGGCATTCGGCATCTCCGCAGGCGATGTACTCGAGATCGAGCATTTCAGCGCCTCCGTCGGCGCGATGCTGAAGCGGAACGCCGTAAAGGCCGTTCTGATCGCCGCGGTCTGTATGCTCGTCTACATCGTCATCCGCTTCGAATGGATGATGGGCGTCGGGGCGATCGTCGCGCTGCTCCACGACGTGCTCTTCGTCTTCGCGATCTACGGCCTCTTCCACATCCCGCTCAACAACCCGTTCATCGCGGGCATTCTGACCGTCGTCGGCTACTCAATCAACGATACGATCGTTGTCTTTGACCGCATCCGCGAACACCGCAAGGCCGACGAAAAGCGCAACCTCGAGGATACGGTCAACCTCTCCGTCAACCAGACCCTGACGCGTTCGATCATGACATCCCTTACGACGATCGTTGCAATCGTTCCGCTCCTCATCATGGGCGGTACGACGATCGCCGAATTCTGCATCCCGCTCCTCGTCGGCGTTCTCGCCGGAACGATCTCCTCGATCACGATCGCAAGCCCTGTCTACTACGAACTTGCGTCCCGGATGAAGAAGAACCGGTATCACGGAGCAAAGGCGAAAAAGAAGAAGTCGTCTCCCTCCCGCCGGAAGGATATGGACGGCGCAGTCGTATAGTTCTCGTTTATGGCAGACACAAAACGGCGTGAAAAGTTCATAGAGGATATGCTTCGCCTCAACCCGACCTACGACGTCGACCTGCTTGAGCGGGCGTACGTGAAGGCCGAGGAGGTCCATGAAGGGCAGTACCGCAAATCGGGGGAGGACTATATCATCCACCCGATCGAGGTCGCGCGGATCCTG
>Ga0079305_1003140_pt1 | contig 11910 bp, 10 predicted proteins | sample LMS_cellobiose_e_FD_79183 | JGI IMG/M metagenome (GOLD analysis project Ga0079305, IMG submission 79183) | Rumen-fistulated moose microbial communities from Alaska, USA - LMS_cellobiose_enrichment | ecosystem: Host-associated > Mammals > Digestive system > Stomach > Rumen fluid ... | reverse complement strand
CCTTTAAAGAAAATCATAGTCCGTATGCCATAGCCGTCCGTATGGCGAAAATGGCCAAAATCAAAGACGGTGGCTTTATCCTTATCCGCCATAGCAAGCTCCTGTTCTCCGTCCTTTTTGCAGGCGTCTTGTACGCGGTATCAAACACAGGAGAGCGGGACTGCCACACAGCTGTGCGGCAGTCCCGCCGGATGGTTTTTACCGCCGCATTATCCGCCGGCCGGGGGCATCATGTTAGAAATGATGCTCCGTCCTGGAAATGATATCGTTCTGCACTCGTGTGGCGATGTCGGTGAAATACACGCTGTAGCCCGCCACGCGGACCATCAGCGTGGGGTAGTTTTCGGGGTGCTCCTGTGCGTCGATCAGCGTCTCCTTATTGATGGTGTTGAACTGCACATGAAACACGCCGTAGTCATTGACCATGGTCCGGACAAAGTTCATGAAGTTTCGCATGCCGGCTTCCTTGTAGATGGGTTCATGATATGTCGCCTCAGGGACATTCAGACCAGTCTCTCGAATCGTTTGCATTTTTCCGCCTCCTGTTTCTCAATTCTGTTGGTTTTGTCAAACCTCGATCATTTCAGACTGACTGATCCACATGTTCAGCAGTGTGCCGTTGCTGTATTTGGTAAAGTCCAGCTTCCCATAGCTGCGGGCGGCTGCGATGGGGCCGTTTTTATCCGCCTGCTGCGAAGCGGACATGGTATCGGAAAGGGGCTGTCCGGCCAGCCGCCCGTTGGGCGTGGCTCCGGTCATGGCGCCGTAGCCCACGTTGGACTGCACCATCTGGACCGCCGCGTCGCAGTAGTTTCCTCTGTACATCTTCAGCCCGTTTGTAACGGTGCCGAAATGAGACCACAGCTTGCAGCCGATCTCGTCGACGAAGTCGTCGTCATTGCCAAACTTGGGCGCGGCCATCAAAAGGGCTCTGGTCTCCTCATGGCCGACAAAGTTCGCCTCGATGGCGTTGGCCACGCAGCGGAGCGTTACGGCCTTGTCCACATAGACGACCTTCTTGATGGCCGCCATGGAATCGACCGCGGTGGCAAAGCCGGACATCTGCATGGTCGGCCCGATATTCACTATGGCGCCGCCGGCGGTGGCGTCCTTGGCCTTTTCCAGGGCTCCCTTCAGCAGCATGGTAAAGGTCGGCAGATTAAACTGCTCAGCCAGCAGCTTTTCAACGATCACCAGGTTGGAATGGGCCTCCTTGATGGCATACGTGACCTGGTCCAGGCAGGCCTGTTCAAATTTTTCCCAGGTGTCCAGAGATTCCGGCTCTCCGCTGGCATAGGTTACGATCTGGCCGCAATGTGTGCCGTCCACCCCTTTTGCCTTCTTGCCGTTGGTGACCGCCGCATAAACGCAGCCGGCGACGTTGATGATCCCGGAGTCGGTGTGGCCGTACTGCATGCCCTCAACGCCGGGCTCCACACAGCCGATGGCGCTGCCGTACTGCATGATATCCTTCAGCGAATAGTTGCTGCGGGAGTCGTTGCCCGCGCCACGGCTGGAGAGCATTTTATCCAGCGTTTCCACATCGAAAAAGCTGGGATGGCCTGTGCCCTCGGCAGCCAGCTCGCATGCCTCTCTGAGCAGGGAATCGGGTGTTTTCTGGTGGAGCAGCAGGCACACGGCCGGGGAGGTGGTGCGCACATATCGCATGGCCCGCAGGCAGATATAGGACAGTTCATTGCTGGCGTCCCGGCCGTTGCCGTCCAGTCCGCCCACATCCAGATGGGGATAGCGGTAATAACCGCCGAAGATATACGCCATCTGCGTGGACTGGAACCAAACATTGGAGGTCGCCTTGATATACATCTCCTCGATGAGCTCCATAGCGGACTCAGGGGTCAGGATGCCGGCCTCCACATCCTTCTTGTAATAGGGATACATATACTGGTCAAACCGTCCCCAGGTGATGGAGGGGCCGGCGCCCTCCACAAACAGGAAGAAGCATACGGCCCACGCCGTTTCCACCGCATCGTAAAAGCAGGTGGCGGGACCCCAGGGGACCCGTTTCATCATGGCGGACATGCTCTCCAGTTCCTTTTTGCGGACGGGGTCCTTCTCCTCCCTGGACTTGCGCAGGCAGGCTTCGGACAGGCGGTCCGCCCAGTTTTTGATTGCCTCACACACCTCGATGATGCCTTGGTAAAAATAACGCTTGTCCACGGAGGCGGGGTCGTTCGGGTCCAGCGCCTCCAAGAACTCCTTGGCCTGATTGTAATACTTTTGGAAACCGTTGGCGATCACGTCGGTCCAGGAGGGGATAAAATGGGACCCGTTGGCGCAGATATAGTTGGAAACATCCGATACGCCGCCGAACTGCGCCCTGTCCCACTCCTTGGGCGTGACATAGTGCTTCCACTGGGACGCGGCGGTTTTTTCTTTCCAATAGGGAAGCAAGTCCTCCTCCAGCTCCTTATAGTCCTCGTCCGTGACCTCAAAGGGGTCATAGGTGCGTTCCCGCAGATTGGGCAGATCGTCGGCCATCCAGTGCGCGTGCAGCTCAACAGCAAAATTGGCGCCGCGCATCCGCTTTGTGGGCCATCCCACCAGCTGCTCGTAGTCATAGACCACGTCGCTCAGCGTCCGATATACCTCCGCGCAGGCTTTATACCGGCGCAGCAGCGGGGGAAGACCCTCGGTTTCCCGATACACCTTGGTGAATGCTCTTGCTCGCGTGATGTCCAGGTTGGGGCGATTGGCATGCAGCATGCCGTTGAGTTCCTGAATTCGTCTGGTGCTGCCGACCTTTGAGACAGAGCCCGCCCGAAGCTCATTGCCAAGCTTAGCACCGGCTTCTTTGACTGCAATCATTCTTTCATCTCCTTTTCCGCGTTTTGTGATTCTGTCTTCCTCTTTCCGGGCCACTTCCATTTGCCTGTCTCGGTATCGATGAAGTGCAGGCCCTCGTTGCAGACAAGTCCCAGCAGAGTTCCCGTACAGAGCGTGATCGCCAAGACAGGATATGCTTTAAAGTTATAAAAGCCGCCTACCGCGGTCCTGCCGGGGCCAAGAATGGCAATGGTCATATTGGAGCACCAGAAGCCATTGGAGATGGCTCCGAAATGGGCAGGCACCACGTTGAACGGCAGCCGGGAGGGAAGCGTAAAATGCAGGGCGCATTCAACAATGCACACGACTGCCACGACCAGAGCGATGTTCAGCCACGAGGGAACGCCTCTGGCCGCCAGCTTGTCCATCAGCCACAGGTAGAGCATCGCCCAGAGCACGCCGCACACATAGCTGCAGATATACTTGAAAAAATCCTCTCTCTTCGCGCCGGCGGTAAAGTAAATCGGCAGCGCGGTAAAGGAGGCGTACACGATCTGCCAGCCGGGAAGGACCTTTGCCCCTGTAAAGGCCCCGATGGTCAGAAGATAAATGGCGCAGTAAACGCCGGAAATCGCGCCGATCCAGACAGCCCAGTTGATAAGTCCTCTTTTGTTCATGCTTCATCCTCCAATTCTGTTTAATCTCTCAAAGCCTTCTCCTCTTGCGCGGCGTATGCCCGCTGCCACTCCCTGACAGCGTCTGTCAGGGTCCGTATGTATTCCCTATCCGTCAGATCACAGGAGTTCTCGGTTCGGCGAAGAAGCTGCGCTATGGTATCGGTCCTGTCGCGGGTGCGCTTCATCATCACCCGGTACAGAAACAGCTCCGTCCGGCGGGAGGGGGCCAGCTTCTCCTTGTCGAGCCCGCCGGGAAAATACCAGAGTGAGATATCCTCCCCCATTCCCAGATCATGCCTGCAAAGCTCCCGCAGCCGCTGGGGGTTCTCCGGGGCAAGACCGGTCAAAAAAATAAGCTTTTTGGCATTTTTGTTGGCGCGCAGCAGCTTTTTCAACCGGTTTTTCCCGCAGATTTCACCGCCGTAAACCGGACTCCCGATCACAAGCATTGCGCAGTCCTGTATGGCGGGATCGCCCTCCCGCCATGAGTCCACCGCCTCCAGACCGGTCTCTTCCGCGATCCACTGGGCATACCTGCGGGTAAACCCGGTCTCAGACACATAAAATATCTTCGCTTTCATGGGTTGCTCCCGGTGTTTCATTTAATGTCTTTTGTATTTCGTTCTCTGTAATACATAGTATATTTAAAGGCGGCTAAAGTCAATAAACAAGGCAGCCATGACCGAATATTTGTAAATTCAGCGAAGATATACTCCTTTTATCTATGCAATTTCACAAGGCGGATATCCTTCGCCGCATTACGGTTCGCCCTGTCCTCCTGTCAGGGCGGGGTGATCGTTTACCTGCTCAACGCTGTAATATGTCAGCAGGACCGCGTCGGGCAGCCGGACCCCGTCGCAGACAAAAATTTTCTCGCTCATCCAGCGCAGGGATTCATCATAGACCTCGATCTGGGGCGTGGTCACATAGTAAAACAGCCTGGGGTCAACGGCGCCCCCGCTCTTGACCGTTTCCGCCAGCTCCTTTGGAACCGTGCGGATGCCCTTCGCCCGGATATACAGCCTCCGCCCATCGTCCAGGGCGAAGCCGTAAGAGGCGTTGATTTCCGTCACGCCGTCGGCGCGGACCATTTGATGGTCGATACCGGCAGGCATGATATGGCCGTGAAAATTTTGGCCGATGATCTCCCCCTCCGGGCAGGGGACCAGCTGCCGGCGGCCATTGTTTTTATAGTCCTGGCCGACGAACGAAAGCGTTGTGCCGGTCAGGCGGACTTCAAACTGTTTTTTTAAACTGAGACTCATAATGTTCTACCTCCTGAACTGCTCACCGGATGCTGAAGGCCGCTTCGGCACCGGAGCGAATATTTTTGGGAATGTCGTTGGGAACGATGGGCCGCCGGTCCACAAGGGCCGCGTCGCCCGCCAGGACGACGTTTTGAAAGCTCTGCCGCACAGCGTTTATGAACGCCGCGTTGGGGCGGATGCCCATGGCCAGAACAACGGCGTCCACCGCCATCTTGTACTCTTTGCCTGCTCTGAGGTCTTTTACATTGATCCCATCCGGCTGAACGCTCATGAGCTGGCGCTCATAGAGGATCTTCACGCCGTCGGCGGCCGCTTCGGCAAACCGGAGCTTATCCGCGATCGTCAGCGGCTTTTCCGGGAGCATTTCGATGACCGTCACGTCGTTGTCCCGGAGAGCGAGAAAATGCGCCGCCTCCACCCCTGTCAGGCCGCCGCCGATGACCGCGAGTTTTTTGCCGCGGAAAGACGCCTTGTAGCTGAGAACATCCCGGACCATATAGACGTTTTCCCCGGTGATGCCGGGCATTCCGGCCGGGAAGGCCTCGTCGGTGCCGGCGGATAAAACGACGGCATAGGGCGACGCCTCTCGCAGCAGGTCAAGCGTAGCCTCCGTGGACAGACGGACCTCCACCCCCAGCCGCCGGAGCTGGCGGGCATAATAGTCGATAATCCACTGCAGTTTCCCCTTGTGGGGCGGCTGGGCCGCCAGGTTGACGAGCCCGCCGATATCGGGGCCCTTCTCATAGACGACAGGCTTAAACCCCCGTTCGGCAAGCACCACAGCCGCCTCCAGACCCGCGGGGCCCGCGCCCACCACCGCCACCGTCCTGCCCTCTCCGTCTCTCTTCAGTTCCGGGAGAGACCGCTCGCACTTGCAATAGGGATTCACCGTGCAGCCGGGCAAGGAATCGTCCTCCGGCACCTGGGTAAAGCAGTACAGGCAGGATACGCAGTAGCGTATCTCGTTTTCCCGGCCCTCCTCGCATTTGCGCAGCCATTCGGGATCGGCCAGGAATTCCCTGCTCATGGCCACAAGGTCGCAGCGCTCGTGGGTGAGCAAATGGTGGATGTAATCCGGGTGGCGGATGTTGCCGCCGGCCGCCACGGGGACCGACACATATTTTTTCACGGCGGCCGCCAGGTCCACCTTCCAGCCCTCAGGCTCGTTGCCGTTGTCGCTCATATACTGATAGCCCACCAGAGCCCCGCCGGCGTTCACCGTGAACATCTGCGCGCCGGCCTTTTCCAGGATGGCGGCCGCCCGGCCCGCGCGGTCGGCCGTGATGCCGCCCTTGGCAAAATCACTGCCCTGGAGCTTGACGATCAGACCGAAAGAATCATCGCAGTATTTTTCGCTGAGCTGTTCAATGATCTCTCTGGCAAAGCGGGTGGCGTTTTCGATGGTATCGGCGCCGTACCGGTCCGTCCGCTTGTTGAACAGAGGGCTCAAAAACTGGGAGGCGATGTATGTATGCGCCATGTGGAATTCCACGCCGTCCGCGCCGGATTCTTTCACCAGCGCCGCCGCTTTGAGGTACTTTTCCTGCAGCTTGCCGATTTGCTCGACGGTGAAGTCGTTGATCATGGATTTCAGTCCTTCGGGGGTCACATAGCAGCCGCTGTGCCAGAGCTGAAACATGATGAGGGCGCCCTCCTCGTGAACAGCGTCCACCGTTTTTTTGATGCCGGGCAGGAATTTTTCGCTGTACAGCCGGGTATTCTTGGTCCCCATGAAGGTGGGCGGATCGGTGATAGTATCGTCCAGGGGGACGATACCGGGAACGATCAGAGAAACGCCGCCCCTGGCGATCCTCCGGTAGAAGGCGATAAACTGTTCGCTTACCGTGCCGTCCTCGTGGCAGAGGTACTCCGCCTGGGCAGGCTTTATGATCCGGTTTTTCAGCGTAAAAGGCCCCACTCGAATCGGCTCCAGGAAACTGTACTTCATGCTGTTCCCCCTCCATTTTGCATCCGGTTGTAAACGATCACTTCCTCCGCGCTTTTCTTGGAGGAGCGCCGCCCTTGCGCGGCCGGATATCCCACTGTTGCCACCGCCACGACCATATAGTTATCGGGAAGATTCAGTATCCGCCGTACCTTGTCCGGGTAAAACCAGCCCAGCCAGCAAAAGCCCAGGCCCTGCTCGATGGCCTCCAGCGTCATATAGGACATGCCGATGGCGCAGTCTATCGTGCGTGCGCTCTGGCCGCAGAGCATGGTGCGGTCTCCCTCGGCACAGGATACCAGGATAACGGGGGCCGTCCCCACCCACTGCACGTCCTTGCAGGCCGCGACCATCTCACGGATCAGCGCCGGGTCCGTTACGGCGATATGCTTCCATTTCTGCTCGTTGCTGGCCGTAGGCGCCAGGCGCCCGGCCTCCATGATCTGCGCGAGTTTTTCCGTCTCGACAGGGCGGTCCAGATATTTTCGGACGCTCCATCTGGCCTCGATTGCCTCCATCACGGTCATTTTTCAAAAACTCCTCTCTGATAGCTGCTATTCAGCGCTGTTTTTTCGTCTGCCGCCCTTTACCAGGCCCGCCGCCATAATTGCGGCGGCGGACGCGATGCCGATGAACAGGGGGTCGATGGGTGAGCGCAGCACCCGCCCCAGGAGGACCGCCAGGGGCCCGGCGATAACCGCGGCCATGGCATACCCGGACCCGATCCTCTTCGGCAGCCACAGGGCGCAGGTCAGCGGGGCAAACACGACTGCTCCCCGCAGCCCCATGGACATGAATGCGAAGTTGAGAATGATATCGCCCAGCGTGCCGGTGGACAGGCAGCAGGCCAGCGCCAGCACCGCCGCGATCAGAAGTCTGGACAGTGCGCCGGCCTTCTCCGGCGCGTCGAACGCATTCGTAAATCTTTTGATAATATCGTGGCGCAGCATCGTGGCGATGCCGAGAGCCAGCCCTGCCCCGGTCCCCACGGACGCGATAAACAGCGTTCCAAGCACGACCCCGCCGAACAGCGGCGGCAGATAGTCCAGAACAAATTTTGTCAGCGCGGTTTTGGCAACGAAAACCGCCGGATCGGTGACAGAGCGCATATACAGCCCCACCAGTATGCCGAACACGCCGATGGGCGGGATCAGCAGCGCGGAGATAATGGCGCCGGTCCTGGCCGCTCTGTCGCTCCGACCGCTGATAATCCCCTGGGCATAGGTCTGGGTCGTCAAAACGCCAAAGACCAGAGAGAGCCCCGCGCCGATGTCCTTGCCGGCTCCGCGGGCGACGAGGCTGAAGTAATTGACCCCTGTCTCCGCGGAAAAGCCCGCCACCGCGCTTCTGAGCGAGGCGATGCCGCCGGCTCTTGTCAAGGCGAGAAAGCCGCACACCGCCATGGATACATACAGCAGCGCCAACTTCAGCTCGCCCACCATGCCGGCGCCCTTTGTCCCGCCGAACACCACATACAAAACCATAAAAACAGCGGCGAGAACGACCGCGAGGGCGGCGCCCATGGACGGCAGGAGGATAACGATCACGGCGCTGGCGGCCAGAAGCTGGGAGATGATATTGATGAAGGTCCCCACCGTGCTGAGTATGGAGGCCGTAAAGCTCACATTCTCTCCATATTCTTTTTTCAATATTCCCATCAGTGTGGGACAGTTCGCGCCGCGGACCGGCCCGGAGTAAAGCAGGGCCAGCGCCAGGCAGCCTATTCCTCCGCCCAAAGTGAACCACCAGGCGGACATGCCGTAGTTATAGGCCAGTTGAGCCGTTCCCACCGTGGAGGACCCGCCCACCAGGGTACCCATAATGACTCCGGCCACCACCCCGGCGCCGTTTTTTTCCCCTGCCACCTTCGCCTTTCGCCCCGAATAGGCCGCCAGAGCGACAATGAGGACGACGATGATGATCAGTCCAACAATATGCAGAGAACTCATAGGGCGCCTTCTTTGCCCGGCAGATGATATCTGGCCGCAAAGCCGGGAAATATCGGCTCCCCGGTATAGTATTTCGGCTCTTCCTTCCCCTCCAGTACCCGGATCGCGCCGGCGGCCAGAGCGTCCATTTCATATTCTCCCGGATATACCTTGACCGGCGCGATAAAGCCGATCCTCTCCTGCAGCATATCCGTCATCATTTCGGAATAAGCTATCCCTCCCGTCAGGAGGATCGCGTCCACCTGCCCGCTCATGACCGAGGCCATGGCGGCGATGTCCTTTGCGGTCTGATAGGCCGTGACACGGTACACCAGCGCGGCATAGCTGTCGCCCTGCCGGATCCGTTTTTCCACCTCTCTGGCGTCGTTTGTCCCCAGGTGGGCAGTCCATCCCCCCTTGCTCATGACCTTGGCGAGCATCTCCGATTCCGTGAATCTTCCCGAATAGCACAGCTCGATCACATCAGCCAGGGGCGCGGCCCCGCTCCTTGTGGGCGCCATGCGTCCTTCGCCCCGAGTGCTGTCCACCGTGTCCACCATTTTTCCCCGGCAATGTGCGCTGACGGATATGCCGCCGCCCAGATGAACGACAACAAGGTTCAACTCGTCATAGCTCTTCCCCACATCCTCGGCATAGCGCCGGGCCACAGCCCTTTGGTTCAGAGGGTGCCCGCGGCTGGTACGGGTCAGCTCCACAAAACCGGTCATGCGAGCCTCCTCCGTAAACTCGTCCACGCTGCTGGCGTCCACGATAAAGGCCCGCCCCCCATACTCCCTCGCAAGGTCTCCGGCAAGGAGAGGGCCCAGGTTGCCGGGGTGTTTGCTGCCGGGGGCGGACAGCCCGTCGGCATACATTCTGTCATTGACCTCAAAAACGCCTCCCGCCATGGGCAGAAGTCCCGTGCAGATGGCGGAAAAAGCGTCCGCAGACCGCAAATCCACTCCGTTGCTCTTCAATGTGTCCACAATGAGCCTCTTCCGATAGGGCAGCTGATCCGCGATGCGGGGAAAGGCCGCCAGCTCCCCGGCGGGGTGATCGATATTCACGGAGAGCACCTTGTTCTTATCCTCATACACTGCCGTCTTGGTAGATGTGGAGCCCGGATTCAACACAATGACCCGAACCATGTGATTTCACCCTTTCTTACTGCACGATTTTCTTGCGATCAGGCAGGAAAGCGCGATGGTATAGAGCTTGGATTCAGCGGTGCTGGACCGGGAGGTCAGCGCCACGGGCACCTTGGCCCCCACGATCACTCCCGCTTTTTTGGCTCCGCCGAAATACTCCATGGCTTTTGTGAGAATGTTGCCCGCCTCGATATCCGGCGCCAGAAGGATATCCGCTCTGCCCGCGACCTGAGAATTGACGCCTTTGTGCGCCGCGGCCTCCGGCGAAACGGCGTTGTCAAGGGCAAGAGGACCGTCCACCAGACAGCCGCTGATCTCCCCGCGTCTGTTCATGGCGGCGAGCTCGGCGGCCTCCGCCGTGCAGGGCATTTTCTCGCTGACCTTTTCCACCGCGCAAAGGGCCGCCACCCTTGGGCACTCGTTCTCCAGCGCATGGGCCACGCTGACAGCGTTGCGAATGATATCCGCTTTGTTTTCCAGCGTGGGCGCGATATTCACGGCGGAATCGGTCACATGGATCAACCGGTCATAGCCGCGTATCTCGGCAACCATGTCGTGGGACAGTATCCCGCCGCCGCGAAGGCAGTTTTCCCTGGTCAATACGGCGCGCATGATGATGGCGGTGTCCACAAAGCCTTTCATGATTACGTCCGCCTCGCCGTCTCTTATGAGCCGGGCGGCCTTCATGCAGGCCTCCATTTTTTCCTTCTCATCGATCAACCGGATGCCGGCGGGATCGGCGCCAAGCGTTTTCAGGATCGCGTGTATTTCCTGCGTGTCTCCAACCAGAACAGGCTCCGCGATTCCCAGCTTTTTTGCCTCAAGGACCGCGCTCAAAACATATTCGTCCTGCGCGCACGCCACGGCGAGACGGGTCGGCCGCCCTTTTTTCGCCAGCTCCAGCAGCTCAGACATATTGCAGATCATGGCCTTTTCCTTTCAAAACCAGACTATCCGCCTGTATCCCAAAACAGTGCTGCGCGGCTGCGATGCGGTCGTTTTCGGACGGCGGATAGATAATGGAACGTTATTCTCCCCAGACCTCCTCATCCGTGGGGACGACGGCATTGGGGTCTGTCACGGCGATGCGGGCAATGTTCACCAGATGGTGCCACCACAGGTTTTCGCTGAGGCTGTTGTTTCCCCAGCTTCCGCAGCCCAGCGTGGCGGTGGGATGCAGGCCGTTGTCAAAGGCCCCGCCCAGACCGCTGGAGCCGATCATGTTCACGCCGATCCTGGATACCGGCAGTTCCTCCCCTGCCAGGTCGATATGCTCCCCGGTGAAAGAGCGCACGACAACACTGTGCCCGGCGCCCTCGTTGAGAAGGTTCGTTTTCGCGTGGGCAACCGCGTTTTCCCAGGTGTCATAGCCCGCAATGCATATCACGGGGCAGAGCTTTTCCTTGGAGAGGTCCTCCTCCGCGCCATATTTGTCTATCCTCACCATGAGGAATCTGGTATCCTCCGGAACGCTTATGCCCGCCTGGGCGGCGATAAAGTGCGCGCCGGCGCCGACGCAGTTCTTATTGATGGCGCCGTTGGGGAAAAGGGCTGCGCGGAAAGCGGCCACGTCCTCCGGAGCGCAGATGTAGAATCCGCCCTGCGCCTTGAGCAGCTCCACCATCGTGGCAAGCTGCGCCTCCTGCACATGAACGCACTGCTCACAGGTGCACAAAACGCCGTTGTCGTATGTGCGGCTCCGGGCGATCTGCTCCGCGGACACGGCAAGGTCGGCGTCCGTGTCCACAAGGGATTGCACATTCCCCGCCCCCACGCCGAAGGAGGGTTTTCCGGAGGAGTAGGCCGCCTTTACCATCCCCGGCCCGCCGGTCGCGATGGTGGCGTCGCACAATGCCATGACCTGGGCAGATACCTCCATGGTGGGGTCCGGTATGATCTGGATCAGGTCCACCGGAGCGCCAATCTTTTCCAGCGCCTCGCGCATCAGGCGAACAGTTTCCACCCCGGTCCTTTTGGCCCGCGGATGGGGGCTGACCAGGATGGCGTTGCCGCCCTTCAGCGCGCACATGGCGTTATGGGCAGGCGTCATCGTCGGGTTCGTTGTGGGCGGGATGCACCCGATGACGCCGATGGGCTTGGCGACCTCGATGATCCCGATTTCATCGTGCCTGGCGATGATCCCCCTGGATTTCACCCCCT
>Ga0079305_1003139_pt1 | contig 11913 bp, 11 predicted proteins | sample LMS_cellobiose_e_FD_79183 | JGI IMG/M metagenome (GOLD analysis project Ga0079305, IMG submission 79183) | Rumen-fistulated moose microbial communities from Alaska, USA - LMS_cellobiose_enrichment | ecosystem: Host-associated > Mammals > Digestive system > Stomach > Rumen fluid ... | reverse complement strand
AACTTCGAAAGGAAAACTTTTATCTCGGCAACTCCGCTTGAGAGGAAATACTGACTTGAAGAGATCCGCACTTTACCGGAAATCATCCTTGAATGACCCAAAGCCGAAACAATTAAAGTAAGCAGCCTGAACATAGACAGGCCCCTGGTTTACATGGCTGACTTATGCCGCGACAGGATCTCAAACGGGGGCGAGACAAACTACCATATATTCATCAACTCCGTGGAGGATATCGCAAGGATCATCCTCGGAGCCGACTTGACTCCTGATAACACCAAGGTCGTGTGTTCCTCAAGCGAGGGAAGACGTGAAAGGAACGAGGACAAGCTTCCTTCCGGATTCACCATCGGCAAAGCCGGAGACGATCCCAAGACGATAAACTTCTACACCTCCACTTGCTTCGAAGGGCAGGACATCTTTGATGAAGTCGGTGAGACTATCATCGTCAGCGATGCCCTTAAGAGGCAAACCATGATGGATATCTCCACGTCCTTCATCCAGATTGCCGGAAGGATCCGGAACTCCAGGTACAAGAACCGGATAACGCAGATATTTTCCAACTCAAGATACCGGAGGGGCATTTCCGCCGAGGAGTACGAGAGGGAGACCCTTGAGAAACTCGATCAGGTGCAGAAGAACATCGACTGGATGAACACCTGTCCGAAGGATCTCAAGAAAGCATTCCTCAAGCAGGTGCCTTACATGAATGAGCCTTATGTCCGTATCGTGGACAACATGGTTATCCTGGACAGGAACATGGCCTATCAGGACATCGTGAATTTCAAGATCGTCAACTTCGACTACTGCTCAAGGGTGAACATGGTAAACAAGCTGGTATCCTCGAATATCGAGGTTGTCCAATCCATGTCAGGGATGGTAAACGGGGCCCTCCCGACCAAGCAAGTAAGGTACAACGCCAGTTTCAAGGATCTGTTCGAGCTTTACTGTGAGATCAAGTCATCCGGGACGCTCTCAATGAAGGAGGACGAGAGAATCACGTTTATCAGGAGCCACAAGCCGCTTGTGATTGAGGCTTACCAGAAACTCGGCAAGGAAAGAGTCCGGGAACTGAAGTACCGTGTCAGCAACATAAAGAGGGAACTCACTGCCTCAAGCGATCTCAAGGCTGACTACAAGATCGTGGATATGCTCTCCAGCACATTCCCTTTAATGGAACCGATACCAGTGAAGAGGATAAAGGAAGAACTTGGAAATATCTACCAGGTAATCGGAAAGCAAGCCACAGCCAAAGCCACTGATGTCGAGAAGTGGTTCGACATCAAGGAGACACAGAAGCAGGTAAATGGAAAGAACACACGATGTATCATGCTTTTGAGGAAGAAGTTGATAAGGGTGTTTGAGTACTAATAATCCAAATATCTTTTGCTTATAAGTTGCCGAATACCTGACAGATCACTATCTTTGGATAACCGACAGAAAGAAACACGGACATGTCAAAAAGGTACACAACAGAAGAGTTTATTGAGAAGGCCATTGTTAAACATGGCGAGAAATACGATTACTCTCTTGTCGTGTACAAAGACAGCGTCACACCCGTGACAATCGTTTGTCCCAGGCATGGCGCATTCGATCAACGACCAGCGATGCATCTGGGCGGGCAAGGATGCCCGGATTGCGGAAAAGAGACTATTAAGAAGGCTCTGTCTGACACTCGTGAGTCTTTCATCAAAAAAGCCACGGCTGTCCATCAAGACAAGTATGACTATTCTCTCGTCGATTATCATGGGAGCGAAAATCCTGTCAGGATCATATGCCCTGAACATGGAGAGTTCGAACAAACTCCACATATGCATCTGAGCGGGAGAGGTTGTCCTATCTGCGGCAGGCAGAAATCTGATGAGAACAGAAAAAAGGGATTGGAGTATTTCCTGAAACAAGCCCGGGAAGTGCATGGTGACAAGTACGACTACTCAAAGGTCAACTTGAAGACAAGGCGAGAGAAAGTTTGCATAATCTGCCCGACACATGGAGAATTCTGGCAGGAACCTTATAATCATACACTTCAAAAACAAGGTTGTCCATTGTGCGCCAGAGAGTCCAATGCCATCAAAATCACGAAAGATACCGAATGGTTCTTGGACAAGGCAAAAGCGATCCATGGAGACAGATATGATTATTCGGAGACCGAGTATAAATCAGCGAAAGAGAAACTGTGCGTTATCTGCCATGAACTAGACGATGGTGGACATGAGCACGGACGTTTCTGGTTGACACCTCATCAGCATCTCACTCATTCAGGCGGTTGCCCCAAATGTGGGCATCCGAAACACACTCTTGAATGGTGGATAGAGGAGGCAAGAAAAGTCCATGGTGACAGGTATGATTATTCAAAGGTTGTTTATAACAATAATAAGGACCATGTCACAATTATCTGCCCGGATCATGGTGAGTTTCAGCAGATGCCGATGTATCATCTTAAAGGTGGAATATGCCCCAAATGTAATGGCCGGAACCTAACCACCGATGAGATTATCGAGCAATTTAAGGCGGTGCATGGAGACAGGTATGATTACTCTCACGTGGATTATGTAAACAAGACAACCGCTGTCAGGATTATTTGCCGAAAGCATGGGGAGTTCTACCAGAAACCAGCAGGTCACTTACGTGGTAATGGTTGTCCCATATGTAACCAAAGCCATCTGGAAAACGATGTTGAGAGGCTTCTCAAGATGAAAAGAATCCTGTTCAAAAAACAAAAGACTTTCCTCTGGTTAAAGGATACCGGTCCAATCAAGCTGGATTTCTTTTTGCCTGATTACGGAGTCGTTATCGAATGCCAAGGGGAACAGCACTTTGTCGCCTCTGACTTTATGGGCGGGGAGGAAAAACTCGCTTCACTTCAAAGACGTGACCGATTGAAGGAGGCTCTTTGCCTTGAGCATGGGATCAACGTCCTTTACTATTCAGACCTAGGATATGATTATCCTTACCCAGTAATAGAGGATCCCTCTCTTCTTCTTGAGGCGATTTACTCAAACGGAGACTTTGACCCGGATTCCTTAGAAGACCCGAAGTTGCCGCTTGAATACTAAGCCACAAGGAATCCTGAAGAGAGTCCAATCCTGTCTTGCGATAGTGTCGGCGAAGTATAAAAGAACCTCTTAAGTGTAAATTCGACCACAATCAATCCTCATTTCCTACAATTCAGGTTTGATTCATTGTCATTTCGTAGAAAAACAGATTGAAATTAACCTTGAATCATACAAAACAAGGTTGATATGAACCTGAAATACTATGATTCACACTTGTTTTAAAGGTTAGAACACTTGCTTCACGGGTCTTTAAAAGGTGTTGAATCGGTGTTTACAGGCTATTATATTGCCTCGCATCACTGTTTACCGGATGTTTTATTTGTCCCGTCAGCGTGTGACGAGTCAATTAATTGTGGCGTTTGGATGGATATGGGTTATTCAGAAAAAGGCGTAAAACAGTTTTGAGGACACTATTCTTCTTTCCCCAATTTCCCCGTGCTGTTGAAATAGCATCTATACCAGACAGGAAGGTTATATATAGTTCTCAGATACTTCATATACTCTTTCTCTTTTGTTGATAATTCGGTTTGACCAACAATAAAGAGTTTTGATGCCCTATTCTCAGTCGGATAATGCGCATATTCCAAAATCTGTCCCAAAGCCTCCCTGATACATTGCCTTGGTGTAGATGTCTTAAGCTCGAAGAAATGCCATTCGCCATCTTTGGTTTTAGCCGTAACATCAACATTATTAACCTCAAGCTTTACTAGGTTGTAATCTTCTGTGCTTTCCAAATACTTCTTTACCCCATTCTGCATAATGTTATGGATAGGGTTATATGTGTACTTCTTGTATTCCCTAATACCAACTATCGTCTTCTCTGATTTTTGCTCAACCCCTTCTCTCGGCAGGATATTATCAGAAGGCTCTTCCCTACCAAACAGAAAGGGTGATTTCTTATGCAGAAGCTGATAATATAAGCCTCTTGTGTTTGGATCATCTTCAGAAAGCACTCTTGGAGTATTAAGATCCACATCAACATCTTCAAATTTGAATCTAACATTGAACACATTAATGCTTTCTTTTTCCATTAATTGCGGATTGCCACCGACTTCCTTAATGGCCTTTTTCATCTCAATTATCCACCCCCTCTTCTTGTAGGTCTCATAAACATAATTTGCTTCCTGTTCGGAAAGACAATGGACATTCTTGATCATTCCAAGATACAGTTTCCCTGTCTCCTTGCTGAAAGTTATAAGATGAATATTGAAGTCCTTACTGCGAAAGCAATCACGGTTTACCGGTTGCAAGTAGGCATAGTGATATCCGGAAATATCTTTCGTTTTATCAAACAGCCATTCTTCGTGACCGAAATGCTGTTTCTGCTCATAAGCAAATACACCAGATGATTTGCCCTCATCACCAGAGGGGTATTGCCAACCATTAGTATTCCAACATATCCTGGCTATTCTCTCTTCTAGATGCTTGTGGTTATTAGCTTTTGCTTCCATAATATAATCCTGAAACAAGACAAATATAATGTTTTCAAATTAAAGCGGTCTTGAGAAAAAGTAAAAAGGATGTCTCGAACACGCACAAACACTCAGATTTAAGCCCCCCTGCCATAACGGATTTGGGGATTCAGATTCCAGGGATGACTTTACCGGGGTAGAGTCAACTCTTTTAATTATTGAAACCAATAACCAAATGACAACAAACATTTTACTAATCGCATTGACGATCCTTGCGGTCATCGGATTTATAAGATCGATAAAGATTGAGAGGATATCAAAAGATGAGAGAGACAACGCTTTCGCTTCCAAGTGAATCCGGAGGAAACTCACAGAGGCAGGAGCGAAGAACGTTACGCAAATGAACGACAAGGGAATCTCATTCAACTGTGAGAACTACTCTTATTACCTAGACTGGAGCCTTGAGCCGGTGACGACACTCTACTCCGTTTTCCAGCTCAACGACACCGTTGACATGGAAAGGGCAAAAGAGGTCGCCCTCTTCCTGAACAGCTCCTGCGAGTCCCTGAGCGTCCAACTCAAGGAGGACCGCCAGCTCGTCATCGGATGCACTACCATCGTCGTTGACATGGACTCCCTCTGGAAGGTATTCCAATTTCTGATGACAGTTATCTCCAATGCACTCTCACTGTTCTTCGACAGATACGAGAAGGGACAATCAGGTCCTGGGGAAACCAATTAAGTCTCTCATATTCCAATTAAGGCAGAATCAAGTCGATCAGATCTACTGGTCGGCTTTTTCTGTATATGTTCAACCCTATAATCATTTAATCACTATGCAAGAAAACAATGTTTTCTCCGTGCTCAACGCGATCAACTGCAACGAGCACACGGAGAGGAAAGGGTCTCTCACCTACCTCTCCTGGGCGTGGGCGTGGCAGATGGTGAAGACACACTTCCCAGAAGCCACGTACACGATCTACGAGAATCCCGAAGGTTGGAACTACTTCACCGACGGGAGAACCTGCTGGGTGAAGACAGGGGTCACCATCCAGGGACTGGAGCACGTCGAGTACCTTCCCGTGATGGACAACTCCAACAAGTCGATCCCGCTCTGCGACGTCAGGAGCTTCGACGTGAACAAGGCCATCCAGAGATCACTCACGAAGGCTTGCGCACGTCACGGCCTCGGACTCTACATCTACGCAGGTGAGGACCTGCCCGATGACAAGCAGCCGCAGAGATCCGCACAACCACAGCCCCAGCAGAGGCAGTACACGCAACAAAGCCAACAGCAGTCAGGCTGGAGGCAGTCAAGAAGCCAGTATTTCGACGGGCAGTAACCGTCACAACATTTAAACAACACAAAACATCATGGAAACAACAATCCAAAGCCAGGGAAGCACTCTGTTCCCCATCGTCCGCCAGGCGGATCTCGTCACAACACAGGCCAACAGGGTCATCACAATTCCCAGGAAGGAAGTCCGCAACCTTCCATTCATCGAGGCGAACACCAAGGAAGTCACCCTCTCCCATGTGAAGGACGACTGCATCATCCCCGTGTTCTCCAAGGACAATGAGGTGACCATCTCCCACCAGAGTTTCATCGACTCGGTTCTCTCTGCTGCACAGTCTGTCTTCCCGAGGGAGGATATTTCCGATCCTGCCATCAGGGTCTCCCACGTCGTCAAGGGAAGGATACCTGAGGCAATCCACAAACCTGTTGGGGAACTGCTTGATTCCGACAAGACCATCTACTATGAACGGATGATGTTCTGCATCGAGATACCTTCCATCCATCAGGACATCGACGGGTGCAGGCTCAATCTCACCATAGGAGGTGTCCGGGCCTACAACGAGCAGAACCTCTATTCCCGCAAGGCTCCTGAGAAGTTCAGGATATTCATCGGGTTCAAGAACATGGTCTGCTGCAACCTCTGTGTCTCCACTGATGGATACAAGGCATCGCTCCGTGTGATGGATCCGGATGCCCTGCTCTCCGCCGCATCCGAGCTGTTCCGTTCCTATGACATGGAGAGGCATCTGACACAGATGGCAGCATTCAAGGAATGCCGGATGAGTGAGTCGCAGTTCGCACAGTTCCTTGGCAAGTGCAGGCTTTACCAGTACCTGCCATCCTCCCGGAAGAAGCAACTTCCCGAACTGCTGATGACGGACACGCAGGTTGGGCTGGTCGCAAAGTCCTACCTGGATGATCCTGACTTCGGGAGGGATGATGCGAACACCATCTCACTATGGAAAGTGTTCAATCTCCTTACCGGAGCCAACAAGTCATCCTACATCGACAACTTCCTCGACAGGGCGGAGAATGCCACTGCCCTCACCTCGGGACTGTGCATGGCACTCTACGGGGATCCCGAGTATTCCTGGTTCCTCTCATAGAAGGATCAGTATTCCATATTCACATACAACAACCTGTAAACACGCTCTCCTTTCCCATTTCGGGACCGGGGGGCGTGTTTGCGTTAATACACATTCATCATGTACTTTCAAAACAACATCCAGGAGCATCTCTCGGGGCTGAACGACCAGCAGAGGGATGCAGTCCTCTGCCGTTCCCGCATCGTCTATGTCTCAGCTGGTCCGGGTTCGGGAAAGACTCACATGCTCACCAGCAAGCTCATCGACTACATAGTCTCTTCCCCTTCTCCTCAGAAGATCGTCGCGCTCTCATACACCAACACTGCCGCACGGGAGATCGGCGACAGGTTCAGGAAGAAGGCGTCGGGAATCACTTCCAGGTATTCTTTCTACAACGGGACGATCCACTCGTTCTGCTACAGGATGATGAGGCAGTACAAGGATACCGCATTTGACTACACCATCCTCGATGACGAGGAACTCACCGAACTGGCAGAGGATATCAAGGCCTCGCTGCATACGGACATACCGCAGTCGCTCGTCATGGGATGCCTTCGATCGGATCCATCGCAATCAGGTTCGGAACTGTTCAAGTCCGTCACAGAGGTGAAGAAGGCCCTCAAGGTCATATCCGTTCAGGACATCCTTACTCTGTTTATCGGGATGCTTGATTCGGATGCTTCATTCAGGGAATGGATTTCTTCTCAAGTAACCGTCATGGCCGTTGACGAGGCACAGGACCTGTCCGAACTGAACTACATCATCCTGGACAAGCTCCTTGCCATCATCCCTGCATTACAGGTATTCATAGTCGGAGATCCTCGCCAGAACATATTCGAGTTCAACGGAGGGTCGTACAAGCATCTGGATGCCTTCCTGTCGAAGCATCCGGACCATGAGACGAAGACGCTGACACTCACCTACCGATGTGGGAAGCCTATCGCTGATTTCGTGAACAAGTTCAGTTTCATGGACTGCAAGAACTACTCGCTGCAGTCGATGAACCGGGACGGGAGCCTCTCCGTCATGGACGCATCTTCCGAGAAGGAGGAGGCTGACATGGTCTGCAAGGCTGTGATGGACTCCGGGAATATCTCCTCGTGTGCCGTACTCACAAACAACCTGCGTTACCTGGATCCGCTAATCACCAGGCTGCAGTGGGAGAGCATACCCTATCGCGTCTTCGGAGGGGTCAAGGTGATAAAGAGGCACATCCGGTTCCTCAATCACATCCTGCGGATCGTCGACAGCGAGAACGCATACAGCATTCGGAAGATATCCCAGTATGCGGGGATAGACATCTTCGTGAAAGGGAGACGGAACAAGGCGAAGTTCTTCGATTCGGAACTCGGCCAGATAATCCGGTCAATACAGGAAGAAAACCAGGCATCCTTCCACGACATTGCATCCAGGGTGATCAACGAGATAATGAAGGATCCCTCGGATGACGAAGAAGTGACTGAAGACTATGACATGTTCCTTGCTCTTGCCGGGGAATACAACACAGTCTCGGATTACCTGGCATCCTTTGCGACCGACAAGGAGAAGTTCGCTTCATTCTACAACTCGGATATCCGGGAGTGTCCCATCCCAACGGAGGAGGGATACCTTACCATCTCCACAATCCATTCTGCGAAAGGGCTGGAGTGGGATACGGTCTTCATCATGGGGCTGTGCGAAGGGAACTTCCCCAACCCGTACTTCTGCAAGAGCCTGTCGCCGGATAAGCAGATGGAGTTCTTCAACTCCGAATGGAAGAAGATGTATGTCGCTGCGACGAGGGCAAGGAAGCGCCTGTTCCTTACATACCCCTCGAGCATCACCAGGAAGGGCTACACGTTCCGGAAGGATCCATCACGCTTCCTCAAGGGTACTTCCACATCCGGTCCGTCCGCAGCTCGTTCACACCTGTCATGAATATCGTCCTGTCCAGCCTATTGACCATACATCATTTATGGCCATTGGGCTGGAAACCAGGACTTTCAAACTATTATCAAAACCCAAAACACAGCACGATGGAAACAGTTAAACAGCAAATCACAGACTGTAGGGCCGCAGAGAGGGTCCTGCATGACAATCTCTCAGGACTGGACCATGAGGAAGTCTGGTGCATCTTCCTTGCGAGGGACAACACAGTCATCGCGAAGGAGATGGTATCGATGGGCACCCTCACACAGACATCCATTGACAACAGGACGGTCATCCGCAGGGCGCTGCTGAACAACGCTGCTGGGATAATACTCCTGCACAACCATCCTTCAGGCAATCCACAGCCGAGCCAGAGTGACATCCGGTTCACGTCGGGAATGAAGAAGGCTTGCGACCTCATGGACATCCAGTTTCTGGATCACATCATCTTCACGGACGGAGGCTTCTTCAGCTTCTCCGAAGAGAAAACATTCAACAACTAATTATCAAACAATTATGGAACAGTTAAACAGAGTCGAGCTCCGCGGAACGGTCGGGAGCGTTTACGTCAAGGAATTCGGGAACACGAGGTGCGTCAACTTCAGTGTCGCCACCAACCACTGCTACAAGTCATCGCAGGGTGAGCCTGTCATCGAGACCACGCACCGGGTTATCGCTTGGGAAAAACCCGAGACAAGTGATGCCTTCACCATCAAGAGAGGTGATCCGGTCCATGTCCTCGGTAGGATCCGTGTGCAAAGATACACTGGAGCCAATGGCGCGGAACTTGAGGCAATCGAGATCATTGCGAGCAGAATAGAACTCGCCCAGTACTAATACCAACACCCGTTCAGAAGGAATCCAAAAAGGATTCCGGCATTACCCCTTTGTGAATCATCCAAATATTTTCTATCTTTGTGTCCGTCAGGATCCTGGTCTCAAAACCAGCCCTGGCGGACATATTAGATGAAAGTGTTTTCGCTTTTATCCTTGAAGAGAAATCTGGAAAATTTCAATTTGTGCAGGGATAAGCAAGCATTCATCACTTTGTATGATAATTTCGTGTTATTCAACACGTTGTCATACGGGTGTGGGGTATTGTTTATTTGGATTAGGGCTTACCAGAGCCTCGGATAGATAAACGGAATTGCTGAATTATCAAAACCTTTGGCCTTTTTTATTTCAATTATTTTTCACTTGCGAAACTTGAGTTGTTAAAACCAATTAAATACGCTACTATCATGAAACCATCAAAAGTCTTATTCATTCTGATCATAGGCTTATTGTTCATAGCTTGTGATAAATCTCTAGATAGTATCACAGAGTTTGTTGATACAAAAAATGACGTTACTTTTATTAATACGAAATCAGATCTCAACACACAGGATTTCTTTGTTTCCTCTGAGGATGCAAAAAAGCTTGCTGCAATTATCAACATTGAAGATGAAATTATTTCATGTGAGGCAGTTAAGGTAAAAGAAGACACATTAATATGGCTCATCAATTATTCAAAAGGATGGATTGCTATATCAGCAGATAAAAGAGCTCAACCTATTTTAGGACAAGACAAAGAAACTAAACTTTCTTTGACCCAAGATTTAAATGGTCCTGTTGTTTGGCTGCTTTCATTAGCAGAAGAAATCAAGGCAATGAGAGAGTCAGGTGAAATATCCGAGAATAACTACACCTTGTTTTGGGACTCTATAACTGGACATAAATATAAAACAAAGGACTCATCTATACCAACAAAGAGTTTAGATGATTATCGATGGGCCATTTTCTGGGACGGGTCATATTCTTACACACTTGTGACAAATCAAATCAACCACCTGATTACTACTAAATGGGGGCAACGATACCCTTGGAATCAAGAACTTCCTATTCATAATGGTACAAGATGCCCAACGGGATGTGTTGCAGTAGCAGAAGGTCAGATTATTTATTATTACAACGATTTCTTTAATTTAAATCTCGGCTTATATCATACAGTTGGATGTACAGCAAGTACTATCAGCTCAGAGACAAACGACATCGGTTTTTATAGAAGTGATTATCAGTCAAATTCTTCACGGTGGACTCAAATGTCTGTTGACTCTACAGATGTGACCACACGTCATCCCGAATATGTTGGAGATCTTATGTTAGATATTGGGAACAGGGTTAATATGTATTATAAGGCAAATGGAGGAAATGTTTATAGCAATAATCTGAGTTTACTTCCTATTTGTTTAAATGACTATCAACTTAACTGCGATGATTCATCCTACGTATCTGTTTATCCTGCAATATCAAATCTTGAGAACTCGCATCCTATGATGATAAGGGCAAATAATGATGTTAGTCAGGAAACACATATATGGATCATTGATGGGTTAAGGGAAGAAACCATGTACATCGTCAATCAGTATCATCTCGAATATACAGATGATTATGAAGATGCCATTGCATACTATTCTGATAAAGATATAAGTGAGATCTTTGGAGAGTATTATTCGGATGGAATGGAGTGGGAAGAAACTTCAATTGATGGTGTTTTCAAGTATTTTTATATGAACTGGGGGTATAACGGACGATATGATACCGGAAAATATTCTATTGTTACGAACTCTTCCTGGAGGAATTATGTTAACAACAAAGTACTCTATTTCAATTTTGAAGAACTTTAAATTTTAAATAATACCATGAGAAAACTTTTTCCTCCATTTGTGACCATATTAGTGACTCTGTTTATTTCTTGCAATAAAGAAGACTCTCCCTTTTTGTATTTCGAAGGAGACTGGGAAGTGGAGAATCCTTATATCGAGATTGTATATAAATCGAAAGAGCCTAATAATGCATATATCTATAGAATCCCTGGCCAAATTACAATCAAGGATGGTGGCGTACATTATTATTATGTATATACTCCTTTGCACTTGATAGAGTCATCACCCCCATACCTATACCGATATGAAGAAGAGCGTCTTATTTATGATGAGGCATGGGTATATAAGTTTAGATTCGAAGATCCACATATTTATTTCTCAGATTTTAACTGGTACGATCTAGTCTCCTCTTCAAAAGATCGAATGGTCTGGCGAGAAATTGAGACCGGAAAAGAATTCATTTTGAACAGGAAGAAACAATAATCAATAGCGGGGAGCAATCCTCGCTATTTT
>Ga0079305_1003137_pt1 | contig 11917 bp, 4 predicted proteins | sample LMS_cellobiose_e_FD_79183 | JGI IMG/M metagenome (GOLD analysis project Ga0079305, IMG submission 79183) | Rumen-fistulated moose microbial communities from Alaska, USA - LMS_cellobiose_enrichment | ecosystem: Host-associated > Mammals > Digestive system > Stomach > Rumen fluid ... | reverse complement strand
GTTAAGAAAATCTGACAATAAAAAATAAAAGATGCTTTACTTTTATTATAGGGAAGAAGGAATGGATCGGAAAGGGGAATTTTCTAAAATTTTTGATAATACAACTTTTGTTGATAATATAACTTTTGTTTTGAAAAATGAAGCTTTAACATTAAACAGATAGTAAAACATCATTAAAAATTCTGATTAATATGCCGGCATAAACCTTTTAAAGGGTTGTTTTGTTTTTTTTTGTCCATTATAATCAAGGAAGATGTCCGTTTTGTGTCGTTTATGATGCGGCTGGAGTTGTATATTGATGTTTTAAGCCGGTTCTATCGATATTGAAGTAAATTCCGGACGGTTAAATCCCGGGTTTGACGCATTCAAAAAGGAAAGTTCGGTTTGATTGTATTTTGAGGTATAATTTTATGAGAAATTTGTTTTGTTGGGGTGGAGCTCTGTTTGCTGTCAGCTGGTGTCTTGTGACCGGTTTGTTACAAGGGGCGGAGGTAAAAAGAATAGAGAAAAGCTGGGAATGTGATGCCGGTTCCAATGCGAAGATGACCGAGGAGATTGCGTCGCGCGCCGACTGGAATCTGTTGAAATTTCCTGGTGCCAGGCTGGTTGCCGCGGAGCATGTCAACTGGCCGGAATATCTGACGGACGATGACGCGGGGGTGATTGGTGTTTACGGTCGGACGATGACTCATGGTCCTGTTGGCCGGATTGTGTTTTATCTTGGCAAACCGCAAAAAATATCTTCAATCCGGGTTTTTTCCGCGGATTACGACACCCGATGTAATCAGGATTTTGAGGTCCGGCTTGCCAATAATGCGGAAAAGCCGGGAGAAGAACCGATTTTTTCCGCCAATCCGTCCCTGACTTCCGGCGACGTTATTCTGGGACCGAATAAAGGCGGGTTTATGACCGCTTTTGAGAAAGAGGACGGCAGCGCTCTTTCCGAACAGACTTATGACTGGGTTGAATTCCGATTCTGGCAGACTCTGGGGGCAAGTGCGGGTTCGCCGGCAAAAGAACGGAATTTCTCCAGTAACTGGTGTGCTTTGGTTGAGGTACAGGTTTTGGGAAATCCCGAGGATACTTCTCTTTTCGCGAACGATGAGGCAAAAAAAGAATGGAGTGACCGGCTTGCCGCGGAAAAACGGGATCGCGATCTGAAAAAGGAGGATGCTTCCCTTGCTTATGCGGTAAAAGATCTGGACTCCCTGCGGCTTGCGATCGAAAATCTGGTTGCGAATTATCCGGATGAATATGAGAATCTGGACTATATGGCTCGTTGGGAGTCGTTCCGTGATCGTTTCGCGGCGGCGGGTTACGACAGTGAAAGTTATCTGGCCCTGGCGAAAGAGTATGACGCATTTCGTCGGGAGGTTTTGCTTTCCGATCCGATTCTCGATTTTGATAAAGTACTGCTGCGCAAGACGAAGAATCCCGCGTTACAGCAAAACTGGATATCAAATGTTTCCCGTGATAAGGGTGAATATGATAATTCGCTGGTTTTTATGAATATGAAGGATCCGGAAGCTCCGCTGGAGGAAATTGCCAGAGGCCGCAACGGTTCCTACATTGGCGATATCTCACTGCATTGGGAGGCGGATCGATGTCTGGTGACCTGTCTTTCCGATCAAAAAACCTGGCAGGTTTATGAGTGTGATTTGACGGACGGTTCGTTACGTCAGGTGACACCGGAAATGGGGGGCGATGTCGACAATGTGGAAGGATGTTACGTTCCGGACGGTTCAACCGTATTCATTTCTTCCGCATCGATGATGGGGGTTCCGTGTATTGGCGGTTCCGGTCCGGTCGGCAATGTTTATCGGGTTGAAGCGGATGGCAAAACGGTTCGTCAGCTGACCTTTGAACAGGATCAGGACTGGTGCCCGACGATCCTTCCGAATGGCCGGATTATGTATTTGCGTTGGGAATATGTCGACATTCCGCATTTTTACGCCCGATACATGTTTACCATGAATCCGGACGGAACGAATCAGGTGGAACATTACGGCAGCGGTTCCTTCTGGCCGAACAGTACGTTTTACGCGAAAAACATTCCGGGACAGTCTTCAAAATTTGTCGGGATTGTTTCCGGACATCATGGTGTTGCCCGGGAAGGGGAACTCGTCATTTTTGACCCGGCCAAGGGACGGCAGGAGGCTCAGGGCGTTGTTCAGCGAATTCCCGGCCGCGACAATCCGCCGGTCAATGTCAACATTGATCAGCTTGTTGACGGTTCCTGGCCGCGGTTTTTGTTTCCGTGCCCGCTTGACGATGATCATTTCCTCGTTTCCTGTCGGATGACCCCGTCGGATCCCTGGGCGATTTATCTTGTCGATACCTTTGACAACATGCTGCGTCTGCGAACCGAACCGGGTTATCATCTGCTGGAACCGTTTGCGATTATTGAACGGGAGGAGCCGACGCTTATTCCTGACCGGACGACACCCGGTGTCAAGGATTCCAATATCTTTATCACCGATGTCTACTTTGGTCAGGGGCTGCCGAATGTTCCGAAAGGGACCGTTAAGAAACTGCGGGTTTTCGCGGTCAGTTACGGTTATCGCGGCGTTGGCGGACACGACGTTTTCGGAATGGAAAGCTGTTGGGACGGCCGTCGTATTCTGGGTGAGGTGCCGGTCTTTGAAGATGGAAGCGCGTCCTTTAAAATACCGGCGAACATGCCGATCGTTTTACAGCCATTGGATGAAAACGGGGCTGCTGTCCAGACGATGCGTTCCTGGCTTGTCGGGATGCCGGGTGAAAATCAATCCTGTATCGGTTGCCATGAAACGCAAAATGACGTTTCGCCGACTCAGACAACAATCGCGAGAAATGTTCCGCCGGTTGATTTAACAGGATTTTATGGTCCGGCGCGTCCGTTCTCTTTTGAAGGTGAAATTCAGCCGGTTCTGGATAAATACTGTGTTGGCTGTCATGACGGTTCCAAAAAGGATCGTCCGAATTTTGCAGACACGACACCCGGACCGCGTCATTTTTCCAATGCGTATCACGAGTTGCATCGTTATGTTCGCCGTCCAGGTCCGGAAAGTGATATTCATGTTGCGTGTCCGATGGAATATCATGTGTCGACAAGCGAACTGGTTCAAATGCTGCGCAAAGGTCATCATAACGTTCAACTTGACGACGAGGCCTGGCAGCGGTTATATTGCTGGATTGACCTGAATGTTCCCTATTTCGGTTCCTGGACAGAGGTTGTTGAAGCAGGTAAAGAACGTGGTTCCAGTCCGATTATCAATATTTCCAATCGTCACACAGAACTGAAAAAACTGTATTCCGGAAACGATTTGAATTTTGAGACCGACGCTTATTATTATGATGAAGCGAAAAAGACCAAGGTTGAATTTGTGAAACCGGCTCCGGAAGAACCGCTTGACCGAAGCGCCCCGACGGTCGAAAACTGGCCGTTTGACGCCGCGACAGCCCGGAAAATGCAGTCTGAATTTGTTGCCGTTAATACTCCGGCGGAGGAAGGAGGGGATTTTGGTATCACCTTGATTTCATCGAACAGGGCAAAGGTAGATCTGACGGAAGGTCAATCCTTTGAGATGGTGAGGATTCCCGCCGGAACTTTTGTGATGGGCGATGAAAACGGTTTTAACGATGAGTTTCCGCGATCGGCGGTAACCATTGAGCGTCCGTTCTGGCTGGCAACAACCGAAACGACAAACGCTTTGTACAGTCTTTATGACGCGCTGCATGACAGCCGTTATATTGATCAGTGGTGCAAAGATCACGTCCTGCCGGGATATGCTGCCAATGAGCCGGAACAGCCGGTTATTCGGATCAGCTGGGAGGAGGCGAATTCGTTCTGTAAATGGTTGAGTGAAAAAACAGGAAAGACCTTCCGGCTTCCGACGGAAGCTGAATGGGAATGGGCGGCCCGGGCCGGTTCCGCACAGTCTGCCTGGTATGGCGGGGTGACGTCCGATTTTGGACAGTTTGAAAACCTGTCTGACGATTCGACCAAACGAATGGTTGTTGAAGGAATGTTTCCTTCTCCGGTTCCCAATCCTCCGGACTGGCTGGCGTTTTTGCCGCGGGCGGATAAAGTTGATGACGGCGCCATGATACCGTGTCACGTTGGTTCTTATCAGCCGAATCCCTGGGGACTTTATGATATGATTGGGAACGTTGCTGAATGGACCGCGTCCGATTACCGGGCGTATCCTTATATTGCCGACGATGGTCGGAACGCGGGCGACCTGGCCGCCCGTAAAGTGGCCCGGGGCGGTTCCTGGCGTGACCGTCCGAAATGGGCGCGGAGCGGGCTCCGGCGTGATTATGAATCATGGCAAAAGGTTTTCAATGTTGGTTTCCGTGTTCTCTGTGAAGATGAGCTTGCGAAATAACGTCGATAGACTGTTTTGACACAGACAGAGGGCGGTTCCGTTTCCTGTTTTCTGAATGGAATGGAACCGCCTTTTTTAAAAAAGGCGCCTGTGGCCATGTCGTTTTTATTCTGAGTAAAACTTTCCGTTTTGTCAGTTCAGATAAACGTTTCTTTTTATAAAAAAGAATTTCTGATTTTCTAAAACAGTATCCTCCTGTTTTCTGCAAATACCGGTCAGCGGATTCGTGATCAATATGTTTTTGCACTCTTCAAGCCGTTTTACACAAAAGGATTTCTGAAAATGCGATATTGGAAAATTCTATACGATATTTTAATTTTTTTGTCGGGATGTGGGATGTCGTTTGCGGAAGAACCGGCCGTGACCCCGTGTACTGATGAAGTACGTGTTGTTTTCAGATTTGCGGGGCGGCCTGATGAGGTTCGGCTGGTCAGACCGGAACAAAGGGGAAATATTCAATACCTGACAATTCCGGCGGATTCGTTGCCGCCCGACGTAAAAAAGATTGACGTTTTTCATCCCCGGGCCGAAGCCAAAGCCGGTGAAGACGGGTTTTACGTGTTCTGTACCGGAATGTATGGGACGTTTCAAAACCGACCGGACGGACGGTACACAAACAGCAATGTTGTCATGCCGACATTTGGTGTCAAGACGCCGCGGGGCGCAATGTCTGTAATTATGACCGGCCTGCGTTACGAGGCCCAGCATATTTGTGATTTAAAAGACGGAATCTATCATGTTTATCCATCCTATTCCCTCGAAAATCTGGTCGGTGACCGCGTTTATTCTGACATAAACATTGAATTTCATCTGTTACCGCAAACCGCGACCTACTCAGATATGGCGCATGTGTATCGGGATTATCAGCTTGCCCAAGGGGTGGTGAAGCCGTTACGGGAACGTGTCAAAGGCCGTTCTGAGCTTGAATACGCGGCGCGTTCAATGGAAGTCCGGGTTCGTATGGGCTGGAAACCGGTTCCGTCCCCCGTTAAGGAGCAGACCGCGGAAACCGAACCGGAGATGAAAACCGCCGTTACTTTTGATCGTTTTAAACAAATTGTTGACGAGTTCAAAGCACAGGGGATCAACAGCGCTGAATTTTGTCTTGTCGGTTGGAATATCGGCGGACATGACGGACGATGGCCGCAGATGTTTCCGGCAGATGAACGGCTGGGAGGCACGGAAAAAATGCGGGAAGCGATTCGTTACGCTCAGGAAAAAGGCTTTCAGGTGGTCGCTCATGTCAACTACTCCGATGCTTACAGTGTGTCGCATATCGGCGGACGCTGGGACGAAAATTATTTACTCCGCCTGAAGGATGGCAAACTGAATTCTTATACGACCTGGGGCGGCGGCGCAATGTACGAAACCTGTCCGGAATGTATGTTCAAACGGTTTCCGGAAACGGATTTTGCCATGTTGCGCGACTGCGGATTTCGGGGAATGCACTATATCGACGTTTATTCGACGGTAAACCCGCGAACCTGTCATTCCCCGGTTCATCCAGCCACCCGGGAGGATTTTGCATACTGGACCCGTCAACTGTTTGCCAGAGCGCAAAAAGATTTCGGCGGCCTGGGTTCCGAAGGCGGGTTCGATTACGCGATTTCCAATCTGGATTATGCTCTTTACATCAGCTTTTATAATCCGGGCACTGAACTTCCTGATCTGATTGAGAAACATGTTCCGTTCTGGCATATCGTTTACAATGGAATCGTTCTCAATAACCCTTACTGTGCGACAACAAACTATACCATCAAGGATCCTGTGACACGAATGAAACTGGTTGAATTTGGCGGTCGACCGATGTTTTATTTTTACAGCAAGTTCCTGACAACCGGCAGGAACTGGATGGGTGACGCGGATCTGGAATGTGAAACCGATGAACAACTGGTTCAGGCGGTCGCGGCGGTTAAAAAGGGTTATGATGAATTTGAATCGATGAAGGAACTGCAATATGAATTCCTGAACGATCATTCCGAAATTGCCCCCGATGTTTTTCAGTCTGTTTTTTCCAATGGGACGCAGATTATCTGTAATTATTCGGAGCAAAATTATATTTATCAGGACAAAACTGTTGAGCCAATGAGCTATATCGTTATCCGTTGATATTCTTTCAGGAGAATTCGGTGTCCGCGAAACTGCCGGATGGGCAGATTGACTATCCGTAAACGATTCTCCCTGAACGGACCGGATCGGCGTATTGAACTTACTTCGGGGTGGGTGGGGGATTATCAAGGTCCGGAAACGGAAAACACCTTGTTTTACAGATAACGCGCCATTTCGCTATTTTAATGAATCCGACACTTTTTAAATAAGGAATATCATGCTTTATGTTAAACGGAACTGCTGCCGATATTGTGTCCGTTTACTGAAAAATTTTATTGGATTTGGAATATATCTCTGATATTTACTTGATTTTTCTATCCGGCCGGTTTATAAATAATCTGTTTCTTTCGGGAGTTTGTTCAGTGTCAAAAATTTGTTTAAAATAATTTGGCATTGAAGGAATACGTCATTCTGGATTATTATTGATGAGGTGTATTATGTCAGTAGCCGACAGATCGGCGTTTGATAGTCTGTCGAGAATTCCGGTACCGCCAATGGCAAAACCGGCGAAAAAGTATGATCGGCTGGTTTCGCTGGACGTGCTTCGGGGAATCGATATTTTTCTGCTTTTTATTGTCGATTGTCTCTGGGGCGCGTTACGATGGGGACCATTGGCGTCGTTGATGGACAGTTCCCCTGCTTTGCAGGAAACCGCGAGATTACTGAGTCATCATCCCTGGCAAGGTTTTACCATCTGTGATTTAATCATGCCCATGTTTATTTTTATGACGGGAATTACGATTCCATTTTCACTGGCGAGATATCGAAAGGAAGAAGGGGGGCAATGGAGCTGGACTGTTGTTTGGCGGATTGTCCGTCGGGTGGTCCTTCTTTGGATTTTCGGTATGATGATTCAGGGAAACCTGTTGGCGCTCAAGCCGGAGAATTTCAAGTTGTATTCCAACACGCTTCAGGCAATCGCGACAGGTTATCTGATCTCCTGTATCGTCTATCTGTTCATTCCCCGTTGGGGACAATGGCTGGTTTTCGTGCTTCTTCTGTTCGGTTACTGGGGAGCGTGTACCTGGGTGAAGTTTGACGGATATGGCGGCGGCAGTTTTGAGCCGTCGACAAATCTGGCCTTTGGCATTGACCTGACTGTTTTGGGACACTGGCGGGATGGCGCGTCCATTGGCGAAGCGGGTGAGGTTGTATTCAATCCGGATTATCAGTATACCTGGTTACTCAGTTCCCTGACCTTTGGGGCGACGGCGTTATCCGGATTATTTGCCGGAGAGCTGTTACGTGGAGTCTGGCATTCCGTCCGGGAGGGGGGAGACCAGGACAGAAATCTCTGGCTTCAGGGAAAAGTGTTTTTCTTACTGCTGGTTCTGGGAGGAATTTCTCTTGCTCTGGGGTGGGGCTGGGGATCAATTTCAAAAGTAACTTTTGGATACTGTCCTATTATTAAAAAAATCTGGACGCCATCCATGGTACTGTACAGTTCGGGAATCAGCCTGATTCTTCTTTCACTGTGCTATCTGATTTATGACATTTTGAAACTGCCGTTGCTGAAAACATTTTTTGTGGTGATGGGGGCGAACGCGCTTACCGCCTATGTTTTGCTTCATCTTGTCCCGTTCAAGGAAGTCGCCCGTTGGGTACTTTATGGTCTTGAGCAGTATACCGGGGTTTATTATGAAGCGATTCTTGCATATGTCGGAATCGGGTTACTTTGGTTATTGCTTTGGTCTTTGTATCGGTGCGGCCATTTCCTGCGCGTGTGATTTTTTAAAATCCCCGATTGCCGCTTGATTTTGACATGACGTTTGTTTATATTATAATTTCCTGTATAATTTTGAATTGTAATTTAACGTGGTAGCGGGGTTTTTTATTATAAAAGGCCATCCTCCGGCTGTCTTGAAAACCAATACCCAAACAGGAGATGAATATAATGACTTTTAACCTGAAATGGAAACCGTTGGCCAGAATGACGGAAACGGTTGTGGTATTCGTTTGTTGTTTATTGTCCGGTATGATGTGTTCGGCGGTTCAGGTTTCTGTGGCGCCGATTCCGGATGGCGAGGCGGTGTCAGAAGATTACACGTTGTCGGTGAACGGTCTGGCGGTTCCGGTTTATTCATGTCGTGTTTCCGCGGTTCCGTTGAATCAGATATGGCCCGGCTATCAGCGTCCGCTGGATCAGACGGAACTTGCTGGTTTTGCCTGTTGGGAAATGGATGGGGCGGTTCAGGTAACGGTTGATTCGAAATCGACCGTGGAATCCGTTGTGATTCGTCCGCAGTCGTTGGGAATCAGGCCGGTGATCGAAGGAAACAGAATCTCGTTTACGCTGGAAAAACCGGGACCGGTTGTGGTTGAAATCAACGGTCTGAATCATGCGTTGCATTTGTTTCCGGGAACCGTCCGGCCGAAAACGGATAAAGAAAAAGAAGGACGTTATTTTGGGCCCGGTGTTCATGATGTTGGAATACTGGAACTGAAAAGCGGGGATTCTCTTTATATCGACGCCGGCGCGGTTGTGTATGGAAGTATTCGGGCCAAAAACGCAGAAAATATTACGATCGAGGGACGTGGAATTATCGATAGCAGTAAACTGGATCGCAGTGAAGGCGGTGGTTGTCTGAGTTTTAACGGTTGTAAAAATATCCAGGTCAGCGGACTTGTTCTGCGTGACCCGAATGTCTGGACCGTCAATGTTTTCAACTGCGACGACGTAACAATCTCCAATGTATATTTGATAGGGCTCTGGCGTTATAATGCCGATGGTATCGATGTCTGCAACAGCCGTAATGTTGTTGTTCAGGACAGTTTCGTTCGCTCTTTTGATGATTCACTGGTTGTCAAGGGGCTTGTTTCCTTTAATGACCAGCCGGTTGAAAATCTGCTGTTCCAGCGTTGTGTTCTCTGGTGTGACTGGGGACGCGCTATGGAACTTGGTGCGGAAACCTGTACCCCGAAAATGGAAAATGTCCGCTTTGTCGATTGCGACATTATCCGTACCACTCATATTGCGATGGATATTCAACACGGGGATCGGGCCAGAATCAGCAATATCCGTTTTGATAATATTCGTGTTGAGATCGACGACTGGAATCTGATGCCGATTTATCAAAACAAGGATGATATGCAATATGTGATCGATAAAAACTGGAAATATTGTCCAACGCTTATGGTGTTGGTGATTCTCAAAAGTTTTTACTCACAAAATGAAGAACGGGGAACGATCGATAACGTTGTGTTCAAAGATATTCATGTTATTGGTAATCGAAACGCTCTGTCCAGTTTTACGGGGTATGATGCGGAACACTCGATTCGGAATGTTCGTATTGAAAACCTCCGGTTCAATGATGAAAACCCCGTTTCGTCGGCACAGGAGCTGGGACTTAAAACCAATGAGTTTGTAACGGATATTCAGATTATTCCGTAATTCAGTTCGCCTGTTGGGGATAAAACCGTAATATGATGAACCTGAATTGAAAAAATTATTGACTGTTGTGAGCCGGTATGAAAATTTGTTTACCGGTTGAAACAAATAATCCAGCCGTAAACACGTTACTGTTCTGTGTGTCTGTTTGATAAAATGGGTTACACGCCAAAGAACATCGTCTGTAACAGAAAGGAATTATATGCGAAAAAACAAATTGTCTTTATTTAAAAAACTGATGATTGCGATCTGTACGCTGGGAATGACTGTTTCCTTCACTTCTCTGTACGCGCAGTCGCAGACGTCATTTTCTCATAAAATGCCGGAAGCGACTTATCAGATGCCGAAAACCGATTCCGCCGAAGATATGGCGGCGAATTTCAGGACTCCGCCCTCTTCCGTGAAAACCGGGGTCTACTGGTACTGGATTTCCAGCAATATCTCCAAAGAGGGGGTGGTCAAGGATCTGAACGCCATGAAAAAAGCGGGTATCAATCGTGCCTATATCGGTGATATAGGGGTCGATGAGGTCAAACGTGGGAAAATCAAAACGTTAAGCAACGAATGGTGGGAAGTGGTTCATCAGGCTCTGAAAACCGCGTCAGAGCTTGACATTGAAATCGGTATTTTCAACTCTCCCGGCTGGAGTCAGTCCGGCGGTCCCTGGGTGAACAATGAACGTGCCATGCGTTACCTCGTTTCCAGCGAAGTTCGCGTGTCCGGTCCGAAAAAGTTCTCGGAAAAACTGGTTCAGCCGAAAGAGGAATATCAGGATGTTAAAGTTCTGGCCTATCCGGAACCCAAAGACGATCTCGTTGTGCTGAATGCTGAGAAGGTTACCGCGGATCCGGAATCCGCCGATGCTTCCAAATTGTTTGACGGCGATACCGCGACCGGAATGAAACTCCCGGCCAAAAAGGACGTAACCATTCTGATGAGCTCGGACAAACCGTTCACCGCCCGTAGCCTGACGGTTAATGTGCTGGAGTCGCCGATTGTCGCAAATTGTCAGTTACAGGCGAATATTGACGGTGAATTCAAAACGATTTCCACTTTCAAAATCAGCCGGTACAATTCGTCCATAGGGGTTGGTTTTATTCCTTATGCCCCTGTTGTGGCTTCCTTCCCCGCGACAACTTCCCGGGAATTCAAGCTGATCGTCAACTGTGACCGTGAAAACGCCGGACTTTCGGAACTTGTTCTTTCGGCGGCGCCGCGAGTTGCGAGTTACAGCGAAAAGACACTGGCGAAAATGCACGAGACGCCGCATCCGATGTGGCCTGAATATCAATGGCAACCACAGGCTGTTGTTGATGACGCGGCAACACTGATTGATCCGGCGAAAGTTATTGATATTACTGATAAACTTGCGGCCGACGGAACCCTGACCTGGGATGTTCCGAAAGGGAACTGGGTTATTCTCCGAATGGGAATGACGCCCACCGGAGCGAAAAACGCGCCGGCTGTTCCGGAGGCGACCGGTTACGAAACGGATAAAATGAGTGTCGAGCACATTCGATACCATTTTGACGCTTTGATGGGTGAAGTATTCCGTCGGGTTCCCGCGGAAGATCGCCGGTCCTTTAAAGTCGTTGTCCAGGACAGTTACGAAGTCGGCGGTCAGAATTTTACCGATAATTTCTGTGAGAAATTCCAGAAGAGTTTCGGTTATGACCCAACTCCCTATCTGCCGGCGTTCTTTGGTCATGTGGTCGGAAGTCAAAGTGATTCGGATCGTTTCCTTTGGGATGTCCGCCGCTTTATTGCCGACGAAGTGGCCTATAATTATGTTGGCGGACTGCGGGAAATCTGTAACGAAAACGGACTTGTCACATGGCTTGAATGTTACGGTCACTGGGGATTCCCGAGTGAATTCCTGAAGTACGGTGGTCAGTCGGATGAAATCGCCGGCGAATACTGGAGTGAAGGTGATCTGGGCGATATTGAGAACCGTATTGCTTCCTCCTGTGGCCATATTTATGGCAAAACGAAGATTTGGGCGGAATCCAATACCTGTGCCGGTAATCCGTTTGGCCGAAGTCCTGTTAAT
>Ga0079305_1003136_pt1 | contig 11918 bp, 11 predicted proteins | sample LMS_cellobiose_e_FD_79183 | JGI IMG/M metagenome (GOLD analysis project Ga0079305, IMG submission 79183) | Rumen-fistulated moose microbial communities from Alaska, USA - LMS_cellobiose_enrichment | ecosystem: Host-associated > Mammals > Digestive system > Stomach > Rumen fluid ... | reverse complement strand
TAAGCCGCGGCGGCTCCACCCTCCTGACGGCGGACCACGGCAACTGCGCTGTGATGCTGGATGAGGCGGGCAATCCCGTCACCAAACACCCCACCAACCGGGTGCCGCTTTTGGCAGCCACCCCGAAGGGTAAGGAGGTCAAACTGCGGGACGGCGGACGGCTGGCGGATCTGGCGCCGACCATGCTCCAGATTTTAGGCCTGCCCCAGCCGGCTGAAATGACCGGGGAGTCCTTATTCATTTAGTATCGATTATCCTAAGTCCGGGCTGCAGGGGCGACAATAGCTTCCTCTCCGGAATCGGCGCATGGAAAGGGGCTAAATCGCCTCGGTATTCGAAAGGGTATAAGCGCCTTTCCTCTGAGGAACTATTGCTCGCCTACAGGCAGCCCTCTGTATTTAACGCGTTATATAATGCATTGAGAGTGAAAAGAAATGAAAAAGAACGACAAAACCAATGTGATGCGGATCTTGGATCAGAAGAAGGTTCCGTACAATCATTACACATACGCCGACACGGGCGCCATCAGCGGCATGGAAGTGGCCACGGTGCTGGGCCAGGACCCGGCTCAGGTGTTCAAGACCCTGGTGACCGTGGGCAAGACCGGCCAGCACTACGTCTTCGTGGTGCCGGTGGCGAAAGAGCTGGATCTGAAGAAGGCAGCCTCCGCCGTAAAGGAAAAGAGTATCGAGATGATCAAGAGCAAGGAGCTCCTGCCCCTGACGGGCTACGTCCACGGGGGCTGTTCCCCCATCGGAATGAAGAAATTCTTCCCCACCACCATCGATGCCAGTGCCGGGGAGCAGAAAACCATCCTCTTCAGCGCCGGCAAGATCGGCTACCAGGTGGAGGTCACTCTGGAGGACCTGGCCAAGGTGATTAAGTACCAACTGGCGGAGATCTGTGAATAATGTTCTCTTATATCCGGGAAACGTATAATACAGGAGACCAGCCATGAGTTTTAAAAATCAAAACAAAAGATTTAAAATCGAAAACATCTCTTCAACGATCGTTTGGTATGTCGATTTTGAAAAATCTACGCTTTCTGACGGAATCATTACCAAGAGAATCGTTTCTACACGCATGAGAGTCATTGATCATCTGCTTGCGTCCTTCCTGGAATCACCCGAGGAGAACCGCCTCGGTTTCATTTCCTATGAGGATATGTACTTGGCATCTCATCCGAGAGATGCTGAGGGCCGTTGGTTTAAAAAAGATAAGGTGATTTCCATGATGAATAAGATGTGCGACGATTACGCCATTTTTCAGGCTACAATAAATAATGTCACAAATGAAGGTTATACTTTTACGGGAAAAGTAATGGAACAAACTTCACCTCTTCGCGATATCGTCAACCCCACAAATAACTATCATAATTCAAAACAAGTGTTTTTTTCCAATCGGGAAACTATAGATCGGGATTATCCTCTTGCTCGTCTGCAAGGTGCCCATACAATATATTCCATGACGCTTGCTGGGCCTATGCTGATATTTGGAGAAAGTTCCCGAATGGACATATCTAAAATATCTCCCCAGGAACTCTTTCCCGGGCTGGACGATGTGAAGATTCACATGATTCTTCCTCAAGGTGGAAGCGAAGCAGAAAAAACAGCCATAAAAAACAACCTTAGAACGATCAATACTTTTGGCGGCCCTCAAGAGTTGACAAAAAGAACACGCTTTGCATTGGTAGCTGCCGCTAAAGAAAAGCCAAACGTAGAAGCGAGATTTACAAAAATACCCATCCCTTTCGCAATTTTAATAGCTTTGTTCGAGGATTCTACAAAAAACTTTGCGAAAATCGACTTATATAGTCCATTTGGTCAACGCTTTCTGGATCGCAGATCCTTTGTAATATCTGCAATTGAGAATGCTGAGAATTTCGACTTCTTTTGTTCTCAGTTTGAATCTTTCTGGGAAGTTTCCTTGGAAAATCCTCCCGATTGCAAATGAGAGAAGAAGAATTTGTTTTTTGAATAGAACATTCGTTTTATTGACTTCACCAATTTGAATTTCTCTCGCTCATCATAATCCAAGTTCTATTATTCTATCAGGGAGGACACTCTTTTCTCGGAAAAATACTCTCGATTATAGCCATAATAACAGAATATCTGCTTATCATTATTTTGCTCAATAATGCCATTACCAAAATCAAACTCTATGATTTGTCTTGACGGAATGCTCCCTGTAAAAATAGCCTTATACCGGAGGTTTTCGATATACGATTTTTCCTCTTTGAACTCTATCTCAAATCCATCAAAAAACTCCTTGATCCTGCTAATATGTTCCTGATCAAAAAATTGGTATTCTTGATCTGTTAATGTGTCAATAATGTAAATTTTCTCTATAGGGACTGCTGTACTTTGAACCGGAGCTTGAATATCAATCCATTTCAAAAACAGCACTTTGGAGGATTCAACTTTCTCTGCCATATCGTATTCAAGTGAAAAGGCAGGATCCTGATATATACCTTCCAACTCCTTTCCCGGGTACTGGATACTTTTCACTAAAAGATTTATAGAGTCCCCAGTAGTCCATCCCATAGAACAAGAGCCTTCCGATTCTGAGTACATTGCAATATTGAAATTGCGATATCCGTATTCATTGTCAATTAAATTAAGCCATTGATGGAAGCGACTAAGCAACACGGCCATTTCCGCACGGGTCACTGTTTCGTCAGGTTTTAGGAAAATACCATCTCCCTTAATAATTCCATGATTAATAGCCCAATCTACGGCCTCTTTTGCCCATGCACTAACTTTTTCATAATCCTGGAATTCCTCAACAATAATGGTTCTTTCAGGGAATGGTATTGTATTATAAGGACTGCAAGCTCGATACTTATCATAGTAAGCATATAGTAATTGCACAGCTTGTTCCCTTGTTGCATTATCCTTTACGCCAAATAGTCCATTTCCATAACCTTCAGCAATATGATGATTAGTGATCCACGCCACAGCATCGGAATACCAAGTATCACGGTCAACATCTTTAAAGGAATAAACCGAATGTTCTTTTAAACTCTCAAGCCGCCATAAAGCTGTTGTAATCATCTCACGAGTAACAGGGATGTTCGGATCAAATTTATCTTCCGAAACGCCATTCATTAACCCTTCATTAACAACATATTGAACTTCAGGGTAATACCATGCCGTTTCATTTACATCTTCAAACGATGCTTTTTCATTTGCTCCATAGGATATGATACTAAATCCTATTATCATTATTAAAGAAGCAACCACACAATTTTTCATTTCTTATCCTCCGTATAGAACCAATCTTGTATGTATTCTAATTATATTCTATCATAATCTACTAATTTATTTGCATTAAATACTCATTACAAAAGGATTACATTCAGTTATACTCTTAAACAAAAAAGCGTGTCGAGAGACACGCCTTTTCGTCGTCATGAACAGTTTAGATTTGAGGAGTTGGTCTAAAATCAATACTGACTTTCTCTGTTGCCCCCCACAACCCATTCGTCACTGAAATCAGTTTCATTCGATTAGGGTTATAACTGGTCGCGTAATCCTTTCTCATTAATAATACGTTTGTTCCGGATGCTCCAGGGGTTGCACCATAAGGTTCCGTTCGAATCTTGGATTTGTTATCATCCCAAATAACGCTGCCGCTATTCATTTTTAGCCCAGTATCAATAAATTCTGCGTTTGTCATATAGCACCCGCTTGTTTCATAATTCGGCACGCCGCTATTTGCCGCGAGCGAGATTTCCCTATTGATAGTAGCGCCATAAGAAAGAATGGCGGCTCCAAAAGATGAACTGATTTCTGTTTTGAGAGGAGTGCTCATAAGATCCGTATTGTTATATCCAGATGTTGACACATTTATGCAAGCATAGTACTTTGTTCCTGTTTTTTCAACCCACGTTCTCATGTACAACAGAATCCCCGGAGTTACCAGCGAAGTACTGAATATCAGACTGTCCTTTGTCGCAGTTGAAGGAATAATACCGCTACCCCCATCGTAGCAGAACGCTCTCCAACCGCCTCCGCCACCAACTCGGATACCAATGTCGATTCCTCCTATTCCTGTTCGATAGTAACCATAGAACATCTCCGGAATTACATTATATGGGATTTGCGTTCCATCAAAATCTCCTGGGCATGTACCAGCATAAGTTGTTGGAATATGTAGTTTCCCATACACTTCTTTTGCGCTGTATGTGCTTGTTCTCATGCAAGAATATCCTCCCATAGTTTTACCTCCTGTAATAATGGGTTTTTAAGTGATAACATCTGAAAAACCATTGATTATTCCGGGCAAAAATGGGATAATGGATCAAACATGAGGTCGCGCGCAAGATTTTCATGTTCGGGGGGCAGTAAATAGATACAGCTATTTGCTGCTTTTCCTTATTCATAATTGCTCATCGCAATCAATTTCGTTTTTCTGATTCAATGGTACAATGTAGATTTGCTGCCGTCAATTCATATATAATCATCTAAATATATATGGAAAATGACTTTTTTCTCGCATACAATATATAATAGTATCTTTTCTCAATCTTATTTTCTTATGATTAAGGAATACTTCATGCAATTCCCAGTATTATCCTCTTCAGCGCCGGCATGATCGGCTACCAGGTGGAAGTCGCCCCGGAAGACCTGGCGAAAGTGATCAGGTACCAACTGGCTGACATTTGCGAATAAAACCTTCAAAAATGAACGGAGCAGTCTCGCGCGTGCTTGAGACTGCTCTCTTATTTCAGGATCGATTCATATTCCCGTCGGCTAAACAAAATCCGGCGAATCTGCACTTCCTTCTCCCGGATCACAAAGAATACCAGATACTGACGGACAACAAGAAAACGATACCCTTTCGCTGCCAGCATCAGGTTCCGGGGCCTGGGGCATCGCTCCGGGAATTGCGACAGGGAAGAAATCTTTTCCGTAATCTCGTCATAGTACTGCAGGGCAGCTTCCGGAGAGAGTCCATTCAGGTAATCGATGAGTTCCTGCAGATCCCTTTTTGCTTCCGGGTAAATCTTTACCTTATAGTTTTCCGTGGACATAACTTCTCATTTCCTCCGCAACCGCATCAAATTCCTCTCCTTTTGCGCCGGAAAGGATTTCCCGCTCGGCAGCTTCCAGTTTATGAAACAGATCCAGTTTTCCCATCAGCCGTTCGTACTCCCCGATATTCAGGATGACCATGTCGCCGCTTCCGTTCCGGGTAATGAACATCGGCTCCCGGGTCTTCCGGCAGAAATCGGATACTTCATTGGCATTCGTTCTCAAATAGGAGATCGGCTTGATTTCAGGCATTGAGACCCCTCCTTTCAGTTTGACATATTATATCAATATATTGAGCAAATATCAATACAAATAGCGAAAAGCAGCGTCCCGCGCGGACGCTGCTGTCTTTGTGTACTCCAATATTCTGTTACGCCTGATCCAGTTCCACTACAGCCTTGAACAGGTCTCCGTCGATGACGATCCGGAAGTTTCCGCCCATCAGCCTCATCAGGTCGGAGGCGATAGCCAGTCCCAATCCGCTGCCTTCGGTGCTGCGGGAATCGTCTCCCCGTTTGAACCGTTCCATCAACTCCTCCGGGTCGATGTTCAGCGGTTCCCTGGAGATATTCTTGACTTCAATGAAGACCCGGCCCCGCTCCCGGTACAGGTCGATGTAGACCCGGCTTCCCGGCACCGCATATTTGGACGCATTCACCAGAACGTTCTCCAGCACTCTCCACAGGAGCCGTCCATCCGCCCGAACCAGGGCGTCTTCGATTTTCCGGTTGAAGATTACCCGGAGATCCGCTTCCCTCAGATTGCTTTCCAGTTCGGCCAGGGCCTGGCTCAGAATCTGGCCGGCGTCCACGTCAGTCATATCCACCGGGATGTCTCCGCTGGAAGCCTTGGCGGCTTCGAAAAGGTCCACGCTGAGCTTCTGCAGCCGGTTCGTCTTTTCGTCCAGGATCCGAAGGTATTCCGGTGCGTTCTCGCTGTTTAGTCCCTCTTTTTTCAGCAGGTCCACGTAGGTAACCATGGAGGTCAGGGGCGTCTTTAAATCGTGGGACACGTTGGAGATCAGGTCGGTCTTCAGCCGCTGGGACTTCAGTTCTTTCTCCACTGCCAGCTGCCGGGCGCCGGCGATCTCATTGACCTCCGCCGCCAGCCGTTCCATTTCCCCTTCCCCTTCCAGGGGGATCCGATAATCGGAATTGCCGTTCTTCAGTTCGTGGATGCCTTCCTTGACCATGCCGTATTTTCTCATGAAGGAAGGTATCTTCCAGAGAATCAGGGCCACCACGGCGATGAGTCCCACCCAGGTGGCGCTGAGAAATGCGCCGATCAGCAGGATCCCGACGACCCATTTGGTGTTCTTGTCGCTCTTCTGCAGGAATCCTAAAATGTGGCTGATCACGAACCAGACCAGGGTGTTTTTGAGTACGACCCGGTTCTTCACCTGTTTGGCGATGGCCTGGAGGATCATCAGTTCCGCTGCCAGGAGCGCCAGAATCACGACTGCTCCCAGGAACAGCAGCACCCAGTGGGTCCCCATGTGAATGGATATGTAGCTGTAATAATCATTCGACAGTTCCCAGAGGCCTTTCAGGGTCTTTGCTCCATCCACCAGGGCCAGCTTCGGCAGAAGTTTTCCCTCCACCAGTTCCAGCGCGATCCAGCTCTGCAGCAGGAAGAAGGCCGGCATGATCAGCATTGACAGGAAGATCCCGCCTGCCGCCAATACATCCGAAAAGATTTTGTCGAATTTCGTCAGATGCACGTGGCCGTCCTCGTATTTTCGCCCGCATTTCCAGACGGAAACCACCAGGGAAACCAGACATACGATGGCCAGGATCACCCCGGCGATCCAGAGGCCATTCGCATAGTCCCCCAACAGGCTTTTGTCGATTAGGTTCTTTTCCACACGGCTGAGGCTGTAGATCTCGTTCCCGAAGATGACCGTGAAGAACAGCAGCGCCCCGGAGACCACCGCCAGCACGCTGGACAATGCCCAGGCCGGATTCTTCCCGGGCCTCACCACTTCCATGCCCGGTTCCTCTTTCCATTCCTTATATACCATTTGATTACCCCCTTTTTTACAAAAGAGATCCTTTGAAAAGTTCTCCCTGTCGCGACAAGTGATCTGGGATTTGCCGCAGGGGCAGTCTCGAACGCGGGTCCACGGCGATTGGCGAGCCAAAGGCGAAGACAGAGCCGATGTACCCCTGCGTGAGAGCCCTGAGCGAGAGCGTCCCCGAGGTAAATGCCCAGATCAGCAAGCGACAGCTGATCGTCTTATCTCTCTTGTATCTTTTCGATTTTGTATCCTACCCCCCAGACCACCTTCAGATACCGCGGATCTTTCGGGTCGATCTCGATCTTCTCCCGGATGTGCCGGATATGCACCGCCACCGTATTGTCCGGATTGTAAGCCGGCTCGTCCCAGACCTGCTCATAGATCTGTTCAATGGAGAACACCTTTCCCATGTTCTTCATCAGGAAGGCCAGGATCCCGTATTCCTTCGGCGTCAGGAAGATTGCCTCGCCGTCCACGGTGACCGTTTTTTCGTCATCGTCCAGGAACAATCCGCCGGTGCGGAACTGATGCCCTTCCCGGGGTTTTTCCATGCTCCCCAGGTCGGTGAACCGCCGCAGCTGAGATTTGACCCGGGCCACCAGTTCCATGGGGCTGAAGGGCTTGGTGATGTAGTCGTCCGCCCCCAGGTTCAGTCCCTGGATCTTGTCGTAGTCTTCCGACTTCGCCGACAGCAGGATGATGGGCACGTTTCTCGTCGCCCGGATCTTTTCCGTGGCGGAGAGCCCGTCCAGCCCGGGCATCATGATGTCCATGATCACCAGGTGCACCGGCTCCCGTTCGAGGATCTGCAGCGCCTGCAGGCCGTCGTATGCCGGGAGGGTGCCGTAGCCTTCGTTTTTCAGATAGATCTCAATCGCCCGGACGATTTCCTTGTCGTCGTCGCAGATCAGAATGTTCATGGCCGTTTCCTTTCGTGGTTTGAGGTTGGTTTCAGTATATCGGGGGTTTCTTATAAACAAACGGGGAAAAGTCTTAAGACTTTCTTAAATCTCTATCTCCCATCAATATTCACTATATATGTCCCGTCGGTTTCTTCATAGGGAATCATGAATTTCATGACGCCGTAGCCGTCGTGGTAGTCGACCCGAATCAGCATGCAGGGGTCGATTTTGAAGTGCCACATGTCGTTCCGCGGCAAATCCAGGAGGCAGGACAGGGCGGTGTGGGTGAGCATGGAGTGGGTGATGAGGAGCACGGCTCCTTCCTCTTCCTTGATCTCGTCCAGGAATTCCCCCACCCGCGCGGTGATGTTGTCGATGCTCTCGCCTTCCGGCACGGTAAAGTGCTCCAGGTCGCCGAAAAGCCGGTCCAGGACTTCCGGGTACTTTTCCAGAGCTTCCGGGTAGGGCATTCCTTCCAGCACTCCGTAGTGCATTTCCTTGAGGCGTTCTTCCACGATGACTTCCTTGCCCCGGCGTTTCCCAATGGCTTCCGCCAGTTTCCGGGCTCGTCCCAGGGGGCTGGTGTAGATTCGGTCGAAATCGTAATCGTCCATGCGGGACTGGATTTCCCCGAACATTTCTTTTCCTTTTTCGGTATAGTCAAAATCGGACCACCCGTAGATCAGGGACCGGTCGTTGGCCTGGGTCTCGGGGTGGCGCAGAAAGTAGAATCTCAAATGTCTTTCCTCCTCGATTGAATTAAAGCTCCAAGTTCCTCGCAAATCTTCTCCGCCACCCGGATGCCGTCAACGGCAGCGGAGAGGATGCCGCCGGCGTATCCGGCGCCTTCGCCGGCGGGGTAGACGCCTCGGACGGTTGCCTGGAGGTCTTCTCCCCTCAAAATGCGCACAGGGGAGGAGCTGCGGGACTCGACCGCCGTCAGTACAGCGTCGAATCGGTCGAAACCTTTCACTTTTTTGCCCAGCTCCGGCAGGGCTTCCCGCATGGCCGCTGCCGCAAAGGCCGGCAGGCATCGGGTGATATCCGTCCATTTTACACCGGGCCGATAGGTGGGCGTCACGCTGCCGGGACCTTCCGACGGCACATCCGCCAAAAAATCTCCTACGGTCTGGGCCGGGGCGTAATAGTTCCCGCCGCCGGCTTCAAAGGCCGCCTGCTCCCATTTCCGCTGGAATTCCACCCCTGCCAGGGGATCCTCCGAATCGAAATCCGACGGTTCCACGCCCACCAGCAGGGCACTGTTGGCATTCCGTCCGTCCCGGCTGTGGTAACTCATCCCGTTGGTGACCACGCCTCCTTCTTCCGAAGCAGAGGCCACCACATAACCGCCGGGGCACATGCAGAAGGTGTAGACCCCCCGGCCATCCCGGCAACGGTAGGAGAGCTTATAATCCGCCGCTCCCAGTACGCCGGCCGCTTCCGCAGATCCGTACTGGCTCGCATCGATCATTTCCTGTGGGTGTTCGATCCGGGCGCCGATGGAAAAGGCTTTCGCTTCCATTCCGAAGCCCGCCTCTTTCAGCATTCGGAAGCTGTCCCGGGCGCTGTGCCCCGGGGCGATTACCAGAGCCGCCGCGGGAATTTCTTCTTCCCCGTTCACTTCCACCGCCCGCAGCCGGCCTTCATCCGTCCGCAGGCCGGTGAAACAGGCCCGGAACCGAATCTCGCCGCCCAAGGCCTCGATCTCCTTCCGGATATTCACCACCACTTCCCGCAGGACATCCGTTCCCACGTGGGGATTCTGCTTGTACAAAATCTCCTCCGGCGCACCGTGGTCCGCCAGTTCTTTCAGCACCATTTCCGTCCGGTAAGAGCGCTTGATGCCGGAATTGAGTTTCCCGTCGGAAAAAGTCCCGGCGCCGCCTTCCCCGAACTGCACATTGGAGACAGGGTCCAGCTTTCCGTTTTTCCAAAAGGCTTCCACCTTTCTCATCCGTTCTTCCATGGGTTCGCCCCGCTCCAGCACCAGGGGCCGCAGTCCCTGCCGCGCCAGGTAGAGGGCGGCGAACATTCCACAGGGGCCGAAGCCGGCGATGATGGGGCGGGATTGCTTTGCGAACCCCTCATCCGATCTCACTTCGTCCGGCCACCTTCCCTCCAGGGAAAAGGCGGGGATTCCCCGGAAGGCTTCCTCCGGCGCTTCGCTCAGAATCCGATGCTTCTTCAGCAGCACCTGCTCCCGCTCCGCTTCAAAATCCACGGTATAGATTCGATAGACCCGGGGTTTTTTCCGGGCGTCCACGGACTCCCGGACGATCCGCCACCGGGTAATGCTGCCGGGTTTCAGCCCCAGCTTCTTTTCAATTTTAGACGGAAGACAATCCCTGTCTTCCGTCAGTTCCAACTTTATTTCACGGATGCGCAGCATCTCATTCCTCCGTCTTTGCCCCGGCAGCCGCCGAACGGCCCGCCAGGATCCCGCTGGACCAGGCCCACTGCAAGTTGTACCCGCCGCAACGGCCGTCCACATCCACCACTTCTCCGGAGAAATACAGCCCCGGATGAAGCTTCGATTCCATGGTATTCGGATCGATCTCGGACAGCTCCACGCCGCCGGAGGTCGTCTGGGCGTCATTCCAGGGCCGGGAGCCGTTGATCCGCACATCCCAGTGCTTCAGCATATAGCTGATCTGCTCCAGCTGATCCTCTGTGATCTTCTCCGCTTTATCGTTCAGTTTCTCCACGCCGCACTGTTTCAGCACCACCGGGATCAGCTTTTTATGGATCAGCCCGTTCAGGAAATCCTCGCAGGATTTGTGAGCCGAAAGAATCAGCCGGCGACGCATCATTTCCAGGAACGCCGCATGTTCCATGTCCGGGAACAGGTCCAGCGTCATCGTGCAGCGCTTTTCTTCCTTCATGGCCCGGTTCGCCCGTCCGCTCAGGTCGAAAACACAGATTCCGGACAGACCGGTCTCTCCGAACTGAATCTCGCCCCGGGACGTCCCCAGGACTTCTTCCTCACCATTCTGCGCCTGGGCCGTCAGGGTCACAGCCCCCTTCGCCCGGACACCCTTCAGCTGTTTGAAGTATTTTTCATTGCTGGTCAGTCCCACCAGGGCCGGCACGGTTTCCTTCACCGTATGCCCCACCATCTCCGCCAGAGCAAAGCCGTCGCCTTCGCAGCCGTACTGCCTTCCGGCGTCCCCGCCGCAGGCCACGATCACCTTTTCCGCTCTCATGCGGGTGTTCACGTGGGAGACCACGGCAAAATCGCCGCTGCGCTGGGGCACCACGCCCTTGATCCACTCTTCATAGATCACCTTGATCTTCAGCCGCTCGACCTCAAAACGCAGAGCGTCCAGCACCGATGCCGCCTGCTCGGAGGAGGGATAGATCCGTCCTTCCGCGTCTTCCCGCGGGAAGATGCCCAGTTCTTCAAAGAACTCCAGGGTCTCCCCGGGACTCACTTTCGACAGCACTGTCTCCGCAAACGCCCGTCCGGCTTCGTTGTATTCGCTGCCGTCCCAGCGGGCGTTGCTCATATTGCATTTCCCGTTGCCGGTGGCCAGAATCTTCCGTCCCAGCCGTTCTTCCTTCTCAAAAATGGTCACTTGGGCGCCGGCCCGGGCCGCCGTGATGGCCGCCGCCATTCCCGAAGCGCCGCCGCCGATTACGATCACGTTCATATCGCTGTCCTTTCTCTAAAGGTTGTTTACATTCTGATACTCCGATTTTACCACAAAAACCGAAACGTTGAAAGTTGTTAGTTTCGGGATCGCCTTCCGGTATCCCAAACAGCGGCTTCTTCCCCACTTTTGCTATGTGCCCGGACAATAGTGGGGAATACGAAGCGGCCACCGAAAACTGCACACCGTGCAAAATACCGGTGTGCCATACGCCACAAATTGCATAAAAAAACCGGTTGACAACCGCCTATCCTGCTTCTATACTGAAGGCGGTAGAGAAAGTGCCGGCGCGTTAAGTGTCCCAGGTGGGGAT
>Ga0079305_1003134_pt1 | contig 11926 bp, 9 predicted proteins | sample LMS_cellobiose_e_FD_79183 | JGI IMG/M metagenome (GOLD analysis project Ga0079305, IMG submission 79183) | Rumen-fistulated moose microbial communities from Alaska, USA - LMS_cellobiose_enrichment | ecosystem: Host-associated > Mammals > Digestive system > Stomach > Rumen fluid ... | reverse complement strand
CTCCGTACACTCCAATGCTCGCCGCATACGCGGCTCCGCGTTTCGGTACTGCGCGTATGGTAGTTTTTTGTTTTTAACCCTGCACCTCGAGAAAAATGCTGACGCATTTTTCCGCTACTTTAATAGAGTAAGCGGAAAGGGGTTGACGTTCCCGGGCTTTTGCCTGTCGGCAACGCCGGGCGGGTGGGGCCGGGGAGATGTGGGGGCTCCTCGCCCCCACGCCCCTCGGCAAGGTTTTCACCTTGCAACCCGAGAAAAATGCTGCCGCATTTTTCCGCTACTTTAATAGAGTAAGCGGAAAGGGGTTGACGTTCCCGGGCTTTTGCCTGACGGCAACGCCGGGAAACGTCCCCCTCCATCGGCGAAGGTTTGGTAAAACCGCCACAGTCGGGAGTCGCATCGGCAACCGCAAATCCCTCGACCTTGACCCGGCTTTTCCGCCGAATCAAGGATCGGGTCTTTGCTATGGGTCACGTTACCCGTATTTTATGGTTCGCCTCCCCGTCGGTGTGTACGTTGTGGGCAGTCGCACGCCGGTGTTTGCGGTGTTGGGGGGCGGCGGCAGAATAAGTGCTGCGGCGAGTATAAGCATGGTCAGCCGCCCGCCTTCGGCCGGGCGGGGAACACGACAAGCGTTTGTTTGCTGGTTGTTTTACCGCCAGCGGCGGTTTCCCGCGTCAGCGTGGCACTGACGCCGGTGCGCGCACTTCCAGCCACCTCTCTCCGTTCAAGTCCGTTCAAGTCCGTTCAAGTCCGTTCGGGGCGCTTATTCGCGCAACGGCGGCCGGCAGGTCTGAATACGGGAAAACCTCTTCTTCAAAAGCTTCTTCTCCAATTCCTTGATCGTATGCCAGCGGAGGTGAAAATAATCCGCAAGCGCCCGGAGGCTCATATGCGGACGCAGTTCAAGTATCGTCCTCTCCAAGGATAGTGTTTGTCAAGTTCTGCAAATTGAAAAAGTCTGATATTTTAGCATTTCTCCTGTGTTGATGAGTTGCTCGACCGAGTTACTCACAGTCGGCTCCCCGACTCCGACGAGTTGGAGGACCCATTCTCGTCGGGTCGCCGCCTATGAATAACTCTACGCACTCCTTATCATAAACTGCGCTTCTTTCTTGTACTCCTTGGGTTCGTCCATGTTCAGGTATCTTGTCTCGACCTGCCATGCCTCATGGGTCTCAACCGCCAACGCCCTGACCATGCGCAGACAACTTTCGCGATTGGGGAAGGTCCTGATGATGTGGGTACGGCGTTTGATCTCCTGATTCATGCGCTCCAGCATGTTAGTTGATTTCAGATGTCACACACATGCACATATACCCTATATACCCTTGCCTCGCCTGCATGAGAATAAGTTGAAATCTGCCGTCCCCCGCGTCCCGGCGGCTTTTCCGCCGCCAGTGCCGGGTGGTTGTGCACGACTGCGAAGATGCCATTGGGCGGCGTTAAGAACATTAAGAAAAAATAACCCGTACCCCCCTGAAAACGGCGAAAAATCAACACCCCCCATAGGGGTTCTTAATTTCTTAATTTAAACATAATATATTTATTATTAACGAGTTGATGTTAAGAAAACCTTTCTTAACGTTTCTTAATTCTTCTTAACGAAGCGGGCTGACGTTAAGAACGATTAAGAAACCTTCTTAACGTCGCCGCGCTCTTTTTTTCAGTCCGCCCGCGTCAGGAATAGCGGCAGACGGTCTATGAAGTAGCGTTCCCCGACCGAAACGCTGTGCCCTCTGTCGCTGATGACCCGCATCCCATCCTTTCGCAGCCAGCCGCGATCCACCATTTCTCCAAGCGCCTCGGCACGTTCCACCTTGGTCGTGCCGTGTCCGGCGTAATTGGAACATGAAGAAATCCGTGAAAGGCAAAATTCTGGCAAAAATCGCCAAATATGGGCGAAACTGGATATTCTCAGCTCAAGATTTCATGCCGGAATTCCAGCTATACGAAATATACGCCTCGCTGAAAGCGCTTTCCGACAGCGGCATCATTCGCAAGATATGCCGGGGTGTTTACGCTTATCCGTCATACAGCGAATTGCTGGCTCAACCCACCGCGCCCGATTTGTACGCTGTGGCGCAAACCGTTGCCGCAAAGTGCCGCTGGAGTATTTATCCGTCCGGCGGCACCGCATTGAACTTTTTCGGACTATCCACGCAGATCCCGGTGAAATTGGTCTTCATATCCAACGGACCGAGCAAAACGCTGGAGAATACGAACTACAATTGATCGAACTCGTTTATGATACGATGAAACACCCTGTGTCTTTGGTCGAAAACGGACGCAAGGATGCCGAAGCGGGATCGTCCGATGCCGGAAACTCCTGACGATCCCGTTGTTCCCGCCCAGAATGACTCTATTCCACCGCGACGCGGAACACCGCGGAGGAATACTTGCCGGCGTTGCGGCTGAAAGTCCAATCCGGATGCTGACCGCGCGTCATATCGGGATTGTTGCCGATCCCGATGTCCATGCGATTCGGATTACGCCAGTTGTTGATGGCGAATATGGTCTGCCGATAGTTGCGGTCGTGGATCTGGAAGCAGCCGTAACCGATCCCCGTCAGCAGCTCGTCCCCTATGTCGTGCAGTTCGTTGCTGGCCCCCCGGATGCCGTGCGTGTTGCGGGGGCGATAGTTGCCGCTGGTGATCTCAATGATGCCGACATAGGGCTGGTGGTCGAGCTGGAGCACGTTGCTGTGCAGCCAAATGCCCTCGATGTGGCGCTGCTGCTGGTAGTTCGTCTCCGGCAATCCGATGAAGCGGGCGTTGTCGGTGAACTTGGGGATCGAGATGAACACATACTCGAATTTGCCGTTTTTATGCGTGAGTTCCAGCATGTAGTGGATGCGCTTGAACTTGCCGGCCCGGTCGGCATTGTTGATCTTCACCGCCGGACCATTGGCGCCGCCGGCGAGCAGATCGTACTCGTAGACCGCTCGTCCGCGACGGCCGAACGCGGCGGCTTTTTCCCGATCGCTCCGGGTGTCATGGCGGAAGGGGCCGAGCGGAAGACCGGCTTCGTTGGCGAGCGACGCCGTGCGGTCGTGACGCCACATGTAGCGGACGGCGCGCGGCGCCGGGACCTTGGGAGAACTCACTTCGAGCTTGTCGCCGACGATCCGCACCGACGCGGGGCGGAAACCGCCGCCGAGGTCGGCGATCTCGAAGTTCGCGTCCTCGCCCTCGCCGATCTTCCGCCACGATCCGACATTGTCGAACGCCAGCACCAGTTTGCCGGGTTCGCACCGACACTCGCGGAGGCGCGGGGATTCGCTCTTGACGTCGCGGCCGTAGTCGCGCTTTAGCGCCTGGAGCACCAGACGGTGACCGACCTGGCTCTTGTCGGCGGGGTGGATGTCATGCAGATTGCCCACGTCGCCGATGGTGACGAGCGCGGCGTCGGCTTCGCTGTCGGCGTAAATCTGCTGGGCCTCGCAGAGGCGCGGCAGGTCTTCGCGGTTTTTCCGCCCGTAGATGTACGGCGCCAGCTGGACGATGTAAAGCCGGAAATGCGGATTCTCGAAGGCCTTCTTCCAGCCGGTGTGCAGCGCGCGAAGTTTCCAGAGATACAGACTGCCGTCGGAGACGTTGTTGCATCCCTGATACCAGATCGCGCCGCGCATGGCGAACGGAGCGTACCCCACGATCATGCGGTTGTAGAGTATCCCCGGCATATTGGGACGCTTGCCCGGGCGGACGAACGCGGACGGGAAGTGCGGCAGTGGCGGCGGCACGTCGTTTTTCCTCAGTGCTTCTTCGAATTTATTCTGCCATGCCTCCATCTCCTTTCTGAAGTGCGCCATCAAATTTTTGCAGCGGGGATGTCCGGGGGTACGGCTTTCGACGATCGCGCTTTCGAAGCGTGAATCGGGCAATGCGGAGTGAAATCCGTCGAGCGAAATCCACGCCTCGATGTCGGTGCCGCCCCAAGCCGACTGGATCAGACCGATCGGCACGTTGAGTTCCTTGAACAACCCGACACCGAAGAAGTACGCCACCGCGCTGAAGGGCCTGATGTTGTCGGAGCGCATCGGCGCCCAGGTGACCGCCAGCGAGCGATCGGGAACCATCGAGTAGGTGCGCGGCGTTCGGACGAAGCGGATCAGCGGATAGTCGGTCGCCGCCGCCAACTTATCGCCGTTGTACTGACGGAAGCGGGGGTTGTTGTCGAGCCACAGCGGCATTTCCATATTGGACTGGCCGCTGCACAGCCAGACTTCGCCGACGAGCACATTGGCGATATCGACCTGATCGTCGGCGCCGCAGATGACCATGGTGCGGTTTTCGGCGCTGGTCTCCAGCGGATCGAGGCTGAGTTTCCAGTCGCCGTTTTCACCCGCCCGCACCGACTTGGTCTGCCCGGCAAACTTCACCGTCACGGTCTCGCCGGGGGCCGCCTTGCCCCAAATCGGGACCTTCGTCCCGCGCTGAAGCACCATGTTGTCCGAAAAGATCGGCGCGGGAACCACCTTCGCCCACACTTCCCCCGGAGCGAAACACAGCACTGCGGAGAAGAGCCCCAAAAAGAATCTGGCTGACGGATGCATTTGTCGTATCACCTTTCCGTTGGTTGGTTGTTGTTTCACATCGTTTCCGGCGGCAGCGGCGGCAGGGCGAAGATCACCTCCGCACCGCCGCGCCAGCGGAGTTTGCCCGCACTGAACGGCACGAAAAAGGCGTCTCCGGGAACGAGCGTCAAAGCGCCCGCATCAAGTTTGCCGGAGAGCACGATCCCCGAGGCCGCGGAGCCGAATGGAAGTTCCCCCTCCCATTCGCCGCGGAACGTCGCACGCACCGCGCCGAAAAGGTTGATCTGCCGCCGATCCACGCAAGTTTCGAGCCTGAGCCCCGGAAACTCCGCCAGCGGGGATACCCGCAGTGCGGCGTGCTTCCACGCGGCGGCGCGGTCGCGGGGCGTGTAGTCGAAGACGTCCAACATCGCTTCCGGATCCGCCCCCGGCAGACCGAAACGCATATCGTCCGAAAGCTCGTAATCACCGCAGAAACGCTCCGGCTGGATGCACCAATCCGACGGTTCCATGATCTCGATCAGCGTCACGCCGGGGCCGATGGCGTGGACCATTCCGCCCTTTATCAGCAGCACATCGCCCGCCTTTACGGTATAGCGGTGCACCATTTCCAGCGCGTCGGTCATATCGCCGGAGAGCGCCGCGTCGCGGAATTTGCGTTCGTCCAACTTCTCGTTGAAGCCTACATACAAGCAGGCGTTTTCGTCCCGCGTGCCCAGCACGATCCACGCCTCGGTCTTGCCGCTCGTCGAGTTAAAAAGCCGCCGGGCGTCACGCCGGTTCGGGTGCGCCTGAAGCGGCAGCCGGATCGCCGAATCCAGTATCTTCGCCAGAAAGCCGATCCGGGGCCCGAAATGCGCGACGTGCTTCGCGCCCAGCAGTTCCACCGGGTGCGCCGCGAGCAGTCGGTCGAAGCGCACTTCCCGACCGCCGACCTCCGCCGTGCTGATGCCGTCGTGGTCGGTGTACCGCACGGGATTTATCGCCGGCGTGTCGCTGGCCACCCACTCCTCGGGGAAAAAACCATCCTTCGGCACGGAAACGCCGCGCATCCGGTCGATGCCGACTCCCCCGAGATAAACCCGCCATACGCGGTTGGGGGCGAATTTGAAAATTTCCATGATATCTTTTCTCTTCCCAATAGAATTACGATGCGATGATCTCGACTCCGGCGGCGCGCCACGCCTCGGTGAAGCGCGCCGCTTCCGCGACCGTCGGCTCCGCGACGCCCGCCAGCGGATATTCGCGGCGAAGCGCCCGGTACTTCGGCATTCCCATGTGGTGGAGCCGCAGGCACTGCGCCTTGAGCGCCTCGCCGAAGTTCTTTTGGTGCAGGACGTTCAGTTCGGTGAAAAATTTGCGGTAGCGTTCCAGTTCCGCGTCGTCGGCGTTGTAACCGGGGATGAGCGGAACCCGGACAAGCAGATCCCGCTGCCCGGAAGCGGCGGCGCGCAAATGTTCCAGTATGGCGGCGTTGCCGCTTCCCGTCAATGCGCGGTGCCGGGCGTCGTCCACCGCCTTGCAGTCGCTTATCAGGTGATCGACCCGGCCGATCAGTTGCGGATAGACCGGCAGCGAGGCGTTGCTTTCGACCGTCACGTCGATCCCCTCGGCGACGAGCCGGTCGATCGCCGCGAAAAGTTCGCGGTGCTGCAGCGTGGGCTCCCCGCCCCCGAAGGTGACGCCGCCAAGTTCTCCGAACATCCGGCGGGATTCCCGCGCCAGCAAAAGCACTTCGTCGACGCTTATCTCCTCGCCGGCAAGTTCATGCTCCGGGTGGCGCCAGATGCGCACACATTCGTAAGTGCGGCAGTTCGCACAGTCGAGCGAGCCGTCGCGACAGCACTCGGCCAGCGGCACTCCGCTCCGGCGTTCGGGGTAATACATGAGTTCCACACCGGGGTCGATCCCCTCCGGGTTGCCGCAGTAGCGGCAGCGCAGATTGCACCCTTTCAGGTAAAACATCAGCCGCTGACCGGGACCGTCCCGGTCGCAGCTCCAGCCGCGGGCGAAGATCAGCATTGCGTCAGTTCTCCACGCACCCGAAACACCCCCGCCTTCCAGTTCACGCCGTCCTGTCGTTGACGGAGCAGCGCGGCGACCACCGTCTCGGCGAGGCGGTCGATGGGCTGGTGGTAGGATACGATGTTCGCGGCCTGAGCCTCCGGGGTGCCGTCCACGCTGAGGATGTCGATCTTCGGCAGACAGCGGCGCACCCGCAGTGCCATCGTGTCGTTGACCGCGAAGACGACATCGCCCTCGCGGAGGTCTTTCTGCAGAATGCTCCGGTCGTGCTCGGACGAACGCCAGGACAGCAGCCGCCAATCGACCGCCAGACCGTATTTGCGGCATTCGGCATTGAGTTCCGCCCGACGCTCGATGCTGGAGTCAATCTCCAATTCGCCGATGTCGATGCCGACGATCCGCCGCGGATGCCACGCGCCCATCGCGTACTTCAGCAGAGCCCGCACCGCGTGCTGATTGTCGATCGACACGTAATCCGCAAAACTGCCGGAAGGCGCCACCCGGTCGAAGAACACCTGATTCACACCGAGGATGCGCAACCGTTCGAAGAGCTGAAAATCCAAATCGCGCCCGAAGCCCCACACCACCAGATTGCCGATGCCGCGAGTGACCATCCCCAGTGCCATTTCGGATTGCTCGGCGGAGCGTTCCGGAGTGACCGCCAGCACCGCCAGCAGATCGTGGTCGAGACACTGCCGCTGCATAGCTTCGATAAAGTTCCGTGCGAAGCGGTTCTGCAACGTCGAGACCACCGCCACCAGCCGCGAAGTCTTGGCGTGGCCCTGAAAATTTTCGGATATCCGCGTACCGGCGCGGCCGCGGCCGCGGGTCAGGATCCCGGCCTCGCAGAGTTTGCTGTAGGCGTTGCGCACCGTGACCCGGCTGACCGAAAGTTGCGCCGCCATCTCACGCTCCGTCGGCACGACGGAACCGCGCCGCAGTGTGCCGTCGAGCAGGCACGAGCAGATCTTTTCGCGGACTTTCTCGTATTTCTTCATGGCGTTCAAGCCGTCGCCTCAATGGCGGTGGCGCCGGGGTCGAGCCGAAGGATGATGTCCTGCTGGATCGCCGGCGACAGGTCGAGGAAGTTGACGAACGTACCGTGGATACGGATAATGTAAATACCGCTCGGCGCGTATTTTTCCGGATCGGACAACACCTTGCGCAGTTCCCCGGCGCTGTCGATGTTGAAGTAGGCGTAGAACGCCGAACGCTTCGGATCGGCATCGGCGGTGAAGCCGAACAGCGGCGAGATTACCCGCTCGTACATCCGCTTCATCCGCGCTCCGGGGCGCAAGTCGCCGGAAAATTGCGCGGGATCCAGCCCGATGTGCGAGGCGTAACCGCCAGCAAACTCGACGAAGGGCAATTTGGCGTTGGATACCATGCGGCTCTGCAGACCGTGCGTCGCGTTGCCGGGCAGCGAATCGACGCCGTAGTTGAGCATGGTGCGCGCCTTGCGCCCGTCCGGAGTGGCGCCGACCCAGTAACCGTAGAGCAGATGCGTGCTCGGCGTGGAGTAGTCGGGCATGAAGTGGTAATTCCCGGCGTTGCGGAGCGCGTAGACCCGGGCGGCGATCCGGTCGGCGAGCGAAACGGTGAGCCGGTCGACCTCGGGCAGCTGATTGCCGAACTTGTCGGCGCCGAGCAGGACCCGACGCAGTTTTTCCGCGCCCTCGAAATTATCCTGCAACGCCTTGCGGATGGCGGACGCGGAGGCCGCTCCGGTCGCGAGGACGCTGCGGACGGCGAAGAGCGAGTCGGCGAGCACCGAGAGCCCGTGGATCAGACACCCCGAACCGTTGTAGCGGGTCCCCGGGTTTTCGGCGTTGCGCATATCGCGACCGGACTCAAGGCAGTTGAGGGCGAGCGACGAGAACGGCGCGGGCGCCAGCGCCAGCGCCGCAGTGCAGCCGTTGGCGCTTTCCGCCATGCGCGGCAGTTGGCGATCCAGCATCTCGAAGAAGGCGTTTTCCAGATCGGCGTACACGGCGTCGGCATCGGCATAGCCCAACTCCTTCCAGTCGGGACCGAGTTTTTCGCCGGTGAGCAGCGATCTGCCGTCGTTGAGCACAAGTTCCAGCACCTTGGGCAGATTGAGCCAACTGTTGGTGGTATTGCCGTTTTCATACCCCGTGATCAGCGGCTCCTGACAACCGGCGATGGCGTAGTTTTCGATGTCCGCCTCGGCGATGCCCTTTTTGCGGAGCACCTCGAACATCGCGTCGTCGTTGAAGATCGACGGCGTCGAATGGCCGGGAGTGAAGTAGAACTTCTCCAGCGCGGCGTAGAACTCCTGCGGCGTGTTCCTGTGGAGTCTTACCGACAGCGCCGGCTGGGGATAGTTGGATTCGAAAAACGCCTCCAGCACCGCGTAAGTGGTCTCGTTTGTCATGTCGCGGCCCGAAATGTCGCGACCGCCCAGAAGCACGTTCTGCGAGATCGCCCAGCAGCGCCGCCCCACCATCAGAAACGCCAGCAGCGAACGGATGATCACCACCTGATCCGCAAATTCGCACCCCGCGGCGTAGGGTGCGAACATCCGGTCGATATTGCCGAGCGAGAAGGCGTAGGGGTTCGGCGCCTGCTCAAGGCACATTACCTGCCAGCAGAGCGCATAACTCTGCACCGCCTGCTGGAAGTTCTGCGCGCCGTGTTCGGGCACACGGCGGCAGTTGGCGGCGATCAGCGCGAGGCGCTTGACCTCGGCGGGATCGTTTGCGCGTTCGGTCATCAGCCGTTCCGCAAGATCGGCGTAGCGGTTGGCGAGGATCACCGCCGCCCGTGCCGAATCGCGGATCGTCACGCCGTAGCCCGCCGCAGCGGGAATGGCGGCGATGCCGTCCTTCATGATGCCGCGGAAGTCCGGGATCACATGTCCTGTGACCGGTTCGACGAAGTAGACCACCTCGCGGATTGCCGCGCCGCCTTTGGCGTAGACCTCGTTCAGCGCCCGCACGAAGGGAGTGCCGGCGAAGTAGTTCCGCACCCGAGCGATGCGTTCGGCTGGGAACTCGTCGTCCGGTTCGATGTCGTTGTAGACCGCCACGGGGTCGCAGTATCCGGCGAAGGTCTCGACCTGAAAGGCGGGGTTGATTAGCGCGTAACTCGGGGAGAAGGCGTCATCCTGAGTTCCGGCGATCACGCTGCCGCGCGGGATGCTGAGCGGCAGACGGCGCACGCATTCGCAGAGCAGTTCCGCCTGATTTTCCGCGGCATCGGGATCCTTCCCCGCCGCCCGCATCTCCTCGCGGACGAACATCTTGTTTTCCTGCGCGACGAACCAACCGGTCATTTTGCGCTGGGATCGCTTGAATTCGATCAGCCGGTCCAGGCCGGCGCGCCAGATCTCGGTATATTCGGACATGGCCTCAACTCTCCTCTTTGAATTCCCGCCGCGATGGGACGGGTTGCATTTGTTTTTTTTGGTTATATATTATAATACCATATCAGGGACAAAAAATCAAATCGGAATCGCAAAAAATGGGATTGTTTTTGGGTTTGGATCTCGGCACCTCCAAGACGGCGGCAGTGCTGGTCGACGGTGGTGCGCGACGGTGCGTCGGCTGTTCCGGAGCCGCTCACGGCGCGGCGTCGGGGGGAGGAACACAGGATCTTCGCCGCCACCTCGACGCGGTGCGCGCGGTGGTCGCCGCGCTGCCCGAAGCGGATCGCCGCCGCGTTTCCGGCGTTGCCGTCAGTTGTCAGATGCACGGCGTCGTTCTCTGGAACGATTCGGGCGCGGTCTCGCCGCTCTATACCTGGCAGAGCAGGGTCGACGATCTGGACGCCCTCTGCCGTCTGCCCGGCTGCGGTCGGCTCAATCACGGCTTCGGCGGCGCGACGCTTGGCATGCTCGGGCGTCGGAACGAACTCGCGCGCTGGACGCGCTGCGGCACTGTCGGTGACTATCTGGTCTGGTTGCTGACCGGCCGACCGGGGCGGGTGCTGATCGACCGGAGCAATGCCGCGAGCTGGGGACTGATGCCCTTCGACGGCTCCGATTTCGACTTGCGCGCGACGGCGGCGCTCGGAATCCCGGAAGGGCTGCTGCCGCACATCGTGCCGGTGGGCGCTTCCGCCGGTGTGACGGATGCCGAGTGGAGCGCCGCGCTGGGGATCCCCGTCGGCACGACGGTGTTGGCGGCGGTCGGCGACAACCAGGCGAGCGTTCGGGCGGCGGTCGGCGATCCGGAGCGCGACATCTCGCTGACGCTCGGCACCGGGGCGCAGATCTCGGCGGTGGTGCCGATCGCGCGGGCGCGGGAGTTCGCCTCTCGGACGGAGTTGCGCCCCTACCTCGGCAACGCCTGTCTCGCGGTCGGCGCGCCGTTGTGCGGTGGCGAGGCGTGGACGGCGCTGATGCGTTTCTGGCGTTCGGGATTTGCGGCTGCGAATGAAAAGATCGACGACGCGGAACTGTTCCGCCTGCTCGACGCGTCAGCGTGCGCCGAACTGGAGCGCGCCGGATTGCCGCGTTTCGTCCCGAGTTTTCTCGGCGAGCGTGCCGACGCGACGGCGCGCGGGCGGCTGGAGGAACTGACGCTCGACAACTTCGATTTCGGCAAGGTGGCGGCGGCGCTGGCGCGGGGACTGATGGAAAATCTCCGCCGGATGCTACCCGCCGAATTGCTGACGGGGCGGACCCGTCTCGCGCTGTCCGGAAACGGTTTCCGGCGCAACAAATCGCTGCGGCGGGCCGCGGAACTCGTTTTTGGTATGCCGGCGAAGCAGTCGGTCTTCGACGAGGAGGCGGCGTGCGGAGCGGCGCTGTTTTTCGGTTGAAAATGCGCTTTTTTTTACGCCCGGCGAGGCAAATCCGATAATTTTTCGGTTTTTTTCAAAATGGCGGTTGCATTAACTTTTGAAATATGGTATTATATCATGGTACCAAAAGACGGACAACAGCAGTAGATCCGTCATTTCCACCATTTGGTATTATCGCCCGCACGGGCGGAATTGACAACGGGAGAGCGAACGATGAAAGTACATATCATACTGAATTCACACCTCGATCCGGCGTGGCTGTGGAACAAGGAACAGGGCATGGACGAGGTGGTGGCGACGGCGCGCACCGCCTGCGATCTGCTCGACGACTATCCGGAGATCTTCATCACCCGCGGCGAGGCATGGTTCTATGAGGTGTTGGAGTTCTGCGCTCCCGATATTTACGAGCGGGTCAAAAAACACGTCGCGTCCGGCAGGTGGCAGGTGGTCGGCAACTGGTACATCCAGCCCGATTGCAACCAGCCCTCTCCCGAGTCCTTCGCCATGCAGGCGGAAGTCTCGCGCGACATCTTCGCGCGTCTGGGGGCGCGTCCCACGGTCGGCTACAACGTGGACAGTTTCGGTCACGCCGCGACG